>FSSH01002618.1_pt1 | contig 12309 bp, 15 predicted proteins | sample 1166101 | NCBI WGS metagenome assembly FSSH01 (sample SAMEA32972668, study PRJEB13176) | freshwater metagenome | biome: Drinking water system; feature: Biomass in drinking water that filtered by 0.45 um membrane; material: drinking water | place: USA | collected 2012-12-20 | depth 0 m | reverse complement strand
CCCGCATCACGTTCGGTCGTACGACTTTGTCGCTGACGCGGCCGCCTTCGGCTCGTCGAGCAACGCACGTACAACGGGCGTAGGTACCGGACGCCGAAGATCAGCGACGAGTTTAGCGGCGAGTAATCGATGATCCGGCTCGCCTGCAAGTTGCTTCCAGGCCTCGTCCTGCAGCGAGGCCGAAGGCGAAACGATGACGGGCGTCTTCCGCGATCCTAGAAGGCTGGTTGACCGGAAAGTGACGCCCACCCTGGCCAGGTATAGGGCCGTCTAATCGTTGGGATTCATGGAGCAGGTGGTCGCGCTGAGCAGCCAGGACTCGTCATCCGGCTCGGTTTTCAGCCGGGTGCCACGCTCGGACCTGTCCTCAGCATCGTAGTCCCAAGGATTGACCCAGATGCCTCCGTTTTCGATGCGAACTGTCTTTGCATTCTCCTGACGAATCCCCCAGACTCGATCGTCGAATTCCGAGCGGCACGTTGTTCTGCCCGACTCGAATCGACAGAATGCATAAGCAGCGTAGCGCACCCCGCTGCCGCGGAGCCAAACGTTGAGGCCTGCCGTGATCGCGCCGCGCCCATTCGGCTGAGCAGTCAATCGGATATGACGGACCTTTTGCTGCGGATGTGCGGCGAGATGGGCTGCGTCGTAGACGCGGTTAAAACAGGCCTCCCGCCTAACAATGAAAGCAGTAGCGCCAGAAGCGCGTGCCGTAGGGCAGCAGCCAAGAATAAGAATGCCCAGCACCAGGATTCGCATCGGTCGCCGCTGCCTTCCCACGCCGCCGCCTGCCCAAGTCAACTTGCCATTAGGTTCCATGGCCCCACAAGGACTTGCTGCGAATTACGAGGTTGCCGGAAGGGTAATGGCAGCCTCTGACGCCTCAGCCGCCTTAAAGGAGAACATGGCTTGCACGCGGCGTTGTCCCCGGCTCAGAGTCATTGCTCAAGATGCTGAGCGGGGCGCCAAACGTGAACAAGATGACCGCGCTCGCTTCGCACGTCGTCGTCCGTGTTACCTGCCTGTCCCATTGTTTGTCCCGAAACTGTTGATCGGGACGAGGGCCTTGTCGATGCCGAGGGACCGTTTGCTGACAAGCTCGTTCGACGTCATCGAAGTCCCTCCAGCCTCTCCGTCCAGCCGTTGTTAAACACCCTGTTTGTTCTGTGCTTGGAGCGGACGCAGCGAATGGGCGAGACGTTGAACCTCCTCGATATGAACTTCGTCTAATATGCCAGGCGGCTCAGAGGCTTCGGCGATGTCAAAGCCCTTCACGCTCTGGCCGGATCGCGGCTGGATGAGGCGTCCGCAGCTCGCGAGCAGGGTGGAGGCCTTCAGCAACGCCAGGGTCTCATCTTTGTAGACCGGACGCCCTGTGGTCTGATCTTCAAGCAACTGGTCGGTGAGCAAGGTCGCCATGCAGCCAATCTCGGCCAGCCGCTCCATCCTGTGGGGCGTGTCGGCTTCCAATGTCAGGCTCTCGCTCACGTCAGATAGATTTTTGCCTTCGCTAACCGCATGCCAAGTTTACGGTCGTTAGGCGGCGCTAAGCTTCAGGCTAAACGTTCGCCGTTTCGATCCATCGCAAACTTCATTATGACGGCGCCCTGTGGATCAGAGGAGGATCAAGCAACCTGCAAGGAAGGCGCATTGGATGGACAGCAGCACGCCGATAATCCAGCGAGAAGCGCGATCATCGTGAGTTGCGTGGTCTGCTTCTGTGATCTGCGGCACCGCCAGCTCCCACCAAGGATCACAGGATCGGACACCTTGTGGAAGCTCACATTAACGTGAACTATCAATTGCCTCTGAACGAGGTTGTTTTTGGCAAGTTCGGCGGAAACATAAACGATGCGTCTGCTTCGATGGCGTTGCAAAAAAGGGATTTAAAAAGCCCCGCACTTTGCGGGGCTTCGGGTCGTCGCGTGGAACCAGGTTAAGCGACGTCGTTTTGGTGGTTGGGATCTTCCGTCAAGCGCTCGGCCGGGTCGACGGTCTCCTGCGTATGGCTCCCCTCGATCCTGGCCTCAGAAGGCTTGATATGCGCACCGCGTACGCTTCCGTTGGCCTGCTGTGAGGTGGCCCTCGTGTCCGTGCTCTCGGCAGCGGGTCGCTTCTTCTCGGTCATCGCTTCTTCACCATGGTTATTGGGTGGGATCAACGGCCAAGTTGGAAGGATGTTCGACGGCAACCGAGATATGGCCTCGCCGCCGAGCTATGCAACATGCGCCATCGGGCGGGCGAGGACCTACACATTCAAATCTGACGCATCGCGGTGAACAAAGCCAGCTGACGCAGTGTTCTCCGCTCTACTCATGGTAACTCCACTACTGCCCCGCCCGATTTACCGCGGCGGGGCTTTTTTCGTCTCTGGGTTGCCAACCGGTCGCTGTCGCCTCCTACTTAGAGCGGAACGAATGCTCGCGCGTGCTCTCGTCGGTCCAGGTGACGATTTTGTTGTGGCGTACGGCGAGGCCAATGCACTGCATGCCTTGCGCTGCGGAGGCCGATTAGGCCGCTCCATCAACTCCTGATGAGGGAATGGGGTCGACGATGCACCGACCGCAGAGGTTGTTCGACACGGTGGCTGATGCGATGAATACCGCGGCGGCCCACATCACCACATCGGATTGCAAAAGCCGGCGTCCTGAAGCCCTGCAGAACAAGGATGGACTGAGGGTTGTGGTCGATGGGGAGCTGGCGCCCGACAGCGTGTAGGTCTTCGCCGGTCGTATGACAGGCTGCCACGGTTGCTCCTCAATCGAGGGCACGGAGTCGGACGTTCTCTTCGAAGCTCGGCGAAGTCCGTTTTCCCGAGAAGCCAGCCACCAGCTACGGTTGTTTCCTGAGCATGAACGAAACGCTCTGCGGGCCTTTCGACCGTGAGCACATGATCTTAAACGAGGCCTTGGCCTGCACGCTTAAGCCGCTTGGTGGCTACCTGTTACCGAAGGCGGAACGTCGGTGAGCCGCCACTGACCTATGCATGAGGCAGGCTGGGGGCGGACCTTTCCAACTCACCCCATGCGATTGCGCACATTCAAGCAGCAGAAGAACCTACCGTAGATGCCTCTTGGAGTGGCGCGTGGGCGGAAGCGTTCGACACCTTCGAAGTCCGCGCCTATCTGCCGACGCGAGCATCCAGAGATCGAGTAGGTGCACGCAATCATCAACCGTTAAGGCCGCACATTTCACTGGAGCCGCCCTTGTCCAGTTGAAGGTTTTTCCTGACTGGACGCCGGGGCCTGCACTGGTACTAGTGAGCCTGACCCCACTTCAGCCCTGCCCGGTTCGCCGCGGCGGGGTATTTTCTTTCCATGGCGTAGCAGACTCTCGGCGAGCTTTATCAGCACCTCGCCGAACCGGCTGAAGTGCGCGACGCCATCGCAATCACCGGTTTGGCCGTCCGTCATCACCCGAGCGCCGTCGCACCCGCCTCTCGCCGGCAAGCCCGCTGAGGCACTTGATTGGCATACAGCGAGGTTCTATTACGAACTTACTGTATGACGCGAGGTCCGTCTTTTTGTCGGTACCGGGCGAGGCACGGAGATTTGACTCAAGATGACACTGCGCCTGCTTGATGACCAGCGCCTCGGATCGCAACGGCCTGCGGCCGGCCTCAAAAAGGCGAAGTCGGTTCGGCATCGTCCAGGCAGTTTCTTGCGCGAGCACCTGGAGGGGCCGCTTCAGGCTCATTACGCGTCCACCATAGATGATCCGACGCCTGAGAGGTTTCTCACGCTTATCGCACAACTCGAAAGGTGCCACACAAACGACGATCAAGGATCGACGGCGACGTTCGGGGACGAGTTACTCTCTATTCTGCCGGATCTTCGCGGTTTCGCAAGATCCATTATCTTTGATAATGGAAGAGCGGACGACCTCGTTCAAGAGGCGGTTCTCAAGGCATGGCAATCGAGGGATCGATTCCAAGCTGGAAGCAACTTCAAAGCGTGGACCTTCACGATTCTCCGCAACCACTTTTACACAGAGCAGCGCAAACTCAAACGTGAGGTGGAGGACGTCGACGGTGTGGCAGCAGGGCGACTGGTCGCGCCGCCGGATCAGTTCGACAGGGTCACTCTCCAGGATGTCTGGACCCACATCACGCGGCTTCCCGCATCTCAGCGGGATGCCCTCCTCCTCGTTGCCGAACAAGGCATGACCTACGAGGAAGCCTCGGAAGTTCTGGGCTGCCAAGTCGGCACTGTGAAAAGCCGCGTCAGCCGTGCTCGAGCCTTCCTGTTAGGCTCGATGGAAACCGACGAGGGCAGGGGCCGACGGGTCGATCGAGGGTAGTCGCCAAAGGCGCTGGATAGCCCATCTGACGAGGCCAAGTGTATATTCACGAATGATTTTGCTAAAGCACCGAAGTAGAGATCGGAGCAGGGTCATGTAAATTGCCAAGAGTCAGCAATCGGAGTGAATGTCAGTAATCTTCGCTGCTCACCTGGAAAAAAATCAGAATTTCGACTATTGAGTGGCCACGTCCGTGCTGTTGCCAAATAGGATTTTATGGGTCAGCGGATCGTAAAAACGCATGAGGTTTTGGACGAACTCCCTCACGTCGACGCCCAGCGCCTCCGCCCAGGCATCGTAGCGATCGGGCGGGATGCGGCCACGTCCAGTTTCGAGCTGTGAGATGAAAGTATAATATTCCGCACCGACGAGGTCGGCGAGTTGTTTTTGCGAAAGCCCACGGTCTTCACGTAGCTGCTTGAGAAAGCGGCCACCCTGTTTCCGCAGTTCCTGAACGTCCGCGGCGCGCAGGCGCTGGTGGTGAGCGTACACGTCGACAAAAGCCTTTGAGAGCTGTTTAACCTGAAGCCGAAGCGCCATACAGCAATTCTCATATAAATCGCACTTACAGCTGGTGTCCAGCTGTCTTTTACCCGGCTGCCGGGTGGTTTGTAGAAAATCCTCTCAACATGGATACAAACGCCACGAACCTGCGTTTTCTCGCATCGGTTTCGAGTCCGATTGGACGCGGGCAGAGACGACTGCGCTGCTGTCGGTGCCGTGATCGATGGCCTGAGTTCACTGCTTCTTGGTGCCCGGGAGGCGTCGCTCCCGGGCACTGATACCCTGTCCGCCAGAGGCCAGTGGCCAAGCAAGTCGCAGGAGTAAGGTGGGAATGGGATCGGTTGTGTCGTTCGTCCGGTCCGCCGTAGCGGCGCAGGATGGCTGGTCTCAACAGGAACTTGCCGAGTTCTACCGTGTCGAGGCCGCCCTCTTACGTGCAGGGCTTCAGGTCTGCACCGAGCAGGGCCTGACCGACCTGGCTGAGCCGTGGTTTGTCTTCTGCCACCCTAGCGGCGACGTCATCATCCATTTTGCGAGGATCGACGGCCTCTACTTGATCGATTCCGAGGTTTTTGACGGTCCGATCCGCGGGCCTGATTTTCGCGCCCTCGTGAACCAGATCGCTGATCGTTACCCAAACCTTCTGCCAATCGCCCGTACGGGCGCAGGCACCAGACTGGCGGTTCACCCAGCTGCCTTGCTGGCGGCGATCGTGGTAACAGTAGCCTTCACTCTCTCGTCGGAGGATGCCTACGCCAGTGAGAGTGTGGACATTGGATCGACCCAAGCGTCTGCTGAAGATACACCGGGCAGCCAAGCGTCGAGGACAGCGGGGACCTGCGGACTTTCCGAACAAAGAGGCTCGATCGAGTCTGATAAGCAGGACGATCATCACAGACAGATCAAGTCGCTCGTGTTGGTAGCAATGCTTTTTGCCGCCGAGGCTCTGGCAACCGATGAGTTCCATTTGGGCGCCGATCTGAAACACGTTCTGACTGGACAGGCGCTTCAAGCATCACCCGGCGTGACGACAGATGATCGGTCGCTGCACACGACGACGGCAAGCATTGATGGACAGGCGCAGAGACAAAGCGCACTGTTCACCTCAAGTTTAGATTCAGTGGTCGGGGCAAATGCGTACGAAAAAGCATTGGCGCCCGTGCAAGTGTCGACGGTCACCTTTGAACGAAATGGGGTGGAGGCTGCACTCAACGAGTCTGATTTTAAGTTTCTGCTGGATGGACATTGGCCCGGACCGCTGAGTAGCCGTGATATGGAACCAAGCGGCGATCCTGGGGCATGGTTGATTGCTCTTCTAGGCACGTCATCTGTAGATCCTATGCACGATGAAGCATTGAGCACCGCCGTCTCGGCAAGCAGCAAGATTGAAGCAGAGATTTTTAACACGCTAAATGAAATTATTGAAGGCAGAGGGCAACAATTTAAATATGACAGCGATCCACAACTGCCCGTATCGGCGCTTTCTTATTTAAGCACGACGTCTAGTTTAAAATGGGATCGAATTGAAGAAAAGACAACCCGCTTCGAGGGCCGGCAGGAACTCGTCAAAGATCAAGACTCGATCAATCGAAACTCAGAGGTCTTGAGCCCGAGATCGAAAAATGCGGACTGGCCTGATCATTCCGATTCAATTGACGAGCAGGTTCAACGACATGAAGACTCCAAGAGCGAGACCAATCTTTCGCCGGCTAGCAGCAAGAGCCTAAGCAAGGATCTTCGTCATGCCGACAGCCACGCCGGGGCAGAAAAAACAGAAAGCTCGGGAAGTCGTGACGTTGAGTACGAGGTGACTCGAGCAGCTGTTCCTCGATCGGCCTCGTCCGAAGAAACGTCTATCCCGTCGGAATCCTCTAAATCACGCGACAAGAATGAGGCAGACATTGGGTCCTATCCCAATCAGAGCCACCTGAAGAGCGATGCCGAGAAATCAGCGGATCGTACCGGGGGCTCCTCTAACTCTGAAGACACATCTCCTGCATCTAGTACGACTTCGAATACTAGCGATAGCGTTGTGAGGTCGAACGATAGCCGAGACTCGGATCAACGTAGCTTAAATCGCAGGAGCGCTGATGAGGCTGTTTCCCCATTAAGCTCCGCGGCAGAGGCATCCATCCGAACGCAAGCGTTCGACACGCCCGGAGATAAAAACGCCGGCTCGAAGCCCAGTGTGCATCAGAGTCGCACGAATGATGATTCGATGAATCTGTCAGATCAAAGCCGAGGTGTGGATACTTCGGACGGTCCCGCGCCCTGGGCTGATGCGAGTGATCATAAAACCAAAAATGCAGGGGATCAGCCATCCTCGAGAGATAACCGAGGCGCCGAGGGCTTTTCGACCAATGCGAAGCATTCCCAAGCTACTGCCGAGCATGAAAGCGGAAAGAAAGGGCATGGGGCGGCGTCCATCGTCACTCCCCATGATACCCAACCCGAGCAGTTTCCGAATGGAGCAGGATCAGTTTCGGAGCCCTTTGCCACGTATACAAATTTCCCTATTCAGACGGCATCACCTCCGCGTGTGGAGAGTGGGCGGCCTTCGCTTAAGAGCAGTCTCGAGAGCCATCCTAACTCGACAGCGCTTAGGGGCGATAAGACTGGCAATCTTGACTTGAGGGAGATTAGTCCTTTCCACGAGAATTCCTCAATAAAACATGTACAGCCGGACATCGAGGCAAATAGTGATGTCGGCCTCCTCGGGCTCGCAGGCCACAAAAAACAAGCTCACATTCCAGATTTTTACACATAGCGATATCTTTCGAAATACAGCGCGAATGAATTAGGGGTGTCGGCAGGCGGAGAATCTCAGCATTTGAAAAATGTTGCTAAATTCCGACGATGTCCCCTTCCGATCTACCGCGTTCAGCTTATATTTCTTACCTCACTGAGATTGCGACAATTTGCAGTGGCGCTCGGAAATGGGGTTAGATATCTTACCGGCCGTACTAATTTGGGGACGATCAGAAGCATCTGATCGTCGATCGTGACCTCGCGTTAGGGCGGGGCGCCGTTATCCATACGCTGCTCTCTACCCGGTCAATGTAGAGCATGCCCCGAGCGTTACGCGTCCGGCCCCTACTTCTGTGGCCACGCGAATTTGATTCCTCGTGTCGAATTGGTAGGGCGGCAGGCTCGGCGCCCGCCTCAAGACTGGTTAACCATTCGCCGAGCCATTTGTCTGGACCCTCACTTACCGGCTTCGCCAAAGTAGCCGCAGGTGCGAGCCCCGCTACCTGACATCTCATCGGTAATCGAACGCATCTGCCGCGAGACATGGCGGAAACCATACGCAACGTGGCTCGCTATAAGAATTCGTCGGGACTGTTAGCAGTAGATCATGGCGGCTTGGGCCAGCATTTTAGAAGTGAAGATTTGCAGTTTATTGGAGCAACCGCACGTCGGATGGGCCGAATCTGATGCGCTTCAGGCGAGCCCCCCTCGCGGGACCTAGCTGCTAGGTTCAGTTCGCGCCCTGCGTCGGCTCCAACATGCGCTCCCTATCCGGCATCGCCATTGCTGCGGCCGCAGGTTTGGTCACGATCGCGTCAGCCAGAAGGTTCAGGCGGAGCCCAAGGTCAGTGACTTCGTTCAGAGCGATGACTTTCTGGCTGTCCTTGATCGCCCGGGTGATGTCGCTGATCTGCACCTTCGACATGCGCGTCAATTCCGCGGCAATATGCTGTTTCGTCAACATCGCGGTCTTAGCTCCTAGGTGGATAACTGAGGTGGCCTAGCGAACGAGGGTTACCGCTTAGTTTCCCTTTCTTCAGTCGTGTCGGCCAACAAGCGGTCAACGCACGTCAACGCTTCTGATGCTCAGGACCGTACGGATCGAGAAGCCACGGTGACGGCGCGAACCCGCCTTCAGCAGACGCGCAAGTGGCCGACGAAGGCTGAAGTGCGCAGCCTGCGATGCACGACGCAGGTGGCTGTGTTCAAAGCGGCGTATCCTCAAGCGATTTCATCGTCAGTGGCGATCTCGTATGAGGGCGGACGTTGTCGGTCACTTCATGAAGTCGAGACGGTGTCCGAGATAGAACACCGCCGTCATAACAGCGCTGCATCCAGCTACTACAAGCCTCTCGCGCCTTCCGAAGACGGTCCATGCACCCAGCGTCAGTACCATAGTGACCAGCGCGAGAAGAACTATAACGCAGGCAATGGGCACCGGCTCTTTCTACGGATTGCCCACGCCTTCACCGGCTTCGCCAGCAGGATAGCCTCATGTCCCGCTACGCGACTTGGGACATCTCGTGTTCCACAGTCGCGGAGCCGTCAGAATGAAGTTTGGTCGCTTCGACGAGCATGCACGCATCCTGCAGGAGAGTACGAGAAATACCCCGCTCTTTTTCGGCCATTGCCGACGCATTGATGATCGAGGCTGCCCACGATGCTCGGAAAGACTCAGCCTCACGATGAGACTTCAAAGCTCGACCGGGAGCGTAGCGGCCTACGCGGATGCGCTGCAGCCAACGAGTCTTTGTCGAAACAAAAAGAAGAGCCAGCCCGAAGGCTGGCACAGTTGCCCCTTAGGGTGGAATAGATTGCTTGGCTAGCGTCAGTCGCTAGTAGGTATCGAACACCACATCTCCTACATCTAATCCGGTTTATCCAGTCAATGCGACTTCTGCACCCGCGGCGTCGAATATTTCGACTTCTAGATATGTCGGTTCCGGCGAAGGACCAAAAGCATTGCCTGTCACATTGATATTAGCATCAGTGGCGCCGGTCACATCTAGATCAAGAATCGAAGATTCTGTAAATTATTGCATAATAAAGATTTTATTGGCAATATCGATCTTATTCGCGTTCGGTTTTAGTTATACAACTGACATAGACGTGTTTTTCCGACGCTGACGTTTTATTGAAAAGGGCTACTCCCTTAACTTGTACGCCGAACAAGTTGGTAACAGCTTGACCGCCGTCGATGGCCACGATCTTGAGGCCGGAAATCGCGCCGCCATCGGAGCCGTCTCCCAACTCGATGGTGCCCGCAAGCGAGATCGAAGTACCCAACTCAGCCACCGATTGCCCGGTCCTGGAGGACCCGCTCGCGGGCGTGTCGGACCAAGAGACGGTGCCAGCAAGAACGCCCCGCATCACCTCAATCCTAAAATGCTGATCGCGGGAATCGACAGCTCACTTTACGGCGTCAACGCTGTAAGCACAACGGCAATCCTCGAACTAAGCACGTATTGCGGCGGCTTGCACATCACCAAGGGCGCCAGGGTGACCCTTCAGCCTGGTGTCTACATCATGAAGAACGGGCCGCTCGTGGTCGACAAGGCATCGTCGTTCACCGGGACCAACGTCGGTTTCTACTTCATGGGCATCCGCGCCGGCCTAATCTTCGACGAAGACGTCGTCATCAGCCTCACCGCGCCTAAAGACGGCCCAATGTCCGGACTACTCTTTTCTGAAGAGCGGAGTGTCCTCAACAATCTGCCGCTTTCGCTGCCCAGCGGCGGTAAGGGTCTCGCACCGCGCGCGCCCTGCGACCTTCTTGGCCAGCGCGATCATCGCATCATCAGCAACGATGCGCGGACCCGCCTGGGCACGATCTACTTGCCTGTTGGGCGGCTCATCGTCGATTCGAAGACGCCAGTTGCCGACCAGTCGGCTTACAAGGTCATCATCGCGCGTCAGATCAACCTCTATGAAGGCCCCGATCTGATTGTGAAAGCACGCTACGGGGCCACCAATATTCCCGTGCCGCCCCGGCGTCGGCCCAAGCTCGGCCGATACGGTGCTGACGCAGTAGTCAGAGTGTCTCATGACTTGACCGTCCTGCTTCATCTTGGGGTGATTGAGAAGATCGGTTGGGATCGGAGGAGCCAGGTCCGGAGCGAGATCAGCAGACGAGCGCGGGACGGGCCGTGCTCAGCCTTCACCGGATCGAGGTGAGTAGGGCGGTTGGAAAGAGCCGCATCCGGGTGCAACTCCTCGCCTTAGACGAGCCTGACGACGTTCTGCTCCGACCGAACGGATGACGGTACCTGCTTCCCAAAGCGAGGGTGACTTGCTACCTGAAGGGAGTAACATACTTGCTGTACGCCGCGTGAGGCGAGCGCGTGGGGATCAATGGATAATGACGATAGAAAGCCCGCAGTCTTGTCGATGCGGACGCTTGTACGCGCGGAGACGATTGATGGAGGCGACACAATCGTGCTGCACCTCCAATCGGCAGACGCAGCGCCTATTGCCCTCGTGATGCCGCGCCAAACCGCGCATGCGGTCCGCAGAGCCATTGACGCGGAACTTGCCGAGGCAATCCCGCAGCCCCCGCCTGATGCCGATGTTTGAGTTGTTGGTCAGCGTGCATGTCCCAGGCGCAGGACGATGACCGACTGCGTCTCGCTGTCCGCCTCGTCGCTCGACGATGCAAAGCGTCAAGCCTCTCAGATCGCCGCAGGGATCCTTCAGAATGCGTCAGGAGACGCCCGCTTGCGAAGCGACGACGGCCGAGTCGTGTGGGTTGGTTCGCAGCTTTCAGGAACAGATTTCGGTAATCACAAGATAAAATGAGCCAAGCTGACTGCCGATAAACACATATTATTCAATGAAATCTCCTTGGTCGCCGAAGATTTTAACACGGTCACGAAATTCGACCGCCGCGTTATATGTGCCAACGGTGCCTCGCGGATTATCACCTTCATCAATTCAGGCTAGAGCCTCACCGAATATCTTGAATTTATCAGTCAATCGTTCCTTAAAATCTCACTGCAAGGATCGCGTTAGCCTTTTGAATCTCGCCTTAGGCGGGAAGCTCACACATCTACCGGGTCTACCGGAGCCACGACATCAAGCCCAGATCTATCGCACAATCAAAAATCTCGGCCGGCGGCCAATCAGAGCTGTCACTGCTGCTCGTGACGATAGCTCCTGTGCGGCGGAAAGCGGCGAAGGACAGAGGGCGCCCTGTGCGACGACGCTACCAGGAACAGCTCCGATGTCCCGCCGGTTTCCGCCATAACTTCTCGTGAAATGTCACCACCAGGGCTTCAGCATGGGTACAAAACATTTGGTCATATGGCTCGGGATCGCTGCAGTCCTCGCGATGAACACCGGAGGCGCCCTTGCGAATCCGAACGATGCTCCTGGAGTAAAGACAATGCCAGCACCCGGCGCAAAAAGCGCGGGCTCCGGAATGACATCGCAGCCCCCGGACCACGGTATTGGCGGCAACAATCCCGGCAGCAGAAGCTCGACTACGGGTCAGGGGACCAGTATCGACAGGAGCTCAACTGTCGGTCAGCGCGGCGGTAGCGGCAATTCAGGCGGCAACGACACCGGATCAAGCGGTGATCCGACCGGTAGCGGCGCACCCGGCACGGGGGCCACTCAGCCTCTCGGCAAGACCGGTCAGTAATTGGTCATCGCGCCTGCCGTGAGACCCTCCCCAGGGCGAACGAGCGGCGTCGCGAAGTAGCGTACGAGTGGCCGCCTTGCTCGGCGTACGAAAAGGCAAGGGTAGCGTCCGCGGACGAG
>FSSH01005905.1_pt1 | contig 12314 bp, 13 predicted proteins | sample 1166101 | NCBI WGS metagenome assembly FSSH01 (sample SAMEA32972668, study PRJEB13176) | freshwater metagenome | biome: Drinking water system; feature: Biomass in drinking water that filtered by 0.45 um membrane; material: drinking water | place: USA | collected 2012-12-20 | depth 0 m | reverse complement strand
GCCGTTCTATGCGGGTTTTGTGACCTTTGTTGGAGACATATTTCTTAAAGTGCCAAAATGGCAAAAAGTACTTAAAGTGCGAAAAGGGCTGGAAAAAGGCCTTAAAGCTAAAAAAGTCCCGAAGATCCGGCGAAGATTTGGCAGGTCCAGAGAAAAACAACTTCGCTCTGCGGTTTGCTCTTACTTCGGCAGAGTGGGGTCCAAAAAGATAAAAAAGGAAGAAAGGAAGTCAATTTCCTTTCTTCCTCAGAAGAACTCCCGAGGGAGTGTTAACCGACCTTTGGTCTTAGACCAGTTTGGCGGTCGGTCTCAGACTTGTTCCGAGCTTACTGCTCAGGTGAGCACGCCGAGCAGCACCAGAATGCCCTCGATGAAGCCGACCGGCGGCAAGAGCGAGACCAGACCGATGATGATGCCCTTGGAGAAGCCGAACATCACACCGGTGAACCAGGTGTAGACCACGGCAAAGGCGATGGCGCCCCAGATGAGGAAGTAGAGAAGAACGCCAATGGCGCCCAGGGAGAGGAAGAATGCCTTCATTGTGCACCTCGCGCGCTAAGGTTGAAGATGGCAGCCGGAATAATGTTGCACTTGAGGGTCTCGAAAGACCCCCAAGTGCAACTAAAGCGATGAGCCGGCTTGAGCACAGGCGCAAAGCCGTGCCGCTAGAGCGACGTGCCGAAGTCGGCAGTCGTTACTTGCGGTTGGGCATCTTGACCGGCATCCAGGTGCGACCCTTCCAGGGAATTTCGCCACGCAGGTAGCCCCAGCCGAATGCCATGGCGAAGATGGCCAGCGAAGCGAAAAGCCCGCTGGACACTGCCAGTGCCGTGCCGAGAAGCGTGTTGAAAACCCAGGCGGCGGCGCTCAGACCTGCCCAGGTGGACAGGATGAAGGCCGGCCACTGGATGACCCTGCCGGTCTGCATGAGACCGAAGAGGGAACGGCTGTAGATGGTGATACCCATGCCGCCGCCCAGGGCGAAAAGTCCCACAATCGCCGAAGAGGCGACGGCCACGAAAGCAGCCTGAGCCAGGCTACCGCCCAGAGAGACGCCAAGCCCCAGGGTCATGGTGACCGCCGAGGCAACGACGAAGAAAAGAAACACCTTGAGGGGGTGCATCATGTTTTTGCTCCTACAGATTCTTGTTGGCGTCGGAGTTTCCGACCGCTTGCTTTGAGGCAAGGGACGGAACCGGCGCAGGATAGTTTGGAGAAAAGTCGGCCGGGCAGACAACCCCGGTGAGGGGGTTGTCTACCGAGAGCCTTCTTGTCCGGCTTCTGCCGAAGACTGGCTTCAGCTCTTCTTGCCGGAGGTGGCGCGCGGCTTGCGGCGGGCCGGGCGGCTGGCGCCGCAGGTACCGCCGGTGGTGCCGACGCCGGAAAGCGCCATGTCGCGCTGACGAATCAGGCGGTTGATGGCGTTCTCCTGCGCGTCGCGCCAATTGCTCACCTTGAACACCTTGAAGCCGGTGTTTTCGGGAAGCTTGTCGCCGTCCTTGGAAAGCGAGGTCTCGAAGGGAACGTGGATGAAGTTCATCACGTTCAGGCAGACACCGTCCGAGCGGATGCTGTTGCCGATGAAGGCGGAGTATTCCGGGTCGATGTTGTAGTCTTCGATGAGCTGTGCGACCAGCTTGTCCTTGCCTTCAGTCAGGGTGATGATGCGATCGTCGAAGAGCTTCTCCAGACCGCTCTGGCGGATCTTGAAGAGCTGAGCTTCGTAGTCGCCCACGGTCACCGCCACAAGCAGGAAGCGCTCATGGGCCTGGGTGAGCACCTGGATGCAGTCGGTGAAGAGCTTGGGGCGACGGAAGAACGGCGCCGAGCCGATGCCCTTCAGCAGCGAGCGGAAATGCTCGGCTTGCTGGTCGGGAANNGTTGAAGCGCTTGCGCAGGTCTTCGTAGGTCTCGACCAGGGCTTCCGGGAAGCGATGGCGTTCGAAACCACGATGCGGCATGCTGCCGTAGTAAATACGCTTGAGAGCGTTGGTCGACTCTTCATGGGGAACACCCAGAAGACTCATGAGCAGGGCGAACTCCTCGAAGGCTTCGTCGAAATACGGCTGACATTCGATGGTGGTTCCGTCCATGTCGATGCAGAGCACTGCCAACTTGCCGTTGGGGGTGATCAGATCGCGCTGCTCGGCGAAACACTTAAGATTGAGTTTTTGTGCCATACACACCTCGTGTTGTTAGGCGCCGACGTCACAGGAGCGTCGTACGCGGTTGATTTGAGGGCTCTGTCGTTGGATTGGCGGCTCCGGGGCAAGTTCATCCAGCCAAGAGGAGTCAGCGCTGCTGACGGTCTCGGAACAGTCGAGGATGGGTTTGCGCGGGGGGTGGCTATCGGTTCGAAAGGGCTCTCAAGTAAGAAAAGTAATTTAGTTACACCAAGATCCCTAATGGTTATGAACTGTGCCAGTAAAGAGAACGATGAATCAAAGAGGAGTTTATGAACGAGTATTTAGTCGATGAAGCAAGTTATAAGAGGCTAGTCGAACTTCGCTAGCTTTAAGACCTTTCGCCAAGGCGGATGTCAAGCGCAAGCGCTCTTGCGGTTAGGATCGAGCAAATCGCCTATTGGCACATTGTTTTCAAATTTTTCCCAGAGAGCGTCGGCGCCTTGCTCCACCTTCAGGTCCATTTCGTCGGCGTGAAGAGGCAGCAGTTGATAGAAGTGCACCGTTTTTTCTTCAGAGACCTTTAGCTCACCAAATTCTTCGTCAAAGAAAATCGGCGGAACCAGCATGAATCCGATCATCTGAGAGCCTTCACAGACGGGCTCCGGCGGGTCGCCCAGGGGAATTGTATGGTTCATACCCAGCCAGGTATCGGCGTTGTAGGGATACCGTGCCAGGGTCTTCAGCCAGCGGACCGGCCAGTAGTTCTTTTCGTCCTGAAAGGCTTCCATAGACAAAGGCCAGTCCGGCGGTAAACAAATGAGCAGTTCGGCGTATTTGTACTCATCCAGTTCCTCCGGCACATTCATGGGCAGGTCGCTCATGCCGGTGGTGACCAGGGTGAGAAAAGGTCGATCTTCCGTAGCCGGAATTACATGAACATCCACGTGCAGATGATCGGAGACCGTTTCATGCAAAACAACATCGATTTCTCCGATGAAAGTTTCTATGTGCTCTTGTGCCAGGTCAATAACCTGGGGGGAACCGTCTGCAATGTTGAACATATCAGGGCTTTTGCCCTCTTGTTGGTTCATCGAAATTTACTCATGCGGTAGACCTTGAAGTTATACCCGGAAAACTCAGGACACCAAGTTACCAGAGTTCGACGGAATCGAGAAATTTCTGAGTCATGGGCGACTTGATATCTTTGTCGCTGCCGATAACGGCAACCATGACCATGGAGGTGTGTTTGAAATTGCAGAAAACTCTCAATTTGTACTTCTGTACCTGGTCTTTCATGGTGCCGGTAATTTCACGACCATAATAGATGCGGTTTTTGCAAATTACTTTCTTGCCGTCCAGGGATGAAGCATGTTCCCTGACCCATCTTTCAGTAAACTGAGCCAGGGCTGTTTCTACCAGGCGCGCATCAGCGGCGGCGGAAGCTGTGGAGGCTACGCTGTCGCGACCAATGGCGCCGCGCTCACTAACCAGGGTGCCGCCGAAGATATTGCCGATTGACTCTGCCGTTGGTAAGCCGCTATCGTCGCCGTTTTGCTGTGCACTCAGGTCGAGGGAAGGGAGCGCAAACTCAGCCATGCAAAACTGTCGGGTTTTATCTGCCACGAAGTAAGTTTGTCCGAACTCAGCATATGCCGGGAATATTTTGCGGCTGCCGTTGGCACGGCGAGGCTTGCCGGGAAAGGAGGCTTTGCTCTGGCAGCCTGGCAAGATATAAGGTGCCAGGGGTACGCCGTCTAGATTTTCAATATCGGTTTTATCGCTGTCGAAATTGGCTTTGAAGGGATCTTCCATTAGTCCCTTGGAAATCAGAACCTGGCAGAAAATGCCGGCACCCACCAGGAAAATCAAGAAAATTACTACGGCTCTAGCCACGTTCACCCCCTCAGCAGAAAAAGTGTACCCGATTTTCGATTGAAGTTGCCTTCAGCCCCTTGTCTTCTGTATAATCATCTGACTTCGAGGTGCTTATGAAGGCGCGAATCTTCCCATCAGAGCCTGAAAAGAGAAAAATTGCCGCCATTTTGGCCGTGGCTTCGGTTCTTTGTGTTTCGTTTTCAGTGGGGGCAGATGCTGCGCCCATGAAGGTTTTACCTGCGAAAACTTCAGGTGATGCCGTCTTTTCCCTCATGATTGATTTTGCTCGTCGCCCTGAACTGCTTGAGGGGTCTTATTTGCGGCGTATTCTTGGTGGTGCCGACGATCGTGGGCGCAATATCATGGGTCGGCTCAATATGCATTATTCTCGCCTGGTAGAGCCCGGCACGAGCTACGATTTTGTTGATAGCGATACCGTCGCTGCCACTGTTCATGGTGCAGCAGCGCGCACCTGTTCTCATCGACAACTTGTCTGTCATCTCAAGTCTTCAGGCCTGACTCTGGCTGAGGTTCGCCGTCGCCTTGGAATGCCGGAGAAACGCTATTTCGATAGTAATTCGCATCCTGTGGATGTCTATAGATTTTCGCCCCATGCTTCCTTGAGTATAACTGAACCGGTTAATAGTTTTGATGTCAACCGAATTGAGGTAAATTACGTCGGAGACGACCTGCCTGCGCCTTCTTCGCAAGACATGGCTCTAGCCGATACCTATCGCCTCGAGAAAGCCCGGCTTTTGCTCGCCAGCGGCGGTAGTCGTATCGACACAGCCTGTCAACTTCTTACCGAACATCTTCAGGACAATCCAAATGACCGTCAGGCCCATCTTATTTACGCTTCCATCTTGCGTCGCCTCTCAGATGTGAACGGTTCCATGGATCATTACCGTACCGCCCTTTCTTTAGCCAGGCAGACGGGCGATAGTCAGGCTGAACAGCGGGCTTTGCAGGGGCTCAGCGAATTTGGCGTGGTAGTGGCGGCCGACACCGGCAAACCCTTGACCGATAGTTACACAAATTCTGCGACTCGGGTACAACAATTACCTCGGACGGTGAGTCCGGTGCAAAAACACAGCCCAGCAGGCAGAAAGCCTGAAATCAGTCCGGATGCGGCGCGGGCAATGCTTGCCGGTACACAGCAGCCGTTTTAGCAAAGTAGAGGTTTGTTTTGGCGCCAGAGAAAATCGAATATGAAAAGCTCATAGAAATGGCTGTGGCTGCGGCCAATCGAGCTTATGCTCCTTATTCGAAGTACAAAGTCGGTGCGGCTGTGTTGGCTTCGGACGGGCGCATCTTTACCGGTTGCAACGTGGAAAACAGTAATATCGGCTCCGGCATTTGTGCCGAGCGCACGGCCATGGTGAAAGCTGTTTCGGAGGGTGCCACTGCCTTCATCGCCTGTGCTGTGGCCTGCGCCACCGACTACCGCTGCTATCCATGCGGGCTGTGTCGGCAGTTCCTCAGTGAGTTCGGACCTGACCTGCAGATTGTCGTGCGAGAAGAAAACGGCTATTCCATCAAGACGATCGGTGAGCTTTTGCCGAAACCGAGTTTGAAGTAAACAAGGAACAGACCTGTATTAAGTTCGCGGTAAATTAAAAAGCAGCCGTAGATTGAACTTTTTGTCGGTGCTTTACGTATTAGATCCTGTAGGTTCCATCGTCAGGCAGGTGCTGTTGAATAAGCTTGAATCGTGCCTTAGAAAGACGGGGCAGTCCATATTTGCGACTGGCTTGGCGGTGATTGCCGGTCTGTGCAGTCCTTCCGCCGAGGTGCTCGCTCAGTTGCGTCCTAATGATTCCACTGTTGAAGATGCAGGGCAAGAACCTTCCAACAAGCTAAGGCTGCGCCGGGAGCCCTTTCAGCTTTCGGTGGAAAGCCGGGGTGAGGGCGCGCTTGCAGGAAGCAGGAGGGCTTCCCGAGAGGCCTTGAATGGTCTGTTAAATGAAAGCAATCCTGGTTCTGTGGGTCCGGATGCCAGCGGTAGGCGTCTCCAGGGGCATGCCGAAACGAAGCTCAGCCCAACCGGCGTGGCGCTATTCAGCGCAGAGCAGAGGGCGGCCTTTGATACTTTGCCCGCTTCTCGTTTGAAGGGAAAGGCAGAACTCAAGCTGCTTTCGAATTTTGACGTAGAAGTCATTATCGATAGCTCCATGTCCATGGGCAAGAGAGACTGCCCGGGCGGGTTATCCCGCTGGCAATGGTGCGGAGAGCAGGCGCGGGGGTTGGCCGATGGTTTATCTGCTTATGTGCCTGGTGGTTTGACTTTGACTACTTTTGCTTCCGGTTTTGACGTCTTCGAGGGTGCTACCGCCTCAGACGTGGCTAGAGTTTTTCAGACCGGCGGCTTGAGTCGTGGCACTAGATTGTCGCAACCTCTGAAAGACAGACTAGATAAGCATTTTGCTAGAAGAAGCGCTACCGGTCGCAAACCGGTTTTGCTGGCTGTTATCACCGACGGTGTGCCTGTGCCCAGGACCGAACCGAGGTTGGTGGCTGACATTCTGGTAGATGCCACGCGCAAAATGAAAGGAACTGCCGATGTAACTGTGGTTTTCTTGCAGGTAGGTGCTAGTAGCTTCAAAGGGCGTCGCTGCCTGGGGTTCCTGGATGATCAACTGGTGAACTACGGCGCTAAGTACGACTGTGTTACCACCATAGAGTTTGAGGAACTACAGCGAGTCGGTCTGAGCCAGAGCCTGGTGGCAGCCTTAAAAAGGGTTCCTTCCGGGCGTATTGATTGAATTAGAAGGTAGCTGCCGTTCAGCTCAAGGTCGGGCGGCATTGCCTTCAAACTCAGCAATGAGCCACCTTGAGCTTTCAGTGTTCTCGACAATTATGCCGTCGGGTCTTCTGAGGTAGCGCGAGCTTCCATCGGAGTTCGTACCGTAAGCCCGGTCCAGTTCCATTTGGTCATATTTCTGGATGACCCGGTACAGTTCCGGCGAGCGCTGCAAGAAAGAAGCTCTCTCCGATTGGTTCAGTCTGTAGTAGGTAACCCCTTCGGCAAACACTTCGTTTGGATTGGTTGTGTAGTGACTGGAGGGCGCTATGGCAACGTGTTCCGCCAGGTTTTCCGGGGAGACCCTGAATGCGCCCTTAGGGTTGGTTGGTTGTCCGTTTTCATCTATGGATGTACCTTGGGAATCCACCCTGTGCCAACCGTCGGCGTATTGCTCGTAATAGTAACCATCTCTGCCTATCAAAGACCATCGCTCTCTTGCTTCTCCTGACCCTGCGCCTGCAGCAGGTGAGGGCAGGCGATGAAAGCCAAGTTCTCTTGCAATATTTGTATTTTCTTGAGAGAGGATATCCAGGTTGTCTGCCAATCTGTGACCGTATTCGTGGGTGATGATTTCCTCCAGAGAGCCTCGCACTAGACCCCTCTGGCGGTCGATGTTTTCAGGATTTCTGGTGTCGTCGGCCTGGGTGGCTGGAAATCGCATGGATGCCGGCCAGACATGAATGGCGGGTCCACCCATGGGTTCAGGCAGGTAGCTGGCGCGCGTGTTGCCTCTTCCACTTTCTTGAATGAAGCTCACGGGAATTCTTTCGGCACCCATGGCCAGACTGGTCGGCTGAGAACGCATTAGCGCCGCTTCCAGACCGGCAAGTTCATCAAAGCCTGGTGCTCTTGTGTGGTAGCGGGATGATTCCGTTTCGCTTTCAGGAATAAGAACCTGGCTGCCGGCCGGCAGAATGTCCACTGCAAAGTTGCTTTCGATATGTTGTATTTGGTTTTCTCTCAGTTCGGTGAGCCGCCTTTCAATTTCTGCAGGCGGAGTGTCTGCCGGAAGTGTGATCAGTGTCCTCTCTGCTCCGCCTTCCGCTAGATTTACGGCAACTTCCTGACCATAGGAAATTGTCACCCCAAACTGTTCTTGCAATCTGCGGGTAGATTCGTCTTCCTGTCTGAGCGCGGTTCGCTCTCCGTTTTCTCTTGATGTTTCCGTTGATGTCAGGGCGGGCGCCTCTCCCACCGGGTTGGTTTCGAAGTCCACGAGTTGCAGGTCGCTAAGGAGGTTGCGCTTGATCAGTGCATCCATATTTAGCTCCGAGTTTTTATCTAAGGTGGTACGTGCCGATGGCGCGCCCGGGTTTTCCTCCTGCCAGATAGCTGCCAGGCTTAACTTACTTTCCGGTGTCAGGTCAGTCTGGCGCGGTGCAGCGGCGATTGAAACATTGTCGAAATCTCGGGATTGGCTAGTCATTTTTATGTTTATGTTTCAGGTGCAGGTTTGCTCTTCGGACCGGCTCAGCTTGGCTTCAAGGAGGTCGCCGATGAGGCTTGGGGGTGTTTCCTGTCCAGACTATGGAGCAGGAAAATAACATGGTTATAAAAATCCAGGGCTCCTGACTAGCCTCCTTGCGTGTCGGTAATTTGCTCATGAAGCGCGCCCGAAACGAAGAATCGGAAACGAACCGGAAGTGAAGGAGCATCAAAACGGTGGGGAAAGAGACACCCTAATATAGATGCCGAAGTTCGGAATTGGATTTCCAGCTATTTCCGGGCTGTATTGTGCCAGTGCTGCGGCTTTTCAGAATCGCCTTGCTTAGATAAAATCTGCTTGACAATGACCGGCGGATCACCTCTAATAGTGAGGTATCTTTATCCAGGTCGTATTTACCAGGACTCTCCCCATGGCAGTAACCGACAACATTCCGAAAAACGGCGACAGGGCTCATGAATCCCAGAACGTCGATTGGGCAGGTAATGATACCCGCGTCAATCTCGTGAGCGACGCCCTGAAGACGTTTGAGTCAGGCAAAATGTCCAATGCCATGAGTGATGCGGGCAAGGGCGGCAAAGATAATTCTCTAGTCGGCAGCGAAGTTGAAAAAGCCATCGTCGGCGCCGATAACGATGTTCAAAGAGCCTTCGGCGGCAAGGGCGATTCAATCACCCTAGATGAAGCCGCCAGGGCCGAGAGAGAAAAAGCCATGGATGGCAAATCCTTTGATGCCGGCAGTCTCTACAGCAAGAACGATTCCCGCAATATGGCTGTAGACCCTGAGAGAGACCGCTATGCTGCCGCCTACTATGCAGCCAATGCCATGGGCGACGCCAGCCGCCAGGCTGAGCTATCCAAGGCTTTCGATAACGCATTTACCAATAACCCGCATCTGCAACAGCAGAATCAGCGCGAATACGCTCACGCCTGATTTATTGGCTGGCCGCTTGCTCTTTCTACCGTAGCCGGTAGAAAAGTTGTCTTGGGCTCTTTATGCCACCGGCCTTTACTTGGCTGAGGGAGCTTTTTTGTCATCCCCCAGGGTCTGGTTGATAACCGACTTGAGGTGATCGCAAAGGTAATCACTGCAGATCTTCGGCTTGATTTCCTGAATGGTGCACTGGCGCTGTTCCCCGAGAAAAGGGCAGGGATAAACGGCTTCCGGGTCTAAAAGCACTCTCAAGGCCGGATAGTGGTCGGGATTTTGCCAGGTGGTTTTGCTGGGGAAGAGCTTGCGCCCCTCATTGTATTCGATGAAGACTTCGTCGTAACGGAATTCTCGACCGAAGTGGCTGCGCAGGCGTTTAAGGAAGTCCTTCGGGTCAGTAATCGGTCCGATGATCCAGTCACGGTCTTGAATGGTGCAGCAGGCGCCGGCGTTACCTTTCTTGCCGTAGCAGTTCTTCAGGCAGGTGTAGTGAATGATCTGGTCGCGCAGTTCTTGCTCGCTTGGTGGTTCGCTCATTGTTTGAGGGCCTTCCGCTTTCTATCGGCGTTCTCGTTTGAGGTTGAATAGGCGCTGGTTGAGGCTGTAGGGAGAGTCAGCACTTGGTATTCGATGCCAGTAACTGCAACCTCAGGGGGCGGGTTTTACCGGAGTATTTTCCAGAAATTCCTTAATTGTCCTTGCCGTTAATTCATGCCCTTCTTTGGAAAAGTGAAACTGCAGGAATAATCCTGATGGGTTCTTGTCTTTTCTAAAGGGCGGTTGCAAGTCTATCACGCCGAAGTTGTCAGAGCTTGCCTGGGCCTTTATGGCGGTAATTGTATCGGCCCAGTCTTTGTCTGAGGCGGTGACGTCGGGAAAGAGCGTCATAGCAAACTGACTGCCGGCAGCCCGGGCCGTCCTCTGAAACTCTTTGATAACGGCCAGGGTCACCTGGCGGTTATTCTGTACGCCGTAAAGCGGCACTGCTATTGCTTCTTTCTGTGTAGCCAGACGCTTGCCCATATCTTGAGCAAAACGGGTGAGGCGGAAATAGGCCTTGTCGGAGAGGAAGAGGTTGAAATTGGTGCGATTGACGGCGCCATATAGGTTGCTATTGGCTCTCAACCAGTTGAGCACTTTGTTGGTGGGGCTATCCAGGCTGAGTTTGTCTTTGTTTTCCTGCAAGATGCTGGTATCGAGTTCCAGTTTGCCTGTTTGATCCAGGTAGAAATATGGCTTGGGTTCTGCCTTGCTGCGCTGAGTGACATCGATATTGTTTTCCAGGGTGTCGCCCTTGCAGATCATCACTATAGTTAGATCCGGCTTGTACTGCGCCACTTCCTTCTTGAATTGCAAAAGCTCTTGCCCGGTTGAATAACTGGAGCAGCCAAAGTTTATGACTTCAAAGTGCTTGATGGCGCCCGCTTGGGGCGAGGCGCCAGCGGCTAAATTTTGTGCGAAATTCTGCGGAATTTCTTGCATGAACAGTTTCTTTGCAAGAGAGCCCCCGGCTTGCAGGTCTTCATTGAGGAGCTGCTCCAGACGGCGGGCATAGGTTTCGTTCAAGGCTACCTGCAGGCCCTCGGCGGCGGAATCGCCCATGATGGCGATTCTGTAGGTGCCTTGTGGTTTGCTCAGGCTGTGTTCCACATCACGCAAGCCTGCTGAACTGAGGTGTTCGCGGCTGTAGCCTTCCATGCGCCAGGTCACCAGTTTACCGGGCAGATGCACGCAACCCAGCTCAGGATCAGGTCTGACAATTTCTTGCTGACCGACGCCCATGAAACCAAGCAGGGCTTCCAGGGCTAGAAGAGACAGAGGCAGAAGTGCCGCCAGTTCCAGGGCAAAGCGCAGCCTGCCGCGTCCGGAACCTCTGCCCGTCCGTGTTTCTCCGCCTGGCTGGGCGCTCACGGGCTTGTTCTCAACGGCTTGCCCGCTGAGCTTTTCTGCAGTGCTGGCGGTGCTATTTTGATTTTCAGCTGTGCTCGTACTCATTTTTTAAGCACCTAAAACTGGAAGTAAATGAAGGGGGAAAGCTGACTGGGTGCCATGCACGATATGAAAAGAGCCAGCATAGCGCTGGTTGTCAGTCTCAGGGCTTTAGATGACTGCCAGCAGCTTTGGGCCAGGCGGGCTAGGGACGGCAGTGCCACACCGTTTTTGGCCATGGTGAGGGAGCGCTGGTGCAGCCAGGCATAGAGCAAGTAAACCGGTAGCGTGTAGACAACCGTGGATTGCAAAAGGGCAGTGGAAACATCGCCGGTGATACCGTTTATGCCGAAACCAAAGAACTTACCTACCAGACAGAGAGCCTGATCGAGGTTGGGGGCGCGCATGAAGATGGAAACCTGGCAGATGAACAGACAAACGAAGGCGACGCCGCACCAGTGCCAGACCCTGGTCTGACGCAGGGGTTTAAGCCAGCTTGTGCGGGCGGCAAAATCCGTCCATTCTTTAGAGAGGATGAGACCGGCGCCATGTAGAATTCCCCAGATTACAAAGGTCCAGTCGGCACCGTGCCAGAGACCGCCCAGGACCATGGTCAAAAATGTGTTGCGTCTAGTTTGCCAGGCTGAGCCTCGGGAGCCGCCCAGGGGAATGAAGAGATAGTCTCTCAGCCAGGTGGAAAGTGAAATGTGCCAGCGGTGCCAGAAATTGGTGAGGTTGTGAGCCAGGAAGGGCAGGTTGAAGTTTTCCGGAACTTTGTAGCCGAGCAAGAGGGCTGAGCCTCTGCCGATGTCGGTATAACCGGAGAAGTCAAAGAAAATCTGGAAGGTGAAACCGATGGCCGTCACCCAGGCGTCAAAAAGGGAGAGAGTCTGCAGATTATGAAAGCCTTGACCCACCAATAAGCCGATGTTGTCGCCCAGAACTATCTTCTTGAAGAAGCCCTGCAAAATGAGAAAGAGACCTTCGTTGAAGTATTCTGCTTTCAGGGTAGGCTTTTCTTCAAGCTGATGCATGAAGTCTTGAAAGCGCTTGATCGGACCGGCAATCTGCGAAGGGAAGAAAGAGGCAAAGAGCGCGAAATCCAGCGGGCTTTTCACCGGTTTGCTGCCGCGGTAAACATCTACTATGTAGTGGATGAATTCAAAAGTGAAGAAGGAAATGCCCAGGGGCAAAATGATATTGACA
>FSSH01003269.1_pt1 | contig 12374 bp, 5 predicted proteins | sample 1166101 | NCBI WGS metagenome assembly FSSH01 (sample SAMEA32972668, study PRJEB13176) | freshwater metagenome | biome: Drinking water system; feature: Biomass in drinking water that filtered by 0.45 um membrane; material: drinking water | place: USA | collected 2012-12-20 | depth 0 m | reverse complement strand
ACTCGGCACACCGTGCGCAGCGATTCATGCCGCTGCACCAGTATCCGGAAGCTTGTCTGCAACGCAGCAACGTCCAGTTCGCCACTCAAGCGCAACGCCGCGCTCAAGTGATACGCCGTGCTCTGCGGTTCCAGTTGCCATAAAAACCAGTGACGCTGCTGCGCATAGGATAAGGGAATAGAATCCATTGTCGGCCGACGCAAAATCTGCACTTGCTGTTGCGCAGCTTGATTGCCGGTTTGAATTCTTTGCGCCAACCGTTGGCGCTGTTCGGGCGTCAGGCGCGCACGCCGCTGCTCCAGTTCATGTTGCTTATTCATCAGGAGCACTCGATCTCATCAAGCAATCTGATTTCCACCAATGCGGCTAAACCGGCAATGGTAGGCGAGCGGAAAAAATCGGCCGGATGCAAATCGACAGCAAAATTGGCACGCACTCTGGCCAGCAATTGAACGCCCAGCAATGAATCACCACCGAGTTCGAATAAATTGTCATCGATACCCACGGTATCGATACCGAGCAGGCCCTGCCAGATCTCTGCGATTTTTATTTCCAGATCATTAACGGGAGGATTAAAAGGCGTTTGCAGCACCGGCCTTGGGAACCGGTTGTTCTTTGTTTTCGCGGGAATTGACAGACCCAGCGGCTGCGTCAGTAGATCGTGCGGCGATTGACGCAATCGTTCGGACAAATCGCTGGTCGACACGATGATCTGCGGAATATCTGGACCATTCACGATCAGTTCGAATAATTCCGCGCCTTCCCCGGGTGCAATCCCAATGCCTTCCGGCATGTCCATATCGGCGGCCATACCGACTTCCCGCCAGCTGTCCCAGTTGATGGAAATGACCGGGTAGCGGCCTTCCCGGTAAGCGACTTGCGCGCTCGCATCTAAGTAGGCATTAGCCGCACAGTAGTCAATCTTGCTCAATCCTCCGGCAATCGCCGCCAATGACGAACACAGCACCATGAAATCCAACGCCTCATCCCGGAAAACCGTTTGCAGTGCCTGCATACCGCGTACTTTGGGGGCAAAGACACGAGCAATGGTTTCGTCGGCTTTAGCTGTCATCAAACCGGAACTGACCTCCCCAGCAGCGTGAATGACGCCGTCAATCCTGCCAAAACAAGCACGTGCGGTTGCCACCGCTGCCTGTAGCTGTCCGGCATCGGCAACATCAGCTTGTAGCGCCAGAACCTTGGCGCCCATTGCCTCCAGCTGCTGAATTGACAACAACTTTTGCCGCAGCGCCTCGTTCATCCCATCCGGCAAGCCATCCTGCCAGGTTGCCCTGTCGGGTAGGCCGGTACGGCCCAGCAAGATGATTCTGGCGTGATAGTTTTGCGCCAGATGGCGTGCCAGCGTCAGTCCGATTCCTCCCAACCCGCCGGTGATAAAATACACGCCTTCCTGCTTGAAACGTCTTTTTACCGTTGCGGACTGATCGGCCGGTTGATAATTTTGAATCCAGCGATACGGACCGCGGTACGCCACCAGAGCATCGCCGCTATCCATTTGCGTCTCGGCAATCAACCGTCGACTCAATCGCATCGGCATATCACCCGCCGCATGCTGCGACTCGATGTCGATGATCCGGCAGCCGAGATTGGCATATTCCTGCGGTATCACTTTGCAAGGACCGATCAGCAGTGATTTCAGCGGATATAGTGTTTCACTGCCGGTCACATCCGCCAATCCGTTGGTAATCAGATTGATGGAGATTTTCTTACCTGACGGTATAGCGGATTGTGCTACCTCCAGCGCCTTTACCAGATTCAGTACACTATAGAAATTTCTGCTGATGCCTTCTTTCAGCGATTGAACGCATTCGGCGCCGCTCACACTCCACAAATGAAAAATTTGCCAACCCCGGATGCTCGCATCATCAAGCTTGTTCAACAATTGCACAAAATCATCCGATCTGTCCGGATTGATCGTATATTCAGTGTCGGCGGTTTGTTGGAATGCCTCTCCAGCGGTAACCACGATGGGATGAACACCCTGACGGATCAAAGCGGTCACGAGTGCGATCGAGATGGCATCTTCATTACCGAAAATCAAATAGTGATCATCCTGTTTCAGCGCTGGTACTTTTTCCGCATCGGCGGCCGTGCGTTGCCATGACGAAACATACAACCAATCCTGAATTGAGTGGACGTGCTTCGTCCCCGATTGGGATTGCCAGTTACCCGCCGCAGCCGGGTGCGAGACTTGTTGACCCACCTCAATCCAATATGATCGCCGTTCGAACGGGTACGTCGGCAAGGAAACGCGACGGCGGCTCTCCTGCGCATGGAAATCCGCCCAGCCGATGTCGACCCCGTGCAACCAGAGTTTTCCCAACGTCCGGTAAAAATGCAATTGCGTCGATTGAATCTGACTCGGGTGCGGTAGCGAGGATACGATCAATTGTTGCGGCAGTACCAAGGGATGACGTTGCGCCAGCCGGGTCAGCGTTTCTCCCGGCCCTACTTCCAGCAATATCATGTCCGGCTGATTCAGCAAATGTTGCAAACTATCGCTGAAGCGCACCGTGGCGCGCAAATGCCGCCCCCAGTATTGTGCATCGGTGGCCTGTTGCGGTGTGATCCAGTCACCGCTGACATTGGAAAAGAAGCGAATGGCGGGCGGATTCAACTTCAGTTTAGCCATCCGCTCAACAAATACCGGCACCAGCGCATCCGTCATGGCGGAATGAAAAGCATGCGAAACCTGCAATCGGCGGCAAAATACACCCCGCTCGTTCAGATTCTTCTCAATGGTATCGATCACCGCAACGCTACCGGACACAACGCATAATTCCGGTCCGTTAATTGCTGCCAAATCGCAACCCTCGATCAGATGAGGCGCAAGGTCGGATTCGGACAGTGAAACTGCCAGCATGGCGCCTGACTCCATTTGCTGCAGTAAAGCACCTCGCATCGCCACCAATCCCAATGCATCCTCCAGTGTGAACACGCCCGCTAGACAAGCGGCCACATATTCGCCGATGCTATGACCGATCATCGCCGCCGGTTGCACGCCCCATGCCATCCACAACCGCGCCAGCGCATACTCGATTACGAATAGCGCCGGTTGCGTCACTTTGGTTTGCTCAAGCCGGATGGCTGCAACCGATCGTTCTTGGTCGTTCTGCGGCAACAGCAACGCATGCAAATCGTAATCCAGATACGGTTGCAATAATCGCAAGCAACGATCGATTTCGGCCCTGAAAACCGGTTCCTGCCGATACAAATCCTGAGCCATATCGACATGTTGCGCGCCCTGACCGGGAAACATAAACGTTATCGCATGACGCCCATCCGCCGATTCCTCCAAAAGAAAACGTACGTTGTCCCGGTTGTGCAACAGCGAAACGGCATCGTCATGATCGCGGCACAATGCGACAGACCGATGGGCAAAATGCTTCCTGCCGAGCTGCAGGGTGTAAGCGACGTCAGCCAGAGCCAATTGCGGATGCGCGGCCAAATGATGCTGCAGATTCGTCACGGTTTGTTCCAGCGCAGCGGAACTGCGCGCGGAGATCGTCAGCAATTGCCAATCGCGCGATGACACGGACGGTTTTACCGTTGGTGCCTCTTCCACTATCATGTGTACATTGGTGCCGCCGATGCCGAACGAGCTGACTCCCGCGCGGCGCGGCAGCGGACCGCTTGGCCAATCTTTGCAGTGGGTATTGACGTAAAACGGACTGTTATAGAAATCGATCTGCGGATTGGGTTGTTCAAAGTGCAGACTGGGCGGCACAGTCCGATGCTTTAACGACAGCACGGTTTTAATCAGACCTGCTACACCGGCCGCGGCATCGAGATGTCCGACATTGGTTTTGACCGACCCGATGGCACAGTAACCGCGGCGGTCTGTAGTTTCGCGGAAAGCTTGCGTTAATGCGGCGATTTCAATCGGGTCACCGATCGTCGTACCAGTGCCGTGCGTCTCAATATAGCTGACGGTATCCGCCGGGACACCTGCAATCGCCTGCGCCACCAGAATTACTTCCGCTTGTCCTTCAACACTGGGCGCGGTATAGCCGGCCTTGGCCGAACCGTCGTTATTGACCGCCGAGCCTTTGATCACGGCATGAATGGTGTCGCCATCCGCCAGCGCATCGGCCAGCCGCTTCAATACCACGATGCCGGCGCCACTACCGATCACGGTACCAGCCGCCTGGGCATCGAACGCCCGGCAATGCCCGTCGGGCGACAAGATCGCGCCGGGTTGATAGTAATAACCTTTGTCGTGCAGCAAATTAACCCACGAGCCGCCAGCGAGCGCCACATCCGTTTCATAATTCAGCAGACCGCGGCAGGCCACATGCACCGCCGCCAGTGAGGTTGAGCAGGCTGTCTGCACCGTGATGCCCGGGCCGCGCAAGTTGAGCTTGTAGGCGACCGTGGTGGTCATGGAATCCTTGTTGTTGCCGTTCATCAACCCCTGCAACGCGGAAATATCCTGTTTGTCCACCATGCGATCGCTGGTTAGCAGATTGAGCATCAGATAGGTGTTGACACCGCACCCGGCGTATACGCCGATCTGCTGGGCATAGCGGCTCGCATCGTAACCTGCGTCTTCCAGCGCCTGCCAAGCCACTTCAAGAAAAAGCCGGTGCTGCGGATCGGTCTCTGCCGCCTCGCGCGGGGTATAGCCGAAAAAAGCGGCATCGAAACCATCGGCATTGCTTATCTCCGCGCTGGCTTTGACGTAATGCGGATCGGCCAGCGTTTCCGCGGATACACCGCGCGCAAGCAATTCTTCGTCCGTAAAAAACCGGATCGACTCGACACCATCGCGCACATTGCACCAGAACGATTCGACATCGTCCGCCCCCGGAAACCGGCACGCCATGCCGATCACGGCAATATCGATGGAAGCAGCATCGGTTAATTGTTTGGAATTATCCATTAATTCATTTTCTCCACTTTCTGTTTTCTTGCTAGGAAAGCACCGCGTTGCCGCTGCGCCCGTTGTAAATGGCGTGGCAAGGAAGAAACCGGCTGTATTTCACCTTGCCCGAGAAATTTGGCCAGACTGGCCACCGTGGTGTATTTGAACAAATCGACGATGGCCACCGGCACATGCAATTCGGCTTCCAGTCGTTGCTTAACCTTGATCAGCAATAGCGAATGACCGCCCAAATCAAAAAAGTTATGATGCAGACCCACTTGCGGAATTTGTAACAGCGCCGCCCAGATTCCGGCAATCTTCGCTTCCAGATCGTTAACCGGCGCATCGTAATCGGGTACTTCCAAAATACCGAGTGCGGGCAGTGCCTGCCGGTCGATTTTGCCGTTCGGTGTGAGCGGCAATGTATCGAGAAAAACGATCAACCCTGGCACCATATAGTCCGGCAGTACCGCCGATAACGCCGTTTTAAGCGCCGACGCATTTCTGTGTCCGGCATCCGGCATACCGACATAGGCGATTAGCCGCAAACCATGCGCACCATCCTGCGCGATCACGGCGGCTTCGCACACATGATCCAAAGTCAGCAACTGCGCTTCAATCTCACCCAATTCGACGCGAAAACCGCGCAACTTGATTTGCTGATCGGCGCGTCCCCAGTATTCCAGTTGACCGTCGCTGCGCCAGCGCACCAAATCGCCGGTGCGGTACAAACGTTCCCCCTGCGGATCGAACGGATCGGCGACAAAACGCTCGGCAGTCAGACCCGGCCGATCGAGATAACCGCGCGCCAGACCGCCCCCCCCGATATAGAGCTCTCCAATAGCGCCCAAGGGCGCGAGGTTCAATTCCGCATCCAGTACATAGGCACAGCGCTTACCTACCGGCTGGCCGATCGGCATGAATTCTCCATCCAATGGCGGCGGCAAATCCTGCCCGGCATCGCAGAACCAGGCAGTCGGCGTGATGACCGTTTCCGTCGGTCCGTAGGCATTGATCAGCCGTGCTTGCCGGAAGCGAGCGCGTGTTGCGGCCACATCGGCGGTATGCCAGGCTTCGCCGCCGACAATACAAACCCGTACCGGGTGATCAGTACCTTCCAGCAACGGCAGCAGCATGCGTAAATACGCCGGTGGCAAGTGCAAGCGGGTGATGTTCTGCGTCGCAATGAGTTCGGCGAATCCCTCGCCGGCCAGTTGTTCGGGGGAAGACAACACCAGAGCGGCGCCCGCCATCAGTGGTGTCATCCATTGCTCCGCCGCAGCGTCGAAATTGATGGAGAAAAACATCAATTCCCGGTCATCGGTGCGCACGTCATAAACCGGCTCGATTGCAGCCAAATGCATGGCCAGCGGGCCATGCGCCACGGCTACCCCCTTCGGCCGGCCGGTCGATCCCGAGGTATAAATGACGTACGCCAGATTGTCCGGATGAAGTACGACAGCGGGATTGTTCTTGTTGCCTGGCCCGGTAATCGCATGATCGAGCTCGATCACGGTCAGACCTTCCGGTAGCGGCAACTTTCCGAGAAATTGCGATTGAGTTAGCAGCAAGCGAATGCCGCTATCCTTTATCATGTAGTCCAGCCGCTCCTGCGGATACTCGGGATCAAGCGGTACATAGCAGCCACCCGCTTTCAGTATGGCCAGCAATCCGACCGGCAAAGCGATTGCATCGCGCGCCACGGCAATTCCCACACGCATCTCCGGTTGCACGCCCTGATCGATCAAGCGGTGAGCCAACTGGTTGGCATGATTATTCAGTTCGGCATAACTGAGTTGTAACGACCGGGTAACAATGGCAATCGCATCCGGATGTTTCTCTACCTGCGCCTCGAAACGCTGCTGTACCCATGAGCAGTGCGTAAAACTTGTAGCCGGTTTCCCCCTTGTGTGCAGTAACCGGACTTCGGCTTCATCCAGTAATGCAATCTCGCCAATGGCTATTTCAGGTTGCGCGGCGATCGCCTGCACAATGCGCACATACTGACGCGCCATCCGCTCCACCGTAGCCTGATCGAACAAATCGGCGGCATAAATGAAGTGACCGCTGAGATACCCATCGGGTGATTCGACTGTTTCCAGCCGCAGTTCCAGTTGTCCGTCGGATTCAGGCAACGCATACTCGCTTGCCTGCAATCCTGTGCACTGCTGCAACAAGCGGTAGTCCAGTTGCAAATGATTCAACGTGACTTGAAACAGAGGGCTGTGCCGCAAATCCCGTTGCGGGTGGAGCGCTTCCACCAGTTGCTCGAACGGCAAGTCCTGATGAACCTGAGCGTTGATTGCATCTTCCCGCACTTGCTGCAGTAATTCATTGAGCGCCATGCGTCCATGCAAGCGCCCGCGCATGACCTGGGTATTGATGAAAAATCCGATCAGCGGAGCCGTCTCGATCCGGTTACGATTGGCAACCGGCACACCAATCCGGATATCCGGTTGCCCCGTGTGACGATACAGCAGCACCTGCAAAGCGGCTAGCAATGCCATGAACACAGTAATTTCCTGCGTCGTTGCCAACCGCCGCAACGATTGCACGGCATCATCCGGAAAATCGAACCGGTGGCGCGCAGCGCGATAATGTGTCACCGGTTTTCTGGCATGATCGACCGGCAGGCGCAGCACCTCGTGTTCCGCGCCCAGATAGCTTTTCCAGTAAGCCAGCTGGCGGTCTTTTTCGCCCGCTTCCAGCCAACTCAACTGCCATTGCGCGTAGTCCGCGTATTGCACCTGTAGTGCTGGTAGATTGGCTGGCCGTTGCTGTACCTGTGCCTGATAACCCGCAGCCAGTTCATCCAGCAGAATTTGCAGCGAGGCAGCGTCGGAAACGATGTGATGCATCACGATCACCAGAATCTGCTCGTGACTGCTCAACCGAATCACCGCGATCCTCAGTAAGGGATCGCTGGTCAAGTCAAATGGCTGCGACAGCAAACGGGTGACTTCCATCTGAATACGCCGGTCGTGTTGCGATTGCGGTATCGCTGTCAAATCGACCACCGGTAACGGCAATTGCAGCGACGGCGCAATCATCTGTTCCACAATACCGGTAGCGCCAATGGCATAATTCGTACGTAGCGTTTCATGCCGCCCGATTAACTCACTCAAGCTAACATGGAGCGCATGCAGATTCAGCTCACCCATCAGGCGAACCGCGTGCTGAACATGGAAAGCGTTACTGTTTGGGTCGAGCTGCCATAAGAACCATAGCCGCTGCTGGCCGTAAGACAAGGGTAACGCACCGGTATGCTCACATTTCGTGATCTTGTGCTCAGCACTGGTTTGTCCGCTTTGCGCTCCCCGATTTGCAATCAGTTGGCGGATAACCGCCGCACATTCCTGCAACCGCGGATTTTGAAACAAGTGACGCGAGGTAAAAGGAATTTGCCAGCGATCACAAATCCGGGCTACCGCCTGAATCGCTTTGAGTGAATTGCCACCGGCGGCAAAAAAATGATCGTCTCGCCCCAATCCGGTGCGATCCAGCAACGTTTCCCAGATCACTGCAACATCACGTTCGGTATCGTCCTGTAACGATTGCTCTGCCCGGTTGCCGCCACCGCGCACAAAACGGCCGTATTCATAGATCGCGTAGGCATCCAGCGAACGATCGATCCACCCTTGCCGGCACGCGGCGCGTTGTAGCTTTCCGCTCGACGTTTTGGGCAATGCGCCGGGATTCAGCAGCACGGCAACCGACAAGGATTCATGACAACTGGCGCTGACAGCTTCTGCCAGCACTTGCACCAAGGTTTCCGCGCTGACCAGTTTTTGCATATTGCGCGATATTTCGGCGGCGACGCCGATGCCTTCGCCTTCCTCGCTTTCCACGGAAAACACCGCAACCCGGCCTTTGCGCACCGCCTCGACTTCATCTTCGATCATCAGCTCAATATCCTGCGGATAAATATTCTGTCCGCGAATGATGATCAAATCCTTGAGCCTTCCCATGATATAAAGCTGCCGCGCATGCACGAAGCCCAGATCGCCGGTGCGCAGCCAGCGCAATCCGTCATGCTGTACAAACGCTGCCGCGGTTTCTTGCGGACGCTGCCAGTAGCCTTGTGCCAGACTATCACCGCCGGTCCAGATCTCGCCAACGTGATCGTCCGGCGATGCAGCACCAGTCTCCGGATCGACAATTCGGACGGCATGGCTGGATGCCGGAAAACCGCAAGCAACGACCGGAACGCCTTGTTTAGCCCGCTCCGCTTTGCCTTGCGCTAGCAATTCGGGTGAAAATTCCTGTGCTTTCATACCTTCACCACGCGCCCCGCCAGCTACAAACAAAGTTGCTTCCGCCAACCCATAGCAGGGATACATTGTTCCTGCATGAAAACCGGCAGGCTCGAAGCGCTCAATAAACGCGCGCATGGTGTCTCGCCGCACCGGCTCAGCACCACAGAAAGCAACTCGCCAGCAGGACAAATCCAATGTTTGCAACTGCGAATTTCTGACTCGATCGGCGCATAATTGAAAGGCAAAATTCGGTGCGCCGCTGACGGTGGCGCGATAGCGTGAAATGACTTCCAGCCAGCGCACCGGGCGCTCTACAAAAAACTTCGGCGTCATCAGAATTACCGGCACACCGCGGTGCAACGGCTGCAACAATCCGCCGATCAATCCCATGTCGTGATACAGCGGCAGCCAGCTGACAAAAATATCGTCGGCGGCAATCGACATGCCTTCCTCAAACGCCCGGGAATTGACCATCAGGTTATGATGACTGACCATGACACCTTTCGGAATGGCGGTTGAACCCGAGGTGTACTGTAAAAAAGCGATATCTTCCGCTCGAGGCTCAAACGCCTGCCAATTCCGTGAACAATCGCCGTCGACGGTATCGACGGTCACTACCGGAATATCACTGAGTTGCAGCGAGCTGGCGTCATGCAGCAAGGATAGGCCGTCACCGGTGGTCACGATGCACTGTGCCCGTGCATCTGCAGCGATTGCCAGCAATCTCGCCATATACTGTTCCTTTACCGTTTCCGGTGGAAATACCGGCACTGCGATTGCTCCGGCATATAGGCATGCAAGGAAACCGATCACATAGTGCTCGTCGTTTTCCATCAGCAGCAGCACACGTCCGCCCGGCAACACATGGTTCTGCAATTCTGCCGCGAAAGCTTTGACACGTTGATCAAGCTGCCGGTAACTGAAGCGCTTTTCCTGCCAGCAGCCATTCACTTCGGATACGGTGATGAGCGCCGTATCCTCGGGTCTTGCTAAAGCTAATTCTTGCAGGTGTGTTACCAGATTCACCGGGAAATCACGATTCGGAATCAATCTTGTGTTCATAACAATTTTTCTGGAGTTGCCCTATTGATAGGAAATGATACATATCTTCGAATATGGAGATGTTAGAAGCGCCTTGTTTTATAGTTGCCATGCGGATTAGTGAATCAAAGCCAACGCCGCAGCGTAATCTTTCGGAGCTTCGATTGGCCAGGCTCGAATGATTCCCCAATCCGGATGTTCATGCGCGATGCGATAATGACTGCCGGGTACCGGCAACACGGAAATATCTTGCAGGTTTTCCGCAATTCCCAGTCCCAGAGCCTTCAATACCGCTTCCTTCGCTACCCACAGATCGATGAATCGTTTTTCCGGCCAACATGCCCGGGCGTGCTCAAGCGGAGATAGCACATAATGAGTTAGCCCGGTGATATCGCGATCGCACCGTTCGATGTCAATTCCGATCTTGCCCTCTGACGAAATGGCAATCAGCGCAAAACTGCCAGCATGAGAAAGATTGAATTGAATTTCGGCATGCTGCGCCAGATATGGCTTACCGGACGCAGTGATTGAGATGTTTAACCGATCAGGCAAGGTACCAACACGCTCGGCCAGCAAACGCTTCAATGCCGCACGCGCTGATACGAAGCGGATCTGGTCTTGATAGTGATAAAAACCTCGCGCCCGGGACTGTTCCTTTACGCTAAGAATTGGCCAATCGTGCGCCAACTGTGTTGAGGTAAATGCGAATTCGAGCAACCATGCATCGATATTCCCCGGCACTGCTTCAAGCCGTTGCAACGATGTCACACATCACTCCTTCTTGGCTTTCAAGCAATCGTTTTTTTAGCACATGGATGAACCACTCTTCCGATTGCCGCAGAAAGAAATGTCCGCCGTCGAACCAATCGAGTGTAAACATTCGACTGCCTTCGTGCCGCCATAAACTTAGGTTATCCACACCTATAGGATCCGATCTGCCACCAAAACAATGAATCGGAACCGGAAGAGGATCATGCCTCGTATACTGAAAACTACCGCATACGCGGTAATCGATCCGCAGCAATTGCAATGTCATGGCCAGCAATTCCGGACTGTTGAATACTTCTTCCGGTGTTCCGCCTTGCTTACTCAAGTCTGCGATCAACGCAGCTTCCGTACAGATTTTGTGATAGCGCTGACTATCCTGCCGTGCCGGAGCCGCGCAACCGGATACCATCAGCGCGTCAGGCATGCGAGCTTTCAGTCGATGCAATTCCCGCGTGATTCCATGAGCCAATAACGCTCCCATGCTATGACCGAAAAGCGCGTAGCTTTCTGGTAGCGTTAATGCAACTTCCTGACTCAGGATATCTACCAGCATGCGGTAATTTTCCTGCGGGCTCTCACCCAAACGGCTACCGCGGCCCGGTAATTCCACTGGAATTACTTCTATCCATGCAGGCAACAATCTTTTCCAACGCAGGTACATCGTGGCGCTGGCACCTGCACACGGCAAACAATAGAGCACAAAATGGCGAGACATACCGATACCCACCTATGACGCATTGTCCATGAATTGCCGCAGACTGAGCGGACGCATGTCGGTCCATACATCTTCAATATGACTCAGGCAGGATTTTTTATCGCCCAGAAAACCGGTGTCCCGCCAACCACCTGGAATCGCTTTCCATTCCGGCCACAGTGAATATTGTTCCTCGTGATTGACCAATACCCGGAACACACCATCGTCGCGATCAAAACAACTCGTCATTGCTATTTCCTTATCAATTAGATTCAATCATTACATCAATGAGAATAAGAATGCTTCTTATTTCAATAGACGAATCAATTCAGGAAAAATCCAAGAAATCCATAAAACTTTTAATTTGGTGCAGCTTATAACCTACTGGATAAAGCTTCTTTGCAATGACGAATAGCAATATGGATCAGAATATTTACTAAAGAAACAGAAATATGGAGTTCTTCCGCAATCATGCGCTGCGTGTATCCTTCAATTCGATATAGCTCAAAAACCCTTCGGGTTCTATCAGGAAGCTTATTTAACGCTTTCATTACCAGATTCAAATCCTGGTAGTGCATTAGATAGGCCTCTGGGGTTCGCAGCTTATCAGGCACTAACAAGCCTTCTTCCTCGTTATCAAATAAATCTAGTTCAAATATATAGCGACGGTATTGATCAATCGCCATATTCCGCACAATCCGAAATAAATAGTCGCCCCTGCAAAATTCAC
>FSSH01003234.1_pt1 | contig 12401 bp, 16 predicted proteins | sample 1166101 | NCBI WGS metagenome assembly FSSH01 (sample SAMEA32972668, study PRJEB13176) | freshwater metagenome | biome: Drinking water system; feature: Biomass in drinking water that filtered by 0.45 um membrane; material: drinking water | place: USA | collected 2012-12-20 | depth 0 m | reverse complement strand
TGACTGTTGACGCCGCACCGACCAGACCGTGGCGCCGCGCCGATGAGGGGCGTCATTGAGACCTTGGCGGCGAAGCGAGCCGTCAAAGACAGGGCTTTACTCGTGTACGAAAAACGCTACTTGCCGCACCGGGGCGCGGTCGCGGGCTGTTCCGCCGCGCCGGGATAAAACGAATGGCGACGTATACGGAGGTAATTGAGGGCTTTTCAGCCGCGCAGGGCGCCTTTAGCGGGCGCGTGCCGGAAAACTGGTTGCAGGGGCGCACATTTTACGGCGGCCTTACCGCCGCCTTGTGTCTTGAGGGCGCGCAGAAGGCCTTCTCCGGCCTGCCGCCGCTGCGTTCCGCCGCTGTCTCCTTCATCGGCCCCGCTGAGGGCGACGTCGCTGTGCGCGCCGAAATCTTGCGGCGGGGAAAGTCGGTGACGTTCGTCAACGCCGATCTCTCGGGCGAGGCTGGCCTCGCGGCGCGCGCGGTCTTCGCGTTCGGGGCGGCGCGCGCCTCGATGTTCAACCGCCATTTCACCCCCATGCCCGACCTGCCGGGCCCGGACGCCGCCGGCTTTTTCTTCCCGCCGGGTGTCGATGGGCCGGTCTTCGCGCGCAATTTCGACGTGCGCCTTGCAAAAGGCGGCGTTCCATTGTCGTCGTCGACGGAACGCGATCATTTCCTCTGGGTGCGCCACCGGGACCAGGGGGCGACGTCAATTGCGGCGCTTCTTGCGCTCGCCGATATGCCGCCGCCGGCGGTGATGCCGATGTTCCCGGGGCCCGCGCGCATCAGTTCGATGACCTGGAGCCTCAATTTCCTGACCGATCATCCGCAGACGGAAGATGGCTGGTGGCTGCTGAAAAGCCGGGCGGAAAACGCGGCGGAGGGCTATTCGAGCCAGGACATGTTCGTCTGGAGCCGGTCGGGCGAGCCTGTCATCGCCGGGCGCCAGTCGGTCGCGATTTTCATATGAGGCTCGCCCACGTCGCCTACCTCGTTCGCGACTATGACGAGGCGATCCGGTGGTTCACGGAGAAACTGGACTTTCAGGTCCTGGAGGATACGCCGATCTCGGTGAGTAAACGCTGGGTGGTCGTCGCGCCGCCGGGCGGCGGAACGGGCTTTCTTCTCGCAAAGGCCGAAGGCGCCGCGCAGATATCCGCCGTCGGCGCACAGGCCGGGGGGCGGGTCTTCCTTTTTCTTCATACGGACAACTTCGCCGCGAGCCATTCGGCCATGCTGGCGAAAGGCGTCCGGTTCCTCGAGGCGCCGCGGCGCGAACCTTATGGGACCGTCGCCGTGTTTGCGGACCTTTACGGCCAGAAGTGGGATCTGATCGAGCCGAAATGAGGGCGTCGCGCTCCTCTCCCGCAAGCGGAAAGGGGGATGAAGAGTAGCGCGTCCGCGGCGGAAAAGAACCTCAGCCTACTGACCGTTGAACAGCCGCATCGCGGCGATGACCATCGCCTCGGTCCCCGCCTTGATGGCCGGCTCGGGCTCGATCTTGAAGAACGGCGAATGGTGCGACGGCGCCTTCTCGACGTCTTTCGCCGGCGTGCCGCCGACCGCGAAGTAAACGCCTTTGACGCCGAGTTCGGGCGTCACGAAATAGGCGAAGTCCTCCGCGCCCATGCCCTTTATCAGCGCTTCCTTGACGATCGCCGCCGTCGCCGCATCATTGACCGTCGGCGGCGTCGTTTCCGTTTTTGACCGGATCACTTCCGGCATCAGCTTTTCAGGAACGCCCATCGACACCGCGACGCCCTTCGCCACGCGGTCGATGCCGTCGAGAAGCTGGGCGCGCACCGCCGGGTCGAGCGAGCGCACGGTCAATTGCATCTCAACCTTGTCGCCGATGATGTTGTGCTTCGCGCCGCCATGAATTGCGCCGACGGTGATGACGCCGGCCTGCAACGGATCGATCGAGCGCGAGACGACCGATTGCAGCGAAACGACGATTTGTGACGCGATCAGGACCGGATCGATCCCCTTGTTCGGCGAGGCGCCGTGCGCGCCGACGCCGTGGACGATGATGTCAACGCTGTCGGCGCTCGCATAAGCCGCGCCGATCGGCACTTCGATCTTGCCCGACGGACGGTCGGCCGCGACATGGAAGGCGAGCGCGTAATCCGGCTTTGGAAAGCGCTTGTAGAGCCCGTCCGCCAGCATGTCGCGCGCGCCGGAGATGCGCTCTTCCGCCGGCTGGCCGATGAGGACGAGCGTGCCTTTCCACTTTTCCTTCCGCGCCGCGAGCATGCGCGCCGTGCCGACAAGCGACGTGATGTGCGTGTCATGCCCGCAGGCGTGCATCACCGGCTTCACCTTGCCGTCGATGTCTTCCTGCGTGACGGTCGAGGCGTAGGCGAGGCCGGACGCTTCTTCCACCGGCAGGCCGTCCATGTCGGCGCGGATCATCACGGTCGGCCCTTCGCCGTTCCTCATGACGGCAACGACGCCCGTGCCGCCGACTTTCTCCGTCACGTCATATCCGAGCGCGCGGATTTCACCTGCGAGCCGCGCGGCGGTGTTGAATTCGCGATGCGACAGCTCCGGATTGCGATGGAAATGATCGAACAGCGACGCGAGGTTCGCTTTGTAGTCGGCGGCGATGTCGGCGCGGAGCGTGTCTTGCGCGACGGCCGGCGCGGCGATGGCGAGCGAAAAGAGCGACGCGGCGAGCGCCAGCGGCGGCTTGATCATGGGGAAGGTCCCTTCCGGTGTTGGGGGCGCCGCGGCGCGCACGCCCGTATCTTTTTGCGATTCCGCCGCGCACCCTACAGTGTCAGCCGAAAAAGGGGAATCGCCGATTATCCAGCGCCCGGCGCGGCCACAAAAACTGCCGGCCGTCCGGCGGTTCAGATCGGTCGCCGGCCTGACAAGGCAGGCGCGTCAGAATTTGCGGGTTTCGCCGGCTTCCGCCGCGCGAATGTCACTCGAAACGACGCCGATCTCGCCGAGGGTCTTCATCCAGGCGGCCATGTGCGGCGCCGTAAAATGGCGCTCAAGCGCGGCCCAGTCCGTCCAGTATTCGAGGATGATGATGCTATCCGGCGCCGATACGTCTTCGCCATAGGAATAGAAGAGGCATCCCTCTTCCTGCCGCGTCGCGGCGATCACCGCCTGCATCGCTTCGCGCGCTTTGGCCAGCGCGCCCGGTTTCACCGTCGCCTGTCCTGAAACGATGATCATCGCAGCGCGCCGTCGGCCGCGGCGAGCACCGCGCCGACTTCCGGCCGGTTGATGTAGCTCTGGTCGTTTGTCTCGTAGTCGGCCTCGAACAGCTTCGCGGCGATCGTGCGGTCGCGCCGCACGATGAACGCCGCCGGATGCGGGATGCCGGCGAAGCGGCCTGAACTGTGTCGCTCATTGCGCAGACCGAAGGCGTCGATGATTTCCGACTTCGGATCGGAGAGCAGCGTCACGCTGACGTTCCTGCCCTTGGCGAACGCCATCTGCATTTCCGCTGCGTCGTAACTCACGAACACGACCGAAAGCCCGCGTTTTGCGAAATCGGCACGCGAAGCATCGACGCTCAGCGTTTGCGCCTTGCAATAGGGGCACCAATCAACCGAGCGAATGAAAAAGAGCGCCATGCCCTTGGGCCCCACCAATGACTCGAAGCTGCGCGCGGCGCCCGTCGCGTCTGTGGCGGCGAGATCATGAGGGATCGCGGCGCCGACCTTGGGGCCAAGTTCCCCGGCGATCGCGGGCGACAGGGCGGCGAGGGCGAACCAAAAAGCGGCGGCGGCTTTGGCGAACATCGGGGGCGCTCCTTTCGAAATCGGGCGGAACCATACGACGAAGCGGCGCTGCCAGCGATCACTTTTCGCGGACCGGTCCCGTTGCCGGGCGCGACCCTAAAGGCTAAGCGGGGCGCGCCGTTTCACGCCCGCCGGGAGCCTTTGATGAACATCCACGAATATCAGGCCAAAGAACTCTTGAAATCCTTCGGCGTGCCGGTGTCGAAGGGGGTCGCGGTTCTGGACGCCAGAGACGCAGAAGCGGCGGCCAAGACCCTCCCCGGCCCTCTCTATGTCGTGAAGGCGCAAATCCACGCCGGCGGGCGCGGCAAGGGCAAGTTCAAAGAGGCGTCGGCCGGCGAAAAGGGCGGCGTCAGGCTCGCGAAGTCGCCGGCGGAAGCGGCCGCGGTTACGAGACAGATGCTCGGCGCAACGCTCGTCACCAAGCAGACGGGCGAGGCCGGGAAGCAGGTCGGTCGCATCTATATCGAAGACGGCTCGGACATCGCGAAAGAGCTCTACCTCTCCGCGCTCGTCGATCGCGGGAGCGCGAGCGTTGCTTTCATCGTCTCGACCGAAGGCGGGGTGAATATCGAGGAAGTCGCCGCGGAAACGCCGGAGAAGATCGTCACGGTACGGATCGACCCCGCGACCGGCTTCATGCCCCATCACGGCCGCCGCATCGCGGCCGCGCTGGCGCTGACCGGCGATCTCGCCAAGCAGTGCGGCAAGCTGACCGCGCAGCTCTACAAAGCCTTCACCGACAAGGACATGGCGATGCTGGAGGTCAATCCGCTGATCGTCACGACGGACGGGCAGTTGCGCGTTCTCGACGCCAAGATCGGCTTCGACGACAACGCGATCTATCGCCACCCCGATGTCGCGGCGATGCGCGACGAGACGGAGGAAAACGAGTTCGAACGCCGCGCCAAGGAGTTCGATCTCTCTTACGTCAAACTCGACGGCAATATCGGCTGCATGGTGAACGGCGCGGGGCTTGCGATGTCGACCATGGACATCATCAAGCATTACGGCAAGGAGCCTGCGAACTTCCTCGACGTCGGCGGCGGCGCGACGAAGGAGAAAGTGACCGAAGCCTTCAAGATCATCACCTCCGACAAGGGCGTTGAGGGCATCCTCGTCAACATCTTCGGCGGCATCATGCGCTGCGACACCATCGCCGAAGGCATCATCGCCGCGGTGAAAGAGGTGGGGCTGAAAGTGCCGCTGGTCGTGCGACTTGAAGGGACGAATGTCGAACTCGGCAAGAAGATTTTGAACGAGAGCGGCCTCGCCATCACCTCAGCCGATGATCTCGAAGACGCGGCGGCGAAGATTGTGAAGGCGGTGGGGTGAGCAGGGCGGCGTGCCGAGCGGCAGTCTTGCTTGCGATCGTCGGCAATGCGAGCGCCGGACCGCCGTTGACGCCCCAAGAGCAGTCGATCTTCGCCAATTTGCTCGCCGAGGAGTTCTCCGCTGTTTGCGTCAAAACCGATGCGCGGCAAAAAGCTATCGAAGACGTTGCATTGCGCCGTGGGTGGCGGCCTCGCCTCGTGGAAATAACCGACGCTTACCGTCCGCAGGCAAGAGCTTGGGAAGGCGATGTCAGACAGATAAATGTTGGGCCAGGCGTTGCTAGAAAAAAGCTGGAGTTTGTCGCAGCAGTAACCGACGAGGAATCCCCGACCGGCCGCGAGTGCACATTGTTGAGCGATGACCTTTCCTTCGCATCCCTACGAGACGCGATGAAGAATCAAGGCTTTGACCTTCACCTTGAGCAGAGTTGGGGTGGTCAGCGCAGATATGAGCATCTATACGCAGTTTTCTGTTCTCCACGCCTCAGCGCCGAGAAGAAAAAGCACGACATCATCGTGCAATGGCGGCATGTTCCCGACAGGCCATCGTACAATGACGCGAGATTAGTCTTCGCCCGCGATTCGTCTGTTTCTCGGACGATCTGCCCACAGACTGTGAGCTTGGGCGGACACGGCCCGGAAGTCGACTATCCGAAAATGGAGCCCTGGCTCGGCCAAAGGCCGGACGGTCCGCCAGCGCCGGTCGGCTCGGAACCGGTGATTGACGAAGATTAGGTTCGCACATATTATGTGCAAATGTCCAATTTGACCCTTCGCATCGACGACGATCTTCTCGCGCGGGCCCGACGCTATGCAGCTGACCGGGGAACGACGGTCGCTGAAATCGTGCGCGCGCACCTTACGTCGCTGACCGATATGACCGACCGGGCGGAAGCGGCGCGGCAGATGCTGGTCGAGTTGTCCGAGCGGGCGCAATCGCGTTTGGTCGATTGGGAATGGAACCGCGAAGATATTTATGCCGAACGCCTTTCTCGACTCGAACGTCATTCTGTACGCGGCGCTTCCGCCCAAACGGGATCCGCGGAAGGCGGCGGTCGCGCTGGATTTGCTGAAGACGACTGATTTCGGCGTCTCGGGTCAAACTCTCGCCGAGGTTTATAACGTCCTTGCCCGCCAAACCGCTCCGCGACTTGACGAGGCCGAGATCGATCTCTGGATCGGCTCCCTCGCCGAGAGACCCTTTGTTGCGCTCGACGCCGCGATGGTTCGGCGGGGCGTGTCGATTTCACGGCGCTATCGCATCGCCTATTTCGACGCGGCGTTGATCGCCGCCGCCGAGCGGCTCGACGCTGAGGTTTTCTATTCCGAGGATCTAAACGACGGTCAGAAATTCGGAACCGTGACCGTCAGGAACCCGTTCAAACAAGAAGCGCCATGACCGCCCCCGCCGACTTCGCCTTCCTTCACCCGCTTCGCGTGCGCTGGTCTGAATGCGATGCGCAGGGGATTGTCTTTAACGTCAATTATTTCCTCTATTACGACATCGCGGTGTGGGAGTGGACGCGCGCGCTCGGCTATGCGCGCTGGGACGAGGCGCCGGAGTTTTTGACCGCGCATGCCGAGTGCGACTTCAAGGGCTCGGCTTTTTTCGATGATGAACTGATGATCGGCGTCCGCGCCGCGCGCATCGGCGTGAAGTCGCTTGATTGCGCCTGCGCTGTCTTTCGTGGGCAAACGCTGCTGAACGAGGGCAAGCTCACCTATATCTATGTGAGGAAAGGCACGCGCGAGACCGCGCCCTTGCCGGAAGAGTACATCGCCCGCCTGATGCGGTTCGAGCGCCTCTCGCCGGTGCGGAAATAGGGCTTGCGCCCTCACGCCTTTTTCGGCGCCATGATCAAGGTGAGCCCGATCGCTGCGACGATGACGCCGAGGCGGAGCGCATTGCCGGTCCAGCCGCCGATGGCGTTTTCGCCAAGGTCAAAGACGCCCCAGAGCGCGTTCATCCCCGCATGGGCGAAGATCGCCGGCCAGAGGTTGAAACCCCAGCGCACGAAAATCCAGCCGAGCAGGAACCCGCCGACGCCCGTAATGGCGACGACGCCGGCGATTTCACCAAGCCCTTCGCCCTGCGCCGCATGCGCCGCGCCGAACACCACGGCCGGCGCGAGCGCGGCGAGCGCGAAAGGCCAGCGCGCCAGCGCCATCAGCGCGCCGATCGCCAGGCCGCGATAGCCGATCTCCTCCATCACCGGAAAAATCACGGAGAGGAACGCCTGATCGTAAAGGCTGATCTGCGCCGCCGGCCTGGCGATCAGGAAAGCGATAAGGGTCGCCGGAACGAAGATCGCGGCGGCGAAGAGCGCCGGCTTGCCGATCGGCGCGGCAAGGCCGGTCAGCGTCGCGAGCGGGCGGGCGCCCCGTCCGCCGACCAGAAGAATGACGCCCGCCAGCAGCGCAAGGCCAAGCGCGTTGACGGCCGTCGTCACGCCATAGGGAATCGCAGCGAGCGGCGTTTGCGCCAGCGCCGGGCGCAGAATGTCGAGCTGATCGGCCCCGACAAGCGCGGCGATCACGCCGACCGAAACCAGGATTCGTTGCGCGCCCGTCATTCCCTCGCCTCTTGTCGCCGCTACGGCCGCCTTAGCCTACCGCCGTCCGTCCGAATTGAATAAATCGGCCTCGCCGCCGCCGCCGAGCCTCATGACCGCACCGGACGACATTCTTCATTTCACGCCGCCGCCCGCGGACCTTGCGGCCCACGTCTTCGGTTTCGTCCACCGAAGCGACAGGCGCGGGGGCGATGTGGTGCTCATCCTCCCCGAGTCGCGGACATCCGTGCAAGCCCGCCGGGCGGACCCTTACTACATCCGCGAAACCGCAGACGGGTCGCCGTGGCGGGAGGCGCCGCCGCTGTCGCTCTGGGGGCCGCGATTGCAGCGCGGCTACGGCTATGCCGCGCGGAAAATCGAGGTGTTCGGGTTCGGCCTGACGCCGGCGGGGTTTCGCGCGCTGACAGGCGCGGCGCCGGGGGATTTCGTCAACGAGGCCGCCCCGCTCGAGCAGGTTGCGCCGGCGCTCGCGGCATTGATCGGCGCTCTCCCTGCGGCGAATTTCGGCGACTGGCGCGCGGGCGCGATTGAAATCCTGCGCGCCCTCATCGCCGCCGCCGCAGCGCCGCCGCCGATCTCAAAGGCGCTTTCCGCGCTCGCCGAAACAGCGTCCGTTCCAGAAGCGGCGCGCCGTCTCGGCCTCTCCGATCGGCATTTCCGCCGCCGGTTCGCGGCGGAGTTCGGCGCAAACCCCAAGACCTATGCCCGCATCTTGCGCTTTGACCGGACGCTGCGCCGTCTGCACCCGCGCCCGTGGGAGGCCGCCGATCATTCGGTCACGGACGATTACGCCGACCAGGCGCACCTCATCCGCGAATTTTGCGCCTTCGCCGAGATCACGCCCGGCGCCTATGTGAAGAACAAGGCGCTGCACGGCGACCGCATCTTGCGCAGCATCGTCGTCGAGGGCGTGGCGCCGCCCGGCCCTTGAACGCAAAAACGCCCGCGCAAGGGGCGGCGCGGGCGTTTTCTTCAAACGGACTTCCCCGGTCAGGGCAGAGGGGGAAGACCGCTACGCGTCTTGGCTTGTTGTTGGCGTTACGACTGGATCGTCGCTTGCGTCACTTCGCCTTTCTTGATGAGGCATTCAGCCGTCAGCGAGTCGCCCGCGGCGTTCGGGATCAGTTTGATGGTGACGGTTTGCGCAGCGCCGCCTTTGGCCTTGACGAATTTCGCGCGGTAATCGTCCGCCTTGGCGAGGCCTTGGGCGTCGATCGCCGAAGCGCAGAGCGCCACCTGGTTTTCGCGCTCGCCGGCGAAAGCGGGGGCGGCGGTCAGGACGAGGGCGGAAGCGGCGAAGGCGGTCAGAAGGGCTTTCATTGGGTCTCTCCGTTTTGGCAGGGGCAGGCTTCTTGTTCTGTTACGCAGCGGAACCGGCTTGGTTCATATCGCTCTATCGTGACGATCTATTTACTATTGGTTTTTAAAGTGTCAATATCATTTTTGTCGGGTGACAAAAATTTTGCTATGGTCGTCGAATGACCCGATAAAAGGCGCACAAAGAGCGCCTGGGAAAAACAAGGGTCGGCCGGGAAGAGACGAGAAGGGCTTAAATGTCAAGGACTTATAATCAGGAGTGCATCCTGGCCTATGCGTTCGATCTCCTCGGCGAGCGCTGGACGTTTCTCATTATCCGGGAGCTTTTTCTGGGCCAGCGCCGATTCGGCGATCTCCATGCGGCCCTGCCCGGCATCGGCACCAACCTTCTTTCGAAACGGCTGAAGGAGCTTGAAGAGGCCGGCCTTGTCGCCTCGGCCGGCGATGGCCGCGCCCAGTACCGCCTCACCGACGCCGGCGAGGAACTGCGCCCGACCGCCCGCCAGCTGATGCTCTGGTCGATCAAGTACTTCATGGATCGCCCCGGCGAATCGGCGCCGAAGGCGTGCATCTTTTCAAACGACCTGACGCCGGATTCGGTGGCGCTCGCGATCGAGATGTTCGCCAACGAATCCTCGCTGCCGCACGCCAATTACGTCTTGCAGCTCAAGATCGACGATCATTCGTATACATATTACTTCATGAACGGCGAAATGACGGCGCGACGCGGCGGCGACACGCCGGCGGTTGCGCGCCTCGAAACCGACGTCGCGACCTTGATGCAGGCGATGCGCGGCGAGATCTATCTCGACGAAACGAAGAAGCGCTCAAAACTCGGCGGCGAGGCGTCCGTCATCGACCACTTCATCGCGAGCTTCACGCCCGGCGCCGATGTCGCGTTCGAGGTCGCCGAAGCGATCAAGCGGAGAAAGCTTGAAAAACGTCCCGCGCCCGTCAAGCGGGCGGCGGTAACGGCGTAGCGCGCGCAGCGTCGAGATAGCGCGCGGATTTCGGCGTCAGCGAACCGCCCTCGAACTCGAACAGCAGCGGATTGCCGGTCGGAATTTCAACATCGACGATTCTGTCGTCAGAGACCTTCATCAACAGCTTGACGAGCGCCCGCAGGGAATTGCCGTGCGCGGCGATGATGAGCGATTCCCCGCGTTGCAGCCGCGGCGCGATTTCCGCGTTCCAAAGCGGCGTCACGCGCTCCAGCGTCGATTTCAGCGATTCCGTCTTCGGAATAGCGTCGCCGAGATGGGCGTAGCGCGGATCGCGCGCCGGGTTAAAGGGGCTCGCCTCATCGATCGGCGGCGGCGGCGTGTCATAGCTTCGCCGCCAGATCTTCACCTGTTCGGGCCCGTGCTTGTCGGCCGTCTCTTTCTTGTCGAGGCCGGTGAGGCCGCCATAATGGCGCTCGTTAAGCCGCCAGTCTTTCGTCACCGGCAGCCACATTCGGTCCATCGCGTCGAGCGCGATGTCGAGCGTCCGGATCGCGCGCTTCTGCACCGAGGTGTAGGCGCCCGCGAAGGGCACGCCGGTCTCTTTCAAAAGCGCGCCCGAGCGCTTGGCTTCCGCCCTGCCCTGTTCGGTAAGATCGACATCGACCCAGCCGGTGAAGCGGTTCTGCAGGTTCCATTCGCTTTGCCCGTGGCGAATGAGCGCGAGAAACGTCATGGATGCGGGTCCTCCCGAAGAATTGCGTTGGGCTGCGTTCATAATCGAACCGGACCGCCATTGGCTACGTCTTCCGATGCGCTAAAGAGAGGAGGATCGGCGAAGGACCCTAACGCTATGTCGAAACCCGGTAAAATCGCGCTCGCGATCCACGGCGGCGCCGGCGCCAAGCGCGGCCGAGATTACTCAAGCGCCGAGGCGCACCTTGCAACGCTCTGCGCCCGAGGGGAGGAGATGCTGAAATCCGGCCGCGCGGCGATCGACGTCGTGGAGGAAATGGCGGCGGAGATGGAAGCTTCCGGTCTTTACGTCGCGGGCCGCGGCTCAGCGCCGAACAAGGCGGGCTATGTCGAGCTTGACGCCTCGATCATGGAGGGCGGCCTGCCGGGCGAGGAAGCGGTGGCGCGCCGGCGCGCCGGCGCGATCGCCGCCGTGCCCAATCTCAAAAGCCCCATCCGCGCCGCCCGCGCCGTCATGGAGACGACGCCGCATATCTTGATCGCGGGGCGCGGCGCTGAAAATTTCTGCCGCGCACGGAACATGGAGTTCGTGACCGACCCGGCGAGCTATTACATGACGCCGGTCGGCGTCACGGCCGAGGAAATGATCGAGGACGAACTCGCGCACGGCACCGTCGGCGCGGTCGCGCTCGACAGCGCGGGGCGCATCGCGGCGGCGACCTCGACGGGGGGCGTTTTCGGCAAGGTCGAAGGCCGCGTCGGCGATACGCCCCTGATCGGTTCCGGGACGTGGGCGGACGAATATGTCGGCGCGTCCTGCACCGGCCTTGGCGAATATTTCATCCTCGCCGGCGGCGCGCAGGACGTTGCAAGCCGCGTGCGCTATCAGGGCGCCGATCTTCAGCAGGCGGCGCAAGGCCTCATCAAGGACGTCTCGCGGCAAGGCGGCCATGGCGGCGTCATCGCGGTGAGCCGCGAGGGCGAAATCGCTTTCGCCTGGAACTCCGACGGCATGAAGCGCGCCGGCGTCGGACCTGACCGGCCGTTGTTCTCGGCGACGTTCTGAGCTAGACGGCGTCAGATGAGCCAGCGGCGACAGCGACAACAGCGGTAACGCCCATCGCAGCGCGATAAGCGCCGCGCCCGCTCGCCATTTCTCTCCGACTGACTCCGGTAATCACCATGAAACCCCTTCGCGCATGCGACCGCGTCACTGACGCCATGGTCGCGCATATCTTTGACGGCGTGCGCGCCCGCACGCTGCCGAAGCCGGAATGGACGCACCCGGCCCATCTTGTCTTTGCAACAGCGTTGATGGCGCAGGAGGGGCTCGCCGCCGCGGAGCGCCAGGCGCCCGCGCTCATCCGCGCCTACAACCTATCCACCGGCGGCGTGAACGACGACACCCAGGGCTACCACCACACCATCACGCTTTTCTTCCTGCGGGCGATTGATGCGTTCTGTGCGGCGCATCCGGAGGAACGGCCCGGCGCCCGGGCGACACGCCTCCTCGCCTCCCCGCTCGCCGCGACGGATTACCCGCTCCGGTTTTATTCGCGCGGCCGCCTGTTCTCTGTCGAGGCGCGGCGAGAATGGGTCGAACCGGATTTGACGGCCGCCCCCTACGGCGCACGAACCGATTGAATTGGCGCGCGCGCTGTAGACCTATTGGGGCGCGGGTCGCGACGCGAAACCGGGGCCCGCTTTCGCCGCGACCCGCGGCTAGATCATCGGGCGCGAATTCTGAATCGCGCCCGATGATCTAGCTTTTTGTTTTTCGCGCCGTATTG
>FSSH01003704.1_pt1 | contig 12413 bp, 9 predicted proteins | sample 1166101 | NCBI WGS metagenome assembly FSSH01 (sample SAMEA32972668, study PRJEB13176) | freshwater metagenome | biome: Drinking water system; feature: Biomass in drinking water that filtered by 0.45 um membrane; material: drinking water | place: USA | collected 2012-12-20 | depth 0 m | reverse complement strand
AAGTCCAGTGGTGCCCGCGATATAAGCGCCGTTCGAGGCGCGCTTTCCAAAGGGGCCAATTACAGCAATCTGAAGTTACGCATCGAAGATGTGAAGTTTGTGCTAGATGAGCTGGCCCGGCGCAACCGGAGTGATTCCCGTCTGGCCGGCAAACTCGATCTCGGTCGCATCGGGCTGTCCGGTCACTCCTTCGGTGCCGGTACCACCATGGCTCTTGCCGGTCAAAACTACGGGGCAGGCAGATTCAACATGAATTTCGCCGATGACCGAGTGAAAGCCGCTCTCTATCTCAGTCCCCCCGTCAACTTGCGCGGTCGCAAGCCGGAAGACGTCTATGGACAGATCAAAATTCCCGGCATGCTCATGACCGGCACGGAAGATAACTCGCCCATAGGTGATACCACCGCCCAGGAAAGGTTGATTCCCTTCAGCGGCATCCAGGCTCCCAATCAATATCTCGTTAATTTCAAAGACGGCGACCACGGCATTTTCGGTGGGCGCAGGCGCAAGGGTAAAGACGAAGACGGCGGCTTTCAAACTATGATCTCCAGGCTTTCCATTGCCTTCTTCGATGCTTATCTGAAAGGCGATCAAAAGCAACTTCGGTGGCTTAAAGACGATGCGGCCGGTTATCTTGGCGGCAGGGCCGTTTTTGAAAAGAAGAGTTAAACTAGGTTAGGGCCCAGGCAGTAGTTGAAGGTTTTTATTGTGCCACGAGAGCGGTCCGCCCTTCCCCGGGCGGCTAAAACTAAACAGGCGCAAGCTTCCAGCACCGGGGCTGCCGAAAAGGATTCCAAACCGGAAAGTGAGAAGCCGGTCTTCCACCAGGTTTACGAGCTGGTGCAGCGCATTCCAGTCGGGCGCGTGCTCACCTATGGCTTGATCTCTCATAAGTTGAACAAACGGCTTTCAGCCCAGGGGGTTGGTTGGGCGCTCAATGCGCTACCACCGGCTCCTCGGACTAAAGGCGGCCGGTCCGATGCTTCCAGGGTCACTTTTCATGCGGGTAATGTGCCCTGGCACCGGGTTGTAAATGCCCGGGGCGGTCTCAGCACCCATAAAATTGCCGATATTCCACCGGATATGCAAATGCAATTGCTGATGGCGGAAGGCGTGCTCTTTCAAAACGAGATGCTCGATTTAGAGCGCTATCTCTGGCTGGAAGGGCTTCATGTTCCCGATTTTGCTCGAAATTCATGATTATTTCTCTCCCATGCTTTTCATAGGCTGAAATGACATGCTTAACCTGCCTTTCTTGGGCATCAAGAACGGTTGTAGAGCAATGAATATCGAGGACATAGCTTTGAGCAGAACCCATTTGCAGCCCGTCGCCGGACTTTTGACAGGGGAGCGCCATAATTCAAGTGGAAGCGGTGATTCAAGTCTTAGCCGGAAAGTAAATCTCAATATCAGCCTCAGGTTGGCTTTAACCGTGGCCGTTCTCACCTCTTCTCTTGCCTTGCCCGCTCTGGTGCCTGCTGCTCAGGCTAAGGGTGCCGCTGCTAAGAGTGCCGCCGGTGCCGGTGCCGCTCAGTCTTCCGCCCGGGCTTTGCCCCTTGGTTCGAAAGTAGCAGTGCATGGTTTTCGCGACCGTCTTTTCAAGGGTAAACTTTCCGCCGACGTGACTGCTGCTGAAAAGCTGCTCTTGAGCGGCAAATACCCGGAAGCGCAAGATGCCTTCCGCCAGGCTATCAACAAAAATTCCAAAGACGCTACCGCCATCACCGGTATGGGTCTGGCTCTGGCGCTGCAGTTTAAGCTGGATTCCGCCGATGAGAAGTTCACCCAGGCTCTCAAAGTCAATCCCAAAACACCCCTTGCCTATGTTGGTCAGGGCATGGTCAAGCTTTATCGACTGCAGACTTCCAATATGACCGTCTTGCAGCAGCGTCAGGCTGCTCTCAATAGTGCGGAAGCATCATGCCGCACCGCCCTGCGCCTTGATCCCAATGCTGCCGAAGCATACATCGTGCTTGGTCAGATTCAGAAAGAACAGGGGCGCCTGCCTGAAGCCAAGGCCTCTTTGAGCAAAGCCATCACTCTTGATCCTCAGTACGGCACTGCCTTTGTGCAGCGCGGTTTAATCGAGCTCAAGACCGGCGAAACAGCCGCCGCCCTTACCGACTTCAGCGACGCCATTGCGCTCAAGTCGAGCAATGCCAGTGCTCACTATGGTCTCGGTCTGGCCTATCTGGCCCAGGGGCAACTGGATGATGCGCAGAAATCGCTCAATACATCCATTTCTCTCAACCGCAACAGCGCCCCGGCTCACATTGCCATGGGTGATGTTTATCGCTTGCAGGGTAATCGCGTTGCCGCCGTCAATGAGTATCAGAAAGCAATTTCAATCAAAGCCGAAAGTGAAGACGCTTATCTGCGTATGTCCGATATTCGGGAAGGTCGCGGCGACCTGGAGTTGGCTCTGGCCGACGTGCGCTCCGGTCTGGCTCTTTCACCCAACAACGTTGACCTGCACAGACGGGCTGCGGAAGTTTCTCTGCGCCTTGAGAAAACCGACGATGCCCTGAAAGAGTATTCCATCGTCTTGCAAATTAGCCCCGGTGACGCCCGGGCCGTCAAAGGCATGACCAGAGCCCTTGTGATCAAGGCTCAAAAAGATGCCGATGGTGCTTTCTTCCTCAATAACAACTATGAATCTGCCGAAGGGCTCATTAAGCAAGCCATCGCCATGAATCCCAACGACATGGAATTGCGCCTAACCGACGCCAAATTGCGCGCCATGTCCGGTAAGCCCGTTGATCTTTCCACCATCGGCACTCCCACTAACGATGCCGAGCGCATCGCCTACGCCGAAGCGGCTCTGGCTCAGTTTAAATACCAGGAAGCCACCCAGGCCATGCAAACGGTAATCTCCAATTGTGCAACGGCTGAACAGGTCTTCAGCGTAGCCGACATGGCCCTCATGATTCGCGATCTGGACAGCGCCGAAGCTGCTTACAAACGGGGCGGCACCTTCGACAACGAAGATGCTCTGGCTCGCTCCCGTCGCGGTCTGGCCCAGGTTGATCAGGCCCGGGATAAAGCCCGTCAGGAGATGACCATGGCTAAAGACCTGGCTTCCAAGAAGCAGTATCCATCAGCCATTGATAAATACAGAAATGCTGCTTACTTGAATCCCCGTCAGGCGGAAGCCCATCTGGGCCTGGCTGAAACTCTCGAAAAACTCTGGAAGAACAAAGCGCCCGCCATGCGCGAAGCCGCTCTGCACTACCGGGCTTATGTCAGCCTGATGCCCAATATGCCTGAAAAACAGGCTGAGAAAATCGCCAAGAAAGCCGACAAGTGTGACGAAATTGCCTACAAGATTGAGCAGGGTAAGCCCCCGAGCAAGCTCTCGGCTGTCTTTGCACCTTTTGGCACCTTCGCCACCAAGGTGGAGAGCGGCTTCAAAGACCTGGTCAAATAAGCGCCCCGGCCTGTCAACCCGTTAACCAGTCAGTTAATCCAGCTAGAGGAGAGAAAGTCTTTGTATAAGTCTGGAAAAATGCTTCGTAGGCTTTCTTTCGCTCTTGGTTGGCTGCTTGTTTCAGGGCTCTGGCAGCCGCTCCAGGCCGGTGAAAACATAGCCCCCTCTACCGCCCCTCAGGCTTCCAATAAGCCCCTCATCGGTATCAACTGCGACGTGCAAGGTGAGAAGCCGCGCAAGATAGGGCTCTCGCATCTTTACGTGGAAGCGGTGCAGAAGGCAGGCGGCATCGCCGTCTTACTGCCGCCTATGGCATCTGCAGATCTAAGCGCGGTGCTGCCTCATCTTGATGGTGTGCTCATGATCGGTGGCGACGATTATCCGCCCGAGCTCTATGGTGAAAAGCCCCATGCCTCGGTTTCAGTTATGGATAAAACTCGCTCCGACTTCGACATGGCTCTGGTGAAAGCAGCAATTGCTCAAAAGGACATGCCCTTTCTGGGCATCTGCGCCGGCTGTCAGGCTCTCAACATCGGTGCCGGCGGTAGCCTCATTCAAGATATTCCCTCCCACCGTCCTGAATCAAAAGTGATGCATGCCAGCAAAGACGGGTGGCAAAAGGGCTTCAACAGTCATATCGTTGATTTTTCGGAAGGCAGCAAGCTGTCTAAAATATTGGGGCACAAAGCTGCTTCCGAACCAACCTCTCATCATCAATGCGTAGATAAGCTCGGTCAGGGTCTGAAAGCCGTTGCCAGCACCGCCGATGGTGTGGTGGAAGCGGTGGAAATGCCTGATCGATCCTTCGTGCTTGGTGTGCAATTCCACCCTGAAAGAGCTTTTGAGCGCAATCAGAAATTGTTCGAAGAATTTGTGCAGTCAGCCAGGCTGAGGCAGTCGGAAAGACTGAAGGGCGACGCGAAAAAAGAATAAAAGCGGCTCGCAGAAACACCATCAAAATAAACTGTTGCATTGGCGCAGGCGTATGGTGAATGTATATAGCGCTGGAAATGCTCTCCGCTCCACAACTCCATATCAAGATGTTTTAGCTAGCGCTAATTCTTGTATTCGCGGGTGGTGTTGGGCCGATGTCGGTCTTGCCTGGTGAGTCTCTTGTCTAGCTGTTTGTCTTTATTTTGTTCAGAATAGTGAAGGAAAGCAATTTGAGCTTGAAATACCCTCTTTCCCCCGGGTAAAAGAGAGTCTGTTTTATTTCAATTTTTCAATCAGAAAAGGACCTGCTCGAACTTCTTTACCAGTACATGTCCGAACGATCACCGAATTCATTGTGCATTCTGAGCACACTGTGGTTGACTACGGTGCAAAAGCTGGTATTCAACTTCTAGACGAGCGGGCCTTGATGACTGGCTTGTGATTTAACCGAAATCGGAGCCTCTATGCTCGATAGCTTGCGCGAACTTTTAAAGTCACCCGGACTCAAGCAACGCTTGATCTTAATGGCTGCGTTGATATTGGTCTTTCATGCAGTTGTCATTTTCTTAGTGCTTTCCCAGGCTTCAGGCTACCCTACCTTGCTCGGCTTGGCGATTCTGGCTTATGGTTTGGGTCTGCGCCACTCGGTGGATCCCGATCATATTGCCGCCATTGATAACACCACTCGCAAACTCATGCAGGATGGCAAGAAGCCTGTCGGAGTGGGTTTTTTCTTTGCCCTCGGGCATTCCAGCATCGTCATTGTCATGTGCATGCTGGTGGCCGTATCGGCTTCCTTCGTCAACGATATGCTGCCTGTCTACAAAGAAACCGGTGTGCTGGTTTCATCGCTGGCCTCCTGCTTCTTTCTTCTGGCCATCGGCTTCATCAACCTCTTCGTACTGGTGGATACCTTCAAGACCTGGCGCAAACTGGTGCGAGGCGACCACCCCCATGATCTGACCCTTGAAGAATACTTGAGCACCGGCGGGCTTTTGGCGCGCATACTGAAACCGGTGCTGAACATGGTCGGTAGCAGTTGGAGCATGTATTGGGTCGGGCTTCTGTTCGGTCTTGGCTTCGACACAGCAAGTGAAGTGGCTTTGCTCGGCATGTCCGGTTCCACCGGCGTGAGCAGCATGCCCCTTTCCGTCATTCTCACGATTCCCCTTGCTTTTACAGTCGGTATGACCCTCATTGACACCCTCGACGGCATACTGATGCTGGGCGCATACGGATGGGCTTTTCTCAAGCCCGCCAGGAAGCTCTATTACAACGTCACCATCACTTTCACTTCCGTGTTGATTGCGCTTTTCATAGGCGGCATCGAAGGCTTGCAAATCATCAGCAAACACACCGGTGCCACAGGCTGGTTGTGGGACTTTGCCAACGGGCTTGAACTTGAGAACTGGGGCTTTTACATCATCGGCATCTTCGTCGTCAGTTGGAGCGCCTCCATGCTTCTCTACCGTCTGCGCGGCTATGACAGCCTGACTGAGCGTAAGCCTTAGGCGGCTATCTCGCCGAAGGCTAAGACCCTTACTTTGCAGCTTAAGAAAAACGCGTCCGGGCTCAGACCGGAGGCAGCGTCATCCTTCCATTTTATGCAAAACGCACACGGGTACCAGCCGGTACCTGTGAACCTTTTGACCAGGGTAAAACCATGAGCAAAATCGAAACTACTTCCCTCACTCCCACCCTCGTTGAAGAACTCGGCAACGGTCTTCTGGAGATCTATAACCTGCCCACGGACGAAGCATTCTTGCGTGAACTCTTCCGCGATCTCTTCCTCAATCACTGGCAGGAGATTCAGTACGGCATCCTCGTGCAAGGTGGTGTGCTGGAGTTTGAACCGCCCTGTGCGCCGACTAAGTTTGGCTATCTCGATGGCTATTTGACCGTAGAATTCGGCAAGTTCGGACACCTGCATCTATGTGTGGGTTGGAACGTCGGTACCGGCTGTGTGCCAAGCACCGAGGCGGTTTCGCTTCTGCGGCTGCCTTCGCGGGTAGAGCTCTACCGCAAGCTCAATAACAACCAAGAGCCAACTTACTGGGGGCTGCGCTGCTTCAATAGTCGCCAGCCGCATGCCGAGCAGACCTTGCACATCTACCTGCCCAACCCGCTGCTCACCAAAGAAATGCAGTTGGCTGCCGAGCCTGACTGGAGCCGCCTGGCCCTCTGGGACTATCTGCGCGCCACCTATCTGTCTTTGCTCGAGCCGGATCCCAAAGATCGTCTCGCTAAGCGCTTCACCCACGATTAAGCACCAGGTTGCTTGACCGGTAATTGACCGCTTTCGGAGGAGGCATGGATGCCTCCTCTTTCTTTTCCTGTCTCTCTTTTCTTTTGCCGGAAAGAAATAGACCGGTCGACTATATGTTGCCGGTGGATACTGGCGGGTTGAGCCTGGTATAGGGCTTGACTTGCTTCGACTGCCTTGCCTTTGAGCACGTTCAGCTCATAGAATTCCATCCATGAAATAAGTGCCCCTGTTGCCATTGGGCAGTTGCCCGTTATTTGAAAGGAAACATAATGACCACATGCAAGGAAGCGGTAGTATCCACCCTGGGCAGTCTGGCTAAGGTCTTTGACCACGCCAATCCTTTTCGAGGTATTTCCAACGGCGGTCGTTTCTGGATGGCCGGCAATACCTTTCTGGTGGCCCTCGATGCCATGTACGCCGCCTCCGTCAGAGACGACTATGGCTTTGCCGTTGATGCGCTGATTTATTTCAAAGAAAATGTGAATGGCGATCAGCCCAGCGACTGGCGCCGCGATAATGGCTGGTGGACCGATGATTACGGCTGGTGGGGCTTGGCCTTTGCTGCTGCTTATACCTATGGGGATGTACTTGGTTATAGCCCTGATCAGAAGGCGACATTCCGGCAGAACGCCCTCAACTGTTACACTGCCATGTTCAGTGTATGGAAGGAAACTACACTGAATTGGTCCGACGGCGGCAATACCTATTCGATCAGTGGCGGCATTGCCAACACCGATTCAGACGAGCGGCTGGCCGGTCGTAACACCGTCACTAACGCCATATTCTGGCAAGTGGCGCAGAAACTTGTGGCTGCCGGTGAGAGTGACTGCGCTGCCGGAGTTAGCAAAGCCTGGGATTTTTTCCACCAGGGTTATGAGCAGAAATTACTCTTCAACGAAGAAAAATTGATCTGGCAGCGCTTCTACAAAATGCCCTGTGAAGGTGGTAAGAATGATGAGTGGCAGCCTAACTGGGCCTGGCTTGGCGATCAGGGCTTGCTTATGAGCTGTTTTTATGCCACCGCCGGCGATGGTCCCTTCACCCCACAAATGGCCGTTTTTGTGGCGAACACCGTGAAAGCCAAGCGGGTGGTGGGTGCCGACATATTGCATGAAGACCTGACGCCGGTGCCTAACTACTGGTTGGATTATGCTGCAGGCAAAGGCACTTTCATGAGGAATCTGGGCCAAGTAAATAACTTGCTGCACGGCGCCGGCTCTAATGCCGCCGACTATGATCAGTGGATTAAAAGCAATGCCTCCGTCCTGTGGAGTAATCGGGACCCCAATGGACTCTTTCCCTACTTTTGGAATCATGAACAGGGCGAGCGCCCTCTCGATGATTGGGGTTATCCTCAAGGGGTCGTAGACTGCGTATTGACTGCCGCAGGCTTGAGTGCGCTCACGGCTACCCTGCCGCGTATGGCCGACCAGGAGATTTAGCCCCTGATTCGGTTCAGCCGGCTCGGTTTGATTTGATGCGGTTTGATTTGATTCGGATTGATGTGATTCGGACTGATTTGGCTCGGCTTGATTTGGCTTGGCTTGATTTGGCTCGGCTTGGCTTGGATTAATTCGCTCTGCTCTGCTTTCCGGTCAGTTCTCACCCGTTCTTTTATCGTTCGTTCCTACCGAAAACGCACCGGCTTTTATCTTGCGCCGAATACCAGTTTCTTATCAAACTGTTTGGCCTGCATATAGGCGCTCTCCGCCCACTGGCGCTGAGCGGCGTTGCTTGCCCAGGTGAGAAACTTGGCACCATCAACAGAAAGAATCTTGTGGCGGGGAATGGTGTCTTCACCGGGCGGAATCATTTTTAAGATTTCTCGGGCCGCCTTGACTCTCAGAACCGATTTTTCAACATCTTCATCATCCAGCACTCGGCACAGTCCCAGTGATTTTCCCGGTGACCACTTGTTTTCCTTGCGATTTCTCTCCGGCAGTTGGGAATAGAGCATCCTGGCTAGTAGCGCGGGACAGAGTATTTTGCTTTCTCCGGCGGCTATTTCGTCGGCGTTACCCGGGGCTGCCTTCAATTCAAACCGCGGGGTCTCTACCTGGTCGGCATGTCTTCTGCTTTCGCATTCCAGAATCGTCCAGTCGGCCCCGGGCTGCTTGTGCAGGGCGGAGATAAACTGTCTTCCCTGTGCGTCGCTTTCTTCGATCAGCTGATAGGGTGTGGGAAAGTGCAATAGTTTGAGCCAGAGTTCGAATTCTTCGCGACTGCGCGCAGAGTATTCCGGTGCCCTGTAGAGGCACTGGTCTTCCTTCAGAGCCCGGGTGATGAAATTGAGCGAGAGGGCGAGGGCGCGAATTCCTTCGCCCTTTCTGCCGATGTCGCTTGCGGGATTGATGACTATGCCGGTTGCGTCTTTATCGGCCAGTACTGCTTTGAATAGCTCTTCCGCTCTCATTGGTTTGAGCGAGAGTTCCTCGTCTTCGACGATAACGCTGTCTTCATGAGTGGCTACGGGAACAGGGCCGTTGCCGCTGTAGGGTCGGTCTTTGAATATGGAAACGAGAAAGCGGCATTGTCTGAGGGCCCTGGCATTAATGGCACCGTCTTGAAGCAGCAGGTCTTCCGTTTCTACAGCATCGGCAAGGCTCTTTAGGGATTCGAAATGTTCTTTTCCCAGCTCGCAAAGTTCAGTTTCTTCATCCAACTGAATTAAAAGCCCGCTGATGCCTTCAGGCAGGGTGCGTGCCAGTTCCCTGCCGGTTAAAATCTTGTAGTTACCCGATCCTTTTGGCTTCTCATAGTGAACCGGCAGTAATTGACCGCCACGCCCCTGGCGGTCGGTGCGTCGTCCATCGGCTTTGTTTATGCCTGCAATAAGCCGCTTGTATTCATCCTTTCTGGCATTGAGTATTTCGAAGCTCCCATCATTTTTGAGCGGCACCTGCCAGTAGTCGTGCTCAACTATGCTTCTGAGCTTGTAGGGGCCGGCATTGTCTTCGCCGTCGCCTGCCAGGAGGGTTGCCAGAGACTCTTTGAACTGCCTTTCCCTGGCGCGTCTTTGCGCTAGTTCCGGGCTCATCATCTCGGCTATTTCATCAGGGCTAAACTGGGTTTCGCCCAGTCCATAGTAATCGTCTTCCATTCTAGCTACCAGGAAATTCCTATCTAAAATCGATTCGCGGTCGCTACATATTAGCAGCTCAGTGATTTAGTGCCGCTTCCGGACCCTGAAAATTGCGTGAAAACCCATGCCGCCATGGTTACCGGCACTTTTGTTAAAGGAGCTATAAGGTCTTAAAAGTTGGGTATAAGCAAAAAGCCCCGGTTTTGTTGGTCAACTTTGAAAGAGACTTTCGATTACGCATCGGTAGGGCGACTTGTGGACGACAGGTCGTTGATTCTTGCTTTTAGTCGACTTACCCTGATGCTCAAGTCGTCTCCCCGTGCACCTCTTGAGCGGTATGCCGTAAGAATCGTCTGTCGACTGCTGGGTGCACTGGTGGAGGATGAGCATTTTTCTGAAGCCGGTGTGCTTCTTGAATTGGTTTTGCCGAGAGTAGATAGAGAGGGCCGGGTCGAACTGCTTCGACTATGTGACGAATTCGCCGACCAACTCCGCAGCGGTGGGGAAATGCAGCTTGCTAATCTGCGCTACAGCCGCCGACTCCTCTCTTTCATCTTTCAAATTCGCACCACCCTCTTCGCCTCTGATGCCGACTCTGCCGAGAAGCTTATGGACTGCCTTTTCATGGGTTTGCGTTTTGCCGAATTGCATCCTGATAAGGTGGAAGCCGGGAACAATCTGCAGCACCTCTATGAGGTTCACTGCCAGATCGGGCGGCTATTGAAGTCTGTGAAGAATCCGACCGCCATGCTTTTGGCTAAGGATTCCGCCCTGAAAGCCTTATTAGCCGGCGCAACAGGCCGAGACAATGAGAGCAAGAAGCCTTACTTGAAAGGGCTCGGTCATTTTGGCGCCTCTCTTCAGGAAGGCGTGGTTGATTTCACCGGCTTGTTTGAGCGCTTTCTTGAGCTGGGTAAATCATTGTCCTTGAGCAAGGGGGAGAAGGAGCGTCTTGCAGAAGTGGCGGCAGCAGTCAGGGCTTTCGTCGAGCAGTCTACCCGCCGTCAAATGGATTATTTCCCGGAAGCCGCCGATGTGCAGCGCCTTCTTGATATGGCCGTGAAACAGTCCGGCAAGAGTTGTTCTTTGACTGTGTTGAACTTTACTCCCACCAGCAAGCTGGTCATTACAGCCACAGCCGGTCACTATAATTCCGGACGGGAGGTCGTTTTGGAAGTTCGCCCGCGCGTCGGTTCCGCCTTGAAAAGCGAGAAAGTGAACGAGTGCGTGGTGCTCTCTACTTCTGAAGCCGTGGAGGTGCTGAAGGCGGCCAAGAAGCTATGGCGCTCACTTCAGCCTGGTGCCGCTAGTAAAATTATCCCTTCCGAAAAACAAGCGGCAGCAGATAAAACAAGTTCTAGAATCGTGGGAACGGCTGCCGGTCGAAGAGATAAAGGTGTATCCACCATAGAGGCAGATTCGCTGGTTCCCCAAGACTTCATGTTGTATATGCCCGGGGAGCGGTCCACTGATCAATTCAAGGGCGGCAGACTGGGCGGTCAGGCTGATGAAGCGGCTGAGATGTTTCAGGGCAATCTTCAGATTATGTCGCCCATAGCGCTGCTTCAGACTATTTGGTTGAATCAGAAAACCGGCACCCTGGAAACCGCTGATGATACCAGCCGCAAGGCTCTGGTTTATGTGGCCGACGGTTTACCTGTGCATGCCGTCAGCGCCAATGTGAGTGGGCTGGATGCCCTCTACGAGTTTGTTTTGCAAGAGTCGGGCTGGTTTAAGTTTGTGCCTGAAAGAGAGCACCAGGTAAATTCCATCAAGGTAAGAATGGAAAGATTTCTCCTGGATGCAGCAGCGCTTCTTGACGAGCGCAACTTGCTCAAATCTCTTGGTTTTTCCTTTGACTGTGCCGTAAAAGTAGAAAAAAGTTTTGCCGATCGTCGAGCTTTTGAAATCGGCATGTCCGGCAGTGATCTGACGCCCCACGAGTTGGAGCGCTTGTGGCGCTTGTACTCCGCCTGCGGTGCTAGTTCTCATGCACAAGACGCTATCAAAGGCTCAGGGCTTGCGAAGCGGGAATGGATGAACGCCCTTTCCTGCCTGGCCAGCAATAAACTGGTGAGCCTGGCGGCTAAGGGTTGAGGCTCTTTCTGCTTTCGGCTGTTGCTAAGTGGCTGCTTTAGCCAAGTGAAAGTGGTGATATTGTCTTTGCTGCCGCGCCTCTACTAGCGGTTGGGCAAGTTTTCTTGCAGGTCAAAGACATAAACTGAGCAGTCGGCTTTGATATACATTTTAGAACCGCGGGCGGCGAAACTTTCGTGGGCAATGGTGATGCCGTCCTCATCGACTGCGCGCAGAAAGTGCATTTCTGCGCTATCTAGAGATGTGCATATGAAAAAATCGTACTTCATCGCCGGCATCAATGTAGCCTGTAACTTTGCCTCGGGCGCCCAGCAAATGCTATTGCCTGCCAAGCAAAAGGTGCTGCTGATACCATTTTGCTTTTCATAGACTTTCTCAATTCTCAAGTCATTGATCTTGATAAGTCTGCCCATGTTAGTGCTTATCCAAACTGTGTTTTCGCTTACGATATTGACGCTGCCGCACCAGCACTCGAAGCATTCATAGAAGTGGTCTGGAAACTGCATGCTCCCTGCTTGATCTAGGCAGGCAATTATGTTTGCGGCAACAGGATCGCGGCTAAATACACCTTCATCCCCGAAGCCCACCCAAATCTTGCCGTCTTCTGA
>FSSH01000750.1_pt1 | contig 12416 bp, 14 predicted proteins | sample 1166101 | NCBI WGS metagenome assembly FSSH01 (sample SAMEA32972668, study PRJEB13176) | freshwater metagenome | biome: Drinking water system; feature: Biomass in drinking water that filtered by 0.45 um membrane; material: drinking water | place: USA | collected 2012-12-20 | depth 0 m | reverse complement strand
AGTCGTTACCTTGAATCAATTAAGCTGGTGGTTGTCAGGCAGGGCTTGACTGGATGAGCGGCGCTGGCACAGGATAGGCTGTAATCACAATTTCTTTTCCCGAGAACTTTCTAGAACTACCCTGCAAGCCCGACCAAGCCGATCTGCCCTGTTCACTCCTGCACGCGTGGACTTGGGTCTGAACACTCGCAGGCTGAGCAGGCTGAGACTGACTCTCAACGGAAACCAAAGCGGAGACGTGTCATGAATGCAGACAACTGCAAGTCTTCGGCCTTGGCGAGACCGCTTTTGATATTGGACCTGGATGAAACCCTTGTCCTCACTGTCGAAAAGCCTCTCGCGCGCCCGGCCGACTTTCGCCTCAAGGACTACCACGTCTACTTCCGCCCGCATTTGAAGCTGTTCCTCGCCCGTGTGCAGGCAGTTTACGATGTGGCGGTGTGGTCTGCTGGTGGTTCCGGCTATGTTGAGCCCACTGTGGCTCATCTCTTCCAAGAACTGGCGGCGCCGGTTTTTGTATGGAGTTTTCCTCGTTGCACCCGCAAGTTCGATCATGAAAGTCACGAAGAGTACTACATCAAGGACCTCAAGAAGGTCTACAAGAAGGGCTTTGCGCGGGAGCGCATGCTCATAGTGGACGATCTGGAGCGAAATTGCCTGCGCAATTACGGCTCCGCCGTCTACATTCGTGCTTTCGACGGCTCTGGGGAGGACGAAGAACTGCTTCACCTGGCTGCTTATCTGGAAGCCCTGGCGCCGCAGCCGAATTTTCGCACTGTGGAGAAGCGCTACTGGCGTAAGCGTGGCAGCAATGCTTGAGTCTGCAGGCAAGGTCAAAGGCGTTCACCTTAGAGCACCGACCTTGCCTGCGGATCACCCTGTGTCTACCACTCATTTAGTAGCTTGCAGTAGCTAGTAGTAGCTAGCGCTCAAAAAAATCCGGAAGTTAAACTATAGAAGACAGTAAAAATTTGTTTTTTCTGGGGCGCCTGCCATTCCCTGTGCCGGCGCCGGAAATTTGCAATTGAAACGGTGTTGTCGGTCGCTGGCAGCCTGGTAAAGAGACCGTCAGCTTTCTGTTTTAGTTAGGGTTGATTGAGTGATTTGGTGCTAAGTGGCCAGGTTCAGGGTCGCCAGTGTATCAGTCAGGCTTTGATTCTGCCCCAAGACCCGTGCTTTGATCTGACGGGGAGCACAGTTATCGGCTGTAGGCCCGGACTTGATGATGTGGTGATAGGTCTGATGCGCGGACCTTGCTTCCTGAGCGAAAAACAAGAGTGCTTTCATGGCACCAGCAAGGGAATCAGTTGGTGCGGAACTTAGTGGATTGGATTTCATCTGGCTATTTCCCTCAGTTTGGTTGGCTGTCTTTAGGACGGGATAGAGCAAAGGTTGAACCGATGTTAGGTGCTATTGCGTGTAGTAGTCGGTTGGAAAAAGAGTGAAGCAGTAAGTTTGGCTTACTGCTTCACCGGAGAGGATTGAGGCAGGCTTTTCAGTTTTCAGGAAACGTGAAGCCTGCCTCATGGGGTTTACTTCTTGCCGCCGCAGCCGCAGTCGAGCTTCTTCTTGCCGGTGTCGGCCGGAGTGGAGGCGGGCGTGGCCGGGGTGGCGGGATTGGTGGCAGCGTTCTTGGCCGCATCGGCGCACTTCTTGCACTTCTTGTCGCCGCAGTTGCCGCCGCAGCCGCAGCCGCCGGACTTCTTGTTCTTGGAGGTCATGGTGAGATCCTTTCGGGATTTGGTTTGGGTTGTTCAGGGTGAAACAGCCGGGATATCCTGACTGTTGCGTTGGTTTGTCGGAAGACTCAGATTCAGCCCGGTGGCTCCGACAGGCGCCGCCGGACTGTAGTTGAGAACTGACAGAGCCTAAGGCTTGGTAGCCTGGTTCGGACTTGTCATGTAAGCAGAAAGCCTTTCCAGGCACTGCTGAGACAGTGTCATGGCATAGGTGAGTTCCTGCCTGCTTGCTTCGATGCGTGGCAGCGAAGCCTTGAAAGCCTGGTTGGTGACGAGCAGAATGCGTTGCGGCTCCACTTCGCCAACCAGGATGTACTGCCCGGCCACAGGCGGACCTGCCATCCAGGTTTTACCTCCGGATTGCAAGTGCGCCATGCGAATCCTTGACTCTGCCTGCTGGGAGAGGCAGAGCAGGCGCCGGGATGCACGACCATGAGCAGCCAGGCGGTCGAGTAAATGTCGAGCCTCCTTGACGGCGCGCTCAGTGGTATCGACGGTAGTGGCGAACTCCAGTCTAAGCTGGTTCAGTGTCGCCTCATCGTGCCTGTACCTCGTCGCCATGGCGCTGTCATAGGCCTTTTCGGAGAGCTTGCGGCTCAAGACCTCAGCTTCCTGGACGATGGCGTCGGTGTCCTTGATGTTGGTTACCAGCTCACGATTGAGCCAGCGTGCCGTATGCAGACAGCGCGCTGCGCGCTCTCCGTCGGTTTCCTCGATATGTGAGGCTGCGCCCAGCATACCTCCGAAGAAAAGNNGGTGACGCACGGTATGGCCAGACCCAGGAAGGCACCGGAGAGGCCCGGGTCGCTGCTTATGTTCCAAAGGGATATGACCATGCACAGAAGGAAGCCGATAAGCCCCAAGTGGGCTAATCTGACTAGGGTTTTCATTTGCTTCTCGCCTATCAGGGAATCCGGTCGAGTCTATCCCTGGCAAACTTGAGGTAGAGTTCGGCGGACTTGAAGCACCAATCGGTGTCGATGGCGCTCGGATTGGGATGATGTCCGGCATAAACTGAAAGGAGTAAGTCTCGTTCGAAAGTCGCCATGCGCACCTGCTCTTTCAGGATTCGCCGCTCGGAGAGCGTGGCGGGATCTTCGGGCAGGGCTTCGACTTCTTTCTTGATGGCTTCGATTTGCCGGGTCAGGTTGATGACCTTGATGAGCGGATGTTCGCTCTCGATATGGTCTTCAGCCTGCCGACAGTTGCACTTGGCGGAATCCTCCGGGGCGAGAGCCTTCGCATCAGGGGCCGGGTCCGGCTGTGGTTTGTTCTCAGGCTTTCGACCGGCGGTCTTGCTGCGTGGGCGAGCGGCATTCAGCACGATGAGAAGCCCCGAGAGGATGATCAGAAACAGAATCGTTTTCATAGTTATTTCTTTCCGTGAATTTCACCGGTTTCGAGGCTCAGACTCAGTTGTCTTCGTCTTCCTCGTCTTGCTTGTTGAAGAGAGCGTGGCCCCTGGCTTTGCGCACATGCAGGCGGGCATGTTCGAGACCGAGGGCGAAGCCGTCCACCTGAGCGTCTGTGCTGGCATGCTCGATGGCTTGCTCGATGGAGGCTTTCAACTCGGAAGCCTTGTCAAGCTCGGACTGGGCCTGCTCGCGTGCTTCCACGGTGGCTTTGTCATCACCCTTGAGGGCGTCGATATAGCCTTGAACTTGACGGATGCCCAGACCCAGGTCGTGAATTTCGCTTCTCAGAGTGTTCTTCTTGGCTTCGACGAGCTTGGCCGGCCCGTTCTTGGCGCGGTCGCTGCGGCTTTTTCTGAGAACCAGGACGATGAGGATGAGCACTGCAATCGCCGCTATGGCGAAGATGCTGTTGAAAGGCATATTTTTCTCCTGACAAACGCTCCAGTTGGAGGCGTTCATCGAAATTGTTTAAGGGAGATAGTCTCGACAGATTGGGGGTGGTTTTAAGTCGAAGAGAGTATTGGAAGAAAAGTCAGACTCTGACTATCAAGATTGATGCTCTTTGCTCAAGTTAGAAAAAGCTCTCGATATTTACTCAGGCTTTCATGGATTCAAGAGGAAGTCCGTAGCAGTAGGGGTTTCAAGAAGCTTCCCGGTATTTGTAGTTGTCATGATGGCGCTTGGTATATACATTAGGCATTGTGTCCCTTACTGTTTTGCTGGGATGTCAGGGTGGCGCGGCTATGCGCATCCCTCTGCGCGTCGTCGCGTCGTTGCGTGGTTGTTGTTGCGTCGTATTGATTAGGGAATGATGACGAGGTATTTCTCTCTGGGGATATCGGCTTTCCGAGAGGTGCTTGTCAACGTGGCATTACGATTCCCGGCGCAGCCGGTCGCCCCGTTTGGCAGCCTCCTCCAGGCTGCTCATTTTGAGAAGACGCAATTCCTGTCCCTGAGCGTCGGCCGACAGGATGCGCCTGCCTCGAAAGGCTTCGCTGACAGCCCAAAGCCATAATGAAAGCGCGTCCTGCCAGATTTGCAGAGTGTTGCAACCGGTTTGTTTCTTGAGTTTGTTCCAGAATTTGTCTCCAACTCGAATGTGTAAGTGCATGGACTTTCTCCAGATGATGCCGCCTATAGGGTGCGGCTGTGGTTAGTTAGACCTCAGTGAGAGGTTGTGGACTAAGGTGTTGTGCAGGCTGGCTTTGATGACGAAGAGCGCCTTTGCTGACGAAGAATGCTTTTGTTTCTGGTGGTTTAGTTTATGTTGGTAGGGGATTTGCTGCACTGAAAGCTAGTCTATTGGCGACGGCTTGAGCAAGTTTCCCCGGTCGATGTGAATCACGAGAGTGAGGTTTCATGTCCTGGTTTGAGTCTATTAATCAGTGTCGCCCTGGCCCGGTTGGCGCCTGTCCTCCGCCCCTGGTTGGAATTGTCCTGCACCCCTCTCGCCCTCTGTCAAATACTTGGAGATATAGTGGAACAGGGGAAAATAGAAATGTGGCGGGTGAGAATTCAGGTTGTGCCCCGGCTCAAGGCGCATCCAATCGCTTTTTGAAAGGCGATTTTCGATGCGCTTGAGCAGGGCGACGGTTTGTATCGAGGGACAGTTGAACGGTTCTCGCTTGCGGTTCGGGGGCTCCTGCCCGCCGGTGAAGGACCGTGGCATACTCTATCGCCTCTTGCGGTTAGAGCCTTCTGGCATCAGCCAGATAGCTCAGAACGATGCCGATGGAAATGCCGACGGTAGCAGCCAGACCCAGGGTTCTTCCCCAGAGACTGATGGCGTAGGCTGCCACCATGCTGGCGATGCCGATGCAGACTGCAATGGCGGCAAGAATCGAGAGCAGGTGCGCAATTTGCCGTTTGCGCTGGTCTTTGTTCTTGATGATCGAGTGGCGCGGCTTCTTCCCGAAGAGCTGAAGCGTGCACCAATGTCCGAACACATAACCTGCTCCGCCTGCAAGGGCGGTCACCAGGATGGCGGCCGATGCGAGCAGTAGGTTGGTATCCATATGAAACTCCTGTTCTGGGCGTCGGCAGTGCCCCAGCCTTGAAGCATGTGAGCACTGCCGACGAGGCGGGTCCTCTCGGGAGGGTGAGGGACTGCCCTGGTTAGAAGATGATCGCCCCGGAGTATTGCCACGTATATCGCGCATGGCCGTCCGGGAAGAAGATGAGCTGCCGCAACTCGTCCGAGTCGGGTTGGACGGTCAGGCAGTTGGTAATGCAGACGTTCTGACCGTTCACGTCATAGACGGTGGCGCCGTGCGCGAGGTCCAGAATCGGTGTGCCGATCTGGCGCAGATGCTCGTTCACAGCGCCTTCCAGGGTGGGCTCCACATGGTGCTCGCTGGTCCACTTGAAGATGGCTTCGTTCTCGCTCTTGTCCGGCTTGGAAACCGGGCGCAGGGTGAGCTGTTCGACGCCGTGCTCTTTGGCGAAAGCGACCATCTTTTCCACTTCTTCGATGCTGTCGATGAAGCCCTTGAGCATGACCACGGCCAGGCGCACGGAGAAGCCGTACTTGTGCAGCTTGGCGATGAGAGCGGGCAGGTCGATATAGGGCTTGCTGCCGGCGCCCATGTAGATCTGCTTGTTCTTCTCGCTGTCATAGTGACAGATGGAAACAGCCACCGTGGTGAGACCGGCTTCGTACCAGTCTTTCAGGTGCTGGTCGCTGATGCGGTTGGTCTTACCGTCGGCGATGAGGATGCCGTTGGTTTGCAGTTCCACCACCGGAAAGTTATAGGCTTCCAGGGCTTTGAGGAACTGGGTCACCTGGTCGGGGAAGATGGTGGGCTCCCCCTTGGAGGTGATCATGGCCGTGGAGCAACCACCGTCACGGGCCAGCTGGCAGGCTTTCTTGAAGTTGCGCCAGTTGACGCTCGGCTCCGTTTTGTCGATGCCGTTCTTGGGCGTCATGTGGGCCACGCAGAATGGGCAGCGGGCGTTGCAGACCATGGAGCCAGCCACGATACTGAAGGTGCGTACTTTCATCAGATTTCTCCGGTTGTTTAAATGAAATAGAGACAACCCCGGGTCTGAGCCTTCCGTGGGGAATAGGCTCTTGCCCGGGTTTTCAGGTTAAACGTTGCGCTTCTTCAGTGAGTTGCGCATGCGGGTGAACCAGGCATGGATGGCGCTGGTCTTGCCGTTTTTCAGGGCGGTGTAGCCGTCGCTGCTTGCGGCTGCGGTAGCGTCGGCGGTGCCGCCTTTGTGCAGTTTCGGGACCAGGATGCGGCTGAGAATGCCCGAGTAAGCTTTGCTCCAACTTCCCAGAAAGGGCAGGCTGTAGAGGCGACGCTCCAGCAAGTAAGGGGTGTGGCAGCCCGGGTCTACGTAGGCGACCAGGTCTTGTTCTGCCGCTTCCACTGTCAGGATGGAGCCGCGCGGGAAGTCGTACTCGATGTGTTCGCCGTCCACAAAGAGCTTGCCGCCCTGCATCTGGCTAACCAATTGCAGCGGGTCCCCGGCTCTGACGATGCCTCTGAGGAAGGTTTGCTTCTCAAAGAGACGCAGGAAGGGGGCTCGCTTCTGGTAGGCGAAGCAGCGAGCGGTGATGGGCAGGACCGGTCCGCCTTCCGAGCGGAGGAAGCCGGTGCTGCCCGCCGGTGCCGCGATCAGCAAGCCGGAGCCTTTGTGATTGGCTGACTTGCCCTGGACGGTGAGCTGGTATCGGCTGGTGCCGGCCGGATGTTTGTGGGCCACCAGTACTTCGTTCAAGACCGGCTCCCGCAGCGGCACGCCGTTCAAAGTCAGGCGCAGGCGCAGGAGCTTGATGGGTTGAATTTCGCTTCGGAGAATGGCCGCGAGCACAGCCGCAAAGCCATGCCGGTCGGTCAGGCAGAAGTGCCCGAAGCTGGTGATGGGAGCAGAGTTGACGCCGAGCACGGGCACTGCTGTTTGCACTTCATGGGAGATGCGCAGGAAGGTGCCGTCGCCGCCTACGGTGACAATCAGGTCAACGCCCGGCATCAGCCTGGCGAAGTCGTCCAGTTGTCTTACTTGCACAACCTCCAATCCGGCGCTTTTGAGGGTTCCGACCACATGGGCCAGGGTTTCCTCGTGTTCCTGATGTGAAGCTTGCACCGATTCGACGCCCGAGCGTCTTGCCCGGATGTCGGCCAGCTGTGCTTCGTCTCCGGCTTTTAGCACCTGCTCCAGGTAAGTCTCCTTGACCAGCACCAGCACTTTCTTGTACCGGTGCGCACCGCCACCGCGGTCAAATTCACGAGGATTTTTTCGAGTTTGCATGTGCACCTCGTATAGATAATTGAGTGAGCTTGGATGCGCTTTTCAGCGCAGGTCTAGACAGAAATCTCGATGCCGGCAGGCGGGCGTGTTAAACCGCACCTCGGCACAGGGGCACAAGCAAGAAGCCGCCTCCTGAGAAGCGGCTTCTTGCGGTTCGAGGGAAAAGGCTCTTTTGAGCGCCCTACTTCCAGCTTTTCTAGCGCTTACCGGTTTTGACCCGGGGGGTCTTCCGAGACTTCGCCGGTGCCGGGTTGACCCTGGTTGCCGGCTTGGGCTCTTCGGCTGTAGCGCTCACTTTTGCGTCGGAGGCTTCCTCGGCGTAGAGCTTGCGCTTGCGGATGATCTGCTGCACCGACCAGGGTGTGGTGTAGGCGATGGACTCACCCCGGGACACCCAGCTGCGCAGCATGGCGCTGGAAACGTTCGGACGCGGTGCCTTCATCACTTCGATGCGAGCCTTGGGTGCCTTCTTCTTCATCAGCTTGGCCCACTTGACGGCCTGCTCGTAGCTGACGTCGCCGGTGGGGAAGAAGAGGAAGCGGGCTTTGCCGGTGAGCTCTTCGAAGCCCATCCACTCGTTCAGCCGCCACTCGTAGTCGGGACGCAAGTAGTCGGCGGCGATGAACATGGAGAGTTCCACGTTTTCGCCGTACTTCAAGCGCATGTCGTTGACCGTGAGCAGAGCGTAGGAAGTGGTGCCCCGGTCGAGGTCGACGCGGGAAGTGCGGAAGTTGGGGTTGTCGGCGGTTGCCGCCACCACCATCTCGTGCCGGGCTTCCGCCGATTCGGCAGCCTTCTTGTTGTGAGGCGGCGTGGCGGCGGTGACGAATTCCACCACATCCATGCCGTACTCTTCGCGAGCCCATTCTGCCAGAAGCAGGTGACCGTAGTGAATGGGGTCGAACTGGCCGCCGTAGATGCCAACGTGCTTGATGTTGTCCAGCTCGATGGCTCTCAGCGCCGGCACGGCCGGTGTATCGGCGGTACGGTAGATGCCGTATTTGGCGATCATCTGCTGGGTCACCCAGGGCAGGCGATACCAGATGGAACGACCCATGGCTACGCTTTCGCGGATCATGGTGCTGGACAACTCCGGGCTCGGCACTTCGATGGCTTCGATGCGGGCTTCGGGGATGAGCTTCGACCATTCCTGGATTTTGGCCACCTCGTGCTTGTCGCGGGGGAAGACCAGGATGGTGACGAGCTTGAACAGCTCTTTGCCGCCGGTCCACTTACCCATGAACCACTTGTGGTTGGGGTCGAGATACTCGGAGCTGGTCAGGTAGAACAACTCGACGTCGTCGCCGTATTGCTCCCTCACCTGCTCCACGGCCATGAGCGTATAGCCCACACCCTTCTGCTTGATGCTGATGCGCGAAGCTTCGAACTGGGGATTGTCCGAAACCGTAGCCACCACCATCTCGTGGCGAACTTCGGCGTCGAGAACTCCGGCCTTGTTAGGCGGATTGCCGCAGGTCAGGAAGAGCACGAGATCGAGCCCTTTCACCTGACGAGTGCGCTCGGCACAGATCAGATGTCCGTAGTGGATGGGGCTGAAGGTGCCGTCATAGAGACCGATCCGGCGAGGAGCGCTGGTGGTTGCCGCCGGTTCGGCGGGCTTCGTTTTGACGTTTTTCATGGTTACCTCCGTGGGGCACCGATAGTTGGGATTATATCGATGCCTGGTTAGATACAGAAAGAGATGACACCTTGAGAGGCGCCTGACGGTGTTGGTTTTCTCAAGCGTAGAAAACCCCGGGACAGAGTCCTGGGATTTGAGCGCCTGGGATGATTGGTTGATCTGGAAAAGTTAAGCTTGTGGGCCTGGTTAGGTTTATGGGTGCAAAATGAGACTTTGAGCCTAGATGTTTTCAAGCGCTAAGCTCAAGGTCCTGAAAAAACACGGCATTAGTTTCTGGCTGCAAGAACACTTCTTACTCTTATTTAAAAGAGCTTCGCCGGTTCCTCCGGCGGACCTTACGGGGGCAAAAGGTTGGATTTGGTCTCCAGGAGCGATGCTTTAAGGTTGTTCATCTTGACAACGGTATGGGTAGCGATACTCGCGCAAGCTGTTAACCGGTCGGCGGTAAAGGCCTGCAACGCTTAACTGTGGGAGTTGTTAACCGATATCGGTTAACAACTCCCGGCCCGGTCTTCCCTGACTGCAAGTTGCGGGGCCGAGGTCCTTTATGGCTCCGGTTCCTGCCGTTTCAGAAGTTCGGAAACAAGCATGATGGACTTCTCCAGTCTTTGTTCAAAGCTGCCGCTTATGACCTGGTAGGGTCTTTGCCAGCGCTCCAGGTACTGTTTGCAGGAGGCAAGAAAAGTCTCTCTTTCTTCCGGGTAGTAACGCTGGGGATCCTCGATCCAGGGCACGTCTACATCGAGCAGCAGGTAAAGGTCATGTTTCTGCCGCTGGGCCAGCGCTAGAAGCTCTTCCGGCACCTCTTTGTAGAGCCATTCACTCCATATGCAGGTGGTAAGAGCATCGGTGTCTGAGAAAATAACTCGATTGGCGGTGTGAGCCAGGGCATTTTCAGAAGCAGCCATGCCGGCTGCAAAAACTTCCAGGTCCTGGCGCTCCAGGCGGTTGTTCTTTGTTTCCATGAAGGTCCGGGCGTATTCAGGCACGAAGCGGGTCTGAAAGTGCTCCGCCAGGTTTTTCGAGAGGGTACTTTTGCCTGTTGACTCAGGACCGAAGATACAGACGCGCTTCAGGTAAGTCAGACGTGCTGCCGGCGCCAGCTCTTCGAAGTTCTTGAGGGGGTCGAACCCTGTGGAGGGTAGCTTCTGGAAGAGCTCGCCCCCTGGATCCACAGGGATAAATCTAGCAGAAAGGCTGTCGGCAACGGCTTGATCCTCCAGGTCTGCGGAGAGGAAGAAAGCAAATTTCCGGTCCTGGCTCTGTCCTTGTTCCGAGACTGTCTGTTTTAAATAGGCCAGCGCCGAAGCTCTATCGGCGCAGATCTTTACTTCGATGTCGGGACGGCTTTCCTTGAGCCAATGTAGTCTCAGACTTACCGGTATTGGGTTTTGGCGGCCGGGCGAGCTTTCCTCTAGAAGTAACACGAGAACCGAATCAGCAAGATTGAGGGCGAAATCGATGCGGTACAGGTGTTCTTGCGTGAGGGGCGCAAAACAGTCCATGAGCACGGCCGTGGATCTGGTCGGCCTGCCGCCTTTGCTGTCCACACTGTGCACCCCCATGGGAACCAGGTCTTTCTTGCCCAGGAAGGCAACAACTTCGTCTTTCAAGCCGGGTTCCATCAGCTCCAGCGACATGCCGCAGATATCGGCGGAAAGACCCGGCGGCGTAGGAGTGGTGCGGCAATTGAAGCGGTTTTCGGCTGTTCTGAGAAGCTTCTCGGCCTTCAGAACTTGTTGCAAAGATGGGAAGGTCAGAATCAAGCGCATCAAGATGTCCTGTCGGTCAGTAGAACCTGGAAATCATTATCCGACATCTTCCGGGAACGACCGGCCGACTTTTCTGAACTTCCTGCTTGTTTTATCGTCAAGTCATGCCTAATTTTCAGACGGTGCCGGTTTTCAGAGAGAGCGGGAAATTTCAGGTGCTTTAGCCGAGGTTTCAAGGAGATATTTAGATGGAAAGTAAGGAGCAGGTAAAAAGTTGGGTAAATCCTTCACGGTGCCGTAGACTGGCGCCCGCACTTGATTTCCTGTGTTATACTGCGAATTAGAAAGAGAGGGATCTATGCAATATTTGCTCTGCCCGAGATGTCAATTTAAGATGCCGGCAAATAAACATATTTGCCAGACTTGCGGTTACAAAATTCCCTCTGCCGCTCCTGCTTCCGGTAATGCCGCCGGCGCCGATAACAAGGCGCGGGTCTTCAGTAAATTGTTCGGTTTTACTAATTCAGCCAAGTCTAAAGAGCAGCAAGAGAAGCACGCTCTCGGATAAAGTTCGACCTGGTGGTGGGCAGCTATGGCGGTACTATATTTGGTACCGCTTTTTGTTTGGCAGGTTTGTTCCGGGAAGCGCTTATCCGTTTTTCATCGGTTGGCCGGTAGTTGCAGTAATAGCCAGGCCATGCCTAGAATAGCGGTTTCGGAACTGCTCTTTACCCTCTCTTCCAACGCCAGGCTACATCCTTGCCCGCTTCCTTGCCATCTCCTGAATCTGTCCCGCCGGGTGCTGCCGCCTGTAATCACAAGGGAGCCTCCGGGAAGGTCCGGAAAATCGGGTCTTTCCTTCTAATTGCCGTCTTTTTTGCTCTTGCCGTGGCGGTTATCTCGCCTGCCGGTGATTTCCCGCTCAACGACGACTGGTCTTATGGTGAGGCGGTACGAACCTTCTTGCAAACCGGTAAGTTCGTTATGCCTACGGTTTGCGCGGCCGGCTTTTTGCATATTGTCTGGGGGGCGCTGTTCTGCCAACTGGGCGGTTTCTCTTATGAGAGCCTGCGCTGGTCTTCGATTGTAGTCTCCTTACTTGGCGCCTGGGCCTTTTACCAGACCTTGCGATGTTGCCGTCTGCGTTCTGCGGAAGCGCTTTTCCTGACCCTTTTGTACGCCGGCAATCCGATCATGATCAATCTCGCTTTCGGCTTCATGAGTGACAGTACCGCTCTGGCGCTTCTTTGCGCCTTCTTCTTCCTTCTGGCACTTTCTATCCGCAAGGGTTCGAGAGCTTTGGCCCTTACAGCCATCTTGCTCCTGCTTGCCGCCATTTCCATTCGACAGTCGGCGGTGATTTTTGCCCTTTGCGCACCGGCCTTGTTTCTCTCCCGCTGGAAGGGCGGGCAAAGCGGTATCCGTGCTGGTGATCCGTCCAAACAGCCCTTGTTTGATGGTGCGGCTCTCTTCCTGTCGCTGCTTTTCCTGGTGCTGCCGCTTTTGTCTGCTTCTGCCGTCGATAATTGGCTTATGGGTCGAGAGGCGGCCGGGCAGTCCATCGCCAACCACTACGGTCTGGCCCGAAACGCCCATCGCGAGTTCCTGCAGTCGCTCTGGCAGGCGCCGCTACAGTCCTGGCCGCTCTTTT
>FSSH01001032.1_pt1 | contig 12452 bp, 15 predicted proteins | sample 1166101 | NCBI WGS metagenome assembly FSSH01 (sample SAMEA32972668, study PRJEB13176) | freshwater metagenome | biome: Drinking water system; feature: Biomass in drinking water that filtered by 0.45 um membrane; material: drinking water | place: USA | collected 2012-12-20 | depth 0 m | reverse complement strand
CCGTCGATCGGGTTGCCGAGACCGTCGACAACGCGGCCGAGGAGGGCCTTGCCGACCGGCACGTCCACGATGGCGCCGGTGCGCTTGACGGTCTGGCCTTCCTTGATGTCGCGATCGGAGCCGAAGATCACGATGCCGACGTTGTCCTGCTCGAGGTTCAGCGCCATGCCGCGGACGCCCGACTCGAACTCGACCATCTCGCCGGCCTGGACGCTGTCGAGGCCGTAGGCGCGGGCGATGCCGTCGCCGACCGAGAGGACCTGGCCGACCTCGGTGACGGTGGCCTCCTCACCGAAATTCTTGATCTGCTCTTTCAGGATCGCGGAGATCTCGGCAGCGCGGATGTCCATCGTTAGGCCTCTTCAAACGAGAAATGGGTGTGTGATGACGGGACGGATCGAGCTCCCACGGAGCCCGGACCCTCAGGCTTCCCGCATCGCGAGACGAATTCCGTTGAGCTTGGTCCGCAGCGACGCATCGACCATGCGGCTGCCGATCTTCACGACGAGACCGCCGATCAGGCTCGGGTCGACATGGAGGTCGAGGTCGATCTCGGACTTGGCGACGTCGCGCAGGGAGGCCTTGATCTCCTCGATCACGGCATCCGACGGGCGCTCGGCGACGCGAACCTCGGCGCGCACGATGCCCTTGGATTCGCGCACGAGAACGCGGAAGGCGCGGATCATGTCCGGCAGGGCGAACAGGCGCCGATTGGAGGCCGAGAGCTTGATGAAGTTTGCCGCCAGACCGGTGATGCCGGCACGGTCGAGGACGGCACCGATGGCGGCGGCCTGCTCCTCGCCGGAGAAGACCGGGCTGCGCACGAGGCGCGTGAGATCGGCGCTCTCCTTGAGCAGCGCGTCGAACCGCTCCAGACCCTCTGCGACGGCATCGACCTGACGCTCATCCCGAGCCAAATCGAACAGGGCCGAAGCGTAGCGTGCAGCTACGCCTGCAACCGGGGAACTCGCCTCGGAACCGTTCTGCGCCACGCGGCCGCTCTCTCTTCAATCCGAACCGCGCGTTCCGACCGCATTTCGCCTCATTTCGGCGGCGGATCAGGAAACGTCGGCAATGGGAACGTCTCGGACCTAAGAGGGCGGGAAACCCCCTCTACCGAGGCGGCGTCGCCCTACCATGCGGTCATGGGCGACGCAAGGCGAGGCTTGAGGAGCTATGCGGGAACGATCCTGCCGGCATGACGGATCATGCGTGCGGCGAAATCGTGTCGCTACCGCAGCGGGATCATCAGAACCTCAACAGGCGATCCGGTCGCACCGTCGCTGAGCGGCGACCATCTTGGCCATCGCCTTCGGACCGGGGTGGCCGAGGAGACCGGTATTGCCGAGTACGTAGGACGGCGTCGCCACGAGACCGAGATCGGCCGCCATCCGCATCTGACTCTTGAGAGCGAGGCGCACCTCCTCGCTGTCCCCGATGCTCTCGATCTCCGCCGCCGGCAGGCCGAGCTTGACCGCTGCGGCGAGGGCCGAAGGTCCGTCGATCCGACCCGGCTTGCTGAGCATGTCCTGATAGAGTCGCCACGCCGCCTCGGAGCCGAGCCGGCGCTGGACGGCAAGGGCCACTTTCGCAGCCTGGGCCGACTGGATCGAAAGAATCGGATTGTTGATGAGGCCGATCCTCAAGGTCGGATCGGCAGCGGAGAGAGAGACGAGGTCGGCCGCCGCTTTCCGGCAATACGGGCAATTGTAGTCGAAGAACTCGTAGAGCGTGACCTCCGCTTCGCGCGGCCCGACATAGGTGACGCCGCGCAACGCCTGGATCTCGCCGACGATCTCGCCGGGCAGCCGCATGTTGGCGACCGGTCGGTCGTCGTCGTTCTTAACGGCGAAGGCCTGGCCGTAGCCTTGCGCCAGTGCCAACCCGGAGGCGCCCAGGAATACCCCCAGCCCTGCCGAGAGGACGAGATACTGCCGTCGTTCGATACCCATGAGACGCCACGGTTCCAGGGCCGGGAAGCGGCCGCGGTGTCTTCTACGAGCTGGGAATGGACGGGGCTAGTGACAGGCGTTGACGGCCGTCCCGGCCCGGACGCCTGTCGTCCTCACGGTCTCCTTGCGTGGTCCTGGGCCATGCCCCCCGGCGCTGCCTGCGCGGCAGTGGAGGCGCAGGGAGCGCCCATCACGAGGCTTTGCGGCGAGGCCGGCTACCCACTTGGCCGCACTTGAGATAGCGTCGGGCATGCTTCTGCGATCGGTCACGGGGTCGTCGTGCGACGCCTCCTGAAATTCCTGCACACGATGGGGTCCGTCGGGCTCATGGGGGCGATGGCGTCGCTCGTCGTGATGCTCAGCGTCACGCCCGGGCCGGATTCGCTCTCCGGGTACGCCCTGATGCGCAGCGCCATGGTCGCGGTGTCGACATATGTCTTCCTGCCCTCGCTCACGCTGACTTTGCTCGCCGGCCTGCTGGCGATCGCCCAGCGCGCCTTTCACAATGCCGGCTGGGCCTGGCTCAAGCTCGCCACCGGTATCCTGATGTTCGAGGGCGGCCTCGTCCACATCCAGGGAACGATGCAGCAGGAGGCGGAACTCGCCGCCCAGGCTCTCGCTGGACATGGCAATCCGGCGGAACTCGGCCTCTCTCTCTCCGGGGAGCGCGGCACGCTCTGGCTGCTGCTCGCGGTCTCGACGGCCAATGTCGTGCTCGGAGTCTGGCGTCCGCGCCTCACGCGGCGCCAAGCCCGCGGTCAGCCTTCTAGCCCTGCTCAGCCTTCGAGCTTCGCCACCAGCGCGTCCGAGAGCGTGAAGTTGACGTAGACGTTCTGGACGTCGTCCTGGTCCTCGATGACCTCGACGAGGCGGATCAGCTTCTCGCCGGTCTCGTCGTCGACCATGATCGGAGCCTGCGCCTTCCAGATCAGGCCGGTGCGGCGCGGCTCGCCGAAGCGGGCCTCCAAGGCCTTGGCGACCTCGCCGAAGGCTTCCTGTGCGCAGATGACCTCATGGCCCTCATCGTCCGAGCGGACGTCGTCGGCGCCGGCCTCGATCGCCGCCTCCAGCATCGTGTCGGCATCGGCGACCTCGGGCGGGAACGCGATCAGCCCGACATGGTCGAACAGGAAAGAGACCGCGCCGGTCTCGGCCATGTTGCCGCCGGACTTGGTGAAGGCCGAGCGCACGTCGCTGGCGGTGCGGTTGCGGTTGTCGGTCTGGGCCTCGACGATGAGCGCGGCGCCGCCAGGGCCGTAGCCTTCGTAGCGGACCTCGTCGTAGCTCTCGGCATCGGCCCCGCTCGCCTTCTTGATGGCGCGGTCGATATTGTCCTTGGGCACGTTCTCGGCGCGGGCCGCGATGATGGCGGCGCGAAGCCGCGCGTTCATCGCCGGGTCCGGCAAGCCGAGTTTCGCCGCCACCGTGATCTCACGGGCGAGCTTGCCGAAGAGTTTCGAGCGGACCGCGTCGACGCGGCCCTTGCGGTGCATGATGTTCTTGAACTGGGAATGGCCGGCCATGGCGTGACCTTAAAAACTCGCTCGCGACGGAGGATCGCGGCCCGGCAGGACCCTTCCTCGACGCCGCCACGTTGGGGATGGCGCGGGTTATAGGCCGGGTCCCGGCGCAGAGGCAACGCGAAGGATGGTTCGGGTGAAGGAGGATCGCATAGCGGACTGGATCAAGCTGGGCCTCGCCGCGGCTGTTGGGGTGCTTGCAGGTGCGGTCCTGTTCCCGAGGAAGGCCCACGGCCCTGGCCGGCCGATCAACCCGCCTGAGCCGCGTGCCACGCCTGAAGAGCCCTCAGGGTGACGACCCCTCCCGGCCAGGCAACGCCGTCGATATGGCGGTGCGGATCTCCGGGCTCGCCGAGATCGGAGATCGCCGAGAACGCGCCCTCCAGCCTGTGACTCTCGGTATAGCGACTGCGCGTGGCGATGACGGGCAGGCCGGCATCGCGGGCTGAGCGGATGCCGGCTGCCGAATCCTCGAAGGCGATGGCCTCGGACGGTGCGACGCCGAGGCGCGCGAGGGCCAGATCGAACACGTCGGAGGGCGGCTTCTTGCGCGCAGCCTCGTCGCCGGATGCGATGACGTCGAAGACACTCTCGGGATCCTGGCGAAAGTTGACGGCGAGCAGGCGATCGACGTTCGGGCGGCTCGTGGTGGTCGCCACGGCCAGACGCACGCCCGACACCTTCGCCTCGGCGATGAGCCGAGCGATGCCGGGGCGCAGGGCCAGTTGCCCGGCTTCGACGAGATCGCCGTAGAGCCGGGTCTTGCGCTGATGGATCTCGGGCATCAGCGGGCGGATCTCGCCGGCCTCGGCCGCATGCTCGGTCTCGACGTAGTGGGCGAGCCGCTCCTTGCCGCCCATGACCTTGAGGAGATCGGAATAGGCCGCAGGCGACCATGTCCAGCCAAGGCCCATCTCCGAGAAGGCGCGATTGAAGGCCTGGCGATGCAGGTCTTCGGTCTCGGCAAGAGTCCCGTCGACGTCGAAGATCAGCGCCTTCAGCATGACAGCGTGCCGGAATGGTCCTGGGCACCCGCCCGTATTCCGGCGATGCGATCCGCATAGCCCGCAGGCCCGGCACTGAAGACGGCATTGCCGGCGACGAAGGCGTTGGCGCCGGCGGCGGCCGCGAGACCGACCGTCTCGGCCGTGATCCCGCCATCGACCTCGATGTCGATGTCCCGGCCCGCCGCCATCGCCCGAACCCGCGCCACCGTCTCGAGCGTCGAGGGGATGAAGCTCTGGCCGCCGAAACCCGGATTGACCGTCATGACGATGACGAGGTCGAGCAGGTCGATGAGCGGCTCGACCATCGCGGCCGGGGTGCCGGGATTGAGTGCGATGCCGGCGCGCTTGCCGAGGGCTCGGATCGTCTGAAGCGAGCGATGGACATGCGGGCCGGCCTCGACATGGACTGAGATCGCGTCGGCCCCGGCATCCGCGAACGCGGCGAGATAGGGGTCGACCGGGGCGATCATCAGGTGGACGTCGAAGGGCTTCCGGCTGTGCGGGCGCAGGGCCTTCACCACGCCGGGCCCGAAGGTGAGGTTGGGCACGAAATGCCCGTCCATCACGTCGAGATGAATCCAGTCGGCCCCGGCCTCGTCCACGGCGCGGACTTCCTCGCCGAGCTTGGAAAAGTCGGCGGACAGGATCGAGGGAGCGATGATCAGGCCGGTCATGGAAGCCTCAGTTAGGTCAGCGTCGGCTTCACGCCATGCGGCGCTTGCGCTCCACGAGTTGCATGATGATCGGCGTCAGGATGAGCTGCATCGCCAAGTCGAGCTTTCCGCCCGGAATGACGATGGAGTTGGCGCGGCTCATGAAGCTGCCGTCGATCATCGAGATGAGGTAGGCGAAGTCGATCCCGCGCGGATCCTTGAAGCGGATCACCACGAGGGATTCGTCGGCCGTGGGAATCCAGCGGGCGATGAAGGGGTTCGAGGTGTCGACCGTCGGCACGCGCTGGAAATTGATGTCGGTCCAGGAGAATTGCGGGCAGATCGTCTGCACGTAGTCGGGCATCCGCCGCAGGATGACGTCGGTGACGGCCTCGGTGGAATAGCCGCGGAACGAGCGGTCCCGGTGCAGCTTCTGGATCCATTCGAGGTTGATCACCGGCACGACCCCGATCTTCAGGTCGGCATAGCGGGCGATGTCGATGGCCTCGGTGACGACGCACCCGTGCAGCCCCTCGTAGAACAGGAGGTCGGAGGCAGGCGGGAACTCCTCCCACGGCGTGAAGGTGCCCGGAGGAGTTCCGTAGCACTCCGCCGCCGCCGCATCGTGGACATAGTGCCGGGTGCGGCCGCTGCCCGACTCGCCGTAGGTCCGGAATACCTCCTCGAGCTCCGGCAACAGGTTCGCCCGCGGCGCGAAGTGGCTCAGCGTTGGCTCCTCGGCCATCGCCTTGCGCATGGCGATGCGGTCGAGGGCGTGGAAGGCATCGCCTTCGATGTAGACGGCACTGACATCCTCGCGCCGAAAAATCTGCTCGAAGGTGTTGCGCACCGAGGTTGTGCCGGAGCCCGAGGAGCCGGTTACCGAGATGATGGGATGACGCGCCGACATCGTGCTCCCGAACCCGCCTCCCGCCGGTCCTCAGTTCCGGATCAGGCCGCGCTGGCCGAACAGCGGCGAGCGGCCCGCGGCCGGATTTCGGCCGTTGAAATAGGTTGCCACGGTGGTGACCTCCTCGGCCGAGCCGAACACCAGCGGAACCCGCTCGTGGACCGACGTCGCCGCGATGTCGAGGATGCGGCGCTCGCCGTCGGTGGCGCCGCCGCCCGCCTGCTCGATGAGCATCGCCACGGGGGCGGCTTCGTAAAGGAGACGCAGGCGCCCCTGCGCGTAGCCCTTCCGGTTGTCCCCCGGATAGAGGAAGATCCCGCCGCGCATCAAGACGCGCTGGGCGTCCGCCACCAGCGAGCCGAGCCACCGCATGTTGCAGTCTCGGTCGCGCGGGCCCTCCTTTCCGCGCAGGCAATCCTCGATATAGGCCTTCACCGGACTGTCCCAGTGACGGGCATTGGAGGCGTTGATCGCGTATTCGTTGCTCTGCGCCGGAATCTCCAGCTGCGGATGGGTCAGGCGGAAGGCGCCGGCCTCGCGGTCGAGGGTGTAGATCTGAGTACCGGCGCCCATGGTCACGACCAGGGAGGTGGCCGGGCCGTAGGTGACGAAGCCGGCCGCCAGCTGGACCGTGCCGGGATCGGTAAAGGAGGCGATCGGGTCGCCATCCCGCACGACCGCCGGGCGGATGCCGAAGATGGTGCCCACCGCCATGTTGACCCCGATATTCGATGAGCCGTCGAGGGGATCGATGGCGACCGCGAGCGGTGCGCCGGGATTGAGCACCATGACGCCCTCGGCCTCCTCGGACGCGACCTCTGCCACGGGCACTGACCGGAGCGCCTCTGTGAAGCGCTCGTGGGCAAGGACGTCGAGGGCCTTCTGGACGTCGCCGTCGCTGTTGTGTTCGCCTTGAGCTCCAAGGTCGCCGCCGAGGGCACCGCGGCCGATTACCGCGCTGACATCGATCGCCGCCGCCGCGCAGGCCGTGATGACGGCTGCGACGTCGGCAAGCCGGGCATCCGTCGCAACGGCCTGCGCCAGGCCCGCATCGAGATGGGCGCCGAATTCCAGAGGTGCTGCCGACATCAGTTCTCGTTCCCTCACCCTGTTGCGGCCGGAGAAACGCCCGGTTCGCGGCCCCGTCAAGAACCCGGCCGCGCCGTCTCCGCCGCTTCGACGTCCTGGCCGGCTTAACCGGCACCCCGCGACAGGCAAACCCTGACCCGAAGGAATTCTGAAAAAACTTGCGGGGCCTCCTAAAAAAACTAGAACCGCCGAATGCGCAACCTCTCACTGAAACAGCTCCAGGCAGTCGCCGCCGTATCGCGGCTCGGCACCATGACGCGCGCGGCGCAGGAGCTCAACGTCACCTCGGCCGCCCTCTATGCACGCATCCGCCAACTTGAGGAGGAGGCGGGCCTTCTCCTGTTCGATCGGACGCCCACCGGCCTGAAGCCGACCGATGCGGGCCGCGAGATGCTGTGGGCGATCGACAGCATCAACACCGTTCTCGAGACCTGTGCCGAGAAGATCGAGATCCTCAAGGGCGGCGGCGGCGGGCGCGTCGCCATGGGAGTCGTTTCCACCGCCAAGTATTTCACACCCCAGATTATCGCCGCCTTTTGCGCACAGAACCCGGCCGTGGAGATCAACCTCGCCGTCGGCAACCGCGGCGACACGGTCGAGGCGCTGCACAACTACGCCATCGATTTCGCCATCATGGGTCGGCCGCCTCGCGATTTCGCCATCGAGGCGGAGACCTTCGGGGCGCATCCCCTCGTCCTCGTGGCCCAACCCGGCCACACCCTGGCCGGGCGCTCCGGCCTGACGCGAGCGGACCTTTCCGAGCAGTCGTTCCTCGTCCGCGAAGAGGGCTCGGGCACCCGCACCGTGTTCGAGGAGTTCATGTCCGGCGTGATGATCAAGCGCGCTAGGCTCGGGATCGATGCGGCCTCGAACGAGACCATCAAGCAGGCGGTGATGGCTGGCCTCGGAATCGCTCTGATCTCCGGCCACACGGTGGCGGCCGAGGTCGCCAGCGGCCGTCTGATCCTCCTCGACGTTCACGGGCTGCCGATCCGGCGCGACTGGTACGTGGTGCGCCGGGCCGACAAGGTTCTGGGCCCCGCCGCCGCCGCCTGCCGCGATTTCGTGGTGAAGGAGGGCGCGCGCTGGTTGCCGACCCTCGATACCTCGGCAGGACGCGCGCCGTCGGAGTTCGAGAGGTGAGCGCAGCCGGCATCATCATCGTGGGTGCGGGACAGGCGGGATTCCAGGTCGCAGCCTCCTTACGGGACGCTGGCTTCACCGACCCCATCACCCTCATTGGCGACGAACCGAACCTGCCGTACCAGCGCCCGCCCCTGTCGAAGGCCTATCTGGCAGGCAAGCTCGATGCCGCCGGCCTTTTCCTGAGGGCGGCGGGCTACTACGCCGATCATCGGATCGAACACCGAGGCCCGATCAGCGCCGTCGCCATCGACCGCGCGGCACGAAGCGTCCGATTGGAGGACGGATCGGCCCTCCCCTACGATCATCTCATCATCGCCACGGGATCGCGCAACCGTGCGCTCAAGGTGGAGGGCGCCGATCTCGCGGGAGTCCATCAGCTTCGATCCCTCGCCGACGCCGATGTGCTTCAATCCGGTCTTTCGGCGGCGCGTTCGGTGGTCATCGTCGGGGCCGGCTTCATCGGGCTCGAGTTTGCCGCCGTCTGCGCCGCCCGCGGCCTCGACGTTACCGTCATCGAAGCCGCCGACCGGCCGATGGCTCGCGCTGTCTCGACCAGGACGTCGGCATTCTTCCTCGCCGCGCACGAGAAGGCTGGCGTGCGCTTTGTCCTTGGCGCCGGGCTCGCCGCCATCCACGGGACCGACGGACGAGTTTCCTCGCTGAGGCTCGCCGACGGCAGCGAACTTGCCGCCGACCTCGTCCTCGTCGGCATCGGCGTCGTGCCGAACCAGGAACTTGCAGCGGAGGCCGGCCTCGACACCGCCGACGGCATCGTCGTCGACGAGGTCCTTGCCACCTCCGATACGGCCATCTCGGCTCTCGGCGATTGCGCGCGCTTCCCGACCCGCTTCGCCGAGGGCCTGTCCGGCGGGAACCGCGTGCGTATCGAGTCGGTGCAGAACGCGATCGACCAGGGCCGCTGCCTCGCTGCGCGACTTGCCGGTCGCGCCGCATCCTACGACGCCGTACCGTGGTTCTGGAGCGATCAGGGGCCGCACAAGCTTCAGATCGCCGGGCTTGCCGCACCCTCCGACCTCACGGTGGTTCGGGATGCCGGTTCCGGCTTTTCCGCCTTCCGCTATCGAGAGGGGCGCCTCTGCGCAGTCGAGTCGGTCGATCGTGCGGCCGACCACATGGCAGCACGGCGCATCCTCACCCTCGGCCTTACCCTGTCCCCCGATCAGGCAGCGGACGCCGGCTTCGATCTCAAGGCCCTGGCCAAGGGCGGATAGCGGTCAGCGATCGTTCTCGGTGGTCAGGTCGTCGGCGCGGGTTCCCTCGTCGCGGCCGCGGCGGCTCAACGTGACACCCTCGCCGCCATCCTCGCTGAACAGGACGCCCGCCATGATCAGGGCGCTGCGGAGGGCCTCTACCTGCCCCGTCGCTGGATCGCCGAACCCGTCCTCAAAAGCCTTCACGTCAGCCTCGCCGAACCCGACCTTGGCGGCGAGGTCGCCCTGCGACCAGCCCAGCAGAGCTCGAGCCGCGCGGGACTGCGCCGGGCTCATGGAAGCCGGCGCCATGCCATCCTGTCCGCTCTCGTCAGATCCCGCCACGCCGCCGTCTCCTCTCGCGTTCTCTGGGATCTACAACCGGACGAAGGCAAGATCGTTCAGGCGATCCACGATTTACGCGCCGCTGGGGCCGAATTCCCGAGGCTGGAGCCTGGAATTTCGCTTCCGCACGGGACAGTCCAGAAAAGCATCGGCTGCGGTCTTGACCATATTTGCGCTGGAATCTTATCGGATGGGCAGCACCGTCCTGACGAAGCTCTGGAGCCGATCCCAGGACGATCGACGTGATGATGGCGCCAGGGGAGGCCGACCAATGAGAGCAACGCTGATCGCCGCCGCGGCTTCCGCCGTCATCGGCACGACCCTTCTGGCCGCCACCGCGGCCCAGGCGCAGATGGGCAACAACGTCACCGGCTTCGGCAAGGAGAACCGGGAAAAGAAAGAGCAGAAGCAATACATTCCGGCGGCCAAGCCGCAAGAGAAGATCTTCCCGCTCGATTCGACCTGGACCGCGGTCAGTCTCAACGGCAAGCCGTTCAATGGCGCCGACCGGCCGAGCTTCGTCATCGACAAGCAGTACCGTGCCCGCGGCTATGGCGGATGCAACACGTTCGCGGCCACCGCCTTTCCCCTACGCGACCAGCAACTCGCCGTCGGCCCGCTCGCGCTGACCAAGAAGCCCTGCGACAAGGGCACCGGCGCCTCCGAGCAGGATTTCTTCATCGCTCTGCGCACCGCGGGCCAATGGGACCTTGTCGGCTCGCAACTGGTGATCAAGAGCCAGAAGGGCGAACTGCGCTTCGATCGCGCGCTCTGAACGATCTGAAAGCGGCCGTTTACGCCGCGTTTAGGACGATCGCGGATCGCCGTTTCCGCTTCATCGGCCCTCAACCAACTCGGCGCCTCACTGCGTCCGTTGTCTGGGTCGAGGCATGCAATGGGTGTGAGAGTGGCGTCGTGCGGCGGTGCGGAACCGCGTGGCGGATCTGGCGAGCAGCTTCGCTATACGTTCGCTCACGGTCTCGACAGGGCGGCTGCATGGATCGCTCTCGCGACACCGCTCTTCGCGACCGTCGCCGTCCTGATTGCCCGCTGACGGCCGAATCGTGCCTCGGCGCCGCGGCCTGAACGAGTGCGGCCTGTTCTTCACGTCATCTCCGGCTTGCGGACCGGTGGGGCCGAGACCATGCTGGTCGCGCTCTGCCGCAGTCTTGAGGCCCGGGGGATTCCGCAGCACGTCGTCACCCTCACCGAAGGGGGTGCGAATCGGGCGGTCCTGGAAGCGGCCGGTATCCCGGTTCATGGTCTCGCCCCTCGCGGGCCGCTGGGCGCGGGGACCTCGGCCGTATCGCTCGCCCTTCTGATCCGACGTCTGCGGCCGGCCGTGCTGCAGGGCTGGCTCTACCATGGCGACCTGCTCTCGGCCGTGAGCCACCGCTTTGCCGGCACCCCGGCCTCGACCCTGCTCGCCTGGGGTCTGCGCAATTCAGACATCGACCATGCTCGCTACGGCCGACTGCTCCTCGCCGGCCGATACCTGTCGCGATGGCCTGGAATCGTGATCTCGAACAGCCAGGCCGGCGCCGATTTTCACCTCGCGCAGGGCTATCGGCCCCAACGCCTCGCGGTGATCCCCAACGGCATCAATACGGACCGCTTCCGGCCCGACCACAGGGCCCGCGCCGTCATGCGGGCAGAACTTGGGATCGCTCATAACTCGATCGTCGCGGTTCATGCCGCTCGGCTCGACCCGATGAAGGATCACGTCACGCTCCTCGAAGCGGCGAGCCGAGTGCCCGGTGTCAGCTTCCTCCTCGCCGGTGCCGGGACCGAGACGCTTGATCTGCCGCCGAATGCGGTCGCCCTCGGCCGGCGCGATGATCTCGATCGGCTTTATGCCGCCGCCGACGTCGTGGTTTCGACCTCGGCCTTCGGCGAGGGCTTCTCCAATGCCTTGGCTGAGGGGATGGCGGCTGGTCTGGTGCCTGTGGCGACGCATGTCGGCGATGCGAAGCTGATCCTCTCCGATATCGGCCATTTGGTTTCGCCCAAGGATCCTGCTGCCATAGCGGCGGCGATCCTGGAGCTATCTGCCCTGCCGGTGGCGGAGCGTCGAGGGATCGGCGAGGCTGCACGGGCTCGGATCGAGACCCGCTTCGGAGTCGCCGCAATGGCCGACAACTTCCTGGCCGCATGGAACGGGGCCGGGGCGGTGCTGAACGGTCAGCAGAACGGCCGCTGAAGAACAAATTTCTCCTATGCCACCGGTTTGCGAATAGACCATTCTACTGCCCCGATAATCTTCCATTTCTACAGAAGGTTATTGTCGTTCTGCCACGCTTCGCGATTGCCTCGTACAGGTCGCCGCGATATTCCCGGCGCCATACTGGTCCGGCTGGCGCCCGCTGCCCGTCCCATCGTCACGCCGGACCGTCCTCGAGATGGCCGCCCCAGAGGAGATGAACCCATGAGCGACACCGCCAAGGCCGGCCACGGCCGCATTTACGGCTCCATTACCGAGACGATCGGCAACACGCCCCTCGTCCGGCTGAACCGTATCACCAAGGAGCGCGGCATCGAGGCCGAGATCCTGCTGAAGCTCGAATTCTTCAACCCCATCGCGAGCGTGAAGGACCGTATCGGCGTCAACATGATCGACGC
>FSSH01005077.1_pt1 | contig 12459 bp, 16 predicted proteins | sample 1166101 | NCBI WGS metagenome assembly FSSH01 (sample SAMEA32972668, study PRJEB13176) | freshwater metagenome | biome: Drinking water system; feature: Biomass in drinking water that filtered by 0.45 um membrane; material: drinking water | place: USA | collected 2012-12-20 | depth 0 m | reverse complement strand
GGTGGGGGGACTGACCCGGGGGCGTTCCGCGGCCTCATCGCAGCGCTGCTCTCTGTCTCGCGAGATCGCGGCGCAGGTGCCACAGTCGCACTCACGCTCAATGGCCTCGGCGAAGTTCTCCGGCGACTCATACGGACCTAGGTACTCGTTGCGCGACTTACCCTCGGCCAGCGCGTCGGCAAGATCCCGCCCCGCCTGCTTCCCGCCCGCCTCGGCCAGCAGCCCGGCCATGTGGTCGTCGTAGCCGTTGACCGCCTTACCGTCGGCGAACCGGCGCAGGCAGCCCCAGAAGTCGAGGGTCACGTGGTAGGCGTCGCGGGCGGTGCTGCGGAGGGTCATGCGGAACCTCCAACTACGAAGAGATTCGCTGGCAGCAGTGCGCCCGCCGCGCCCGCCGCGAACGCTGCGCGGGCAGCCTCAAACGAGGGGAACGGGTAGATCAGGCAGGGCACCGCCCAGATGGGCGACTCGATGTGCCACAGACCGGCGGCCTTGAAGATGCGCCACCGCTGCGATGGCTGCCACCTCATGCCGGCACCGCCAGCGCGTCGAGCCGGTCAGGCCGGTATCCCGTCCAGGTCTGCTCACCGAGCGCCGTGGCGGCGACCACCACCGGCAGCGAGGACAGGCCGAGGTAGTCCAGCGTGAGGCGCGCCCCGGGGTCGTCGTCCACGTCCACCTCGGTGAACGGGATACCGCGACGGGTGAGGTGGCGGATTGTCTGGACGCAGCTCATGCACTTCGGTGGGCCTGAGCGGGTGTAGACGGTCACGGCGGGGGCGGTCATGGCCGTGCCCCCTTCATCCGCTGCCGACGCTCGAAACTGGCGAACCACTGCCCGCGGTACTCGGCCATACGGCGGCGGTCCTCGGCTTCTTGTGCGCGGCGCTGGCGTCGGATGATCGGCGTCATGCAGGCGACCAGGGCCGTGGCGATGACCGCGACCAGCAGCCAGAACTTCGCCTCACCGGACATGTCCGCAGCGCTGGCCACCACGGCGTCGACAGGCGCAATGAGGGCGAAGGGTGCGGCGAGGATGCGGGTTGCGATGGGGAGGGTGGCGGTCATGAAGCCAGCTCTCCAAACTCGGCCCGAACCAACGCCGAGAACTCTTCTAAGTGCTCGTATTTCTTTCGCAGATCAGCGATTTCACGCTTGCACTCGCGGAGCATGAGCTTGGTAGCGAACTCATCACGCATCAGCTCATCGGTCGGTGCGTAGCCGCCACGCTCGGCGTCTCCGGCTTGCCGTACCGACGAGAAGGCCCGGACGAACTTGCGTTCGCCGGTCCCTTCGTTACTGAATTGGATTCGCACAGAGCGGATGAGTTCTGCGGCCTGGACCCGCCGGTACGCCTCACCAGCAACCGTGTCGTTCCACTCAAATCGTGAGTGCAGCTCGGACCCCTCCGGCCGCGCGTCGTCCACCACGTGCTGCGGTGTTAGCTCGCCGTTCTGCTGGTAGATGCGCTTGAGCGCGCCGCGAAGATCACTCACGACTGCACCGCGATTTCCTTGGCCTGGTCGATCTGGTAAGTGCCGAACTCGCCGCGCTTCTCGGGTCGCCACTCACCGACGCCGATCCCCATTCCGCCAGCGTCGATCAGCGACAGTATGCTGTTGCGGTCGATGCTGGACTTCACATAGGTGACGGTCAGGACGCATGACCACTCGAGAAACATTGGGCGATAACGCAAGTCGGCTGATCGCGAGGGGCCACCCAGGCGCACCACGTCTTCGCGCATCTCCGGTTCGCCGATGATCTCAACGAGCGGCTGCGGGTCGGCCTTGGTAATGATTCCGCGCATGAACATGAACTGCCGAAGTCCTGTCATAGTGATGGACTTGTCGTAGAAGCGGGCCGCGCCAGTTGTCGCCGCCTTGAACGCGGTCACCGGAAAGCCGTAGCCGTCAGCGCCGTCCTCGCGGGCAATGCGGTAGAACGCCGCTTCATACTCAGCGCGCGGGTCGCGAACTTCCTTGACCTTTTTCTTGCCCTGTTGGGCTTCGAGCATCTGCCGCCGAGACTTCTCGGAGAAGTTGTGGACGATCAGCGGTGCGGTGCCGACGATTGGCACCGACAGCGTCTCGGCGTCGATCTTGTTGAGTTGCACGGTTTCCGTGGCAGCCATCAGTTACACTCCTGCTAGTTGGATTTGCTTCACCTCGTGCCCCGGCGTTCTCACCGCCGGGGCAGCGCTTTTATTGGGGGCGTGCCGGGCCGCGACATGCCATGCCGGAACCCACCCGGACGGGACGAGCCACGCCTGCCGAGCCATGCCAGGCCGAGCCGAGCCAAGCCAAGCCTTGCCTGCCCCGCCTTGCCGAGCCCGGCCGGGACCAGCCAAGCCGTGCCAAGCCCTGCCTTGCCTGCCGAGTCCAGCCACGCCTGCCAAGGTCATGCGCCGATCCGCTCAGCCTGCGACCGGACCACCTTGTCGGGGAACCAGCGCCGGAGCGTTGCGTGTGACACCGCGACGCCGGTATCGGAGTGGAGCTGGTCTGCGATGCGCCGCCAGCCGACGCCCTGCTTGCGTCTGGTTGCGATGTAGGAGGCGAGTGATCGGCCAGCGGGAAGGCGATGTTCGAGGAGTTCTCGCATTGCTGTTGCCACGCCGATGAATGTCGCATTGCGACACAGCGGTGTCAATAAGCGACACGCCGTGAATTTCAATCACATCAGTGTCATTACTGCTCATGGCGTAACAAAGTGTTGCTGCGTCGCGCGTTGCGTGTCATGATGTGTCACATGACAACGGCTATGGACTACCGCCGGAGACCGGAGGACACCCTGCCTCTACGGCTCGTAATGCTGCGCCACGAATGCGGGCACCTTTCACAGCGGCAAGCGGCATTCAGGTGTGGAATCACCCCCCGCGTCTGGCAGGGCATGGAAGACGGGCGTAGCACGGCGAAGCTACTGGACATCCTCAAGCGCATCGCTGACGAGTTCGGCTATGACCGCGACTGGCTCGCATACGGCGGCCCGCTTGAAGACCGATCCTCACGGCCAGACGGCGGCGACAGCGCCGAGTCGGGTGCTGCCACGAGGCCTCCTGAGAGCCCCCTGTCCGGATCGAACGGACGACCGCTCGCTTACTTGGTCCGCAGCCGGCCCGCGCTCGTGTCCATCCCCAGGCCTCGGCAAGCCGCTGCATAGAGAACCCACACCAACTCGTGACTGCACCGATAAGCAATCGATGGGCCGCCGTGATGGCGAGTGCTCAAGATATTCACATGCCAGACCCAGCAATTTGCTCGTCAACGCTCATGCAATGGAGAACAGCGATGATCTCGGCGGGCCTCGCCCGCCGGACTATTGCTGATCGAATCCGGACCTTAACCCGATTTGAGTCCGAAATGCGAACGCCCGTGCTCTCGGCGGACGTGATGCAGATTTCAGACTGGATCGGAGCCAGGCCAGACATTTCGTCCTCGACGCGTGCCGCATATCACTCGATGCTATCGGCGTTCTTTAAGTGGGCCTGCCTCGTTGAGCTTCGGAAAGACAATCCAATGGACAAGATCAAGGCGGCGAAGAGGCCTCGCCGCAGCCCACGCCCGGTTTCCAACGTGGCATTCCACAGACTTTTGGAATCATCTCCGAGCGATGAGATGACCGCCATGCTGCTCCTCGCTGGATTTCAGGGATTCAGGGTCCACGAGATAGCGAAAATGCATAGCTCGCAAATTGGAACCGATACCCACACCATACTTGTGCGCGGAAAAGGCGATGCCGAGTATGTACTCCCGGCACACCCCGCGATCATTGATCACGCCCGACGAATGCCACGTGGATATTGGTTTCCATCGCAACGTGCGCGTCATATTGGAGGCAGAACTGTCTCGCAGCGGATGCGTTTGCACATGATCAAATGCCGGGTAGCGGGAACGCCACACTGTCTGCGGCACTACTTCGGGAGCGAGTTGGTGGAGCGCGGCGCGGACCTCCGGGTGGTGCAGGAGCTGATGCGGCACTCGATGCTGTCAACGACCGCTATCTATGTCGCCACCACAGACACGCGCAAGCGCCGAGCGTTGGAGTTGCTGAAGTGAGCATGACTGTTGGTCAAACGCGCCCGCAGGACCGCGGGCCGGTCTTACCATGCCCCCTAGTTGTCAGGGGTTGGAGCAAGAAGGAGGTAGTCGGATGTCATTGGTGATCACGCCGGAGCTGGTGTCAGCCGCCGCAGGGGATCTCGCGCGCGTGGGCTCGTCAGTCAACGAGGCCGTCGCCGCCGCGAGCGCGCCGACGTCGGGGGTGGCCGCCGCTGCCGCAGACGAGATCTCGGCCGCCATCGCGGCGCTGTTCTCTGGACACGGCGAGGCATTCCAGGCAGCCAGTGCCCAGGCGGCGGCGTTCCAGGCGCAGTTCGTGCAACTGCTGAACGGCGGCGTGGCGCAGTACGCCAGCGCCGAGGCGTTCAACAACCCGCTGTTGGCCGCGATCAACACGCCGTTTCAGGCGTTCCTCGGCCGCCCGCTGATCGGGGATGGTGCTGCCGGAACGACGGTCAACGGAATCGGCACCAACGGCGGCGCGGGTGGCCTGTTGTGGGGCAACGGCGGCCGCGGCGGCGATTCCACAGCAATTGGGGGGTCGGGAGGCGCGGGTGGTGTTGGCGGGATGATCGGCAACGGGGGCACGGGGGGCACGGGCGGGCCGGCGGGGAAGATTCCCATCGAGGTCAGCCCCGGCGTGTTCGTGCTCAAAGACTTCCGTGCGGGCGCTGGTGGCGTTGGCGGCGCTGGTGGCTGGCTGTTCGGTAACGGTGGCACCGGGGGTACGGGCGGCGTTGGCATTGTCAACGGGTTGGCCGGATGGGGCGGCTTCGGCGGCCCCGCGACTTTCCTCGGCTCCGGCGGCGACGGTGGCCAGGGCGGCGACTACGCGACTGGCTTCCCGGGGTCCGGCCCCGGTATCGGTGGCCCGGGCGGCGCAGGGGGCGGAATCCCGAACCTATTCCCCGGCATCTTCCCGAGCGGCCACGCTGGCAACACTGGGCAGCCGCTGCCGTAGATTCCTGTCGCCCCGGCGGTCTACCATGCGTTCATGGCCGCGCTGGCTGATGACACCTTGGCGGTGGACGCTGTCGCCACCGAGGCCGCGCCCGAGCTGGCCTGGTCCCTAGCCGACGACGACGAGCTTGATCTGCCGCGCTCGTGGCGTCCGGCAATCCGCGCTGCCGCCGGAGTGTTCGCGGCCTGCGTTGCGATCGCTGGGGGTATCACGGCCGTTGACCGGCAGTGGTTCTCGGAGTTGCGTGCGCCGGCCCCGGCGCCCGCCGCCTCGCAGCTGCCGACCGAGTCGGCACCGACGCCATCGCCGGAGCCCATCGCCGCGGCTCCGTCCTACTCGTCAGCACCGGCAGCTGAGCACCTCGTGCCGCCCGTGCCGACGCCGCCGGACCCCCTGACCACCTCGACGCCCGAACAAGATGCGCTGTTCTTCGCGGGGCTGACCGCAGCGGGCATCGTGGTCTACGACCGTAGCGACGCCATGGATACCGGTCACTATGTCTGCCAGGCGCGTGCCAGCGGACTCAGCCGCACGGCCATCGCCACCATGGCGGTCTCACGCAATCCGCGGCTGAGTCCGCGCGACGCAACGAACCTGGTGCTGGTGTCGATCAACGCCTACTGCCCGGGGTACTGAAACGCCAAACGCGCCCCCGGATGACCCCCGGAACAGGGCCACCCGAGGGCGGAAGTCGAAAGGATTGGAGCGATGGCCGAGGGCAATATCGTCTACGTGACGTCAGAGATTGACCCGAATAAGACGGTGATGGCTCTACGTCAGTGCGGCTGCCCGCTGTACCTTGAAGATGGCCCGCGCATCAAGGAGTGGATGTGTGAGCACGGCAACTACTGGTCGTCGGCGCGCTAACCCCAGGTGCCGTACGCGAGTATCAACCCGATACTGAACGCCGCGATGCCGAGCATTGCCAGGAACGACGCGACGACAACCATCAGTTCTTCTTGAGGCATCGACCGGCGTCGCATGGCACTTACCCGTCTCGCCCCTCAAGCGCGGTGACCCGCTCGCACAGTTCGGCAATGTGGCCATCTATCCGCCGAAGGTCACCACGGTTGGGCAGGTTCTCCAGGTACAACTCGATGAGTCCGGTCCGGCGGTCTGTCTCGGCGGTGCGCTGATTGATCTGGCCAATAACGGTCGCGAGGTTGCTGCCGCCGTTGGTGACCTGTGCCTGGACGTCGGTCACTGCGCCCTTGATGTCGTTGACTTGCGTGCCGACCTCTTTAGCTTCACTGGCCGCTTCTTTCGCGGTCGCCCCGTTGCGGCGGGACTGCATGAAGATGAAGAACTGAACGATGAGGATTCCAGCGACGCCGTACCAGTCGGAGGGTAGCGTCACGACTCGACCCCGGCGCCCTCATCGCCCCGTGGCCGGTGCACATTCGCCGCAGCGGCAGCCGNNACCACCGCGCCGAGCATCGCGATGACCAGCATGCCGAGCGCGTTGTGCGAGATTCCACCGAGGCCGACGAGCAGGCCCTGGACCGGGGCCGCGAGCCCGAACAACCAGGTGCGCCAGCCGTTCGGCGCGAACACCGCGGCCAGCGCCGGACCGAAGACCGCGAGCGCCACGGCGGTGATGAGGTCGGCGTGGTCCTGCGGCAGCCGACCTTCCTTCACGAGCTGGTAGAGCCACGCCGGGATCGCGACGTACAGCAACGCGCGGCTGTAGTTGAAGAACGGCGTGGTGAAGAACGCCTTGACGGCTGAGAGGTTCATGCGGGGGGTTGTCCTCTCTCGGAATGGGTTGGGTGGCCGCCGGGCTCACTGTTGAACCGGCGGCCAGGTTCAGGCGGCTACCGCCGCGGCGAGGCGCTGGCGTGCCCAGTTGAGCCCGTCGGTGATGTCATAGGGGCTGTAGTGCGGGTTGGGGTTGTCCGCAAGGAACGAGACGCCGGAGATGATGGCCTGCACGATCGGCATGACCATCGTGAACGGCGCCGACAGCAGTCCAGCGATCTGGAACGCCAGCGAGATGGGGCTCGAGAAGATGTCGCCACGGGCGACGGCTTGGTACACCGCTGATTTGACCTGGCCAGCCTGGTCGCTGGTGTTCTCGGCGAAAATGTCGCCGTGCCGCCAGACCTCTTTGACATTCGGTAGCTCTGGCACGCAGCCGGGTAGGCCGAACCGCTTGTAGGGGTCGAGGCCGTGTGTTCCGGTGACGTCGGTGGCGCGGCAGGGGTTGCCGTATTGCAGGAAGCCGACGATGTCGGGCATGCGCCAGGCCAGCGGCTTGCCGGGCATGAGGTATTGCTCGATGAAGTCGTAGACGACGATCATCCCTTGGGAGAAACCGCCGACGACGAACTTCGTTCCGGCCGGGAATGGCACGCCGTTGTCCTGTGTGGCCTGTCCGATGCGGCGGGCGAGCTCGTTGACGCCGGACTGGTTGTCGAACGGGATGGCGCCATTGTTATACCAGGTCGGCAGATGGTGGCAGCGGCCTTCGCGCTCGAGCTGTGTGGCAGTGTCGGCGACAGGTCCAACGAACATGTCCGAAGAGTGTCCTTCGACGGTGAAGAACAGCGGCAGTGCCTTGGTCTGGATGCCGAGCGCGATCAAGTCTTGGTCGGATACGACGCCGTCCACGGCCTGGTAGGTGCGGCGTTCGTATTCCTGCTGCCAGGCGACGGCGCGCAGTCCGAACTCGTCGGTGTCGGTGGGCAACGGGCCCAGAACTCGCGCGTAGGCCGGGAACATGGCTGCCATGACGTGCCGCCAGCGCCGGACCGTTTCGTTGCGGTCGCCCAGTTGAAGGGTCACCAGCTGAAATCCGTCCGCGCGGAGTTGTCCTCGCCGGTGGCCTTGTCCAGCAGCACCCCAACTGCCTCAATGAGCGTGCGCCCGCCGAGACGCCCCCATCGGCCGCGGGTTTGCGCCAGAACCTCGTTGATCTTGGCGTCGTCGTCTGCGGTGAACAAATCGGCCACGGTGTCATCTCCTGATTGGGGCGGGTTGGGTGCAACCAACGTGAGCAGCCGATCGCCCAATGCGATGGCCTGCCGGTAGCGGGCGCGGCGGTCGGCGATGCCGTTCTGCCCGCCGTTGATTAACTGGGTGACGGCCACGACGTCGCCCTGGTCGCACAAGCTGTTGATCGTCGGGCGGGCGACGGTCCAGTACCAAGCGGCACCGATGCCGGCCCACTTCAGGTCGGCCAGTTCGGCGGGGTCTTGAACGAAGTAGTCGGGGTTGGCGATCAGCCCTTGGTCGGTGGCCCAGCGCCCGAACGCGGCATAGTTGGCTTGCCAGGTGATCTGGATCCACGTTCGGCCGATGTACGGCGCATAGCGGCCGTTCTTGGCGTATTCCTCGGTGGTGTTGAAGCCATCCGATTCGTGGCCGCACTGCGCGAGGAACATGGCGATGCGTTGCGGGTTAGTGCATTCTGCGAGCGCGAGGCCGGACATGACGGCGTCGACGAGTTGTGCGGCGCGGTCTTCGTCGATGACGGGCACGGCGTCGTAAAGCGTTGCGATGGCGGCCGCGCGGGCATCCGGCTTCGGCGCTGGCGGCGCGGCCGGCGCGGCTCCGCGGCGGGTCGAGAAGCCGTCCGGGCGGATCTTCCGCTTGATGAAGTCGTCGACGAATGGGTTGCCGTAGGTGTTGATGTTCCCGCCGTTCGCGAGGCTCGCGAGCTGGAAGTGCATCGCATCCTTGGGGTTTGACCAGTCGTTACCCCAGAAGACGGTGCCCTCGTACCAGTTCAATAGCTCGCGGACCTTGGCCTTCTTGGCTGCGTCGAACCCGGCATCTGCCACCTGGAACGGGTGCGAATCCCAGTTCAGGTCCATTGCGGTCCCGGACAGGTGGTTCGAGTCATCGACTGAGTTGCCAGCGGTCCAGCACGCGGAGTCCGCGTCCCGTAGCGGCTCGACCTCTGCGTTGAAGTCGGCGGCGAACGCGCGCAGGATCGCGAGCGGTTGCCCGTTCTGGATTTGGAGGGATACGTCGGTTCCGGGGACGGTTACCCAGGTGCAGGAGCCTTCGTCGACCATTGGCCAGCCGTTGGATGACCAGTCGTTTCCGTAGACAGTGCGGCGTGCCATTAGCGGCCTTTCCTGATGGTGTGAACGAGCCAGTCGCAGATGCCGGCAATGAGCGCCAGGGCCACCAGCGCGGCGCTAGCGGTGGCCCACGGTGGGACGGTGATCATCGGCGTATCGGCCTGAGTGCCCGCCGCATTCGTGCGGGCAGTAGGTGGAGCAGCCAAGCGCGCAGCACGTAGCGCATCGGCTGATGATCGACGTTCGGGCAACCGCAGGCGACGCAGCGCGCGAAGGGTTGCCACTCAGGCGGGTGGTGCATCGCCGGGGTCCGGTGTCGGCTCAGGCTCAGGTTCGGGCGCCTGCGTTGACGGCACGGGGTCGGGTTCGGGCGGTGCGTCCTCGAGGTCGTAGGCCGCTTCGACTTCGGTGTACGGCTTCACGACGAAGTTGATGCCGTCCCAGGTGATGCAGTCCTGCTCCGTGGCCTGCAGTGTGTTCTGGTCGGTGGCCGGACTGTTGAGCGGTCGCAGCGTGACGGCGCACAGAATGTGATCGGGCGCCGACGGGGAGGCGTCGAGGTACCACTTCGCGACGAGGGTGAACCCGAGTGGGGTGCACACCTTCGCGAGGTCTTCGAGGTCGGTGGGGATGCGGTACGCCTTGGCCTGCATCGGCGCTTTTGGGGTGATGAGCATCGGCATGGGTGCGTTCTCCTACGAGTTCTGGATTGCGGTGACGTAGCAGGCTCCGGGAGCTCCGGTGCCGCCGTTGTAATCGCCCGGGTTTAGCGTGCCGTGCCACGAATATCCGTAGGACCCGCCACCCCCGGGGCTATTTCCGACGAGTATCGCCGCGGATAATGCCGCGCCGCCGAAGTAGTTAACTCCTTGGAATACAGTGTTTCCCGGTGTATCTCCGTATCCGAAGGTGACCGTCGAGCCGTCTGCTGTTCCGCCGTTTGCGGTGATGGTTGGATGTCCTGGGACGACGACAGTCGTGTTGCCGCCGTTGCTGCCATGAGCCAATGTGTGTGCCGGGTGGGTTGCTAATCCTCCACTGCCGCCTGCACCGATGTTTACCGTGAATGATGTTGTGCCGGTTGGTATGTCATACGCGTCGCCGTATCGGAGTCGAATCGGGTTCCAATGTCCGGCACCGCCACCGGTGTATCCCAGACTGTCTGCGTCCACGCCAGCGGTATTGCCGCAATACGACCCTCCTGCGCCCGCGCCGATTGGGACGATGTCGATGTAGTCGCCGTCTTCGACCCAGGACGGCACGTTGTAGGTGAAGGTTCCTGCGGTTTCGAATTCGACTGTTTCGGGCGGGTGTTGAGCCCGGCCCGCCGCGCCCGCCAACGCCAGCCACGGCGTCGCCGCGTCGTAGGTGGGCGACGAGATGGATGACGGCGGCGCGAACGGGCTGGCGCTCAGCGTGATCGGGACCGCGATACCACGCCAACCCGACGCCGGAGCGGTCGCCGAAAACGCGACACTGGTCGACACACCAGCGAACGCATCACCCAGCAGAAGGCAGTCGCTGACACCCGTCGCGGAAGCGATGTTCGCGATCTGCTCCTGGTTATACCCGGACATCGACTGCCCCGCCGCGGCCGACGCGGCGGCGAACGCCTGGAAAACCAACTGGTCTTTCGTGAGGCCGGTGACGGTTTGCGCTGGCGAAGCGTTTGTGCCCGTGGCGGTTTGCGCTGCCCCAGAGGATGCGACGTTCTTGAACGACGCCGCCCGCACCGCCATACCAAACGTTCCCGTCAGTCCGGCTTCGGTGACGGCGATGGTCTTCGATCCAGTGGTGAACGCACCCGATCCGGCGGTGCCGATCAGTTCGAACACCGCCAGATATTCGAACGCTGAACTCGAAAGGAAGTCTGTGGATAGCGATTTCAGTGTCATTGCGACGCCGCCGAGTGTCGCCGACACCGACGTGAGCGCGCTGGTGTTGGAGAACAGGATCACGGCGACGTAGACGGCGTTGTCGCCGGAGTTCAGCGTGATCGTCTCGTTCACCGTGGTCGTGTTGCTGCCCGACGCCGCGGCGCCGATCGCGCTGTACAGCGTCGAGGGCAGCCCTGTGCGGGCCGCGCCTAACGCTTTCGGGTAGACGCTCGGGTGGCTCGGCATCCATGAATTGCTGATCCCGACAATGCTGTACGTGCCAGAGCCGACGACTACGATCTCGGCGACGTACCACTCCCCCTGCAGCGTGGGGAAGAACGCGGTCATCGGCAGGTTGTAGAACTGCCACGCCACACCAGAGACCGGGCTGGTCAGGTCGCCGATGATGTTCGACGACTGGTGGGTACGCGTGAATACCCCTGTGGTGGTGTTGACCTTGTACAGGTTGACGTACACGCCGGTGATGTTCGCGAGTGAACCGCCAAGCCACACAAGGGATTTCTTCAAACCATTATCCGGCAGGCCGATGATGCCCATCACCGACTTCGTCTGCGTCACCGACACCGTGGACGGGGATGCGCCGTTGATCTGCGCGAGCGGGAACACCGGGTCCGCGGACGGGTCGATCGACAGATACGACTGCTTCGAAATGGACTGCTTCGCCTGGAACGCCGCAGACGCCGACGCGATATCCGTCGCGTTGTTCAGGTCGACGCGCACCTGCTGCGCCGCCGACGACACCTGCGGCGGCCCGACACCGGACGGGATACCGAGGAACGCGCGCAGTCCCTGCCAGACGCCGTCGCTCAGCGCGGTGATCGAGTTGCCGATGTTGGTGCCGAACCCAACGAGACCCTGCACGGCGGTGTTTGGGACATTTTGGAGGTAGTTCGTGACGTCTCCTATGACCGATCCACCGATGCCGGTAATCAGCGAATTGACGTCTGCGACAGCAGCATTCCAGTTTGTCGCCAACGTACCGATCGTCTGGGCTCCGATGGTCACCGCGGTATTGAGCGCACCTGTAGCGCCCGAAAGCAGAAGCTGCCCAGACGAATTGATGTTCGTGAACAGGGTGCCGAGGGTGACGCCGCCCACGGTAAGTCCGGTACCGAGCGCACCCGTGATTCCCCCGGCGATGATCTGGCCCGTGCTGTTGATGTTCGTGAAGAGCGTTCCGAGGGTGACGCCGCCAACCGTCAGGCCGCTACTCAGCGCGCCCGTGATTCCCGACGCGATCAGGCCGCCTGTGCCGCTGATGTTCGTGAACAGCGTCGAGAGCGTCACGCCGCCAACCGTGAGCCCCGTCCCCAGCGCCCCCGTGATGCCGGCCGCCAGGATCTGACCGGAGCTGTTGATGTTCGTCACCAGCGTGGAGAGGGTGACGCCGCCGAGGGTGAGCGAGCCGTTGATAGCCCCGGTCAGTTGTCCGGCCGCGAATTGTCCACTGCTGTTTAGGTATTGGAGCAGATTGGTGAACGAGTTGCCGCCGAGGGTCACCGCGCCGTTGAACG
>FSSH01003593.1_pt4 | contig 12462 bp, 17 predicted proteins | sample 1166101 | NCBI WGS metagenome assembly FSSH01 (sample SAMEA32972668, study PRJEB13176) | freshwater metagenome | biome: Drinking water system; feature: Biomass in drinking water that filtered by 0.45 um membrane; material: drinking water | place: USA | collected 2012-12-20 | depth 0 m | reverse complement strand
ATGTCGGAATACATGGAAAAACACACAGTATCCCGCCTCATCGGCGCGCCTCCCGGCTATATCGGCTTCGAAGAAGGCGGCCAACTGACCGAAGCGGTCCGCCGGCGTCCCTTCTCCGTGATCCTGTTCGATGAAATCGAAAAGGCCCACCACGACGTGTTCAATGTGCTGCTGCAAGTGCTGGACGACGGACGGCTGACCGATTCCCAAGGCCGCACGGTGGACTTCAAAAATACCGTGTTGATCATGACCTCCAACATCGGCAGCCCCCACATTCTCGAGGCACAGCAACAGGGCGCCTCCTATGAGCAGATGCGAACGGTGGTGATGGGCGAGCTCCAACACCATTTCAGGCCGGAATTTTTAAATCGGGTCGATGAAGCGGTGGTCTTCCATCCGCTGGGGGCCGAGCACCTGATGAAGATTGTGGAGATTCAGCTGGAACGGCTGCGCCGCAGACTCGATGAACGGCGGATTACACTGGCACTGACTCCGGCAGCCCTTAAGCAACTGGGCGAACGGGGCTATGACCCGGTCTTTGGAGCGAGACCGCTCAAGCGGCTCATCCAGCAGGATGTGGAAACACCGATTGCGCGGTTGCTGGTACGGGGAGAGTTACGGGACGGCGATACCGCGTCGGTGGATGTGAAAGACGGCGGTGTGATCGTCGTGCCGACCGTGACCGAAAAAACCACGCCGCCTAGCTGATCATAACGGCGCCGCCGTTCGCGTCGATGGTCTGGCCGCTCTTCACCTGCTTGTCGAGCTTCCACTCTTTCGCCGACACTTCCAGCATGTGTCCCTTCATCGTGTGGAACTCTCCTTGAGAAAAGGAGACGACACCGGGAGATGTGATCTCCATCTTGAGCAGCACCTTGTTCGACGTGATTTCCTTGACGGCCACACTCTCGGCCGTTTTGCTCACCTCGTACGCGCGCCGATCGTTGAACATCAACGTGTTGTCCACCATCTTAGCCAACATCCGTCCGACCGAGTCGAACAGCGCAAAATTCACCAGCAGCGCACCGGTCGAAGGGTGACGGACTACCTGAATTTGCGGCACTCCCTCGATTTCGATCGTTCCATCGGTGTTGCGATAAAGATTGGACCCAACTTCAATATTCATATTCACGCTTTCTTAATGCGGTCGAGGATCAAGGCGATGCAACCGGCCAACAGCCCTCCTCCCGTAATCGTAATCATCAACTCTGCAAGCTTGAGATCCCAGACAGACCCTTGCGCCTCCATCACTTCCCGGATCCCGCCTTGCAGCATGATAACCGACAGTGCCATTGTCGCGCCGATGAGAAACCACCAGAGAAATACTTTGACGGTCGACACGACAGAACTCCTCACGCCTCCGGATTGCGGTCGAACGAGCGATACTGAATGGCCTCTGCAATATGCATGGCCTCAATCTTATCAGACTCGGCTAAATCGGCAATGGTCCGCGCCACGCGCAGAATGCGTCCATGCGCCCGTGCCGAGAGTCGCAGCCTGGTCATGGCCTGTTCCAGCAAGTCCTGTGCATGCTGGTCGAGCCCACAATACCGCTTCACCTGGCGCGGCTTCAACTGGGCATTCGTATAGAATCCGTCGCTTCGATACCGCCGGCGCTGGCGGTCTCGAGCCGCCACGACGCGCGCGCGAATCGCCGCAGAAGTTTCTGCCGACGGAAGTTCCGCGCGCAGTTCACGCACCGGCACAGGCGGCACGTCCAGATGGATATCCAGCCGATCGAGCAAGGGACCGGAGAGTTTCGCGCGATAACGGCGGATCTGTGTGACCGTGCAGACGCAGGGCCTCGATCGGTCCCCGTAATACCCGCAAGGGCAGGGATTCATGGCGGCGACCAGCATGAACCGCGCGGGATACTTCAGCGACCCGCTGGCCCTCGTCAATGTAACCTGTCCGTCTTCAAGCGGCTGCCGGAGGCCTTCCAACACACCCCGTTTGAATTCGGGCGACTCGTCGAGAAACAACACCCCGTTGTGCGCGAGCGACACTTCTCCCGGTTTCGGCACCGTCCCGCCACCGACCAGGCCGGCATCGGAGATGCTATGATGCGGAGCCCGAAACGGGCGGACCATCAAGAGGGGCCGATCGGGAGCGAGTTGTCCGGCAACGCTGTGCACGCGCGTGGTTTCAATTGCTTCTTCCAAATCCAACAACGGGAGAATCGACGGGAACCGGCGCGCCAGCATGGTCTTGCCGGATCCGGGAGGACCGACCATCAGGACGTTATGCCCGCCTGCCGCCGCCACTTCGAGCGCCCGTTTCGCATGGTCCTGGCCACGGACATCAGCAAAGTCTTCATCCTCCACCGGCCTTGACGATTCCAACATGCCATAGTTCGACAGACTCGGCGCGACGACTTGGACCCCTTTGAGAAATTCCACGGCCTGCGGCAGCGTGTGGATCGGGTATGCGCGCACCCCTTCAACCAGTGCGGCTTCAGGGCCGTTATCGGCCGGAAGCATCAGCTCATACCCCTTGCGGCAAGCGAGTCCGAACGACAGCGCGCCTGTGATCGGTTTCACCCGGCCATCCAGCGACAGTTCTCCGAGCAAGACACGATGACTCAGTGTTGCCTGTGGAATCACGTCTTCGGCGACGAGAATGCCGATGGCGATGGCCAGATCGAGCCCGGACCCTTCCTTCTTGATGCCGGCCGGGGCAAGATTCACCGTGATCCGCTTGGCAGGAAAATGAAACCCGGTGTTCTTCAGCGCGGAGCGGACCCGATCCCGGCTTTCCTTGACGGTGGCATCGGGCAAACCGACGACGGAAAACTGGGGAAGGCCGCCTGAAATGTCGACTTCAACATCTACCAGATGGGCATCGAGACCGACGAGCGCCGCGCTCGTAACCTTGGCGAGCATGCCGACAGCAGCCTTTCTATGCCCGGAAAGAGGCGCAATTATAGAAACTATTTAGATAGGTTTCAATAGAACCTCTCACCGTTGTCGGCACTGGCAGACTGCAGAGAAACTCATGCTGTCCCTTGAAGCTATCGCAAATCCCGAGGTATGAGACAACATCAAGTAGCCACGCAGGATGCTCAAAATGGCCGTCCAGCAAGGCCGCAGCGAGCGAAGCGGCGAAGCGTACTCCGCGCCGTACGGTGAGCCTCGGAGCGATGCGAGAACGCCGCTGGCGGACTTTTTCAGCATCCTGCTAGCGGCCATCTGCCCAACTCTGTATAATCCGCTGCTATGCGCCTCTGGTGTGTGCGTCCGGAGGAACCCCTCGTTTCAGCTCTCCCGAGATCTACACGGAAGTCTTGTCTGGTCGCCATTTTGATTATCGGCAACTTCTTGCTTTCTTCTTGGGACATGACTCTCCCTGTCTCTTCATCTGCCGCCCCGTCTGCTTCTGCAATCCAGGTGCAACGGCCTGGAAAACCCGCGTCGCCTCACGTCGGATCGGCGATGGCGGTTCTTGCCACACTCGAACAGGCGCGTATCCTCCCGCCGGAAGGCACCAAAGAAGCCGACCGCATCATCAAGTCTGTGATACAACTGCAGTTGCTGTTTACCAAAAGCACAGATCCCGACCTGCAACATTTCATGCGTCGCGCTGTGGAGTCCTCGCGTGGGAAGCAAGCTCCAGACGTTATGGCGCAATTCCAAGCGAACGGATGGACGTCGGATGTTTTGGAAGCGCTCGCGGAAACGGCTGCCCGCACACCAGCGGAGGCACTCGAGACGCTGGCGCCGGGGCTCAAGACGGTCAACCTGTCGGTGGAAGACTTCCGGCAATTCATGCAGCTGGTGAAAGACGGGAAAGAGGCGCTCGCCTCAAACGGCCAAGACTTTCACGCGGTCTTCGCAGCTCATCGGAAGACAATGCCGGGAACGGGAGCATACTGAATCATGCATCTAGTAAAAGTGAACATGGCATTACTGTTCTGCCGCTTACACACCACACTTCGGAAACGACCACTATTATAAGGAGGAACCCATGGCAACCAGAGCGTACATTCTGATCAAGGTCAAAACAGGAAAAACGAAGGACGTCGTCGCGTCACTCAAGCGCATTGCCGGTATTGAGCAGGCCCATCCTTGTTTCGGACGGCCCGACATTTTTGTTTTTATCAACGTACAGGACGAGCGCTCGCTCTCGGACGTCGTGATCAGCAAGATTCATGCGATCGACGGAGTCGAAGAAACCGACACACATATTGTGGCGGAATAACAACGCGCGTATCTCGTGAAGCGTATCTCGCATCTCGCAAACGAAGGTAAGTTGCACGCTGTCTCAATCCTGCGCTTCACGAGATACGCGTCACGAACGACGATCGACGAGGACGGGAGCGCCGCCTGTTTCAGCCGAACGGTAGCAGGCCTCCGCGATCTGGACGGCACGGAGCCCGTCCTCGCCCGTGATCGGCATGGGCCTGCGCTGCTCCACAGCCTCGAGAAACGCCATTAGAGTCGCAAGTACCGTTTGCGATGGAGAAAACTCCCATTCCTGGCTCTCACTGTTGCCGATCCAACGAAGCCGACGACTGATCCAGTCGGCTTGCAATCGCCCCTGCAATCCAATCCACTCTGCTGATCCGACACGTCCCTCCGGTACCCGCGCAATGTCGAGCACACAGGCCGTCCCTCCGACGGTCGTCAACTGAGCCGACACGACGGTCTCCGGCGCGGTCGGCGGCAGACGATCCATCGTACAGCGAACCTCCTGCACCTCCTCGCCGGTCAGGAATCGGACAAGATCCAGCATATGAACGCCGATTTCCAGCAAAGCCCCCCGTTTGGCGTAGCCGTCAGCATGTCCGGGAGTGGTTGCCTTTATTTCAATATGACTGGTCAACCGCAGCCGCTCGGAGCGCCCGATCAGATGTCCTCGCTTCCGCATTTCCTGGATCGTGGAGTCAAACCGCAACGTCTGGGCCGTCATCAACGGCACGCCGGCTTCTCGCGCCTCCGACACCATAGCCTCTGCATCAGCTGCCGAAGCCGCCAACGGCTTCTCGACCAACAGTGGTTTGCGAGCCCGAACCGCCGACTTGCAAATTTCACGGGTAAAGACCGGAGGCGTGACGACGATAATGGCCTCGACGGCTGGATCCTCAATCAACGCACGGGCTTGCCCATACACCGTGACAGACTCAGCACCGGGAAGATCGAGGCCTTGGGCGGGATTCCGGCGGCAGACCGCCTTGAGAGACACAGAGGGCAGATCATGAAGAATATGCCGGGCATAGCGAAGACCGTGACGCCCGACTCCGATCAACCCAATGCCAAGTGGCCTCCTGTGCATCTCATACCCCCTGACTCATGATTGCTTACCCTAGCGCCACCGGCACACTGATCTGCGTCACTCGTCGTTCGTGAAGCGTGAAACACAAACAAGAATGACACAATTTAGTCTCTGAACGCGAGAGACGATCGACGCGTCACGAGATACGCTGCTGAGCCATCCGTTGACATTCGCGCAAACGGCTCCCTATATTCATTCCTATGACACAGACACAATCGGCGCCGTTCACCTTGCAACAGATCGGGACAGGAACCGCGCGGTTTTCGAGCGGAATCCCCATTCCCACGCACACCGACCAAATGGTCGATCCCTATTTCAAAACACGGATGCCGAAAGAGCACCAGATCGACAGTCTGCTGTTCTGGCCACAAGCGGCAGGTCTGTATCCCGGCCTGGTACTGCTCCACGATCGCTGGGGGTTGACCGGGCAAATGAAAGACCTCGGTGCGCGACTGGCCTGCGAAGGCTACATGGTCATTATTCCCAATCTGTACGGCCGCCTGGGTGGAATGGTGACGGCCAACGACGAGGTCGCCGCGGCGCTGCAAGACAAACAGAACGAGACGCAGGTCCTGACGGACATCAATACCTGCTGCGAGTATCTGAATACACGCACTATGGCAAAACGTAATATCCATGGAGTGGTGGGTTACGGCATGGGCGGTTCGTATGCGCTGCGCTTCGCCTGCCAACGTAAGCGATTACGCGCGGTCGTGTCCTACTACGGCAGAATGGTCCAACCCAGGGAACTGATGAACGACCTCACATCGCCCGTGCTGTATCACCAGGCCGGCAAAGATACTTGGGCGACCGAGGAACAAGTCCAGGAGCTGCGCGCGGCCGCCGCAGAATACGGGAAACGGACAGAGATCCAGACCTATCCGGACGTGCCCCACGCATTCTGTAATGAGATGAAACCGGATGCCTATCGAGCCGACGCCACGGCATTGGCATGGGAACGGACCGCTGCCTTTCTCAAAGCCTGTTTCCAGGGAACATAATAAACCTGGATTTCAGCCGAAGAGCCGATGGCGGATAGGTGAAGGGCAATGGGTAATGGAAAATGGTTAATGCTTCAATCCGGATCATCCGCTCCGAACCACATGCCACTCGCTACTTGCCACTTACCATTATCCGGCGCCTCGCTGAACGGGTGATGCGGACTCGTGATCATCTCGCGCCGCATGGCGTCGGGATCGCCCTTGTGATGGCGGTACTTGCCTGCATCAACACGCCAGCGACGGCAGCTCCCGCCCTGCAAGCTTCGCCGGCCCTCCTGGCGGAGGTTGTCGCCGACCGATCCGCTCAACTCACCACGATCGATTCAAATACCGGCGCCATGGCGCTGTTCACATCGGCCATCGGTCCTGTCCTCGGATTGAAGGATGCCGCCAACATATTGGGCGCCAAGGGATTGTCGGCCGCTGTAGCCAAGGAATTGGGCCTTGCCGAATTGGCTCAGTCCGCCCATGAGCTGATGGCGGCGCTTGCGGCATGGCAATTGGCCGATTCCATCCGGCGCGCCAGTGACGAAACCTTGGCCGCCTCAATTGCCGCAGGGACACCTTCTACCGCCCGGCAAGAGTGGATGAATGCCGGCAGTCACCTGCCGTCTCTTTCTGAACTCATTCGACTCTTGACGGAACAATGGCCGCCGGATTCGGCTCAATCCGAGTCTCAGACGAGACGGACAGCCCTGCTCCTTGCAGCCCATCGGGTGGCATTTGAGGCACATCAGGACGCGCTGACCGCCTGGTGGTCACTCCGTGAGTGGAAGGATCGCGTGAGGCAGGCCCGAGGCCTGGCGCGCCTCTGCGGGACGTGGCAGTGGACGATTCACAACCACCGGCAACATCAGGAACAGAAAACTGTCATCACCTTCCCCCCGGCCGGACAGACACCGCCCAACATTCCGCTGCCGGTTGAAACCGTGATACTCGGCGATAGCGTCTACTTACGGTGGGAAAACGGCAGCTATGTGCAGGAAGACAGTCTTCTCCTCGTCCGGGAGGGATTGAAGGAGGCGACAAGAATCGAGGGATCGTTCGTCAACAACACCGGAGGTTGGGGACCGATTACCGCGAAGCGCACTGCAGACTGCCGGCCTTAGCCCGCATTATTCATGAGCAGTTCTGCTGCAATCGCGGATTCGCTTCTACGACAAGCCTTCGGCGGGCAGGCTCGCCGCTCGCCCCCTCAACGTACTGCACGAGTACGCATCGGGGCCTCACGGCTCCGCGTGCCCGTCTCGCTACGCGACTTCGCAATTTCGCGACGAACCGTCATGAATAGTGCGGGCTAGAACCCTGAAGCCCAAGAGAGGCGCCTATAGCGTATAGCTTATGGCACTGGACAGAACAATGAGCCGCCGATGATTTGATATTCCGGTTCGCTCTCGTGCTATAGGCCACACGCCACAAGCGCTTTTTCCCTTCGATCACGTGCTATTCGCCATACGCTATCAGATTTTTTCTCCCTGACTTACTCCCCGCCACACGCGCCAGCCCAAGAGCCCCCACCCGATGATAAAGGTCAATCCGCCCAATGGTGTGATTGGGCCCAGCCACTTCAGCCCCGCAAACGCGATGCCGTAGAGACTCCCGCAGAACAAGACCATCCCCGTCGCAAACAGCCACCCGGCCTTGGCCAGTCGCCGGTCGTCATAGACTCGCACCGCCATTCCAACCAGCACCATCCCGAAGGCATGGTACATCTGATACCGCGTCGCAGTGTCATAGGCAGCCAACATGGGCGGCTCCAGGATGGTCTTCAGCATGTGCGCGCCAAACGCGCCGGCAGCCACGCCCACTCCGGCCACGACGCATCCAATCATGATCAGCCGACGGGATGATGCCTCTGTATCCGTCACGTTTCAACCTCAATAATGGCGATGCCACGCGTAAGACTCTTCATGGCGGCGCATTCTAGCAGAATGCTCCGATAGAGCGAAATCCTTACCGGGTGCAGACCGCCTCCCACAATGCGTGATTGATGCTCTCCGGTTCGACCGGCAGCCAGGCGTCTTGGTCCACGTATCCATTCGCCGCTATGCCGGTTCCCATATGCCGTGAGAACTCCGTGAACGCCAGCAGACGCACACGTTTTGTCCCGCAATCGAATTGTTTGCGGGTCGTCGTCGAGAAAAATCGGTGGGGTCCTGGCATGAACCGCCCTAATCCCACATTCCCCTGCATCCACTTGTAGTCGGTCAATTGCCGGATCGTGACGAGATTTCCTTCCCGGATGACCGTATCCGGATCGATGTAGACGGTCTGAAGCCCTGGATCCAAATAATCTTTCTCAACCACCACCCAGCCGGCATAGACCGGCTCACCAATCAAAACCAAAAGGGCCATGCAGCACGGTCCTATGCTATGGAGCCTTGGTGACGTCATACATCAGAGCGGGCAGAAAGGGAGTTCCCGCAGGGATTAACCTGCAACATCGATCAGGGGGTCAACTCTGCAGAAGTGCCGCAAGTGAGCGGTGGGCGCGGCTACTACGAATCGAAGACGTGGCCGCATTGCAAGCAATGCAGCTTGGAAGCGACGGCCTTCTTCCATTCCTCCAGTTTCTTCGCGTAGGCCTTGTTTTTCCAGACGCCATAGCCGACCAACACGCTTAGAAAAGTGATGGACCCGAGAAGGTCCGCCTTTGCCGTGCCTGCCTCTGAATCCCCCGGCGAGGTGAGCGACAGCATAATACCGGCATAGAGCGGAACGGCAAGCAGAAATCCCTGGAGATAGGCCCAGGGCTGTCGTGGGGGAATATATTGGGCAGCCAGCCCTGTTTTTACACCAGCAGCTGATTGCGGCTGGGCCATATCACTGATTCGCTTGGGATTATCAGCCTTGCATGAGGGACACGAGCGCTTGGCAGCCATATAACACCTCCTCGATGAACAGACTCCTGAAAACCATCTGCCATCCCGTCACCGGTATCATAATACTTTTTCTAAGAGCTCCGCCAGCCCTGTCTTGGTCGATGAGGACTCCCACTGAATCAGCTCCGTCATAACCGGCTCACATCGCATTTTCAATTGGACTTCCCAATACCGTCGCACTTAGGATAAAAACTAGTTCGCCCCTTACATGAACGAACCGTGGAATTGTTCAGTCATGCCGGCAGCGCCGGTATCACAGGAGATGCTATGAGAATGTTTCAAGTGCGGCACATGATTAACTATGAACTGACCGTTGCGGCGGGGACCGAACAGGAAGCCATCCTGAAAGCCAAAGGCATCCCTCTGACTCAATGGACTGGAGAACCGGCTGAGATCACGGCAGAATTGATCGATGAAACGGAAGAAATCGACGAATATTAAAAGGACAAGAGCTGACAGCTGATGACCGATAGCATCCTGCATAATGGTGAATGGCGAGTAGCAAGTGGCGAGTGGTCCGGATCGAATGACGAATGCCGGTTGCCCCACCTGCACCATCGGCTCTTTCGACCCCACGGCGCGACATCCGCTTCCTCATCGCATCTTCCCGGCACACACGAATTTTCACAGTGATTGAGCTGGCGAACACAACCGATCGATCTTATCTCGCCGGAACTCTCCCGGGACGAGAGTTCCGGCGGAACAGCTTCACTATGGCTGCGGCGACGAGCCCAACTTCTTAGTGACGCAATCGTTGAAGGCCATTCGCCGGTGATAGGGAGTCCAGAACCAGTTGTACTTCTTCACCATATCCAACTCATCCACGTAGTCATTGCACCGCTTCGCCTGCGTCTCACTGGCTTCCAGCGGAGATGTCATCACCCACGCTCCGATCCCGATGACGAGAAAAAAGAGCGTAATCCCGGCAACCAGCGACACAATCCCTTTTATATCCATGCATCCCTCAATCGGTTCGTTTGCGGCACAGGGCTGATTCTCATACGACTGGTGCCGGAGGCCGGAATCGAACCGGCACGGGCCTTGTGAGCCCGAGGGATTTTAAGTCCCTTGCGTCTACCAATTCCGCCACTCCGGCAACTGTCCCCGAACAGTCACGTCATACACCAATCGTCAACCGGCATCACCATGACGATGGCAGTCCTGACCATCACCGTGACCGGCAATCGCACGACCAGCGGGCGAGTTGTCACTATTGGGGAACACTAGAGCGGCGAAACTGTAGCATCGGGGCAGGAGCGATTCAAGCAGGCAACTCAGCGGCCGGCCTGTTTCACGAACAATCGTGGAAACAGGCCGGTTATAACGCCATGCAGGACTCAGTTCAGCGCCGCACTGAGGACCGACGGCTCTTCGCAGTTCTTCGCCCCGTTGTTGCGGACATTCATGACTTCTTTCACGCCAGACTGCATCGAGCGGCCCAAGCGAAGCGCCTGGACTTGCGCCTTCTTGGCATACCGGCTGAGATCACGGCGGGTTTGCGCGCCTGGCTTCGGGGCAAACAACAGTCCAAGCCCTGCGCCAATAATCGCTCCACCGGCGAGCACCGCCGCAACCTTTGCCGCTTGCTTTCCTTGTTCCGACATAGTGAACCTCCTACGAATAATATAATGAATCATGGTGAAGAGGCGCCCGGGCGATCTCTCCTCTGATACATCCTCTCTCAGCAGTATTCGTGCCAGCCCATAGCCGGCGCGAATTCAGCCTAAATACGTGGACTATGCCTCCGGCGATTAGCTCCGATTAACAAAGGGGCTAATTTTGCCAACAGTCACAACACAGTCGTCTCAGAAATCCAACAGCCCCCCTGCCATTCGCCGCTGGGAGCCACTTTGCGGAGCCTGGCCGCTTGGCTTGCAATGCACTGCCTGCTCCCCTATGATCCCTTCAGCTACGATTGTTGGAGGACGAGTGGGCTCATTCGCCGCAATTCCCTTTCCCGATATCAATCCGGTCTTTTTAGAACTCGGTCCTCTCCAGTTCCGTTGGTATGGGTTGATGTACCTGATCGGCCTCACGGCCGCGTACCTGCTCATCAAGAGAACGGCGGCGGCGAAGGCCCTGCCCCTCGGCCCCGATCACATCTATGACATGGTCGTCTTCGCGGCGTTCGGCGTCTTTCTGGGCGGAAGAATCGGCTACACGCTGTTTTACAACTTCCCCTACTATTCGCAGAACCCCTTGAAGATCTTCGCCGTGTGGGAAGGCGGCATGTCGTTTCACGGCGGCCTGCTCGGCACCATCATAGCCCTGCTCTGGTTCAGCAAGCGCCGCGGATTTCCCGCCTATACGATCGCAGACCTCGCCGCTTCGGTCACGCCGATTGGACTCGGCTTCGGCCGGCTGGGCAACTTCATCAATGGCGAACTCTACGGGCGGGCGACTGATGTGGACTGGTGCATGGTGTTTCCGACCGGCGGGCCGGCATGCCGTCATCCGTCCCAACTCTATGAAGCCGGGCTGGAGGGCCTGCTGCTCTTTACGGTGCTGTGGATCATCGGGCGGCGGACCACACCGCCGGGAACCATCTTCTGGAGTTTTCTCACCGGCTACGGGATCTGCCGGATGATCGTGGAACTCTTTCGGGAACCGGATCAGCAGATGGGATTTATATTCGGTCCGATCACCATGGGACAAGTACTCTCGACGCCGATGGTGCTCATTGGAATCGTGATGCTGAGCTGGGGATTCTACAAAGCGGCGCAGAAACCATGAGCGCCGAATTGTGCGCTGTGAATTGAGAACGTTGAGGGAATTCAGAACACTCTCAACTCTTCACTCTCAATTCACAAATTTCTAATACGGCATCTCATCATCATCCAATCCGACGTGGTGCCCCAATTCATGCACCACCGTGTCATAGACCTCCTGCACCACTTCTTCAGGGCTTTCACATTGGCGCAGGATCGGCCCGCGGTAGATGGAAATTTTCGCCGGCTCCGTTCCGCCCGAAGCGAAGAACGAATCCTCCAGTAACGACTGCCCCTGATACAGCCCCAGCAAATCGTCCTCACTGTCGAGTTCGAGATCCTCGAGTACGTCGCGCGAAGGTTCTTCTTCCACCACTACGGCAATGGATTCCATCAGTTTCGCGTACGCAGGCGGCAAGTCGGCAATGGCCTGCCGCACGAGCTGCGCGAACCCTTCCGGAGAAATGTCCCGGCGCCGCTTATCCGCCATGCCGATTTCCTCTCTTAGCCCAGGCTACTTATGAGTGCTTCTACACAGCGACTACGTCACTCTGGGAAACGGAGTTGCGAGTTTCGGGTTTCATGTTTCGTGTTGTCAGA
>FSSH01001435.1_pt2 | contig 12491 bp, 14 predicted proteins | sample 1166101 | NCBI WGS metagenome assembly FSSH01 (sample SAMEA32972668, study PRJEB13176) | freshwater metagenome | biome: Drinking water system; feature: Biomass in drinking water that filtered by 0.45 um membrane; material: drinking water | place: USA | collected 2012-12-20 | depth 0 m | reverse complement strand
TCATCCGTTTTTATGAAGCGGGTCACCCGGACTTGCGCAAACATGCAGTGGCGGTGCTGACCGATCATAAAAACCAGGACCACCTGGATGATCTGGCGGATTATCGAGAAGACTGCGCGAACAATAGCGCCGGTGAACTCTGCGTACTGGAAAAATACTGGGACGACCGCGAAGCCGCCTGGCGNNNNCCTTGTTCTACGACACCAAAACGGTGATTAAACACAGCGATGACTATCGCTACGAGGTGAAACGCTTCAACGCCGACCATCTACGCCTGTTCGAAAAAGCCATTCGCAAGATCCCGGCGTTTTTAAGACAAAGCATCAGTAAAGCCAAGCCGGTAGATAATCTGGAACAGGAAATCGCCGATAAACCGACAGTGATGCAAGAACTGATTCGCGATGCGTTTCAGGAAGACTACAAAAACAGTATCTGGCAGGACCACACCCACCCATTGACGTTAATACCTGGCATTGGCTTTCGCTCGCAAACCGTGGCGCAGGTATTCAGCGGCCAGAACCTGATCGTGTTTACCGTCAAGGCGTTTGACAAAGGTAAGGAAGGCGGCACGTATCGCGACATCGGCGTGCAATATCTGGTGGATTTTCGGTTGCCCATCGTCGTGCATGAAATCGCTCATACCATCGATAATTTCCATTTCTGGAACGGTCAGGACGATCTGTATTTTTTTTACAAATACCACAAGATCTCCAACGACGAAGACATCATGAAAATCATTGCCGACGCCAAGCTGGCGCTGTGGCCGTCGAAATGGTTCGAGGCTTTCGAATATCTAGGCGAGGTCAACGAGGGCCGTTACGACGGCACCACGCAGGAAAAACTGGCCGAATTGGTGGCGCAATACATCCTGATCCCGGAACGCTTGCAACAAAGCGCGCCGGCCGCCTATCAATGGCTGCGTGAAGACATTTTTCGCGGCATCGAATATGAAGGCTACGACCGTTGCAATGTACCGTTGACTAAGCCGCTGAGCTGGTGGCAGTACGCCACCGGCAAGATGCTGGGCCAGTAATACTTTGTGCTATGCTGACCTGGAATTTTAACCTTGCTAAACCGCTGTCCAGCCATGAAAAAACCGCAAACCCTTTCCCTGCAAGAACAACTGCTTAAATCCGGCCTCAGCAACGACGCCAAGCTCAAGCAAGTCAAAGCCGAGAAGCGCAAACAAACCAAGCTGGAACGCAATAATGGCGTGGAGATTATCGATGAGGTCAAACTCAGTGCAGAACAACTGCGCCAGCAACAAGTAGAGCGCGACCGCGAATTGAATCGGCAACGCAAGCTGGCCGAGGAACAAAAAGCCCTGGGCGCGCAAATCAAACAAATCGTCGACATGAACCGTATCGCTCAAGACTCAAACGGCTTGGCTTACAATTTCACCGACGACAACAAAGTTAAAACGCTATACGTGGCAGACAAAGTACGGGAGGCCTTGATCAACGGCCGGGCCGGCATCGCCAAAGTAGATGGACATTACGAGATCGTACCGGCGGAGGTGGCTCGTAAAGTTCAGGCACGGGACGCAGATACTATTGTGGTGTTGAACGAAGCGACGCAGGATGTGGCGGCCGCCGACGATCCGTATGCCGAGTTTCAGATTCCGGACGATTTGATGTGGTGAAGCGCTAAGCTTTGCGGAAAATCAAATCCCAAACCCCGTGCCCCAAACCCAGGCCGCGATTTTCGAACTTGGTCAAGGGCCGATAAGTCGGCCGTTCACAAAAGTCGTTAGTTGGGCTGCTGTTTTGCAAACCGGTGCCCGCCGACAAAATCCCCAGCATGTCCTTAGCGTAATGCTCCCAATCGGTGGCGGCATGAAAATAGCCGCCGGCCATCAATTTCTTGTTCAGCAATTCCACGAAACTTGGCCGGACGATACGGCGTTTGTGATGGCGACGCTTCTGCCACGGATCTGGAAAAAACAGATGGACGCCGGCCAGGCTGTGATCGGTGATTTTTTGCTCCAGAATCTCGATCGCATCATGGTGGTAAATCCGCACATTGCTAATACCGCGCTGCTCCAGCAACATCATCAAATGGCCGACGCCGGGCCGGTGCACTTCAATGCCTAAATAATTCAAATCCGGATTGGCTGCCGCCATCGCCGCCAGACTGTCGCCGTTGCCGAAACCAATTTCTACAATCAAGGGCGCTTGGCAGCCAAATGCTTGCTCGGGATCAAAGCTGGCTTGCGGCGACAGGCAATATTTATCCCAATGACTTTCCAACGCCAGTTTTTGGCCGGCGGTAGCGCGGCCTTGGCGGCGGATGAAGCTTTTGATTTTAGCTGGGTCGATTTTTTGGGGTGAGGTCATGGGGTATAGCTGTTTTTAGTCGAGTAAAACGTAGGTCATGCTCTTTTGAATCACCCAAGAACTGGCGGAATAATCGTAAACGTTTCCGGCAATCTGGTTTCGCCGGAAAACCTATTGGCTTATTCTTGCCTTGGCTCTGGTAAAAGCACAATACGAAAAGATGAAAATTTCATTTTAAGCACTTTTGATAGCGCCAAAATGGAAATAACCAGACCAGTGGTAATACTCAAATAGTGTGCAATCGGCTTTGTCACTTGATCGTCGAAGCCAAAAGCAATTGTTATTAAAGCACCGATAAATCCAATGGCTGCACCCGCAAGTAATCCGAATACTTTAGATCTCCAAGCCCATGACCAAAATATTTCTACTGTACGGCTAAATGTGACATCAAGTTCTAGCATCGAATATTTCCCATAAATTTTAGCCCTCAACTGGGTTGAATCCAAGCAACAGATATTGTCCTACGCCGCTTGTCTTCCAATTTGTTCGTACGAAAACTGCGGAAGGTCGACACCTTGCTTGGCATGCTCCACAGTGATGCCGCATACCTGCCCGGCTGCATCTATATCGAACAGGGTGTTATTGTCATAATCGCGGGTTTCCATAATTTCGGCGTCGCGAAACTCGATATACAAGGTATCGGTGTCTTCAAAATATTTGATCTTCATGGGGTAAATGACCTATCAAAAAACGCGTTATGAATGGTTTCGCCGTCTTCCAGCATTACGACGCGCAAATATCGCCCTCCAGCTTCGTCAATCGCCGCCCACAGCCGTATTCTACCGTCCGGTTGAATCACTTGCTTGGTGATTGATAACCCCTTCAATCCACGTCAATTCGATGCCACTTCGATCGGGGCGCTGGCGCATGCTTTCAAAATACTGGGTGAATTTCATGCGTAAAGATTAGATTGAATTATGCCAGATGTAATACAGCTAGGGTCCATTATAACCAGGCAATGCCACGACCAAGAGGCCCATCAATCGCGCTGATGCGAGTCACTTTGCTCAGCTCGTCCTTACTTGGTTGAATATTTAACCGTCAATCTGCTCTAGTCTCGACTTCGCCGCCAGACCAAACGCCGAATCCGGCTCCTTATCAAAAATTCGTTGCAGCAGCGGAGAACTGGATTTTTCCAATAAACCAATGGCCCGCAACCGCACCGAAGCGTGGTGGGCGTTTAGCGCCGCCAGTTCCGTCAGATAACTGCCGGAATCGTTCAGCAATTTAAGAATCACTTTTTCCGGGTCTTCGGTAAACAGGTCGCGGACCAGTTCGCCGTAGTGTTCCTGCAAACGGATCAAGTCCCTGCGATCGAGCTTTTTCGGTTCGGTAGGATCGTCGCAGCAGGCCATTGCCTTAAGCTTCTTGAAGATGCTCAGCGATCAGTTGCTGAAATTCGAATTCGCAGCCGCCGCAACCCGATGCAGTGCCGGTGATGCGGGATATTCTTTCGGGATCGACGATGCCCTCGACTAGCAGGGCTTTGATTTGCTGCGTTGTGGTGCCGCTGCAATAGCAAATCACGTCGTTTTCGATGTCTGGCTTAATGGCATTCATAAGGAAAGATTCTGAATGTTGGCTTCACTTTGTTGGGTTACGCCCTATCGGGCTAACCCAACCTACATCTGGATTTTATCGTTCTTACAAAAACAAGCCATCAATCGGCGAGGACGCCGAAGCAAAACGTTTACGCGGCATACGTCCCGCCAAAAATGCCTCACGGCCGGCTTCGATGCCTTTTTTCATCGCCGAGGCCATTAGCACCGGGTTTTTCGCAGCTGCGATAGCGGTGTTCATTAGCACGCCGTCACAGCCCAATTCCATCGCCATCGCCGCATCGGATGCAGTACCGACGCCGGCATCAACCAATATGGGCACCTTGGCGTTTTCGACGATGGTCAGGATATTATAGGGGTTGCGGATGCCCAAACCGGAACCGATTGGCGCAGCCAGCGGCATTACCGCCACGCAACCAATCTCTTCCAGGCGTTTTGCGGCGATAGGGTCGTCGTTGGTGTAAACCATAACATCAAAGCCTTCCTTTACCAGCAATTCGGCGGCGACATAGGTCTCGGCGACATCAGGAAACAAGGTCAGCTGATCGGCCAATACTTCCAGTTTGACCAGTTTGTGGCCACCTAACAATTCGCGAGCCAAGCGGCAGGTGCGTACCGCATCGTCGGCGGTGTAGCAGCCGGCGGTGTTGGGTAGGATGGTGTATTTATCCGGCGAAATCACGTCCAGCAAGCTCGGTTCGCCAGGATTCTGGCCGATATTGGTGCGGCGAATAGCCACAGTGATGATCTCTGCTCCACTGGCTTCGGTAGCCAGGCGGGTTTCTTCCAGATCCTTATATTTGCCCGAGCCTACCAACAGCCGTGAACGATAGTTTTTGCCGGCCAGCGTGAAATAGTCGTCTTGGCCGCCGCCGATGGCTTGCACGATTTCCAATCTATCGTCAGCTTGCAAGCGCTGGCTGGCGTGTTGGGTAAACGGCAAAATTTCCTTGTTCAATTCCACGGCGATGCGTTTGCCGGTCAAGCCCAAATCGGCTATTACGTCGGCAACGGTGGCGTTCTCGCCGTATTCGCGATTGTCGCCATTGACCTGTATTTTCATGCTTTAAACCTTGTGTGTTGTCGCTGCGCGGCGGCGTTCTACGGCGCCGGCCAGATGATGTAACAATTCTGCGCTGTCTTCCCAGCACAAGCAGGCGTCGGTAATGCTTTGCCCGTAAGTTAACGGTTTGCCTTCCTCGACATCCTGCCGACCGCCGACCAGATGGCTTTCCACCATCGCGCCGATGATGCGGGTATCGCCGCCACGGATTTGACCGGCCACATCTTGCGCTACCAGCATTTGCCTTTCGTATTTTTTCGAGCTGTTAGCGTGGCTGAAATCGATCATGATATTGGGACGCAGACCCGCTTCCACCAAGCCTTCGGCCACCTGCTCGACGCTGACTTCGTCGTAGTTCGGTCTATTGTTACCGCCGCGCAGGATGATGTGCGCATCTTCGTTGCCGCGCGTCGAGAAAATCGCCGAGCGGCCTTCCTTGGTCAAGGACAAAAAGTGATGCGGACTCATCGCGGCATTGATCGCGTCGATGGCGATTTTAATGCCGCCGTCGGTGGCGTTCTTGAAGCCGACCGGGCAGGATAAACCGGACGCCAATTCTCGATGCACCTGGCTCTCGGTAGTACGAGCACCGATGGCTCCCCAGGAAATCAAGTCGGAGACATATTGCGGCGTAATCAAGTCCAGATATTCGGTGGCGGCCGGCACACCCAGATTATTCACATCCGATAACAACTGGCGGGCCATGCGCAGGCCTTTGTTGATGTTGAAGCTGGAATTGAGATCCGGATCGTTGATCAGCCCTTTCCAGCCTACCGTGGTCCGTGGCTTTTCGAAATATACCCGCATCACGATCACCAGGTCGTCTTGCAACTCGTCCATGATCAGTTTCAAGCGCCCGGCGTATTCCACCGCCGCTGCCGGGTCGTGGATCGAGCAGGGGCCTATAATCACCAGTAATCTATCGTCGGCACCGGTAAGAATGTTGTGAATCGCCGCCCTGGTATGCAAAATGGTGGCTGCGGCCTGCTCAGTCATCGGGATTTCTTCATGAACCTGAATCGGCGCCACCACTTCCTTGGTTTCACAAATTCTTAAATCATCGGTGTTATAGTTAGTTGGCATGACACTCAGCAATACGCTTTCAGTAGATGGATTAATTGACTATTTTAACCGTTTTGCCTGTCGGTGTTACAAACTAATGCCGAAACCGACCTGAGAAAACCCGGACATGACAGACGACAGACCCATTAAACGCTGCCTGACGGTATGCCTGGCACAATCGTTCGAATTCGCCCAATTGCGGGAAAAGCTGCTGGATACCACCCGCGCACAACTGTTCAGAAACGCTCTGGTAGTCGATTACAAAACCGGCTGCGCGATTGTGTTTTCCTACGGTGTCATGGTGTGCTGGAATCTGAATCTGGATGACCGCCGCGCCTTGCAGGATTTACTGATGGATTATGCAATCAAACCCGACGCCGAACCGCAGGAAGATAATTTCAGTTACGAGGTGGGCTGCGAACAGGACCGTTTTCAGCACGATCATTTGGAGCTACAGTCCGCCGATTTCAAAGTGCTGTTGGCGCTGTCACACGCAATGGCGCAATCCATCAAGTTGGCCGCGTTCGAAGGTCATGCCATCGACACTATTCGCGCTACCAGTCATTTGCCGCAATCGCTGGCCCGGGAAGGCAAGATCAAGCTGAACCGCAAGACCATGGCGATGATCCGCGGCCAGCTGTTCCTGACCAAGAGCGACATTATCCTCAATTACGACTTGCTGGATACCCCGGAATTTTTCTGGGAACACCCCGAATACCAGCATATTTATTCGATGGCCGCCAATTATCTGGAAATCCAGCAGCGCACCGACGTATTGTCAAAAAAGCTTGAGACAATTCACGAGCTGCTGGAAATGCTGGCCGACGAACAAAAGCACCAGCACTCCTCGGCTTTGGAGTGGATCATTATCTGGCTGATCGCTGTGGAGATTGTGATGTCGATTTTGGATAAGGTGTTCTAGCAAATGCCTTTACCAGCCTCCCAATTCCGCGCCGCGCTGGCAGCAATCGAGTACTTATCCTTGAAAATCAAGGGTTGACGGTATCGACCAGCTGCGGCCATAATCGGACTAGAGATTGAACTCGCTCACAAAAATATTGGTATCCCCTACGCCTCCACTTAGTCTTGCTGCTAAGCCTAAGAAGTCGTATCACTAAATTTACTTTAAGGACAAACCATGAAAATACTATCTGCCCTATTAGCTACGTTTTTATATTCGGCTAACGCGACTGCGGCTCTTGAATTTACTTTTTCAGGCGATTTCGTCAATTTCAGCACCGGCAATTTTTCAGGGCAATTAACCTTTGATGCCTTGTCGCCGAGTTCCAGCGATTTTTTTCCAGCGTCAGGCAGCGAATCCGCCAGTTTACGCTTGGGCTACTCCTTAAGCGCTCCGCTTTCGATATTAGCTAACGGACAAGCGCTAGCTATCGATAACGACCATGCTGTGCTTAATATCGTAGACAACTCCACAATCAGCGAAGCTCAGATAACCAACCAGGGATTTACCGTCACCCAAGTAGTACCCGGCACTTATGACATCCTGACGCTCCACATGGAGTCGGCGAGTAACCAATACGATGACAGTGGCTTGCTGGAATCCGGCACAGAATTTTCGGTGACAGCTTTTTTCGATCAGATATTACTGGGCGAAGCTGACCTTAATCCTCCAAAACTCCAAGGCCTGTTCGGATTGCCCGATCCAAAGTATTTGGTTTTTGAAATTAATCGAAAATTAGGCGACAGCGAGGATTTTCGTGGCGCTGGCGTAATTACAGCTAGCGACATCGTGGACACCCACGTGTTTACCCCCGTTCCCTTACCTGGCGCTGTCTGGCTGTTTGGTAGCGTTATCGCCGGATTAGGTTTGCGGATGCGCAAACAAGCTTAATTGCCTGATATCAGGATGAGTCAGCGCCTGCGCCAAGCGTTGCCAGGCTGACTCGTCTTTCGGTAAACCGAAACGCACACTAGCCGGCTCATGAAACAATCGGGTCAGGATGCCTTGTCTAGCCAATAGCTCGTGCAGCTTATATGCCTGCTCATTTTTCACCCATTGAAACAAGTCGTATCCACCGCTGGGCGACCAGCCACAGCCCGTCAATAACTGCTTTAGGCGCTCGCCTTGGGTTGCCAGCGACGCAGCATTGGCTGATTGCCAATCTCTATCAGCTAATGCCAGCGCCGCAACATAGCGGCCGGGATGGCTGATAGTCCATGGACCTAGCAGCTCCGCAAGTCTCGCCAACAAGTCGGGTTCGGTAATCACGAAGCCGCAACGGATGCCGGCCAAACCAAAAAACTTACCCACCGAACGCAATACGATCAAACCGCTCCGCACCGACAATGCCGATAGACTGTAGCCGTCCGGCAAGCTGTCTATAAATGCTTCGTCGATCAATAACCAGCCACCGCGCCGACTAAGTTTTTCATGCCAGCTCAACAGCTGCGATCGGCTCCATAGCCGGCCTGTAGGATTGTTGGGGTTGACCAGAATCAGCACCTCCAACTCATCCAGGTGGTCGTCTATCGCGCTCTCTTCGACTCTGATGACCTGATGCCCGGCTTTTTGCCAGCTGCCGGCATGCTCGGCGTAGGCCGGATGCAGCAGGCCGACTCGCGATTTTGGTCGTAACAAAGGTAATGATTGAATCGCCGCTTGCGAGCCGGCTACCGCCAGCAAGGAGTCGTTTTGGTAGTAAGCCCGTGCCGCCGCAAGTAATTCGTCATCATCCTCCGGCAGGCGTTGCCAGCATGCAGCGGGAATGGCAGGCACGGGCCAGCCATTGGGGTTGATGCCGGTGGACAAATCCAGCCAGTCGGACAAAGGAATGCCATATTGGCTAGCGGCTTGCCGCAAGCGTCCGCCGTGCTCAAGCAAGAGCATCTCCCGCACCGATTACGATCAGCCACAACACTAGAGCCCGGTACATCAGCTTGCAGGCGCGCTTAATATCGTCGTTTTCCGGCGCTTGTAGGCCGCCAAACCAGGGTTTTTGTTTTATTTGTCCGTGATAGCAAGCCGGTCCGCCCAGTTGCAGCATTAGGGCGCCACTGCCTGCGGTCATCACCGGCCCGGCGTTAGGGCTATCCAATAAGTGTGCTTGCGTCCGCCATGCGCTGATGGCCTGCGCGGTGTTGCCGAGCAAGGCATAACTCAAGGCCGTCAGGCGTGCCGGCAGCCAATTCAGCAAATCGTCGAAGCGCGCGGCGGCCCAGCCGAAATACAAATAGCGTTGGTCTTTGTAACCCCACATAGCATCCAACGTATTGCTGAACCGGTAGAGCAAGGCGCCGAACGGTCCCAATACGACGAACCAGAACAAAGGCGCAAATACCGCATCAGCACCATTTTCCAAAACCGATTCGATGGCCGCCCGCCGCACATCGGCTTCGGTCATGGCTTCGGTCTGACGGCTAACCATTCTGCCAACCTGGTGCTGCGCTAACAGCAAGTCGCTATCCAGCAAGGCCGCATGAACCGCCAGCGCATGCTGTTGTAAGCTGCGGGCAGCGATACAAAAATATAAAATCAGTACCTCGACAGCAATTTGCAGCAGCGGCCAATCCGGTAAAAGCAGCAACCATAGCAAGCAAGGCATTAAGACTATCGCCACGGCCAACAAACCGCTGACTCGCTGGCGAAAAGCCGATTTCTCGTTGTTTAACAGTCGCATTTCCACAGCGCTCGCCCATTTACCGAACGTCACCAGCGGGTGATACGCGTTGCATGGCTCGCCCAGCCAAAAATCGATAGCGACGGCCAGCAAAATGCTGATGGTGAGAATCATGATTTGCGCGGGATAAACAGGTATTGCAAAACTGGAAGAACGGCTGGGGTTAACAAAACTGACACGATCTCGATTGCGGGGCGATGAAAATCGCCCCGCTGGGTTGGAATGCTTAGATGGCTTCGCGAGTGGCTTTGGCGGCCAGCAAGGATTTTACAGCACTGACCAGAGCGAAAATGACCACGCCATAGATCAAGGTATTCGTCAGGTAAGGCGGATAATACATCGCGACGCGCTCAATATATTGTGTGAATGAGCCGTTGGGATAGCGGCCGGACAGCCAGTAAAAGCTGCCGTTGGAAAACAAAAACGCGATGGAGGTAGCCGCTACGAGAGCCATCAAACGCTGTGCAACTGTGGCAACTGACAGCGCAGTGAATTGTCGGCACCATTTGCCACCCAGCCACATTGCGCCATAAGAAAACACCAGAAACCCGTAAGCCTTTGACACGCAAAAATCGCTGACGCCGAGTTTAGTGATCGCCAAATAATCAATCAGCACCGCTTCAGCTAGCAAAAAGGCGAACAAATAGCGCCCCCCTAGCCATAAGCCGGCGAAAAAAAACACCGCCAGCGAAGCGTCCGGCAACGCAAACGGCGTACCGAAATGGTGAAAGCGGGTGGCAGCCATCAACGCCATCAGCGCTACCGCGCCGGGTTTGACAGCCAGGGTTTGATTCAGATTCATAGGGTTCTCCAGAAAAGGTTTAGTAATTGTAATGGATCGAAAAATAGAAATTTCTACCGAAGCTGTTATAGGTGTTAACCGTTTGATAGCGTTTGTCGAACATATTATTCAGTTTGGCGCTTAACATCCAATTTTTGTCGATGCGATAAGCGGTGCGCAGATCGGCGGTCATGAAGCTGCCCAACCGCACGGTATTGGTACTATTATCGAAACGTTCGCCCTGAGCCAGCACGGAGGCGCCAATATCAACGTCGCCGAACGAACGCGAGACATCATAGGACAAGCTTTCCGTCACCCGACGCGGCAGGCGCAAATTGGTCTGTCTATCTTTGGGCGTCATCAGGTTCATGCTCAACTTATTGTTCCAGCCGAAAATTTGCGTGGACACTTCCGCTTCTATGCCGTCTATTTGCGCCTTGCCGATATTTCTGGCGGTGGATGGCGTACCACTGAATACAATCAAATCCTCGATATTGGTGTGATAAGCGCGCAGTTCCCAATTTGCCCAATCGTGACGTCCGGCAAAACCGGCTTCGAAACTGGTGGATTTTTCCGGCCGCAAACCAGGGTTGCCGAAGCCGGGGAAGTATAACTGATTGAAAGTCGGGGCCTTAAAGGCATTACCAAAACTGGCAAAAGCACTGAGACCGTAATCCCAATTGAACCGCCAGCCGAAATTGCCGGTGACGCTGTCGCCGAAGGCTTGGTTTTCGTCCCAACGCAAAGAAGCATTCAAAAAATGCTTATCGAAGACCCGGCTATGCAGCTCGGCAAATGCGCCTACATCGTAGCGGGACGTTTCCGCGTAACGCGTGGTGCTGTCGATTTCATCAAAACGGTAGTCGGTGCCCAGCGTTAATTGGTGATCCTTATGCAAGGCCAATTCATTCAACCAGCTCGCATTCCAACGCGTGGTGTTGAAACGACTGGTAAACTTGCCGTTATGCCGAAATTGATCGGCATCGTCCACGCTTTGTCCTATGCGTAATGTGGACCGCCACATATCACTGAAATTAGCGCTGGCGGTCGCCCCCAGCGTCTGATTGACAAACTCAGTGGTGCTACTGATGGAGTTGTCGATCTCGGTTTCGCCTTCGGCCCGCAAGAAAAATGCTTCCAGTTCCGCGCCGTTGTCGAACCGGTAACCGGTTTTGGCATTCAAACTGGTGTTGTTATAGCCGTCGCGGTCCGGATTATAGCCACTCGCGACGCTGACACCGCTCAAAGCATTGATACCCTGGCTACCCAATTGAGCGGCCCCCAAGCTATACCAAGCCTTACCCCATTTGCCGCTGACGGCCGCCGAGCCATTATACGTGTCGTAAGAGCCGCCGCCGGTTTCCAGTGCGATGTTCGGCCGTTCGCTGTTGCCGCCTTTACGGGTAAATATCTGAATCACCCCGCCAATCGCTTCCGAACCATAAAGGCTGGATTGCGGGCCGCGGGTAATTTCCACACGTTCGACTTGATCGATGGGAATAAACTGAAACGCGCTGGTGCCGGTGGTCACCGAGCCGGCCTTGATGCCGTCGATTAAAACCAGTACATGATCGGAGTTAGTGCCGCGCAGATAGACGTTGGTGTCCTTACCGTAACCGCCGCTTTGCACCATATCGACACCCGGCGTGCCTTTCAGTAGCTCGGGTAGGGTTCTAACCTGAAGTTTCTCTATATCCTGGCGCGTATAAACCGTCATCGCCGTGGCCAACTCGTTCTGCCGGGTTTCGGTTCGAGTAGCCGTGACGACTGTCTCGGCAAGGTTAATCGCCTCGTCGCTAGTCGCCGCTAACACCGTAAAAGGCGTACTCGCCAGAAATAAAGATCTGTATAGAATTGTTTGCATATTGTCCTCTGCGCCCGCCGCGCATCCGGGGAAAAAGGACAGAGGAAAAACGGAAAACGAAAAAGGCGGAGGCAGGCTAGGCATGGACTCAGGCCATTCCGTAAACAGCCCTCCGCTGTCTCGAATGATCTTCCGGGCCAGTCTCCGGGCTTATAAGTGGCTTTACGCCTGATCTACGACCTTCCCAT
>FSSH01003066.1_pt1 | contig 12495 bp, 12 predicted proteins | sample 1166101 | NCBI WGS metagenome assembly FSSH01 (sample SAMEA32972668, study PRJEB13176) | freshwater metagenome | biome: Drinking water system; feature: Biomass in drinking water that filtered by 0.45 um membrane; material: drinking water | place: USA | collected 2012-12-20 | depth 0 m | reverse complement strand
CCGCCAGCACCAGTTCGAAAAATGCGAGCTGGTCAGCATTGTCCGGCCCGAGGACTCGGAAGCCGAGCATGAGCGGATGACGCGCGCGGCCGAGACGATCCTCGAACGCCTCAACCTCCCCTATCGCAAGCTGCTGCTGTGCACCGGCGACATGGGCTTTGGCGCGCGCAAGACCTATGATCTGGAGGTGTGGCTCCCCGGCCAGAATGCCTGGCGCGAGATCAGCTCCTGCTCGAACACCGGCGATTTCCAGGCGCGCCGGATGAACACGCGTTACCGCGTGGCGGGCGAGCAGAAAAAGACCGAGTTCGTCCACACCCTCAACGGCTCCGGGCTCGCGGTCGGCCGCACGCTGGTGGCCGTGCTTGAAAATTATCAGAATGCAGACGGCAGCGTGACGGTGCCCGATGCGTTGCTGCCCTATATGGGCGGCATCGCCCGGCTGAAGCCCGCCTGATGCGCATCCTCCTCACCAATGATGACGGCTATTACGCGCCGGGGCTGAAAGTGCTCGAGGCGATCGTCGCTGGTTTAGGTGCGGAGGTCTGGATCGTGGCGCCGGCCGACGAGCAATCGGGCGCGGGCCATTCGCTCACCCTCACCCGGCCGCTGCGCATCCGCCAGCATGGCGAGCGCCGCTATGCGGTGGCCGGCACGCCTACTGACGCGGTGATGATGGCGCTCGCCAAGATCATGAAGGACTGCCCGCCCGACCTGATCCTCTCAGGCGTCAATCGCGGCGCAAACCTGGCCGAGGACGTCACTTATTCGGGCACCGTTTCGGCGGCGATGGAGGGCGCGCTGGCGGGCGTGCGCTCGATCGCGCTGAGCCAGGCCTATAGCCGCGAGGGGATGGGCGATGTCGTCCCCTTCGATGCCGCCCTCGGCTGGGGGGAGCGCGTGCTGGCGCCGCTGCTGAGGGCGCCGCTCGCCCCGCGCACGCTCGTCAACATCAACTTCCCCGCGCTTGCTGCCGACAAGGTGCTGGGCGTGCGGATCGTCGCACAGGGCCTGCGCGATTATGGCCGGCTGCAGATCGTGTCGAACCGCGATCCGCGCGGCTATGAATATCACTGGTTCGGGCTCGGCCCCTCGATCGAGACGCCCGCCCACGCCACCGATGTCGAGGCTATCGCCGACGGTTTCGTTTCCGTAACACCGCTCCATCTCGATCTCACCCACCGCGAATCGCTCGCGATGCTGGCGGAGATTTACGGGTGATCGCTTGGGGGAGCGGATGCGGCCGGGGGTGTTGGGACTGGTGATCCTGCTGGCGGGCTGTGTGCCGCCACCCATTGAGCGCGCGAGCGACCCGCCGCGCCAGACCGCCGTGCAGCGCCCTCCTGCCCCGCCCGAGCCTGCCAAACCGCCCGAGCCGATCCTGGCGGTCGATCCGCCGGCGCCCGTCTGGGAAGCCCGCCCGGTGATTGCCGACGCGCAGGAGGTGGCGACCGCGCAATATATCGTCGCCCCCGGCGATACGCTGCGCGCCATCGCCAACCAGACCGGCGCGGGCAGCGAGGCGATCGCGCGTGCCAACGGGCTGGTCGCGCCCTTCATCATCCGGCCCGGCCAGCGGCTGATGATCCCGGGCGGGCGCTATCATCTGGTGAAGGTGGGCGAGTCGGGGATTGCGATCGCGCGCGCATATGGCGTGCCCTGGGCGCAGATCGTTACCGCCAACGCGCTGGCCGAGCCCTATGTGCTCCGCGTCGGCCAGCGGATTTTGATCCCCACCCCCGTCGGTTCGCGCACAGCGGCGCGCGCGGCCGCATTCCACATCGATCTCGACGATATCGTGACTGGCAGCGAGCCGGCGGCTGCGGATCCCGCGCGCACCCTGCCTCCAATCGGCTCCAGCACGACGACGGCGCTCCCGGGCACCGCGCCAACGGGGTTCGTCTGGCCGGTGCAGGGCATGATCGCCCGCCGCTTCGGACCGTCGGGCACAGGCGTGCGGATGGACGGCATCAAGATCGCCGTGCCCGCCGGCACGCCCGTGCTCGCCACTGCCGATGGCACGGTCGCCTATACCGGCAGCGACGTGCCCGGCCTGGGCGGGCTGGTGATGGTGAAGCATGGCGGCGGCTGGACGAGCATCTATGGCCATAACAGCAAGATTCTGGTGCAGCGCGGCCAGACGGTGAAGCAGGGTGAGCCGATCGCGCTTTCCGGCGCCAGCGGCCGGGCGGACCGGCCCGAGCTGCACTTTGAGCTGCGCCGGGGGCGGGCGCCGGTCGATCCGGCCACACAACTGCCGGCGCGCTCAACCCCCTAGCCAGCCGCGCCGCTCTTGGCCTAGACGCTCGGCCATGACCGCATACGCCTCCCACCTGCTGCGCCTGCTCGACGAGCGGGGCTATCTCCACCAGCTCACCGATCCCACCGGGCTCGATGCGCTGGCGGTCAGCGGGATCGTGCCCGGCTATGTCGGCTTCGATGCAACCGCGCCGTCGCTGCATGTGGGCAATCTCGTGTCGATCATGCTGCTGCGCCGGCTGCAGCAGGCGGGCCACAAGCCAGTTGTCGTCATGGGCGGCGGAACGACGCGGATCGGCGATCCGACCGGCAAGGACGAGGTCCGCAAGATGCTGACCGATGCGGCGATCGAGGCCAATATCGCCTCGATCCGCACCGCATTCGAACGCTTCCTGGTGTTCGGCGATGGCCCGACCGACGCGGTGATGGTCAATAATCACGATTGGCTGGGTACGCTCGGCTATATCGAGATGCTGCAGAAGATCGGCACCCACTTCACCGTCAATCGGATGCTGGCGTTCGATTCGGTCAAGCTGCGGCTCGAGCGCGAGCAGCCGATGACGTTCCTCGAATTCAACTATATGATCCTGCAGGGCTATGATTTCCGCCACTTGAACCAGACGATGGGCGTTCGGCTGCAAATGGGCGGCAGCGACCAATGGGGCAATATCGTCAACGGCATCGAGCTGACCCGCCGCATGGACGGCGTCGAGGTGTTCGGACTCACCACCCCGCTCATTACCCGCGCCGATGGCACCAAGATGGGCAAGTCGGTTTCGGGCGCGGTTTGGCTCAATGAGGCGCAGCTGCCCGATTATGATTACTGGCAGTTCTGGCGCAATGTCGATGACCGCGATGTCGGGCGGTTCCTACGGCTGTTTACCGATCTGCCGCTCGACGAAATTGCCCGGCTGGAGGCGCTGGACGGCGCCGAGATCAACGCCGCCAAGGTCATACTTGCCAACGAAGCCACCGCGCTGTGTCGCGGCGCCGATGCCGCGCGCGCCGCCGCCGAGACGGCGCATCGCACCTTTGCAGAGGGCGCAGCGGGCGAGAGCCTGCCTACCTATGCGGTGAGCGAACGCGCGATTGCGCTCGTCGATGCGCTGATGGCGCTAGGCTTTGCCGCATCGAAGGGCGAGGCGAGGCGACTGATCAAAGGCGGCGGAGCGCGCGTGGCCGGCGAGAAGATCGCCGACGAGGCGCATGTCATTGCAATGGCTGCCGATCCGGTGCGGATATCGGCCGGCAAGAAGCATCACGGCCTGCTCGTCCCCGGCAACTAAGTTACGGGAAAGCAGCCGTTAATCATCCTTCTATCGACGCGCTTCATGTCCTGCGCCCTAATGTTGGCACGATCAACAGGGGAAGGCTGGCATGGCGCGTAACACGGCCCTGGCATATAAGGATGAGCGCAGCGTTCCGCGCGACGAAATCCATTATCGCGCGCGGGGCCACCGTGCCGATGGCACGCCGCTTGCGCTGCTGATCGTCAACATTTCGGCGATGGGGCTGATGGCGCGGTGCGAGGAATCGCTGGCCGAGGGCGAGCAGATCAGCGTGATCATGCCGAGGCTGGGGATGCTCCGGGCCGAAGTGCGCTGGTCGCTGGGCGGCCGCATCGGCTGCGAACTGGCCGAGACGATCGGCCTGGCCGACTATTACGAACTGCTCGCCGCGCTACTCAAACTGGGGCATCGCTGACCGGATCGCCTCCGAAACGGATCATATTTTTCATCGGTCGTCAGCGAGTTGATAAGGAAAGTTCGGCATTATCCAGTCTCGATCAACGGACGAGGCGATTACCATGTCTAGCAATCACCCGGCCGCACACCGGCTCAAGCCCTATTATCAGCGCGCCCATGAGCGCGACGAATGCGATCTGGTGACGGCGATCTCGCACGAGGCGCTGATGCGAATCGGTGCGCGCGTGGTCAATATCAGTCCGGAGGGCCTCTGCGCCCGCACCGACCACCGCTTCGAGAAGCATGACCGCCTGCGGGTGATGCTGCCGATCGTCGGCGACTATGAAGCGCATGTCGCCTGGGCGCTGCAGGGCGTGTTCGGTTGCGCGTTCACGAAGCCGATCGATCACGAGCGCTATTGCCGGATGCTCGCCGCCATCAAGACCGGTCGCGAAAGCTGGCCGCGCCCCTGAGCTGCGTTCAGCCGGAGCGCAGCAGCGCCACCCCGGCGTCGCGCTCGAACAGATATAGCGCGATCCGCGCCGCTGCCCCGCGCGGGCCCGCCAGCCCCGCATCGCGATCGATCAGCAGCCGGGCATCGGCATGGGCGATCGGCAGCAATTCGGCCATCGCCTCCGGGCTCCCCAGCCGGAACCGCGCCTCCCCCGATTGCCGCGTGCCGAGCCACTCGCCACCGCCGCGCAGCCGCAGATCCTCCTCGGCGATGCGGAATCCGTCATTGGTCTCGCGCATCAGCGCGAGGCGCGCACGCGCGGTCTCGCTCAACGTGGCGCCGCGCAGCAACAGGCAGTTCGATGCGCCCGTCCCGCGCCCCACCCGGCCGCGCAGCTGGTGGAGCTGGGCAAGCCCGAACCGATCGGCGCCCTCGATCACGATCAGCGTGGCGTTGGGCACATCGACGCCGACCTCGATCACCGTGGTCGCGACCAGCACGCCGATCCGCCCGGCGGCAAAGGCGGCCATCACCGCGTCTTTTTCCGGCCCTTTCATCCGGCCATGGACCAGCCCGACGCGGTCGCCAAACCGCGCCCGCAGCGCCTCTGCCCGCGCTTCGGCGGCGGCGAGATCGCTCTTTTCGCTTTCCTCGACCAGCGGGCACACCCAATAGCCCTGCCCGCCCGCCGCCAGATGCCGGCCCAGCGCGTCGACCACGTCACCCAGCCGCTCCTCGGCGATCACGCGCGTCTCGATCGGGCTGCGCCCCGGCGGCATCTCGTCGAGCCGGCTGACGTCCATCTCGCCATAGAGCGCAAGCGTGAGCGTGCGCGGGATCGGCGTCGCCGTCATCGCAAGCAGATGCGGGTTGCTGCCCTTGGCGGCGAGCATCATCCGCTCGGCCACGCCGAAACGGTGCTGCTCGTCGACCACGATCAGCCCGAGATCGCGATAGCCGACCGCCTGCTGGAAGATCGCATGGGTGCCGATCAATATGTCGATTGATCCGTCGGCGAGCCCCATCAGCACGCTTTCGCGCACCCGGCCCTTGTCGCGCCCCGTCAACACCGCGATGTTGACCGGAAGTCCGCTCAGCAGCCGCTGCAGGCTCTCATAATGCTGCCGTGCGAGGATTTCGGTCGGCGCCAGCATGGCGCCCTGCGCGCCGGCCTCCACCGCGATCAGCAAGGCCATGGCGGCGACGAGCGTCTTGCCCGATCCGACATCACCCTGCAGCAGCCGCAGCATCGGCTGGTTCTGTGCCAGATCGCCCTCGATCTCGGCGATCGAGCGCGCCTGCGCGGCGGTGGGCCGATAGGGCAGCGCCAGCCGATCACGGAGCCGCCCGTCGCCCACCAGCGCCCGCCCTTTGCGCGCGCGGGTGGAGGCGCGCACCAGCGCGAGCGCGAGCTGGTTGGCGAAAATCTCGTCATACGCCAGCCGCGCGCGTGCTAATGTGTCCTGTGGATCAGCGTGGAGCCGTGCCACAGCCTCGCGCCAATCGGGCCAACCGCGCTGTGCCTTGAGCCCCGGCTCGATCCATTCGGGCAGGGCCGGCGCGCGCGCGATCGCCTGCTGCGCGAGCTGCCCCAGCCGGCGCGCGGTGATCCCCTCCGACAGCGGATAGATCGGCTCGCGGCCCGCAATCACCTCGGCCGAATCGAGCGGCAGCACATGATCAGGGTGGATGATCTGCAATTCCTGGCCATAGCTTTCGAGGCGGCCGGAGACGCGGCGCGGCTCGCCCAGCGGCAGCAGCTTCTTCACCCAGCCCGAATTGCCACCGAAATAGACGAGGCTGACGATATCGCCGCCCGCATCGGCGGCCAGCACGCGCACCGGACCGCGCCCCGCCGAAAGCCGGTAATCGCGCGGGGTGAGCGTAATGGTGATGGTGCGGCCGATATCGACGGGATCGAGCGCGTCGCGCGCCACGCGGTCGATCCAGCCAGTGGGCAGGTGGAACAGCAGATCGATCACGCGTGCGATCCCCAGCCGCTCCAGCGGCCGCGCGAGCGCCGGCCCGATGCCTTTCAGGCTGGTGGCTTCGGCAAACAGCGGATTGAGGATTTCGGGACGCATGGCTATCTGACCGGTCTAGCCCGAGCCGACGGTTGCGCAAAGCACCGCCGGCCAATCGCCCATGGAGCCTGCCGATGGACCGCGACCTGCGACTGAAGCGCCTGCGCTACCGCGCCTGGCACCGCGGCACGCGCGAGGCCGATCTGCTGATCGGCGGCTTCTTCGATGCCGCTCACAGGCGCTGGGACGATGCCGAGATCGCCGCGTTCGAGCTGCTGATCGAGGAGCAGGATGTCGACATCATGGCGTGGGCATTGGGCACCGCGCCCGCACCTGCGCAATTCGCAGGCCCGATCCTCGCCGCGCTGAAGGCGCTCGATTACGTCCCCGTCGCCGACTGAATCGCCGCATGCGCGCCCCACTTTGAAAGCACCAATGCCCGAACTCGCCACCCTGCTTGCCGCCAAGGCGCCGCTCACGCTTGCGAGCGCGCCGGCGGGCTTTCTCCCCTGGCTGCTCGCCGATCTCGCGCGGGCAGCGCCGCGCGCGGTCTATGTCGCGCCCGATGAAGCGGCGATGCGCGCCGTTGCCGCCGCCGCGCCCTTTTTCGCGCCCGATATCGACGTGCTCGCCTATCCGGCCTGGGACTGTCTGCCTTATGACCGCGCCTCGCCGACGCTGAGGGTGATGGCCGAGCGGGTGGCGACGCTCCACCGGCTGCAGGCGCCGCGCAAGACGCCGCTGCTGGTGCTCACCACCGCCAATGCCGCGATCCAGCGCACGCTCACGCCGTTCCGCGTCCGCCAGCTCACCGCTGCGCTGCGCCCGGGCGAGCGGATCGACCGCGACCGGCTGGCCGGGCTGCTCCAGGCCAATGGCTATGTCCGCGTCGAGACGGTGACCGATCCGGGCGAATTCGCGGTGCGCGGCGGGCTCGTCGATCTGTTCCCTTCGGGCGAGGAACAGGCGCTGCGGCTCGATTTCTTCGGCGACGAGATCGAAAGCGTGCGCACCTTCGATCCCGCCGACCAGCGCACCACCGGGCGGATCGACGGCTTCACGCTGCTGCCCGCGTCCGAAACATTGCTCGACGACGACAGCATCAAGCGTTTTCGCACCCGCTACCGCGACCGTTTCGGCGCGACGGCGACCGGCGATCCGCTCTACCAGGCGATTTCGGACGGGCGGCGGCTGGCGGGCATGGAACATTGGCTGCCGCTGTTCGAGGAGCGGCTGGCGACGCTGTTCGATCATCTGGGTGACGATGCGGTGATCGTCCGCGATGCCGGCGTTCCCGGTGCCGTCGCCGCGCGGTTCGAGGCGATTGCCGATTATCATGCCAACCGGGTGAAGGCACAGTCGGCCGATCCCGGCAGCTACCGCCCGCTCGCGCCCGATGCGCTCTATCTCGGCGCCGACGAATGGGCACAACAGCTGCTAGCGACACGCGCGCACCTGACCACGCCCTTCCACGAGCCCGCCAGCGCCACGGTGATCGATTTCGGCGTCGACGGCCCGCGCGATTTCGCGCCGGAGCGCGCCGCTGGCGCCAATGTGTATGAAGCGATTGCCGATCACGCCGCGCGCATCGGCAAGGCGCGCAAGCTCGTTTTCGCGAGTTATTCGACGGGCGCGCGCGAGCGGCTCGCCGGCCTGCTCGGCGACCACGGCCTGAAGCGGCTCGCCAAGGCGGAGAGCTGGCAGGAGGCGCTCGGCATCGCTGCCAAGGGCAACGCGGCGATGATCGTGCTGCCGCTCGATCACGGCTTCACCACGCCCGATGTCGCGCTGCTGACCGAGCAGGACATGCTGGGCGACCGGCTGGTGCGGCGCCAGAAGCGGCGCAAATCGGCCGACGCCTTCCTTGCCGAACTCGCGACGCTCTCGCCCGGCGATCTCGTCGTCCATGCCGATCACGGCATTGGCCGCTATGTCGGCCTCACCTCGATTCCCGTGGGCCAAAGCCCGCATGACTGCGTGGCGCTCGAATATGCCGGCGGCGACAAGCTCTATGTGCCGGTAGAGAATATCGACGTGCTCAGCCGCTATGGCAGCGACGAGAGCGGCACGCTCGACAGGCTGGGCGGCGAGGCATGGCAGCGCCGCAAATCGAAGATGAAGGAGCGGATCCGCGAGATTGCGGGCGAGCTCATCGCGATTGCCGCGGAGCGCGCGCTGCGCCCCGGCGAAGTCGCCGAGCCCGATCCGAGCGGCTATCCGAGCTTCGTCGATCGCTTCCCCTATCAGGAAACCGACGATCAGGACCGCGCGATCAGCGAGGTGCTCGACGATCTCGCCGCCGGCAAGCCGATGGACCGGCTGATCGTCGGCGATGTCGGCTTCGGCAAGACCGAGATCGCACTGCGGGCCGCCTTTGTCGCGGCGATGGCGGGGCTGCAGGTGGCGGTGATCTGCCCAACGACATTGCTGGCGCGCCAGCATTCGCACAATTTCGCCGCCCGGTTCGAAGGCTTCCCGCTCAAGCTGGGACGTTTGAGCCGGCTCGTCACCGCGAGCGAGGCGAAGGCGGTGCGCGAGGGGCTGGCCGATGGCACGATCGACATCGTCGTGGGCACCCACGCCATCCTGGCCAAATCGGTCGAGTTCAAGCGGCTGGGGCTGGTGATCGTCGATGAGGAGCAGCGCTTCGGCGTCACCCACAAGGAGCGGTTGAAGGCGCTGAAAAACGACGTCCATGTGCTCACCCTCACCGCCACGCCCATTCCCCGCACGCTGCAAATGGCGATGTCGGGCCTGCGCGAGCTTTCGGTGATCCAGACCCCGCCGGTCGACCGGCTGGCGGTGCGGACTTATGTGATGCCCTGGGACCCGGTGGTGCTGCGCGAGGCGCTGCTGCGCGAACATTATCGCGGCGGGCAGAGCTTTTTCGTCACCCCGCGCATCGCCGATCTGCCCGATATCGAGGAATTTCTGCGCGAAAGCGTGCCCGAGGTCCGCTATGTCGTCGCCCATGGCCAGATGAGCCCGACCGAGGTGGAGGAGCGCATGGGCGCCTTCTATGACAAGAAATTCGAAGTGCTGGTCTCCACCACCATCGTCGAAAGCGGGCTCGATATCCCGAGCGCGAACACGATGATCATCCACCGCGCCGATCGCTTCGGGCTCGCCCAGCTTTATCAGCTGCGCGGGCGCGTGGGCCGGGCCAAGACGCGGGCCTATGCCTATCTGACGACACCCGCCGACCGGATCGTCACCGAAACTGCGGAGAAGCGGCTCAAAGTGCTGTCCGATCTCGATTCGCTCGGCGCCGGTTTCCAGCTCGCCAGCCACGATCTCGATATTCGCGGCGCCGGCAATCTCCTCGGCGACGAACAATCGGGTCATATCCGCGAAGTCGGCTACGAGCTTTACCAGTCGATGCTCGAAGAAGCGATCATGGAGGCCAAGGCAGGCGGGGTGGCCCACCGGCCGCGCGACTTCTCGCCCCAGATCACCATCGACGCGCCGATCCTGATCCCGGAGGATTATGTCCCCGATCTCGATCTGCGCATGGGGCTCTACCGCCGGCTGAACGAGATTGACGAGCCGCAGGGCATCGAAGCCTTTGCCGCCGAGCTGATCGACCGTTTCGGCGCGCTGCCCGAGCCGACCGAGAATCTGGTACGGCTCATTGAGATCAAGCTCCACGCAAAGGCGGCCGGCGTCGCCAAGATCGACGTAGGTCCACGCGGTGCCCTGGTCGCGTTCCACGATGATCGGCCGCCCAATGTGCCGGCGCTGCTTGGCTATGTCGAAAGATTGGGTGGCATCGCCAAGCTGCGCCCTGACAGCAAGCTGGTGCTCAATCGTGCCTGGACCGATGCCAAATCTCGACTGAACGGCACGCTTCAACTGGCGCGAGGGCTTGCCAAGGCCGCCAATTGAGGCGCTTCATTACGGAGTCGAACAATGCTAGCCAGCATTTTGGAGAGCAGGCATGACTGACACCACCCGATCAGCACGGCGACTGTTGCTCGACCAGACCGAGGCCGCGATGCTTGCAGCCGCCGATGGCGCATCGTTGATCGACCATGCCCGCACTGCCGCCCGCCGCATCCTCGCCGCCGACGGCTTCACCTTCGTCAAGCGGATCGGCGAGCAGACCGATTATCTGGCCGAGGACGCGATCGAAACTTTGTGGGCCGGGATGCAGTTCGATATCGACAAGTGCCTGGCAGGCCGGGCGATGCTCAGGGAACAGACGATCGTCATTCCCGACATCACCCATGTCGAGAACATCCCGCTCAACGTCTATCTCGCCACCTTCATCCGCAGCCTGGTGGCGGTGCCGTTCGGCGGCCATCCGCCGGGCTATGCGATCTGTGGCTATTGGCGCGAGGCGCGCACCTTCGAACCCGAAGACGTGGCGATTGCCGAGGCCTTCGCCTACGCAATCGAGCGCGCGATCGAGCGGCTCGGCCCCGATGCGCCGTGGGACAGCACCGCTGTCTGAACATGCCCCTGTCCTGCCGCCGAAATCGCTCAGCTGCTGTGATCGGCGATGATCTTCCAGCCTTCGCGTTCCTTGCGGAAGACGAGCGTCGTCACCCCGCTGTCGCTCCGGCCGCCGGGATAGCTGAGCTGATAGCGTGCAACATAGAGCGCATGGGCCGGATCGAGCAGCCGGAAATCGAGCGTGCGGAAGGTCAGCGCGCCGCGTTTGGCCGCATCTTCGAAATTGTAGCGCGCCCGGTAGCGCGCGATCATCGCCGGCTTGCCGCGGATCAGGCCGTCGGCGGTGACAAAGCTCGTCTCGGGCGCATTTGAATAGACGCCCATGAAGCGATCGACATCGCCGGCATTCCAGCCCGCCGCGCTCGCCGCCATGGCCCGCTCGATCGCGCGTTGCGGTGCGGCCTCGCGCGCGGCGATCGGCGATGCGAGCGTGGCCACCGCCCCTGCCAAAACCAGTCCGTAGCGCATCTTCATCCCTTCCTGCCGGCAACAAAGGCGGCCAGCTCGTCATCACCCAGTGCCTCGGCGCAGAGATAGCCCTGATAATATTGGCAGCCTTCCCTGGCCAGCAGATCGAGCTGATCGGCCGTCTCGACGCCTTCGGCGATCACCGCGAGGCCCAGCGAGCGCGCCATGTCGATCACCCCGCGCACCACGATCCGGTCGCGGGTGGAGCCGGCAATGTCCTGCGCGAGCTTCTTGTCGATCTTCAAATAATCGAGCGGCAACGCCTTCAGATAGGCAAGGCTCGAATAGCCGGTGCCGAAATCGTCGATCGCCACGCGGCAACCGGCCTGGCGCAGCGTGGCGAGCAGCGTCGCAGCCGCGCCGAGCTCGTCGATCAGCCCGCCCTCGGTGATCTCCACCGTCAGCCGCGCGCGGGGAAAGCCGCTCGCATCGACGCGGTCAAGGAAGATATCCGCGAAGCCGGGCCGGGCGATATCGGCCGCAGTCAGGTTGATCGCCAGCCGCAGCCCGCCCAGCGCCGCCGGCCAACGCGCCGCCGCTGCCAGCGCGAGCCGCTGGATATGGTCCGAAAGCCCGATCACCAGATCGGCGCGCTCGGCGGCGGCGAACAGCGTTTCCGCGCCGACCGAACCCAGCGAGGGGTGGTCCCAGCGGGCAAGCGCTTCGACCCCGGTGATCGCGCCGGTGGCAATCATCACCTGCGGCTGGAAGCGCACGCTGATCTCGCCCCGCTCGATCGCGGCGTGGAGATCGATCGCCAGCCCGTCGAGCGCGTTGGGCTCGCCTTCGCCGCGCGCGACATGGATGGTCAGGCTGTCGGACGCGCGCGCCACCGCCAGCGCTTCGCCCGCGCGGCGCAGCAATTCCGCCCCGCCATCGCCCGGCACGGCGGCGGCAATGCCGATCCGGCAGCCGAGCACCGCCACCGCCCCGCCCGCGACGAACGGCCGCGAGAGCGCCTCGGCAATGCGGCCGGCGGCAGCTTCCACCCGCGCGACATTGTCTTCGGCGGCGAGCAGAAATTCCGACCCGCCGAGCCGCGCCACCACCGCGCCGCTGCCGAAGCGCTCGGCGGCGATCTCCTCGATCCGGCGCTGCGCCGCGCGCAGCAACGCATCGCCGGCGCTGCGGCCATAAGCGGTGTTGACGA
>FSSH01000203.1_pt2 | contig 12497 bp, 11 predicted proteins | sample 1166101 | NCBI WGS metagenome assembly FSSH01 (sample SAMEA32972668, study PRJEB13176) | freshwater metagenome | biome: Drinking water system; feature: Biomass in drinking water that filtered by 0.45 um membrane; material: drinking water | place: USA | collected 2012-12-20 | depth 0 m | reverse complement strand
CATCGTTCTTCGCCGCGCCGCGCCCGTTGTCGATCATGAAGCCGAGATTGCCGCAGCTCGCCGCGTCCTTCATGTCGCAGCCGAGGCGATAAAATCTTACCGCCTCAACGTCGCTCTGGCTGAGCCCGATGCCCGCCGAATAGAGAAAGCCGAGATTGCCGCAGCCAAGGCCCGAGCCGTTTTCACAGGCGCGCCGGTAAAGGTTCGCCGCCTCCGGCTCGTTCTGCGCGACGCCTTTGCCGGTCTGGTAGCGATGCCCGAGATTGTTGCAGCCGAGCGCGTTCCCCGCCTCGCAGGAGCGGCGGTAATAATCGGCGGCGTTGATGTCGCTTTTCGCGACGCCGATGCCGTTCTCGTAAAAATAGCCGAGGTCGGTGCAGCTGTCGGCCTCGCCGATCTCGCAGCCGCGCGCGAGGATCTGCGCGGCCTTCTCCTTGTCGGGCGTCACGCCGGTTCCGTAATTGTAGTTCGATGCAAGCCGGTAGCAGGCGCGGCCGACGCCGCCGTCGCAGCCCTGGCGATATAACTGCGTCGCCCTGGAATCGTTCTTGACGACCTCGGCGCGGCCGAAACCGTAAGCAAGGCCCGCGAGCGTCGCCGCGACCGCGCTGTCCGCCGCCGCCGTTTCAAGCTTTTCAATGCCGACTGCGGCGAGCGCCTCGTCGACGAGCATCAGTTCGGGCTCGGTCTGGAAACGCTCGAGCGTGAAGGCTTCAAGCGCCGCCGGCGCCTTGGCGCGCTTCTTCGGCGCCTCTTCGTCGCCGTCCGCTTTTGTGATCTGATGGACGACGCCCGCGATTGCGAAAAGCGACGCGACGACCGCGACGCAGTTGCGCACGAACTCGATGCGTTTTGACACTTTGTCGCGCGGCTCGATCGATTTCAGCGACGCGATCCGCATCTTCGCGACATCGGCGAACAGGCCGCTGTCGCCGAATTTCTTGAGATAGGCCTCATATTCGCCGACCGTCTGCATCGGCGCTGCTGAAACGGTGCGCCAGAACTCCGCCTCGATGTTCGGCGCGGCGAGCGCTTCGGCGACGGCGCCCGCGCCGGCGGCCTTCTGCGCCGTCGGCGGGCCGACGCGCTTTTCGATCGCGGCGATGACAGGATCAAGCAGCGCGCTGTCGGGGTCGCCGGTCCAACTGGAGAGATCGACGGCGTGATCGGCGCGGAAATAAAGCGGCGGCTCCACCGGCTCGATCATCGCCGGAACGAGGATCTTGCGCTTTTTGGCTTCCGTCGCCTCGGCGATCACCCAGTCGCTCTCGGTCGCCGCCTTCGACCACAGAACGATGGCGGCTTTCGCCTTGCCGATGACAGCGTCGATTTCCTTCGCGAAGCGATCGCCGGGGAGGAGTTCGACATCCCACCAGACCGAATAGCCGCGCTTGACGATCGCCTCGGCGAGCGCCTTGGCCTTGCCGCGCTCCTCGCGCTTGTAACTGATGAAAACGTCCGCCAAGGGGTCCCCCCGCGACAGGCGCGGTCTTTCCGAAAAGCAATGTATCAAGGGCAGAGGAGGCGGGGCAAGCGCAGCGGATTAACAGGTTTTCGGTAATCGGTGATCGGTTTCAAGGAAGTGGGCGTCCCGAACACTGAAAACCCGACACCGCCCTTTACCCCCGCTGTAACTCTTCGACTCGCGCAAAATACCCGCCTTTGGCGGCAAGGGCTTCGGGCGTTCCCGTCTCAGTGACCCGGCCCTTATCGACGGCGGCGATGAGGTCCGCCGCGCGGATCGTCGACAGGCGGTGGGCGATGACGATGGTGGTGCGCCCCTTCATCAGCCGCCCCAGCGCGCCCTGCACCGCAGCCTCGCTCTCGGCGTCGAGCGCGGACGTTGCTTCGTCGAGGAGAAGGATCGGCGCGTTTTTAAGGAACGCGCGGGCGATGGCGATGCGCTGGCGCTCGCCGCCGGAAAGCGCGTTGCCCGCGTCGCCAACGCGCGTGTCGTAGCCTTGGGGAAAGCGGCGGATGAAGCCGTCGGCGGCGGCGGCTTTGGCGGCGGCTTCGATGTCCGCGCGCGTCGCGCCCTGGCGGCCCATCGCGATGTTCGCTGCAATCGTGTCGTTGAAGAGAAAGGCGTCCTGCGTGACGATCGCGACTCCGTCTCGCAGCGAGGCGAGCGTCACGGCGTCGATGCGCTGGCCGTCGATCAAGATCGCGCCGGCGCCCGGCTCATAAAGGCGCAACAGGAGATTGAAAACGGTCGATTTCCCAGCGCCCGATTCCCCGACAAGCGCGACGGTCTTGCCCGCCGGGACTTCCAGCGAAAAGCCGTCGAGCGCGCGCTTGCCCTCGTCATAGGCGAAGACGACATCGCGGAACGAGACGGCGCCCGCCGCAGCGCCGAGCGGCTTGGCGCCCGGCAGGTCGATGATCGACGGCCGGGTGTCGAGCAGCCCCGCGATTCGCTCGAACGCGCCGAGGCCCTCCTGCGCGACGGCGTTCAGGGTCGAAAGTCCGCGGGCCGGCTGCGACAGCATCAGCAGCGCAATGATGAAAGAGACGAATTGCGGCACGTTGAGCGCGCCGGACGAAATCCTGAGCGCGACGACGGCGATGACGATCGCCATCGCAACCGAGCCGACGAGGAAGATGAAGGGCTCGTTGAGCGCGCGCAGATTGGCCATTTTAAGCAGTGTCTTCAATCGCGCGTCGAAGGCGGCGGACGCTCCGGCGAGACGAAGGCCCGCGAGATTGTAAGCCCGAATGATGCGTCCGCCCGCAACGGCTTCGTTCGCAAGGCTCGCGATGTCGCCTGACTGCGCCTGGGCCGCGCGGCTTCCTTTGCGCAGTCCCCCGCCGATGCGCGCGACCGGCCAGCCGACGGCTGCGTAAATCCCCGCCACGACGAGAAACAGCACCCAGTCGTACCAGACCATCACGCCGACGAGCGCGAAAAGCGTCAACAGGTCGCGCACGGCGGTCAATGCGCGCTGGAGCGTCTCGCGCAGCACGCCGACGTCATTCGTCAGCATCGATATCGATTGACCAGGACCCAGCGCGCGCAGCTGCGCATCGTCGATGGTGACGAGCTTTGCGGCCATCGCCCCTTGCATGTCGCGCAGCGCATGCAGGGCGGCCGACGCCGACAGGCGCGCTTGCGCATATTGCGCGGCGGCGTTGACAAGGCCGAGAAGGATGACGATCGCCGGGCCGACGAGCGCGACATTCCCGGCGAGCGCGCCGAAGGACGGGCGCTCCCCGGAAAGGCGCGCATTGATCCATTCAACGCCGGCCGGGATCGCCGCCGCGGAGGCGGCGTAAACCGCCATGGCGATCAGCGCGAAGGCGAGCTTGCCGCGCTGGCGCCGCAGAAACTCCCGCCACAGCCGAAGGCCGAGCGCGAGCGAGGAGGCGGCGGTTTCGGGCGCGTTTGCCATCGGCGTCGTCTATCGCGGTTTAGCGGTGCGAGGCGAGCGGTAATCCCGCCGCTGGACGGCCTGTTCCGCGCCGATGGGGCGCCCCTGCCGCCTTTCCCGCAAGAGCCGGCGAAGGAGGGCGCCGCGTAAGCGCCGCGCGCTTGCCGCCCGGCGCCTGCGCCCCTAATCACGCCCGCGCATGGCATCCTTCGCAAAGCGCCTCCTCAAATCGCCCGCCGCCGCCGCCGTCGTCAGCGCCGGGGTCGGCGCCTATGTCCGGTTCGTCGGCGCGACATCGCGGCGCGACTTCATCGGCCGCGCGCATGCCGACGCGCTCCTCCAATCCGATAAGGGCTTCATCCTCGCCTTCTGGCATGCGCGCCTGTTGATGGGCCCGATCATCCGGCGCGAGACGGACCGGCCGGTCGCGATGCTGATTTCCGCCCATTCCGACGGCAGGATGATCGCTGCCGCTGTCAGAGGTTTCGGCGTCACTGTCATTGAGGGGTCGGCCGCCGATCCTAAAAAGCGCCACAAGGACAAATCCGGCGCGCCCGCCGTCGCCGCGATGGCCGCCGCTCTCAAGTCCGGCGCCATTGTCGGCATCACGCCGGACGGACCGCGGGGGCCCGCCGAAGTCGCCAAGATCGGCGCGGTGCGGCTCGCGGCCATGACCGGCGTCCCGATCCTGCCGGTCGGCTACGCGGCGCAGCGCGCGGCGCGCCTTAGGACCTGGGATCGCTTCGTGTTGGCGCCGCCCTTCTCGCGACTCGCCTTTGCCGCCCGGGCGCCGATCCATGTAGAACGGGACGCGGACGCCGCCGCGCTCGAAGCCGCGCGCCAACGGCTTGAAGATGAATTGAAGGGCGCGGTCAGGGACTCCGAGCGCGCGCTGGAAAAACGATGACGCCGGGCGGTCTTTCGAATGGGGAGCCTTTGGGGCTCAAACTTTACCGCGCCGCTTCAAGCGCCGGCGGGCCGGTCGCGCGCGCGGTGCTGCAGCGCCGCCTCGGGGAAGGCAAGGAAGACAAGGCGCGCCTGCGCGAGCGTTTCGGCGAGGCCGGGAGCGCGCGGCCCGAGGGCCGGCTCATCTGGATCCACGGCGCGAGCGTCGGGGAATCCCTGTCGGTGCTGCCGCTGGTCGAACGCCTGACGGCGCGCGCGGCGGGTCCGTCCGCATTGGTGACGACCGGCACGGTCACCTCAGCGAAACTGATGGCGGAGCGCCTGCCGCCGCGCGCGCTCCACCAGTTCATTCCGGTCGATCACCCGCGTTTTGTGGCGCGATTCCTTGATCACTGGCGCCCGGACATGGCGCTCTTCGTCGAATCGGAATTCTGGCCGAACCTCCTTCTTGAAACGCGCGCGCGCGCGCCCTTCATGGCGCTCGTCAACGGACGGGTGTCGCCGCGCTCCTTCGCATCGTGGTCGAAGCGCCCGCACACGATCCGCTATCTGCTGTCGCAGTTCGATCTCCTCATTGCGCAGGACCGTCAGAATGCGGAGCGTCTGTCGGCGCTCGCCGGGCGCGCCGTCCCATCCTTCGGCAATCTCAAGAACGCAGCAGCGCCGCTGCCCGGCGACGCCGCAGCGCTCGGCGCGCTGCGGGCGGCTGTCGCCGGACGTCCCGTTCTCCTCGCCGCCTCGACGCATCCTGGCGAGGAAGAAACCGTCATCGCCGCCGCAAAGCTCCTGAAGCCCGACCTTCCGGCGCTTCTCGTCATCGTCGCGCCGCGCCACCCGTCGCGCGGCGGCGAGGTCGAGGCGCTGGCGAAGGCGGCGGGACTAGCCGCCGCGCGGCGGTCGGCGGGCGCGGGGATCGATCCCGGTACGGCGTTTTACGTCGCCGACACGCTGGGCGAGCTGGGGCTTTTCTATCGCGCGGCGGGCGCGGCTTTTGTCGGCGGCAGCCTTGTCGACAAGGGCGGGCACAATCCGCTGGAGCCCGCGCGGCTTGGGCCTGCGATCCTGCACGGGCCGCACGTCTTCAATTTCGCCGAGACCTACGCCGACATGCGCGGGAGCGGCGGGGCGGCGCTCGTCAGGAACGAGCGCGAACTGGCGGCCGCCGCCCGGCGTCTCTTCGCCGATGAAACGACGGGCGGCGCCATGGCGGCGGCGGCGCGCGCCAGCGCCGAGGCAAGCGGCGAACGCGTGCTCGCCGACATCGTCGCGGCGATCGACGCCGCTCGCGCGCAAGCCCGCAAAGCCGCCGGATGAGCGAGCCGTGGTTCTGGCGCGGACAGTCGGCCGCCGCGCGCGCGATGCGGGNNGGCCGCGCTTGCTCCCGCCGCCTTCCTCTATGGCGCCGGACAGCGCTTGCGCTGGCGCATGGCGGCGCCGGCGGACGCCGGCGTTCCGGTCATCTGCGTCGGCGCGGCGGTCATCGGCGGCGCCGGCAAGACGCCGTTCTGTCTTCTGCTGCAACGCCTCCTCGCCGCCGAGGGGATCGACGCGCACTTCCTGACGCGCGGCTACAAGGGCGCGCTTCAAGGCCCCATCATCGTTAATGCTCAGCATACGCCGGATGACGCCGGCGACGAAGCGCTTCTTCTTGCCGCCGCCGCGCCGACCTGGGTCGCCAAGAACCGGGCGGCGGGCGCAAGGGCCGCCGCAAAGGCGGGCGCCGATGTCGTCATCATGGATGACGGATTTCAGAATCCGTCGGTGACGAAGGCGGTGTCGTTTCTCTTGCTCACTGGCGAGGAAGCCCGCCTGGCGCGCTTCCCGGCGGGCCCCCTTCGCGAGACGGTGCAAACGGCGATGACGCGTGCGGAAGCGGTTGTCTTTTCCTCCCTTGAAAACGGAAGGCTCGCGCGGCCGCCGGGAGAGGCCGAACCCTCCGTTTCGCGCCGGGACAGGGTTGACGGCGGCCGCGTGCGCGAAGGCTCTCCCGTTGCAAGGGAAGGCGACGCCGCCTTCGCTGTCTTGCCGCAAATCACCCCCACCATCGCGCCGCAACCGGTCGCCGCCTTTTGCGGCATCGCGCGGCCTGAGCGCTTTTTCGGCGGCCTTGAGAAAGCGGGATTCTCGCTCGCCGCGCGCGAAGCGTTCGCGGATCATCATCCGTTTTCGGAGCATGAGATCGACAGGCTCCGCGCGCGCGCCAAGGCGGAGAGCGCTGCGCTCATCACCACCGAAAAAGATTTCGTCCGCCTTTCGCCCGCCGATCGCGAAGGGATCGCCGTCGCAAGGCTGCGCCTGGAAGCTGAAGATCCGGCTGCGCTCGTCCGCTTCGTCCGTGAAAGGATCAACCGGTGACAGCCGCTGACGAGGAGATCGAGCTTCCAGCGCCGCGCTCCAACCGGCCGGTGACGCTGCTTCACCGCGCCGAATACGCGCTCGTGCTTGCGCTTGGCTGGTTCTTTCGTCTCATCGGCGTCGACGCCGCCTCAGGGCTCGCCGGGCGCTTCATGCGGTTTGTCGGCCCCATGATCGGCCCCATCCACAGGCGCGGTCAGACGAACCTCAAGATCGCCTTCCCAGATTGGAGCAAGGCCAAGATCGAACAAACGTTGCGCGACACGTGGGAAAATGTCGGCCGAACGGCGGGTGAGTATTCGCATCTTGAGAAGTTCGATCCCGGCGCCGGCGGACGTATCGACATCATCGGCCGCGAAAAGCTCTATGCGGTGATCGCAAGCGGCAGGCCCGCCGTGTTCGTATCGGGGCACTTCGCGAATTGGGAGATTACGCCGCGCGCGATGCACGCGGCGGGCCTCGATTATTGCTTCGTCTACCGCGCGGCGAACAATCCGCTCATCGACGGGCTCATCATCAAGACGCGCGGCGCGGTGATGTCGCGCCGCCAGATCCCGAAGGGCCGGCGCGGCGGGCGCGACATGCTCGAGGCGCTCGGCAGCGGAGTCTCGCTCGCCATGTATGTCGACCAGAAGCTCAACAGCGGCGGCGTTCCTGCGCCCTTGTTCGGGCGCCCGGCGATGACGGCGACGGCGGCGGCGCGAATGGCGCTGCGCTTCGGCGCGCCGGTGATTCCGGTCGATCTCGTGCGCCTCGACGGCGCGCGCTTTCGCATGACGGTCGGGGCGCCGCTTGCTTTCGCGCCCACGGGCGACATCACCGCCGATGTCGTAGCGCTGACGGCGCGCATCAATCTCGAAATCGAGCGGATGGTCCGGAACGCGCCCGGCCAGTGGCTGTGGTTCCACCGCCGCTGGGGAAAGGACGCCGCGCCATGACCGTCACCATCCGCCTACGGACGAGCGACGACGCCCGGCTCCTCAACGCGGCGGATGCGGACGATCTCGATAGCGCCATCGTCCCGGCGAGCGCGCGCTGATCGAGGCGCTGAAAAAGACGGGGACCGAACGCGGCGCCCAGTTCGCCTCGGTGCTTGCCGATCAGGATAACGACGCCGCGCGCGCCGCCGACAAGGGCGCGGGCGGGCGCGAAGCGGCCGTTGACGCGGTGATGGTCGAATTCGATTTTTACAGCGAGTTGCAGTGAAAGCGGATCCCGGTTTTGCGTCGCGGCCCGTTGCAGCGCGCGGCCGCTCGAACCAGGCGCTTTTTTGCGCCCCTACGGCTTGTTAATTTGCCGGGGAACTTTCGGGCGGCTCTGTTGCGCTCATGTCCCAGCCCATGGCGAAGCGCAACAACCCTTTCACGCCAGCTGCGCCTGACTATTCGGCGCTCGCCTCGGCGCCGTCGCGCATCGATCTCTGGGTGAAGGCGATTGATGCGTCAGGCGCCCGCGTCATGGCGGAGATCGGCGTCTGGAATGGCGCGTTCGCGCGCCAGATTCTGGAGCGATGCCCGCGCATCAGCCGCTATTTCATGATCGATCCGTGGGCGACGCTTCCCGACTGGAACAAGCCCTTGAACGTCGAACAGGCGCGGTTCGACAGCGTTTACGCCGAGGCGATGGCGGCGACCGATTTCGCGCGCGAGCGCCGGACGGTGCTGCGCGGACGCACGAAGGACGTCGCGTCGATGATCCCCGACGGCGCGCTCGATTTCGCCTATGTCGACGGCGATCACACGTTGCGCGGCGTCACGATCGACTTGCAGCGCATGCTGCCGAAGGTGCGCGCGGACGGCCTTCTCGGCGGAGACGATTTCAGCCAATCCCCGTGGCAGCACGACGCGCGCTTCGAACCGACGCTGGTCTTTCCTTATACGGTGTTTTTCGCCGAGGCGATGGACCTTCCGGTCGCCGCGCTGCCTTTCGACCAGTTTCTCATCCGCAATGCGCCGGACGAAGGGTTTTCCTTCACCGATCTGACTGGCCGCTATGGCGACGTGTCGCTGAACGGCCTCTCGCGGCAGGGGCGGGTCTCGCGCCTCATTGCCAAGGCCGAGCGCAAGCTGGGTCTGGCGCGCTAGATCCCGCGCCATACAGGATCGCGCTCGGCCGCGACCATGGCGTCAAAATCCGGCCGCCGCCGGATCAGCGCCCAGCGCGCGCCGTCGATCATCGTCTCGGCGACGAGCGGGCGGGAATTATACTGCGAGGAAAGAACCGCGCCGTAAGCGCCGGCTGTCATGAGTGCGACAAGATCGCCGGCGGCGAGCGGCGGCAAGCGCCGCGCTTTCGCAAAGCGGTCGCCGGTCTCGCACACGGGGCCGACGACGTCATAGTCGCGCAAGGGCCCGTCGCGCGGCTCGACCGCCAAGATTTCATGATAGGCGCCGTACAGCGCCGGGCGCAGAAGATCGTTCATCCCCGCGTCGAGTATGAGGAAGCGCCCGGCCTCGCCCTCCTTCACATAGAGGACGCGCGCGATGAGGACGCCGGCGTTGGCGGCGATGACGCGCCCGGGCTCAAAAATGAGCGCGACGCCGAGCGTCGTGACAAGCGGCTTCACCATCGCCGCGTAATCCTCCGGTGACGGAATATCCGCCGGCGCCGCCGGATCGCCATAGGATACCCCAAGGCCGCCGCCGAGATCGAGCCGGCCGATCGCATGGCCGTCGGCGCGCAAGGCCGTGACGAGATCGGCGACGCGCGTGAAAGCGCGCTCGAACGGGGCAAGGTCGGTGATCTGCGAGCCGATGTGAACGTCGACGCCCACAGCCTTGACGTTTTTCAGCGCGGCGGCGCGCGCGTAAATTTCGCGCGCGCGCGTCCATGGCACGCCAAATTTGTCTTCCGCTTTGCCGGTTGAAATCTTGTCGTTGCCGCCCGCCGCGACGTCCGGGTTCACGCGAAAGGCGATGGGTGCGACGGCGCCGGCCCCCCGCGCAACGTCGTCAAGCGCGATCAATTCGGGTTCGGATTCGACATTGAACTGATGAATGCCGGCGGCGATCGCCGCGGCCATCTCCGCCTTCGTCTTGCCGACGCCGGAAAAGACGATCTTCGACGGGGCAATGCCTGCTTCCAGCGCGCGCGCCAGCTCGCCGCCCGAAACGACATCAGCGCCCGCGCCCTCCGCCGCCATCAGGTTCAGCACGGAGAGATTGGCGTTCGCCTTGACCGAATAGGCGATCAGCGCCGCCGATCCGGCGAACGCGTCGCGAAAGACGCGCACATGCCGGCGCAGCGTCGCCGCGCTGTAGCCGTAAAAGGGCGTGCCCACGGCGCCGGCGAGCGCGGCGAGGCTTACGTCTTCCGCGTGAAGAACGCCGTCTCGGTAGGTGAAATGGCGCATGCGCGGCCTTGTCCAGGGGCGCCAGCGGCAGCCGGCGGGCTAATGCCTGCCTTACAAGCGCTTGACGCTCGTATCATCCGACGGCGGAGGATCGGACGGGGCGCGCAAGGGGGCCTTCTTGCCGCAGGCGGCGAGAAAAAGCGATGCGGCGAGGACGGCGAGGATCAGTCTCACGCGAATATCTCCTTCCAGCGCGCGATTTGCGTCCTGACATTGGCCGGCGCCGTTCCACCATAGGATGCGCGCGCCGCGACCGAGGCGTCAACGGTGAGGCGTTGAAAGACTTCCGCGCCCGTCCGCGGCTCGACGGCGCGGAAATCGGCGAGCGGCAGCTCTTCAAGGCGCACGCCCTTCTTCTCGGCGATCGCGACAATGCGTCCGGTCGCTTGATGCGCCTCGCGGAAGGGCATGCCCAACGCCATGACGAAATAGTCGGCGAGATCGGTCGCGGTTGAAAACCCGCGCATCGCCGCAGCCCGCATCGCCGTTTCATCGAACCGGAGATCGCCCGCCATGCCGGTCATCGCGGCGAGCGCCAGCTCAAGATCGTCGACCGCCTGAAACGTCGCCGCCTTGTCCTCCTGCATGTCCTTTGAATAGGCGAGCGGCAGGCCCTTCATGACGATGAGGAGCGACTGGAAGCTGCCGGCGATGCGCCCGACCTTGGCGCGGCAGAGCTCCGCGGCGTCGGGGTTGCGCTTCTGCGGCATGATCGAGGAGCCGGTCGAGAACGCGTCCGACAGCGTTGCAAACCCAAAATGCGGCGACGTCCACAAGACGATCTCCTCGGCGAGGCGCGAAAGGTGGCTTGCGCAAATCGCGGCCGCCGCGATCAGTTCGAGCGCGAAGTCACGCGCCGAGACGCTGTCGAGCGAATTCGCCGTCGGGCGCGTGAAGCCGAGCGCCGCAGCCGTCATGTCGCGATCGATCGGATAGGGCGTGCCGGCGAGCGCCGCAGCGCCCAGGGGGCACTCGTCCATGCGCGCGGCGGCGTCGATAAAGCGCGTGCAATCGCGTTCCAGCATCTCGACATAGGCGAGCAGATGATGGCCAAGCGTGACGGGCTGCGCGATCTGGAGATGCGTATAGCCGGGCATCACCGTTTCCGCGTGACGCTCGGCCTGCCCAAGAAGCGCGCGTTGCAGCCGGTCGATCGCCGTCGCGGCGCCGTCGGCCGCCTTGCGGCACCAGAGGCGGAAATCGACCGCGACCTGATCGTTCCGCGATCGCGCGGTGTGCAAGCGCAAGGCTGGCTCGCCGACGAGCTCCTTCAGGCGCGCCTCGATATTCATGTGAATGTCTTCAAGGCGCGCCGAAAAGGGGAAGGTTCCCGCTTCGATCTCGGCGGCGATCCGGTCGAGCCCGTCATGGATAGCGCGCGCATCCGCCGCGCTGATGATGGCCGCGCTCGCCAGCATCGCCGCGTGCGCCTTTGAGCCGTCGATATCCTCGCGCCAAAGCCGTCTGTCGACGTCGATCGAGGCGTTGATCGCCTCCATCACGGCCGCCGGCCCGCGCTCGAAACGCCCGCCCCACATCTGGCTTTTTTCGCCCTGTCCTTTATCTCCGGATCTGTCTGACGACATTTCGGGTCTGGTCCTTTCGCCGGAGACGTTGCTTGCGCGCCATCTTCAATCCCCGCCTGTGGCTCATCGCGCTTCTGGCGCTTGGCGGGGCGGGTCTCCTCTACGTCATCTTGTCGGCGGCGTTAAGCGGGCGACCGCAGACCGCCGCCGCGCGCGGCGCCGGGCCGGTCCTTCATGACGTGCGGCTCGCCAGCGGGGCGATGGAGAAATTCGTCTTCGCGGCGAGCGCCAGGTCCGCCCCGGCGGAGCCTTTCCTTCACGGCGGCGCCGAGACGACGCTGGCAGCCTTCCGTGGGCGGACGGTTCTTGTCAATTTCTGGGCGACCTGGTGCGCGCCCTGCCTGAAGGAGCTTCCCTCGCTTGACGCGCTGCAAGCGGAAATGGGCGGGGAGGATTTCACGGTCCTTGCGGTCGCCGCCGATCCGAAAGGTCCGGCGATCGCGCAGGCGTTCCTTGACAAGCTCGGCGTTCAAAACCTCACGCTGGCCGCCGATCCAAAACTTGCGCTCATCATCGCGACGGGCGGCGACGTGCAGCTGCCGCTTTCAGTGCTTTATGATGCGCAAGGGCGCGAGATCGGTCGCCTGGCGGGAGAAGCAGACTGGAATTCGCGCGAGGCAAAGGCGCTGATCAAGGCGGCGTCGGGCCGATGACCCCGCCTCTCTCCCCTTAAAAAGCGGCAGGAGACGTTCGCCGCTTCTGATTACTTCCCGCCGGCGGTGGCGGCGCTGATTTCGTCAAGGGCGTCATAGAGCGGCAACTGGCCGGCGGCGACGCGGTCGCGGCTTGCGGGCGCGAGGCCGAGACGCTGGCGGTAGATCCAGTAATTCGTCAGCACTTTTTCGACGAAGTCGCGGCTTTCCGGATTGGGGATGCTTTCGATGAAGAGCAGGGGATCCTCGATCGCCACTTCGCGCTTCCAGCGGCGCA
>FSSH01003313.1_pt2 | contig 12504 bp, 7 predicted proteins | sample 1166101 | NCBI WGS metagenome assembly FSSH01 (sample SAMEA32972668, study PRJEB13176) | freshwater metagenome | biome: Drinking water system; feature: Biomass in drinking water that filtered by 0.45 um membrane; material: drinking water | place: USA | collected 2012-12-20 | depth 0 m | reverse complement strand
AATCGCCCGAAGGCGGCTTGCGGTCGTTCATGGCGTGGGTCCGCCGCCCTCAGCGGCGGCCAGGTCGCCAGTCTAACGGACGACCCGGGCTCCGGGCCGCCCGCTCGGGCTTCAGGCGTGGCCGCCGACGACCGGCGTGTCGCGCTCAAGCTGCTCGAGCTTCTGCGCCACCGCCTCCGGCGAACGCGTGAACGGCGCCAGCAGCGTGTAGAACGCCGGCACCACGAACAGCGACAGCACCGTGGAGAACGCCACGCCCGAGATGATCACGATGCCGATGGTGGCGCGGCTGGCCGAGCCCGGCCCGCCCGCCACCACCAGCGGCACGGCGCCGACGATGGTGGCGATGGATGTCATCAGGATGGGGCGCATGCGCACCGCCGCCGATTCGACGATGGCGTCGCGGATGGCCATGCCTTCGTCGCGCAGCTGGTTGGCGAACTCCACGATCAGGATGCCGTTCTTGGCCGCCAGGCCCACCAGCATCACGATGCCGATCTGGCTGAACAGGTTGAGCGAGCTGCCGAACGCCCACAGGCCCATCAGCGCGCCCAGCACCGCCAGCGGCACGGTGAGCATGATCACCAGCGGGTGCAGGAAGCTTTCGAACTGCGCCGCCAGCACCAGGTACACGATCAGCAGCGCCATGGCGAAGGTGAACAGCACCGCGCCGCCCGCGCTCTGGTACTCGCGCGACTCGCCCTTGTAGTCGATCTGCGCGCGCTCGGGCAGCTCTTCGTCGGCCACCTGCCGCACCCAGGCCAGCGCCTCGCCCAGCGTGTAGCCCGGGGCCAGGCCTGCCGTGATCGTGATCGCGCGCAGGCGGTTGAAGCGGTTGTACTGGCCCGGCTCGGCCAGCTCGGTCAGCGTCACCAGGTTCGACAGCGGGATCAGGTTGCCGCTGGTGGTGGAGCGCACGTAGAGGTTGTTCAGGTCGGACGGCGAGCCGCGGTTTTCCTGCTGGGCCTGCAGGATGACGTCGTACTCCTCGCCGTCCTCCACGTACGTGGTGACCCGGCGCGAGCCCATCATGGACTCGAGCGTGCGGCCCACTTCCTGCACCGACACGCCCAGGTCGGCGGCGCGCTGGCGGTTGATTTCCACGCGCAGCTGCGGGCGGGTTTCCTTGTAGTCCGAGTCGGCCGAGAACAGCTGCGGGTTGGCCTCCATGCGCGCCAGCATGCGGTCACGCCACTGCGCCAGCTCGGCGTAGTCGGGGCCGCCCAGCACGATCTGCAGCGGCTGGCCGCCGCTGCGCACCAGGCCGCTGCGCACCTGCGGCCGCGCCACCACGCCGGGCAGGCTGGCCAGGTCGCCGCGGATCTTTTCCACCAGGTCGGCGGTGCTGATGTCGCGCTCGTTCCAGGGCTTGAGCAGCACGATGGCCTGGCCGGTGTGCATTTCACCGCCGGCGCCGAAGCCGCCGGGCACGCGGGTGTTGGCGCGGTCGATCGGCTGGCCGTCGCCGACGTACTTGAACAGGCGCTGCTCGACGTCCTGCATCTGGGTGACGGTGTAGTCGTAGCCCGCGCCCTCGGGGCCGGCCACGGACACGAAGAAGCTGCCGCGGTCTTCCGGCGGCGCCAATTCGGCCGGGATCTGCTGCACGAAGAACCACGACAGCCCGATGCTTCCCAGCAGCACCACACCGAACAGCAGCGGCTTGCCGATGGTGCGCTCCACCGCCCGGCGGTAGCCCTGGCCCAGCGACGCCAGGTGGCCCTGCACCCACTTGTTCACGCCCCGGGGCTCCTCGTGCGGCTGGATCAGCAGCGAACACATCATGGGCGTAAGCGTCAGCGCCACGAAGGCCGAAATGATCACCGCCGCCGCCAGCGCCACGGAAAGCTCGCGGAACAGGCGCCCGGTATTGCCCTCCATGAAGCCCACCGGCAGGAACACCGCCGCCAGCACCGCCGTGGTGGCGATCACCGCGAACGCCACCTGCTGCGTGCCGCGGCGCGCGGCCACCAGCGGCGGCTCGCCCAGGTCGGCGCGGCGCTGCACGTTTTCCAGCACCACGATGGCGTCGTCCACCACCAGGCCGATACACAAGACCAAGGCCAGCAGCGTCAGCAGGTTGATGGTGAAGCCGAACGCCCACAGCGCGATGAACGCCGCCACCAGGCACACCGGCACCGTCACCGCCGGGATCAGCGCGGCGCGGAAGCTGCCCAGGAACAGGTAGATCACCACCAGCACCAGCAGCACCGCCTCGATCAGCGTCATGTACACGCGGTCCACGGCGGCGTCGATGAAGGTGGTGCTGTCGAAGGCGACGAAGATGCGCGTGGCCGAGGGCAGCGTGGCCTGGATGGCCGGCAGCGCCGCCTTGACGTCGCGCGCCACGTCCAGGCTGTTGGCCGTGGACGTCTTGATGATGCCCAGGCCCACGTTGGGCTGGCCGTTGCCGCGGAAGTAGGCGCGGCGCTCGGCCGAGGCGCGCTCCACCTTGGCCACGTCGCCCAGCCGCACCAGGTAGCCGTCCTCGCCCTTGGCCAGGGTGAGCTGGGCGAAGTCGGACGCTTCCTGGTAGCCGCGCATCACGCGCAGGGTGAAATCGCGGTCCTGGGATTCGATGCTGCCGGCGGGCAGTTCGACGTTCTCGCGGCGCAGCGCGTTCTCGACGTCGTTCACCGTGAGGCCGCGCGCGGCCAGCGCCTCGCGGTCGAGCCAGACGCGCATCGAGTAGCGCTGCTGCCCGCCCACGCGCACCTGGGCCACGCCGTCGATGCTCGACAGGCGGTCCACCACGTAGCGCTCGGCGTAGTCGCTCAGGGACAGGCTGTCGAGCTGGTCGGAGCTCATGTTCAGCCAGAGGATGACCTCGGCGTCGCTTTCGACCTTTTCGATTTCCGGCGGATCGGCCTCTTCCGGCATGCGGTCCATGACGCGGCTGATGGCGTCGCGCACGTCGTTGGCGGCGGCTTCGATGTCGCGCGTGAGCGAGAACTCGATGGTGACGCTGGCCTCGCCGTTGCGGCTGCGCGATTCCACGGTCTCGATGCCCTCGATGCCGCTCACCGCGTCCTCGAGGATCTGCGTGATGCGCGTTTCCACCACCGCCGCCGACGCGCCCGGGTAGGCCACGCCCACCGACACGATGGGCGGGTCGATGTTGGGCAGCTCGCGCAGGGTGAGCCGGGTGAAGGCAATCACACCCAGCACCACCAGCAGCAGGCTCATCACCGTCGCGAAGACGGGGCGCTTGATCGAGATGTCGGAAAGGACCATGGGCGTGTCTCCGCGGGGCGCCGGTCAGGCGGCCTTGGCCGGGGCGGCGGGTGCCTCGGGCACCTCGGGCTCCGCAGGTGCCGCCGGCTTGGCCGGTGCTTCCACCACGCTTGATCCCTGGCGCAGCTTGACGGTGCCGTCCACCACGATGCGGTCGCCGGCAGCGAGGCCTTCGAGCACTTCCACTTCGCCACGACGGCGCTGGCCGAGCTTCACGCCCACCTGCTCCACCGTGTCGTCGGGCAGCACGCGGAACACGTGTGCGCTCTGCGCCACCTGGATGACCGAGATCTCGGGCACCACCAGCGCCTGGCGCTCGGGCTGGAACACGCGCAGCGTGAGCAGCATGCCCGGGCGAAGCAGACGGTCGGGGTTGGGGATCTCGGCGCGCACGGTGACCGCACGGGTCACCGGATCAACGCGCGAATCCACCGTGGTGACGCGGCCCGTGAATTCGCGGTCCGGGTAGGCGTTGCTGGTGGCGGTGATCACCTGGTCCTTGGCCAGCGCCGCCAGGAAGGCCTCGGGCACCGCGAAGTCCAGCTTCATCACCGACACGTCGTCCAGGCTGGCGATGGTGGTGCCCGGCGTCACCAGCGTGCCAGGGCTGACCTGGCGGAATCCCAGCACGCCGGCGAAGGGCGCGGTGATGACGCGGTCGGACAGGCGGGCGCGGGTGGCATCGAGGCGGGCGCGGGACGAGTCCATGGCGGCGCGCTGGGTGTCGAGCTGGCTGGTGGGGATGAGCTTCTGCGCCGTGAGCTGCTGCAGGCGCTGGAACTGCTGCTGGGATTCGCGATAGGCGGCGGCGGCTTCGGCCAGGCCCGCCACTTCGGCGCGCCCCGACAGGTCCACCAGCACGTCGCCGGCCTCGACGAGGTCGCCGTCTTCGAAGTTCACCCGCACCACGGTCTCGGTGACCTTGGCGGTGACCAGCACCGACTCGTTGGCGCGGGCGGTGCCGAGGGCTTCGATGGCATCGCTCCAGGGCTTGCTGGCGACGGTGGTGCTGGTGATGGTGGCGGCCGGCGCGCGGTTGCCGGCGGGCGGCTCGGCGCTGCAGCCGGCCAGCGCCAGGACCACGGCGAGGGTGGGCAGGAGTTGGCGCAGGGTCGGGCTCATCGTGCGGGTCATCCTTGAACAGGGTGGGCGGCCGGGCCGCCGGGGCGGAAGGCCGCGCCGCCGGGAGGGAGGGCGCGCCGGGATCATGTTCGCGCGGGCAAGCTCTGGGACTGACGCCCCGGCCACAAGTTCCCCGATTGTACGACCGCGGCGTCATGCCCATGTGCACACGCCGTCGCGATACGTGACGTTGCGTTGCAGCAGTGGCCACCAATGCAAACGCCGGCACGAGGCCGGCGTTGGCAGGGTCGCGAACGACGCGGTGCGCGGTGGATCAGCCGCCCTTGGTCCACTTGCCCAGCGCGGCCAAGCCGTTGGCCTTGGCGCGGGCGTACACGGTCTGCTGCGCGGCGGCGATGTTGCCCGTCAGGTCCTTGGACCAGGTCTTGAGCGCGGCCGACTGCATGGCGCGGCCGTAGCTGAAGCTCAGCGGCCAGGGCTTGGCGCCCATGCGGTTCATCGCGTCCAGGTGCGCGGTGGCGTTTTCGTCGCTCTGGCCGCCCGACAGGAACACGATGCCCGGCAGGCTGGCCGGCACGGCCGACTTCAGGCAGCGCAGGGTCATTTCGGCCACTTCTTCGATGCCGGCCTGGTCCGGGCAGTCCTTGCCCGACACCACCATGCTGGCCTTGAGAATGGTGCCCTCGAGCATCACGTTGTGCTCGTACAGCGCGCCGAACAGCGAGCGCAGGGTGACTTCCGTGATCTCGTAGCAGGTGTCGATGTCGTGCTCGCCGTCCATCAGCACTTCGGGCTCGACCATGGGCACGATGCCGGCTTCCTGGCACAGGGCGGCGTAGCGGGCCAGGGCGTGGCAGTTGGAATCAATGCAGGTGCCCGACGGGGCGTCTTCGCCGATGGTGATCACGGCGCGCCACTTGGCGAACTTCGCGCCCAGCTTGGCGTATTCCTTCAGGCGGTCGCGCAGGCCGTCCAGGCCTTCGGTGACCAGCTCGCCCGGGAAGCCGGCCAGGGCCATGGCGCCCTTGTCCACCTTGATGCCCGGCAGGATGCCGTTGTCCATCATCAGCTTGGTGAACGGGACGCCGGCCTTGGTGCTCTGGCGCAGGGTCTCGTCGTAAAGGATGGCGCCCGAGATGTAGTCTCCCAGCTTGGGGGTGGCCAGCAGCATTTCGCGGTAGGCGCGGCGGTTTTCTTCGGTGCACTCGATGCCGACGCCGTCGAAGCGCTTCTTGATGGTGGCGTTGGACTCATCGATGGCGATGATGCCCTTGCCCGGGGCCACCATGGCCTGGGCGATGTCGGCGAGTTGGTCGATGCTCATGGGAGTTCCCGGGGTTGTGTTGATAGACCACGGATTATAGCCCAACCCCTCGCCCCTCGGCCCGGCCCGGGGCCCGCCTGCACGTACGCCATGCGCACGACCTGTCCCTTCGCGGCGAGCGCCGCCCCACAGCGGCACATGTCTTGCGCAAAGCGCACGGGCGGGGGCTAGAGCTCGCCGAGGCCTTCTGCGCGGCCGGCGGGGCCGACCTTGAGCAGGCGCAGCGTGTTGGTGGCGCCGTGCAGCTCCATGTGGTCGCCGCTGGTGATGATGACGCTGTCGCCCTCCGCCAGCGCGCCCAGCGTGAACAGGTGCAGGATCGCCCCGCGCGCCGCCTCGCGCGTCGCCTGGCCCTGGCTGTCGTAGTTCACCGGGAACACGTCGCGGATCATCGCCATGCGGCGGCGGGCGCCGTCGTGGCGCGACAGGCCGTAGATCGGCACCGCGGACCGGAAGCGCGACAGGTAGCGCGCCGTGCCGCCCGATTCGGTGAGCGCGATGATGGCGCGCACCTTGATGTGCTCGGCCAGGAACATGCTGGCCATCGCGATGGCCTGGTCGGCGGCCTGCAGGTTGCGCGGCGCCTTCTCGAAATCGGTGTCGTGGTCGAACTGGCGTTCGGCGCCCAGGCAGATGCGCACCATCGCCTCCACGGCCTTCACGGGGTAGTTGCCGGACGCGGTTTCCGCCGACAGCATCACCGCGTCGGTGCCGTCGATCACCGAGTTGGCCACGTCCAGCACTTCGGCGCGCGTGGGGATGGGGTTGTCCACCATGGACTGCAGCATTTGCGTGGCGGTGATCACCACGCGGTTGTGCTCGAGCGCGGTGCGGATGATCTTCTTCTGCAGGCCGGGCAGCTCGGCGTCGCCGATCTCCACGCCCAGGTCGCCGCGCGCCACCATCACCACGTCCGAGGCGATGGTGATTTCCACCAGGTTCTCGATGGCTTCGGCGCGCTCGATCTTGGCCACCAGGAACGCGTCGCTGCCGGCGGCGCGGGCCAGCGCGCGCGCCTCGTCCATGTCGGCGGCCGAACGGCAGAACGACACCGCGATGAAGTCCACGCCCAGCTGGGCGGCGATCTGGATATGCAGCTTGTCCTGGTCGGTGAGCGCGCCCAGCGACAGGCCGCCGCCGAGGCGGTTGAGGCCCTTGCGGTTGGACAGCGCGCCGTCGGTGAGCACGCGCGTGCGGATGCGCTCGCCCTCCACGGCCAGCACTTCCACCGCCATCAGGCCGTCGTCGAGCAGCAGCGTGTCGCCGGCGTGCACGTCGTCCACCAGGCCCAGGTAGCTCACGCCCACCTGCGTGCTGTTGCCCAGCGGCGCGTCGGCGCGGCACACCAGGGTGAACTCCTGCCCGGTGCGCAGGATCACCTTGTCTTCTTCGAACTTCTCGATGCGTATCTTCGGGCCCTGCAGGTCGGCCAGGATGCCCACCTCGCGGCCCTGGCGCGCCGCGGCTTCGCGGATCGCCGCCACGCGCGCGGCGTGGTGCTCGGGCGTGCCGTGCGAGAAGTTCAGCCGCACCACGTTGACGCCGGCGCGCACCAGTTCGTCGAGCACGCCGGGCGCGTCGGTGGCGGGGCCGAGGGTGGCGAGGATCTTGGTGCGGCGCAGGGCTGGGTTCATGGGGCTCGGGCGTAGGGGCTGTGCCATAACGCTAGCACAGCACGTCGCATGTCCCGGCGTGTCCTGCAATCGATTTCAGGCGACGAAAAGTCCACGCAGGTCAGCCGGCCGCGAGACCAGGTGGGTGGCGCCGGCGGCACGCAGTTCCGCCTCGCCGCCGAAGCCCCACAGCACGCCCACCGAGCCGATTCCGTGGTGGTTGGCGCCGTCGATGTCCATGTGGCGGTCGCCGATCATCCAGATGTCCCCTTCGGACAGGCCCAGACGCGCGAACGCCTCGCCGATCAGCTCGGGCTTGTGGCTCAGCCGGCCGCAGGGCGTGGCGCCGATGATGTCCTCGAAGCGGTCGCCGAACGGCAGGTGCGCGATGATCTTGCGGGCATGCGGTTCGTTCTTGGCGGTGACCACGGCCAGCCGGTGGCCCGCTGCGGACAGCGCCGCCACCACGTCGCCGATGCCGTCATAAACCTCGTGTTCTGCCCAGCCGTGGGTTTCGAAGCGGTCGCGGTAGTGCTGCACGGCCTGTTCGGTGCGGTGGTCGTCGCCCAGCAGCGGGCCGAAGCTGTCGCGCAGCGCCGGGCCGATCCAGCGCCGCAGCTCGGCCTGCGGCGGCACCGGTTCACCCATCTGCTCCAGCGCGTGCGCCACGCAGCGCGTGATGCCCACCGCCGAATCAATCAGCGTGCCGTCGAGGTCGAACAGCAGCACCGCCATCGGATCACTCCGCCCGCTTGGTTTCGATGAAGGGCTTGCGGGCGCGGTACAGCGCCAGCCGCTCGCGCATGCCGGCCAGGCTCTCGTCGTCCTGCGAGAACGCCTCGAGGCGCTCGATGGCCAGCGCCTGCAGGCGCGCCGCTTCATCGAACTCCGACACAGCGGCGTGGCACGAGGCCAGCGTGTCGACGGTGCCCGACTCCAGCTCATCCACCTTGCCCAGCGACTTGGCCACCACCAGGCCCTCGGCGCCGTCGCGCACCGCGTCGTCCGGGGACGTGCACAGGGCCCAGGCGAGGTTGTTGCCCACGCCGGTGTTCTTGGTCAGCGGCAGGTTCTGGCGCCACATCGCCACGGCGCGCTTGCGCGAAGCGGTGTCCGCGTTCTCGTAGTACAGGTGCGTGGCGTAGCCGTTGACGGTGTCGCCGTCGCCGGCGTCCAGGCCCTTCTTGAGCCAGCGCATGGCCTCGGTCTCGTCCACCTTGCCGAACCGGCCCTCCAGCCAGCCCAGGCCCAGCATCAGCGACGACTCGCTGTCGCCGCGCTCGGCGTCCTGGCGAAGCACCGGGATGGCCTTGGCCGGATCCTTGGGCACGCCCTCGCCTTCCAGGTACATCAGGGCCAGGGCGCGGCGCGCCACGGGCGTATCCACGCTCTGGAAGATCTTCACCGCACGGGCGCCGTCGCCGTCCAGCCCCTCGTGGCCCTGCGCGTAGAGATAGGCCAGGGACATCGCGGCATAGTCGTTGCCAAAGATCGCGCCGCTGCGGAACCATTCCTGCGCCTGCACCCAGGCCTTGTCGGCCATGGCCTTGCGGCCCAGGCCCAGCATGGCGTCGGTGTTGCCCCCCGCCGCCGCCTCAAGCCGCCAGCGCTGCGCCTGCGCCTCGTCCCTGGGCACCGAAGGTTCCCCCTGCAGCAGTTCGGCAAGCATGGCCTGCGAGCTGGCGTCGCCCGCTTCGGCGGCCTGCCGCAGCAGGGGCACCGCATCGGCGTATTGCTTGCCCTGGTAGAGGTCGGCCGCCAGCAGCCGCGCCGCGACGGTCACGCCGGCGTCGGCATGGCGGCGCAGCGCCGCCGCCTGTTCCTTGGACATGCGCGAGTCGTCGGCCAACTGCATGGTCTTGCCGGCCAGCATGGCCCAGGCGTAGGGGTCGTCCTTCGCCGCCAGCGCCTCGAGGCGGCTGCGCAGCCCGGCGGGGTAATCCTTGTCGTCCCCGCCCGCGTAGTCGCGCCCGAAGTCCACGGCGGCCTGGCTGGGGCCCATGATGGCGCCCGCCTTGTCGAGCAGCTGCATGGCGGCGGCTTCGTCCTTTTCCACGCCCACGCCCTGCGCATAGGCCAGCGCCAGCGTGACGGTCGGCAGGCCCAGACCCTTTTCCACCTGCGGCAGCAGCGCGTCCACCACGCCTTCGCCGCAGCCTTCGAATGGCTGCGCCAGGCACAGGTTCAGCCACTGCCGCGACGAGACCTGGCCGCCGATTTCGGCCGCCGGGCGCAGGCGCGCCGCTTTTTCCTTGGTGCCCTCGGTGGACCAGGCCTCCAGCGTGGCCAGCATGTCCGCGCCCATCACGGCGCTGTTGTTGGACAGGTCGCGCACGATGGAACGCGCATAGTTGCGCCGCGTGGCCGGGTAGACCGCGTTGGCCTCGCCGCGGTTGAGCGCCATCACCACGTCGAGGTAATCGAAGGCGAAATGCCGCTCGCGCTTGGCCTCGGGGTCCCACATGGCCACGTGGGTGACCAGGTGGCGGGGCTGGGTGTAGTAGTCCAGCCACTCGTAGCGCAGCTCCAGGCCGCTGGCGCGCAGCATGGCGTAGATGTCGCTGCTGCCCACCACCCGGGTGGGGCGGCTGGTCCAGTCTCGGTGTTCGTTGGACAGCGCGCGGCGCGCGATGGCGGCGAAGCGCATGGCGTATTTTTCGGCCGCCTCTTCGTCACCCAGCGCTTCGGCGCAGCGGTAGGCGGCGTTGAGCACCGTGGCCGACAGCGGGGCCAGCGCCACCGCGCTGGCCAGTCCTTGTGCGTTCTTGCGGCACCGCTCGGGCTCCGCACCCTCGCTGCCGCCGCCGGACTCCAACGCCAGGTCGTAGGCCTCGTAGACGGCCTTGACGTCGGCCTTGGCCATGAACTCGCGCCACTCGGCCTCGGGGTCGGGATCGGCGGCCAGCACGGGCGACGCGACGGCCGCGAGGGCCAGCAGCAGGAAGGCGGAGCGGCGCAGCGGCGCGAAACGCGGGAACGTGCAGTGGCTCATGGCATCCATCCTTGATAGTCGGGGCTTACTGCAGGGAGCCGCGCAGCAGCTCGCGCAGGCGGCGGTCGCGGTCGCTGTTCTTCACCGCCGTGGGCAGGCCGAAATGCAGGCGCATGTTCAGCGATTCCTTGGCGGTGCGAAGCGCGGTGAGGTAGTCGGGCATGGCGTCGGTGCCGACGTGGTCGCTGTCGTTGCGCATGCGGTGCACCAGGTTGACGGTGCGCTTGTCCTGCGCCAGCGTGCGGTGGAAATCCAGCGGGCCACCCTTGGCGTCCAGACGGCCGGGAAGGGTCGAAAGCACCCAGCCCTCGGGCAGCTCGAAGGCCACCTCGTGCCGCAGCTCGCCCGGCCGCGACAGCGCCAGCGGCTCGGTGCGCGCCATGGACGAAGGCAGGTTGAGGTCGGCCGCCAGCGACTCGGCGAACAGGTCGATGTAGCTGCCGTCACCGTTGCGCTTGAGCGCTTCGTCCAGGCGGTAGTGCTCGCGGATCACGGTGACGTTGGTCTTCGGATCTTCGCTGGCGGTGGCCGGCGTGACCACGGTGAGCTCGCCGTACTGCTTGCGGTAGTAGTCCGCGAAATCGGTGGCCAGCTGTTCGAAGGGGCGCGCCAGCATGCGGTGGCGGATGGCTTCGGCGCGGCCGCCGCGATAGGTGGCCTCCACCTTGAGGTCAATGGACTTGCCGTCGCCACTGGGCACGAAGGTTTCCTTCACCACCAGGCCGCTGTCGACCTGGTCGGGCGCCAGCACGGTCACCAGCTTGTCGCTGCCCGCCACCACCGGCAGGGCCACGCCGTAGTCGAACAGGTCCAGCTGGCGGATGTCGCCGCGCTGCTGGCTCAGGGTGGGATCGAGCCAGTAGGACTTGCCCTGCAGGCGCAGGCGCACGATCACGTGGTTGAACGCGGACGCCGCGGGCAGCTGGTTGGCCACGGCGCGGCCTTCGCGCGTGGACACCAGGGCCGGCTCGGCCTCCAGGCCCAGGCGGCGCAGCAGCACCACGGCCAGGTAGGTCTTGTCCTTGCAGTCGCCGTAGCGGCGCGCCCAGGTCACGGCGGGCGGGTTGGGCTGGTGGGTGTTGTCGCCCATTTCCACGCCGAAGTAGCGCACTTCTTCCTGCGTGGCGCGCAGCACGGCGGCGGCGCGCTGGAAGGGATCGGCGATGGCCTTCCACTCGGCCAGGCGCGCCTCGAGCTCGGGCGGCAGGGTCACGTCGGCCGGGTACAGCGGCAGCGCCCAGTCCACGATGTCCGACCAGCGCCACTCGGGGGCGATCTCGATGTAGGGGAAGGGCGTGTACCAGTTCGGATAGCGGCCGGCGTCGCGGATGCCCGCGACGTTGCGCGACAGCATCGATACTTCGCGGCGGTCGGGGTGGTCGGTGCGCTGCACGGGCAGTTCGATGCCCAGGTTCTTCACCGCCACCGCGGTGCCCGGGTCGAACAGCACGCGGCCGCTGCGCTCGAGCATCGGGTTGGTCCAGGCCATCAGGAAGTAGCTGGTGATGTGGCCTTCCAGGATCGGGTTGCTGCCGTCCACGGTATAGCTCACGCGCACCACGTCGCCCGCGCGCACGTCCTCGAGCACGATCAGCGCGGTGACGTCGCCGTCGGAGAGGTTTTCCTCGAAGCCGCTTTCGCGGCGCGCCAGCGAGATCTGCGCGGGGTCCAGGCGGTTGAGCCAGGCGCCGTCGCGGCGCAGCTCCACCCGGTGGATGGTGAGCGTCTGGTACAGCGGGCTGAAGTCGATGCTGAAGCGCGCAGCCTCGCCCACCAGGGTTTCCGACAGCGGCTGGAAGGCGCGGTCGTCGAAGGCGACGTAGCGGCCGCCGCGGCGATCCACCTGGCGGTCGATCAGCCAGTTGCGCCAGGGGTCGCTGGCGCCCGCGCCGGCATCCTGGGGCCATTGCGGCGCGACGGTACGTTCCACCACGAAGTCCGGCGCCGGCCCGACGGCGAACTTGAATTCACCCCGCGTGTGGACCTGGGTTTGCGCCAGCGCCGGCAGCGCCAGCAGGCCCGCCACCAGCACGAGGGCCCGGCACCACGCCGAGGCGATCATGCGCGGGCCTTGAGCGCGGTGACGGCAGGCAGTTCCTTGCCTTCGCAGAACTCCAGGAAGGCGCCGCCGCCGGTGGAGATGTAGCTGATGCCCGACTCCACGCCGTATTTGTCCACGGCCGCCAGCGTGTCGCCGCCGCCGGCGATGGAGAAGGCGTCGGAGTCGGCGATGGCGTGCGCGAGCGTTTGCGTGCCCT
>FSSH01000518.1_pt1 | contig 12507 bp, 14 predicted proteins | sample 1166101 | NCBI WGS metagenome assembly FSSH01 (sample SAMEA32972668, study PRJEB13176) | freshwater metagenome | biome: Drinking water system; feature: Biomass in drinking water that filtered by 0.45 um membrane; material: drinking water | place: USA | collected 2012-12-20 | depth 0 m | reverse complement strand
AACTCTCAGCGGAAATCAACAGGGCGTGCTCGTAGAGCCGCTTCGCCCCGATCCGGCGGAAGGAGCGGGCGTGCATCAGGTTGATGGCCGCGTAGATGTTCGGCTGGTTCAGGAACGTGAGCATGATCGGATCGAAGGCGTAGCGCAGCTCGCCGTTCTCGGCCCGGCACAGATCCGCCGACAGGAAGTGGACGATCGCGAGGTGATCCTGTCCCTCGTCCTTGTAGCGGATCTCGACGTTCACGCCCCCGAGGCGAAGGAGTGCGTCCTCCAGATCCGCCATCCGGAAGCCGCCGCCGATGTATTTGAGGACGTCGCGCACCGGGACGGAGTGGACCGGCCGATGGGTCAACGCGTCGTGCGCGATGTAGAGCAGGTAGTCGAACAGCTTGTGGTCGACGATCTGCAGAGGGGTCTGCGGCTTCGCGGTGACGGCTTCGATCGCCTTCCTGAACGTGCGGTCGTAGCTGGGCGTGACGCGTGCGACGCGCATCGAAGGAACAGATGCCATGGTCAACTCCGTTTCGAGGCATACTCGACTACGGGGTCGACTACGGCAAGTGCAAAAGTTGTAGTCGTCTGTGGACCGATCCGTAGTCGGGCCCCGGATGCCGGATGACGGCGGACCTGTTCGATCCGTAGTCGACCCCTGTCCGGATCGTAGTCGACCCCCTTTTTAGAGAACGGGATTTCTCAATGATTCCAATGAGATGCAAAACAGGATTTCGATGTGAATCTTATAGAAGGCGAGGGAGCCGCCGAACCCTCGATTTCAGAGGATCGAAGCAACGACGGACCGGTTCGGATTTTTTCGACGTTTCGTAGTCGTTGCCTTCCGTCGGTGCTTCAGCGCTGACCGACGGCGGGGCGGCCTTGAGCCTTTCGACGAAATTCCCAGGGCATCTCGAAGGGACCGACCCAGATGCCCCTTCGGCCGATCCGGGCCTCCGACTCCTGGGCCACGTAACGGGTGGAGACCGCCTTGGGCACCACGGCCAGACCTTCCTGGACGAGGGTGTCGGCCGGATCGAGACCTTCGACGGTGGAGCAGATCGACGACACCGCATCCCCCGCCTGGATCTGCCCGACGCACCGGATCCGCCTTCCGTCCACAAGGGCGGTGAGACGGTCCCTGGCCTTTTCCCCGCAGCGCCAGCCGGAGGCCTGCACGGTGCAGAGCTGGCGGATCTCCGGGGCATCCGCGCCGAACAGCGTCACGATCCGGTCGCCGATCGACAAGGTGTCTCCGTCGATGACGACGGCCGTTCCCTCGAAGACCATCCCTCTCGGATCGACCTGCGTCCCGGATCTCCCTTGTTGGACGACCGTCGTCTGCGGCGGCAGGGTCTGCGCGCCGGAATTCGGCGGTGCCGGAGGGCGGACGTCCTTGTCCCGATCCGGCTGGGTCTGAGGTGTGGCGGCCTGGAAGTCGCGGTTCGTGTTGTTGCCCAGGCCGAACGGATCGGACGGCGACGTCCGCAGGTAGCTCTGGCCCGGGACCACGACGCCCGGAGGCGCGGTCGCGATCGAGCCGTAGCTGGAATAGGGGTTCGTTCCGGGGATGTAGCCGGTCGGAGCCCCGGCCGGTCGATAGGGATTGTAGCCCGGCACCACCGCGTTCGGGACGTAGTAGGTGTTCTGCGCCTGCGCGCCGGCTGACGTCGCGACCAACGCGGCCGCGACGAGGAACGATCTGAACATCTGGCACTCCTTCGCTCGGCCGAGTCTCGGGTCGAAAGCGTCCGCGTGCAAGTCCGCTCCTTCACTGGAACCAGGCGGCCCGTTTCCCTAACCTCGATACCCGGACCTTCGACGATCCGGCCGCCGCGGGCGGAGCCCGATCGGGAGTGGACCATGGACTGGACGGAAGAACGGAATTCCAGGCTGCGGGACCTCTGGGACGAGGGACTGTCCACCCGGGCCATCGCGGCCGCTCTGGGGGTGACGAAGAACGCCATCGTCGGGAAGTCGTATCGTCTCGGCCTGGAGCGCAGGTGCCCGTCGAACCGGCCCGGTTCGGCGCCCCGGCCTCAGCCCGTTCCGGCGAAGCGGCCGGAGCGGCCGGGGCATCCGGTTCTCGAACTCCGCGTCGGCGTATGCCGGTGGCCCCTGGGGGATCCGAGGACCAGCGCCTTCCGCTTCTGCCTCGATCCCACCGAGGGCGGAACGACCTACTGCCCCGGCCACCGGATCATGGCGACCCGATCGAAGGCCGTCGGCGAACGAAGGAACGAAACTCGACCTTCCGCCAGTTGATCTTCTCGATCCATTCCTTCAGGTTCGCTCCATGCAAGGAATGGAACTTAGGCCCGACAGAAGCGCCGCTCCGGCGGTGATCGACCTGTTCTCGGGGTGCGGCGGCTTCTCGCTCGGCTTCCGCAACGCCGGGTTCCGCATCGCCGGCTCGGTGGAGCTCGATCAGAGCGCCCGTGCGACCCACGCCGCGAACTTCCCGGAGGCGGCGCACTTCTGCGACGCGACGCGGGTCGATCCCGACGAGGTCGCGGCTTCGTTGGCGCACGCTCCGTTCCGCGTTCTCGTCGGAGGACCGCCCTGCCAAGCCTATGCCCGCGTGGGTCGGGCCAAGCTCCGCAGCGTCGCCTCGCGGGATAAGGCCCATCTCGACGATCCGCGGGTCACCCTGTTCCGGCACTGGCTCCGGTTCGTCGAGGCGATCCGGCCCGAGGCCGTGGCGATGGAGAACGTCCTCGACTGCCTCAGCTTCGGCGGGCGGAACGTCATGGAGGAGACCTCCGAGATCCTGGTGTCCCTCGGATATCTCCCTCGCTACACGATCCTCAACGCCGTGCACCACGGGGTCCCGCAGATCCGCGACCGGGCGTTCCTTCTGGCCTTCCGCAGCGACCTGGGTCTCGAGCCCACGTTTCCGGCACCGTCCCACGCCCACGAGCTGCCGCGCGGCTACCTCCATTCGCGCCACGTCGCGCTCAGCGGCGCCGGCGCAGCATCGTCGCGCTTCTTCGTGAAGCCTGTCCACCCGACCTCCGGCCTTCCCCCGGCCAGGACCGCGCGGGAGGCCATCGGCGATCTTCCTCCGCTCAACGGATCGATGGCGGCCGGAGCGAAGAAGGGGCGGCGCAGCACCTCCGACGCGACGCTCTATCGCGACGACGTGGCCCCCTCGGATTATGCCTCGCGTCTGCGCGCGTTGCGGGACGGGGAGGGCACGACCGGTCATGTCACCCGGGCGATCGGCCGCGATGCGGTTCTGTGCTCCCTCATGGAGCCGGGATCGGAGTATCCAGCGGCCCACGCCATCGCCGAGAAGATCCTCGCCGAGAGGATAGAGGCGCTGCGCCTCGCCGGAAGCCCGACCGATCCAGAAACAGTGGCCTCGTTGCGGAGCGGGATCGTCCCGCCCCATCCGCCACACACCTTTCCCAACCGGTGGTGGAAGATGGTCGCGGATCGGCCGACCCGGACGCTGCTCGCCCATCTCGGGAAGGACGGCTACAGCCAGATCCACTTCGACGGACGGCAGGGCAGGGTGCTGTCGGTCCGGGAGGCGGCCCGTCTCCAATCCTTCCCCGACGGCTTCAAGTTCGAGGGGACGATGAACAACGCATTCCGTCAGATCGGCAACGCCGTCCCGCCGCTTCTTGCCGAGGCCATCGCCTCGAGCTTGGCCGACTCGGCATTCGGTACGACCGTTCCCCTGGCGGCGTGATCGAAGGAATGCACCGCGGATTGAAACCTTTCCTGTCCTTCGATCTTTGACATCCCGAGCCCGGCACAACATTCCCGGGCTGCTCGGACGGCTTCGCCATCTCGCGGGTCATCGGAACGGGGCGGATGCGGGACACGGATCACGAGGCGCTGTCGGCGACCCTCCAGTCGGTTTCGGATCCCGAAGCCTTCGCGGAAGCATTCTGTCGCTTGGCGGCCGAGGCCGGCTACCGCGCCTGGGTGATGGCGGAGATGACGCGGACGGGGGAGGGCGGCCACGTCTTCGAGGTCCTGGCGTCGTCCCATGCCGGAACGGTCCGGCGCTCCTACGCCTGCCGGTCGACCGAGAAGGGATTCCGCCTCGTGTCTCGCACGTGGCGGGCGAAGGCGCCGTTGAAGTGGCGTGTCGTGACCGACGGAACCCAGCCGCAGGAATCCTGCGTTCATCTTCATGCCCACCTGGGCGGGCTGCCCGGCGAGGAACTGCTGGTCGTTCCCCTCGACTCCGTCGATCCGTCGCGCCGGGGCTTCGGTTTCGCCCTACCGGCCGACGTCGAGTGCCGACCCGACGACATGACGGACGGCATGCGGCTCTACGGGGCATTCTTCGCACGGCGGAAGCAGGAGGCGAACCTGCCAAGGCGTGTCGATCTCAGCCGCCGCGAGGTCGCGGTGCTGCAGAACTGCGCGATGGGCATGAAGAGCGACGCCATCGCGGAAGCGGAAGGCATCTCGCCCCACACCGTGAAGGACTACCTGGAGCGCGTCCGCATCAAGCTCGAGGCGCGGACGATCGCCCATGCGGTCGCCTTGGCGATGAGGGCCAAGCTGATCCGTTAGCGGGGGTCAGGCCGCCTTGTCCCGGGGCGGCGCGCGGCGGGATTGCCGGTCCGAGGGCATGTACGAGATCTCGGCGTGCTCCGCGCAGTACGGGAACGAGCCGAGGCGCTCCGCGCAGCAGAAGCGGAAGCCCGGCTTCTGCGGGTCGCCGATCGGCCAACGGCACGAGCGCTCCTTCAGCTGCATCACGGGATGCCCGGCGAACGGCTCGGGTTCGGCTGCCGGCTCCGGTACCTCCGGAGGGGAGGGGGGCGTCGCCAGAGCCGGAGGCGCGGCCTCCGCAGCTGGCACCGCGGGTGCGGGTTCGGGCAAGGCGGCCTCAGGCTGGGGCTCGCGGGCCTTGGTCTGCGATCCGGTTTCGCCATCGGCCGCGGCGACGATCTTGCGGGTGATGCCGAGGCGATGGATCTTGCCCATGACGGCGTTTCGATCCTTCAAGCCCATCGCGGCGGCGATCTGGGTGCCGCTGAGGTTCTCGTGGACCCAGAGCCTCTTCAGCTCCGCGACCCTGTCGTCGTTCCAGAAGGTATCCACCGCCACGATCGTTATCCATCCTGTGCTGGAACGGGGGAATGTTCACCCTCGGTCCTTTGTTCCGGACTGGACCTTGCCGCGGATGCATCCTATCGACGAAGGAACGAATTTTGTAGTGGAGCCGCCTGCATGAGAGGGTTCGCCTTCGCATTGGCCGTCCTTGCGACGACCGTGTCGCTGAATGCCGTTCGTGCCGACGACGGCGTCGTGGCCTACGTCGACGGACGTGCGGTCAAATCCTTCCAGGTCTTCCAGGCCGGCGTGAAGTTCTCGCAGCGCATCAGAAACGCGCCCTACGCTGCGCAGACCGCCTTTCTCCACGGGCAGGTGGTCGACGTCGCGATCCTCTCCGATGCGGCACGCCGAGATGGTTACGCTCCGCCCTCGGTCGAGGCCGATCGCGACTACGAAGCCGACTCCGAGGCCGCCGCGGTGATGATCCGCAAGCTCGCGTCCGACCTGAAACCCGACGAGGCGGCGGTGCGCACCGCGTTCGAGAAGCTGGAGCCGACGTCCGAGTACAGGGCTCGGCACATCCTCGTCCCTTCGAAGGAGGCGGCGACGGAGGTCCTGGCTCGCGTGCAGAACGGCGAGGACTTCGCCGAGATCGCCAAGGCCGTGTCCATCGACAAGGAATCGGGGGCCCGCGGCGGGGAGCTCGGCTGGTTCGCGAAGGACCGGATGGTGCCGGAATTCGGCACGGCGACCGCTGCCCTCTCTCCCGGCCGCTTCTCGGATCCGGTGCAGACCCGCTACGGCTGGCACGTCATCCAGCTGCAGGAGGTCCGCCCGGGTGCCCGTCCGCCCTTCGAAACGGAGGCTCCCCGGGTCCGGCAGGAGATCGTGCAGCGCGCGATCGGCGAGAGGATCGCAGCCCTTCGATCCGCCGCCGACGTGCGCTGGGTCGTCCAGAAGCCCGCCGGCTGGTGACGGAGCGGCCGTTGGACGTCCCGCGCAACACTCTCGGCGTGCTCGATCTCTTCAGCGGGATCGGCGGGATATCCCTGGGCCTGGAGAGGGCAGGGCCGTTCCGCACCGTCTCGTTCTGCGAGGCGCTGGAGTCCCGCCGCCGCATCCTCCGCCGCCATTGGCCCGACGTGGAGATCCATGACGATGTTCGAACCCTCGACGGAGGCCGATTCAGGCACGGCGACGAACGCGCCGACGTCATATGCGGTGGCTTCCCCTGCCAGGACATCTCGCTCGCCGGTCGAGGCGCGGGGCTCGAGGGAGAGCGGTCGGGTCTCTGGTCGCAGTTCGCGCGCCTCATCGGGGAGATCGGACCGAAATGGGTCGTCGTCGAGAACGTCGCCGCCCTCCGTTCGCCCAGACGGAAGCTCCGGTTCTGCGAGTGCGGATGGCGAGGCACCAAAGCCCGTCGAGATTGCCCGTCTTGTCAACGGGACTTGGGTGCAGCCGCAGACGGACTTGCTCTCGCCGCTGGGCTCGGCACCGTTCTTCGGGACCTGGCCGCGCTCGGGTATGATGCGGAGTGGCATTGCATCGAAGCTGCCCGACTTGGCGCCCCGCACCTGCGCGACCGTGTCTGGATCCTCGCCCGGAGAGCTGCTTCCGACGCCGGTCTCGGCGGATGCGAAGCGGGGGACCGGAACCTACCGGCGGGGCAGCCGCACGTTGAAGGGGATGGTCCAGGTCCATCTGGCGGAAGAGCTTCTCCCTACGCCGAGGTCCTGCTCCGGCCTGCGCTCCTCCGGGAGCAATCGGACAGAGCTGTCGAACGCTACTGGCCGGAAACTTGGCGCGAGCGGCTTGATCGCGTTGACGACATGGATGCTCGGGTTCCCGGAAGCGTGGAGCAGCTCTCCGCACTCGGAGCCACCGTCGTCGTCGCCATCCCCGAGATGATCGGCAACGCCATCATGATCGCCGAAGGCCTGCGCGAGCCTCCCGCCGATTGGGACGACCTCCGGTCTGCAGCCTGAGGTCAGCCGGCCAGGGAGAGCCGGGCCGGGTAGGCGACCCGGATCTGGTTCGCCGATGCCCGGCAGGCCCCGGCGAGATCCCGATTCTCGACGACGCGGCGTCCGGCCAGTTCGAGATGGAAGCCGGCCTCGTCGCTGCCGAAGCGGAAGTCGTCCCATTCGAGCGACGCAGTCCGCATCTCCAGACCGGGACGGGCTTCGACCGCCACCGCGAGCGCCTCAAGGGCATCGGCGACGTGCAGATGGCGGGACGTCTCCTGTCCGCCGCCGGCGACGATCAGTTCCGCGAGATCGGTGCTGAGAGGAAGGAGCAGGGCGAGCGCGGCGCCGAAGCTGTCCGACTGCGGGTCGGTGACGACGATCATGGCGCTCACCTCCCTGTCCGAGGGCGAGCTCTACCATAAGCCGCGGTGCCACGCATCCGGCATTCGCCGCCGCAGGACGGGGGACGTGGCGACCGGCGTCACGGGGACGGGGGTCGCGCCTCGATCTCGGGAGGAGCGCCGCCGTAAACGGCCGCGAGATCCGCACCTTCGTAGTTCCGGATGCGCCGGTGGAGGACGTCGACCGTCTTCAGGGCGTCGTCGCGAGAGGAGCAGGCTGCGTCGGGGTAGTCGAAGCGACGCAGGTCCGCAGCGACGGATTCCACGCCGTCGAGGAATGCCGGGATGTCCGAACGGTCGCAGTCGGACGCGAGACGCTGGTGCGCCGCCCGGGCGAGCGCGTAGGCGTCGACCCCGGGGACGGTCATGTGGGCGATCCGCTCGGCGAACACCTGGAGCACCCGGTCGCCGAGCCTGCAGGTCTCGAGGACGAGGTCGTCTCGCCGCAGGAATGCGGCGTCGAACTCGACTATGCGCCCCGAGGGGCCGAACGTTTCGGGATCGCGGTGTCGGGCCCGGCCGATCTCGGCTGTCCACGCGAGCATGTCGTCCAGGCGGTCGGCCCGGAAGGAGGTCTCGGCGTTGCTCCGGAACGGATGGCGGCTCGGGGCAGGGATGTCGAGGTAGACGCAGTAGTTGCTGAGTCCGAGCTGTTCGACGGCCCAGACCGGTTCGGGCTGGCTCATCCAGATCTTGCCGTCCACCAGCAGGAGGTCCGCCCCCAAACGCTTGACCGCTTCGGCCGACGTGACGCGGTCGTCCGCGACGATCTCGCCTTCGAGCGCGTCGGGCGTGGTGGTGTCGCGCCAGGAGACGAGGCGCGAACCGGTCCGCCGCTCGTGCTCCAGCAGGATCGGATCGAAGACGAACGGCGGCCATCTGTTCGTTCCGAGGACGATGCGGTTCCAGCCGACCTCGTCGGTGTACCCGTATTCGGCACCGCGGGTCGCGGGGGTCCACAATCCGCCGTCGAAGCCCTTGAACGTGTAGGACCGCTCCTCGTCGCGTCCGGTCTTGGCCCAATCGGGGCGACCCAGGAGAGCGCGTCCGACCACCCGGACGTCCTCGCTCGAGGCGGTGCGCACCTCGAGATCCAGGGGAGCGCGCAGCGTGACGCGTCTGGGCTTGCGCTGCCCCTTGCCGACGACGTCGGCCCGGTACGGATGCCAGATGCGGAGCCTGGTGGTGGACATCGTGGATGCGCGCCTGCTCGAAGGGTATGGGGACCCTCGACAAAGCCGGCGCAAGACTCAACCTCGGGACCCCGCCTCCCCCAGGAGCGGAATGGGATTGACGACGCGGCGTCGACGTTTTCGTGCGCCGGTGCCAACCTCGTCCGCAGCCCGGGAGATCGACGATGACGCGGACCGAAACCAGACGCCTCGACGCCGCCGACTTCCTCGAAAGGGTCGGCTGCGAGATCAAGGCGGTGATGTCCGACAGGCGCGGGGGTTCGTACTCCGTGGGGCGTGCCGGGGAGCACGGCTACTTCCTGCCGACGACCTGGTCCTCGGAGGCGGCCGTCCTCGACTGGGTCCACGGGAACCACGCGGTCGTGCGGCGCGGCGTGCTGGGCGATCCGGTCGACCGGGCCGAATACCTCCTCCACGTGCTCGATCGTGCGGCCGAGCGCGCGGGCGGCGACTGGTACGTCTTCATGGCGGCCGCCGGCGACGGGGTGGCCCAGGTCCGCAAGGAGGCCGAAGCCGCCACGGACGACGAGCTGCTCGAAGCCGTCGCAATCTTCGAGGAAGCCGACCGACGGGCCCCCGAGACTCTGGTGGCCATGGTCCGTGGCCAGCTCGGAATGGAGCAGGCCGAGTCCTACGCTCCCCGAGCCTGACGCCGCGCGTTGAGGTCTCGCGGCTTCGGCGCCATCATCCGCCTTGCCGGCCCGACGACGGGCCTCGGAGATCCGGATGCCGAAGCGGACGATGGCGACGATCCTGGCGCTCGCCTTGCCGGCCGCACCCGCGGGCGCCGGCGCGGCCGAGAGGTGGCAGGCGGTCAGCAGGACCGCGACCTCGGTCACGGGGGATGTGCTGTTCTCGTCCGACCGCATCGTGTTCAAGGGCGGCAAGTCGCTGGGGCTGACGCCGGCGGGGACGATCTCCCGCTTCGAGATCAACGGACAGGTCGTGCCGGGCGCCGTCTACCGGGTGACGAGGCCGGAGGATCCGAAGCTCGTGGCCGGCAACAGGCTGTGCGGGTCCGGCAGCCCCGTGTCCTACCTCGTGGTCACGAAGCCGAAGCCGACCTACGGCGACAAGGCCCCGCGGAGCCTGTCCGTCTTCACCGGCGACACCCCGCCCTTCTCCGCCGCCGCGACATGCGGGGACTACAATTACGAGGCATCCGCGCCGTAGGACTCGCCGGCTGCCGGAGGGTCGTTCAGTGGATGGAGGTCGCGGACCATCGCGGCCGTCCGAGACATGTCCGTATGGAGATAGATCTCGGTCGTGCCCAGATCCGCGTGGCCGAGCATCTCCTGGATCGAACGCAGGTCGGCTCCGTTCGAGAGCAGGTGCGAGGCGAAGGCGTGCCGGAGCTTGTGCGGCGACACGCGGTCGGGGTTGCGGATGCCGGCCGCCACGGCCGCCTCCTTGATCTCGGCCAGGGCACTCTGCCGGGTGAGGGGGGCCCGGCCGTCCCGCACGGCATGGAAGACCCAGCTCTCCGATGCCGAGCCGTAGGCTTCCGCGAGACCGCGCCAGACCTTCACGGCCTCGATGGCGCGCTCGTGCAGCAGCACCATCCGCTCCTTGCCGCCCTTGCCCTCCACGATCATCGTCCGTCCGCCGTCCGCGATCGCGCGGGCCGGCAGGTTCACAGCCTCGGACACCCGCATGCCCGACGCGTAGAGGACCTCGAACAGCGCAGCCCGGCGCGCATGGCCCGCCTGCCGGTAGAGACCGACGGACTCGTCCCGTGCCAGCCGATGCGCCGTCTCCAGAAGTCGGTCCACCTCGGCGATCGTAAGCACCAGGGGGAGGCGGGACGGCCGCTTCATGGGAGAGGCGAGGCCGGAAGGATCGGTGTCGGCAAGTCCCTCCCCGATCAGGAAGCGATGGATCGATCGGACGACCGTCCTCCGGTGCGCGACGGTCGCCTCGGAGAAGTGCCGGTCGTCGAGATGGCCTAGATATGCGCTGAAATCGTCGCGGGAGGCATCCAGGATAGTCCTGGACCGCGACGCGAGGAAGTCGGCCCAGCAGCGCGCGCTGGTGCGGTAGACGCCCAGCGAGCTCGCCGCGGTCCCGCGTTCCGCGGCCAGGGCCTCGAGCCAGAGTTCGATCGGATCGTCGGGCGTCTGCTCCTGCATGCGCGCAGTCTGCGCCGATCCGGTTAGGGCATCGTCAACGATGTCGGAGGATCGAGCTGGGAGCACCTGGCTTGCAGGTTCCGCGGGCGGCCGGTGGCCATGGTTCGTTAACAGAGGGCCCCCAGCATTCTCCGGAATGCGATCGGGACCCTTTCGAGGTGCGGTCGACGGCACGGTCCGCATCTGCAGCGAAGGAAGGCGGCATGTACCGTCGAACGACGATCCTGGGGCTCCTGAGCGTCCTACCGCTGGCGCCGACGCCGGCCTCGACCGTCCTTGCCCAGGCGGATCGCAGGGTGCCGGGCTTCGAGGAGGTCCGGGTGGCCCGGATCCCGGAGCCGCGCCTTCCGGCCGTGCAACCAGAACACGGACCCGCTGTTCCGAAGCAGACCGTCGCCGCCCCGTCCATACCGGCTTCGGCACCGGTTCCGCTGCGGCTCTCGGAGGCGGCTGATCGGATCCCGACGATGATCATGCCGGCGATCCCACTGGCCGTCGTGGACACCGTAGCTGGGAAGGTATCCGCCGCTCCTTCACCAGCGCAGTCGGCCGCCGCACCCGTTCAAGCTTCCGACGGGGAGGTCGTGCTTCGACAGTCCTCGTCGGAGCCGGAGAAGAGAACGGAGATCGCCGCCTCGACGGTTTCGAAGCGGTTCGTAGGCGTCTGGTACAAGAAATCACCGGATGACTGCCACGCCCGCGTCGACGACGACACCGAGCGCATGCTGATGCACCTTACGCCGACGAAGCTGGACTTCTACGAGACGCATTGCCGGATCACGTCAACGGCCCTCGTCGGCGACACCTACAAGCTCGGGACCAGCTGCACGTCCGAAGGGATCACCTCGAAGCCGACGACGACGATCCGCATGATCGACGCCGACACGTTCACGATCGACGCCTACGAGGCCGCCGGCATCAGAAACTGGACATACCGTCGATGTGAATCGAAGGGGCATCGTGCTGCCGGCGCGCCTCCGCGGAACGCACGTGCGGAACGCTCGGCAAAGGTGTCGAAGAACGGGTGCATGGGTACCTTCGTCCGCAACACCTGCCAACCCGGCCGTAAGATCGGATGCTACCTGCCGAACAAGGCCGGAGAGAGAACTCTGTTCGTGAGCCAGAGCTACGAGGACGGTCAGCGGACCTATTCCGGCTACCGGACCACGGACTATGCCGCCGGCGACGTCCGCATCGATCCTGGCTGCAGGCTGCCGTAGAACCAACGGGATCCTGACGGGGGAGGGGAGTGTTCGTGCATGGAGCATCCGGGATGTCTCTCCTGGATCGACCCACGAATTGTTGAGAATGACATTCGAGCCTAGTTCTTATATAACGATGCCGCTACCCGGTTTTAGTGTCGTGCATACAGTTCTTGTCAAAACACCAATTATGCGAATGCAGAACAAGCCTCACGACAGGCACTATATAGTTAATAAATCCATGGAAATGATTCCATGCAGCGCCCGGTACGCCATCTGGGATGCTTGTTAAGAGTCGTAATCCTCCCAGGAGACCACCGATGAAACTGATCGCTGCCTACGTCTCCTGGCTCGTGTCCCTGGACAACGAGCCCCTCTCCACGTCAGTCCTCGTCGGAGAACGGGACGAGGTGGTCGACCGGTTCGAGCAGTCTGGCGGCCGTAGGCGCTGGATCGGCGTATGCGCGGGTTCGGATACGAACGCCACCGCACAGGAGTTGATGATGTTCATCCACTTCAACACCCTTGTCGTGCGCGATCGGGTGGACTTCGAGTCCGTGCACCGCGAGTTCCTGAAGGGTCGTGTCCGTCAATGA
>FSSH01004229.1_pt1 | contig 12518 bp, 12 predicted proteins | sample 1166101 | NCBI WGS metagenome assembly FSSH01 (sample SAMEA32972668, study PRJEB13176) | freshwater metagenome | biome: Drinking water system; feature: Biomass in drinking water that filtered by 0.45 um membrane; material: drinking water | place: USA | collected 2012-12-20 | depth 0 m | reverse complement strand
GTCTGCGCGCCGGCGGGCGCCGCGATGAGACAGAGGAGAAGAAAAGCGGCGGGGAAGGCGCGCATCGGGGCTGAGACCATCGCTTGATGTCAGCGGCCGAGCATCATTCGTGCCGGGCTTTTTCAATGGCGCTGGCAAGGCGCGCGACCGCGGCGGCGGGGCCGTCCGGGCCGTCCCAGACGGCGCCGGCGACGGCGATGAAATCGGCGCCCGCGCGCACCAAGGCGCCGCAGTTGTCGGGCGTGATCCCGCCGATCGCGACACAAGGAACCGTCGTCATCGCCGACCAGTCTTCGATGAGCGAAACGCCGGCGCGCGCCGGCGCCGCTTTCGTCCGTGTTGGGAAGAAAGCGCCGAAGGCGACATAGTCAGCGCCCGATTCCGCCGCCTCGATCCCCAGATGATAGGACGCATGACAGGTGACGCCGACCGTCTTGTCAGGCCCGAGAATTTTTCGCGCCTCCGCATAGCTCGCATCGCTTTGGCCGACATGCACGCCGTCCGCGCCGGCGCGCAGCGCAAGATCGGGCCGGTCGTTGATGAGGAAATGCACATCATGGCGATGCGCGACGGGCAGCAATGCGTCAGCGGCGGCGAGCACGGCGTCGTCGCTGGCGTCCTTAAGGCGCAATTGCAGCACCGACACCGCCGCGTTCGACAGCGCCGCTTTGAGCGTTTCGCCAAACGCCCGCGGATCGGGGATCGCCGGCGGCGTAATGAGATAGATCGGGCGCGCGTCAGTCATGACGCTCCCTTAGCGGCGAGGAAGGGGACGGGGCTAGGGGCTTGGGTCTGATTGGGAAGTTCGATTTGGGGCGAGCAGACGGCGGGCAGCAGTGGATTGAATGACCGGAAGATCGCCGGAACGGACTCTTACGCACACGAACGAGCGACTTAGCAGACATCAGATAAGGAGGCACCGGAAGAAGAATCCCGCGTCACCATCCCGCCGGTCCACTCCGGTTAGGACAAAAAAGAAATTCGTACAGCAATCGCACACTATGCCGCGTACTGCTTTTGGTAGACCTTATTCTCGAGCAGCGATCGAAAGTGCTGCATCAGCCCAAGGATTTCGGCAATTAAATCGTCTACGCCCGTTTCTTGGATGAATTCGTTCTGGCCGTGCGCAATGGCATTCCTACGCTTAAGAATGAATTGGTCGAGGAACACGCGTTTGGTTTCAAAATGCAAAGAATCGACTGAGCAGATAAGGCAGATTTCCCTGATGATGTCCGTATTGAGGTTAGACTTTGTGTCGATCAGTGATGGGTTTACGTATTTGAACGTGCCGGTCATTCCATCGAGAATGTCGTTGACTAGTTTGCATCGCGCTTCCAGGTTCGCACGACTCTGATGTAGCGCATCGATCCTGGCGAGGAACGTGTTCACGTAAATTTGCCGCTCAAGGTTCGCGTAGGTTCGGTGCCGGATTGTGAGGTATTCGAAATATCGGTTCGCGCAGTTGCGAACATAGCCCTCCCAATGCGCATAGCTCATCGTCACTATGGCGCGGAGTAAAACAGGCTTCGCAGCGGCGTCTGCCGCCCTAACCGCGGCCTTCAAATCGGAAAGCTCTTTGCGGCGCCAGATAAGGTCCTGGTCAAAAAGGTCCGAGAGGTCTTGGTCCGTGTAGGGCTTGCTCACTGCGCGAACCAGTTAGTGCCGAACGGAATCGTCCGTTGGATGCGGATGGTCCCACGAAGACCGGCTACAAAGAAGTTATCGATATCGGGCGACTGCCAGAACTGGGCGATGCGTTGTTGGACGTATTCCGTCGGATCGGGCTTGGCCTGGATGGCAGGAAGATTCCGCGCGATGCCGATCGCGATGCATTCATAGGCCGCGAGGAGCACACGTCCAGTTGGCTGCCCATTGTTGAAGCGACGAAGCGCATTTTCGCCGTACGCCGCGTGGAGGAGGTCAAAAGTGCCGTTAAAAGTCTCGGCGACCTGCTGAGTCACACCAGCCGATGCTAGCTCGACGATACTCTTGTCGATGAACTCCTCTACGTCCAGCTTGTTGTCGTAATCTATGTATTTGTGGACGAGGTAACGCGACACGTATTCCATGTCGCGCTGCTTTTCGAGCTGGTCCTCGCTCGCCGAAAGAACGAAACGGTAGGATTGCCTCTGCGAGAGCACGCGCATCATCTGGTGGTACGCGGGGTTCACCATGATAACGATGACATTTCGAAGCTCTTGTGCGTTGGCCAAAGTACCGCCTGCATTTAGGCGCTGGAACAAGTCGTACTTGGTTTCATTTGAACTTGGCCGCTTCAGAATTTCGACGCTTATCCTGCTCCGCCGGATGGCGAGCTGAAAAGGTCCTGTGAACGGCTGTTGTTCATCCAATGGGACACCCGGAATATCGTTCGATGCCTCCCATACTGCCTTGTCTAGTGACGGCAGATACTTAGTGGCAACGAGCGCGGTCGGCGGCTCGAGCTGGTTGGATTCCGAATTACGCAAGACACCAACGAATTCGAGGAGAGTTGAGACACGCTGGAGCCCGTCTATGAGCTCCCATCTCGAGTTCTCCTTCTCGAAAACGAAGATGGGCGGAACCGGAATACCTAGAAGGATGGATTCAATGAGCTTCGACTTCTGCCCAATCTCCCAGCGGAAGAGCCGCTGGAAATCAGGATTGATGATGAGTTCGTTATCCTTGTACATGTTGATCAGCTCACCGACGGACATCTGATATGCGTCGGTCTTCACAAGCCGCGTGGCGATCTCAATCTCATTCTCTAGCATGTGAGAGCTCCGAATTTGCAGGGGCAGATTAGCCGGATGCAGCGGATAGCGCGACCGCGAAAGTAACGTGTCAAATCTGTATTAGGTCGTGCCCTCGCTGGATCCGTCCAAACTTATTCCGTCTTGCTTCCGATCACACGAGGGCAGAATAGCCCGCTCCTGCCCCAAAGCAGACATGCGGTCGAAGAGCGCGCTGTGACGCCCTTCAAAGACTTTCGCGCGCTGTTAATGGCGCCAGCCCCTACGCCGCCTGCGGAACGCCGCGCTCGTCTTCGCGCTCGGTCTGCGTTTTTTTCACTTTGGGGCGCAGCACCGAATGTTTCACCGCGTGGGGAATGGCGTCGTAGGTTTCCGGCTTGAAGACGCCAAGGCGCGCGCGCATGTCGGCGAGCGGCTGTTCCAGCATCGCTTCGACATCGTGCTGCAACAGGAAATCGACCGCCTCGCCCATGCGGCGCGCTTCGGCGGCGGCTTTCAGCGCCGGGAAGGACCAGCGTTCGAGCTTCAGCGCGGCAAGGCCCATGCGGATGATGAGCTTCAGGCCCGGATTGCGCGTCTGGGCTTGCGTGAAAACCAGATTGCAGATCTCGCCCAAGGGATCGCGGCCATAGCCGGTCAGCACATGCCAGAGGTCGTGATTGACCTCGAGATGGCGGAAGGCGCGCGCAAATTCCTTCAGTTCTGGAAACTCCTTCATGCCGACGCCGGCTTCTTCCGCGGCGTCGATGAGGCCCTGCGGCGTGAAGCCCGCCTCGTCCATGAAATCCACATAGCTGCGACCGACCGTGCCCGGCGCCATGGCGCGCAGGCGCGGAAAATCGCCCAGGATGGTTTCAATCTCGACGGGCTCCGTAATGACGCGCCGGCCATAGGGCGTGGCGATGAAGCGCTGAAACAGACGCCGCGCCGAGTCGCGCGAAAGCGCCGTCACGGCCTCGAACACCTGGCGCGTGTCGTCCTTGTTGAGGATGAGTTTGATCGAGGAGATGAGCGCGTGAAACGGCCGGTATTTCGCGGCCGGGGGGGTCGCGAACCCGTCCACGACGACAAAGTCTTCCGGGGAAAGATCATAACGGGGGCGCGGCGGCATGGGCGGGGTCCTTGGCGTCTGGGCTGAGGGGCGCTCGATTACACTGATTAGTTTACTTCTAGATAACGCTGCTGGAGTGCGGTTTCAAGGGCGGGAACGGGCCGCAGTCTCGTCAAACATCGTTGAGGGTCCCTCTCTGCGCGCGATTTTTGTTCGATTTTTCGCGCGCCCGGCGTGGCCAGCGACTTCAGATTGCCGCCTGACGAACGCGGCAGGGCCGGGCGCGGCGTTCTCGCCCCGATCGACGAAGGCGCGCGCGGGGACCCGTTTCCGATCGAACCGCCGCGCCGCCGCTTCCGTTCTTCAGACAGGATCCTGGCGGCGGTGCGCAGCCCGCGCGCGAGCGAAACTTTCAGACCGCGCGGCGCCCGCGCGTTTCGCCGGCGCTGGCCCGCTCGAAGGCTTCGACGAAGACGTGGCGCTGCGCATGGCTGCCGCCGGCGAGATGCAACTCAGGAAGCGCGCGCGCGAGCGAGCCGGCCGCGCGCTCGCAGTCGTTCATGGCGAAGGCGAGCACGCCCTCGGCGGCGGGGATGCCGACGCCGCGCCAGAAGTCCTTGGCGCCCGCGGTCGCGGTTTCAGCGTGGGTCTTGAGCGACGCCATGAACTCGCACGCCTCGCCCTCGGCGCCGGCGCGCGCGAGCGCGTAGAGATAATGCAGGTCGTGGAACGGCAGGATGTGTTCGCCGGCGCGGCGGCGCACCTGCGCGACGACCGGCGTCCAGCGCGTCCCGACATCGACCCCGCGCATCTCCAGCCGCCACAGCATCGAGACCGCGCCGATCTGTTCTTGCGGGAATTCGGGCCAGGCGCCCCACAGGCGCTCGTCGTAAATTTTCAGCGCCAGATCCTCGCGGCCGAGCGCGATCTGGAAGAGCCCGGCATGCCACCAATTATGGTCGCGGATGAAAACGCCCTTGGTGTCCCAGGTGTGCGAACAATGATCGAGCCAGCGTGCGCCGTCTTTCGCGCGCCCTTGCGTCTCCATCACATGGGCGACGGCGTGATGGGCCCAGGCGTCGTCGATCGCAAGCTCGCAGGCGCGATGCCCTGTTTCCTCGGCTTCGTCGAGCCGGTGGTTCTGTTCCAGCGCAAAGGCGTAAAGGCCGTTCGCGTAGGGCTCATTCGCGAAGACGATCCGCGCGCGCTCGCCAAAGCGCAGCAGCGCATCCGCGTCGCCGAGATTGAAGGCGTGATACTGGCCCCATTTGATCGCACAAAGATCAGCCGGCCAGCGGACCGTCAATTCGTCAAGAAGATCGCGCGCGCGCCAATAATCACGCGCGTGCCAGGCCTCGACCGCGGCGCAGAAATGGCGCTCGCGCTCGCTCGCCGCGCCGGCTCTGGCGCGCATGCGGTCGATATAGGGCCGGGCGTGCGCCCACCCTTCCGCGCCTTCGAAGGCGAGGTGAAGCGCAGCGGCGTGGGCGCTGAGCAGCGGCGCATCGGGCGCGGCGTCTGCGACAGCGAACAGGTCGCGCAATTTCGACCCGTAGGACAAGAACTCGCGCACATAAGCGTCATAGCCGGCCGCGGCGGCGGGGCCGGCGTTCGTGATGGTCAGGCCGAAGCGATCTTGAGCGGTCATGGGGCTGGGTTTGAGCATGGGTTATGGCGGGCGGGAAGCCGCGCGGCGGTCACGGTAAATCACGATCGGTTGCCAAAAAAGAAACCGCCCGCGTTTCTGGCGCGGGCGGCTTTGGAAGCCGGGGGCGAAGCGCTTACTCGCTGCGCATGATCCCCAGAATATTGAGGATATGCACAAAGAGCGTCACGAATGACCCGTAGAGGGCGAAAGCGCCGAAGATCGACGCGCGCTCGTTCGAGGCGCTGCCTTCGCGGTACATTTCCTTGATCATCTGCGTTTCGTAAGCGGTGACCGCCGAGAACACGAGGACGACCGCGCCCGACGTCACAAGGCTCATGATCGTCGATTTGAAGATGAGGACGTTCAGCACGATCGCGATGAGGAGACCGATCGAGGCCATGAACAGGAATGTGCCCATGCCCGACAGGTCGCGCTTGGCGGTGTAGCCGTAAAGGCTCGTCGCGCCGAAGGTCGCGGCTGTAATGAAGAACGCCTTGTAAATCTCCTGCGCCATGCCCGCCTGATTGAAGAAATAGAGCATCGGCGCGATGGCGAGGCCCCAGAGCGCAGCATAGGCCCAGAAGAGCCCGTGCGCGGCCGCCTTTGAGCCGGAGAAGATGACCTTCGGCGCGATGAAGCCGATGCCGAGAATGCCAATGAAGGGCAGCCAGCGCATGACGCCGCCGCGGGCGAGCGTTTGCACGAATTCGGGGTTCGACGCGATGGCGAGTGAAACAAGGCCCGTGCCGGCGACAGCCAGCGCCATATAGTTATAGACGCCGAGCATGTACTGGCGCAGGCCCTGATCGATGGCGAGACCGCCGGTCCGCGTGGTGGTCGCGGCGTAATTCCTGCGGGTGTCGTTCATGGGGTCTTCTTCCTCACGGTTGCGAAAGCTGACCGCAAATATCGGGATTTCCGCCGCCGGATACAAGGCCCCGCGGGGCGCGCCGCAATCGTTAACGGCGGATGAGCCGGGCGGCGAAAAACCCGTCTATTCCCCCTTGGCCGTCGAGCATCGAGGGGAGGGTGCGCAAATCCCCGTCGCGGTTGATGCCGGGAAGGCCGCCGACCTCCTCGGGGCGCAACCGGTCGTGCGTAAGGTCACGGTGCCGGGCGAGCGCGGCGGCGATCTGTTTTTCGCCTTCCTCCGGCTGCAGCGAGCAGACGCAATATACGATGGTTCCGCCCGGCGCCGTGATGGCGCGCGCGCGGTCGATCATCCGCGCCTGCAGGGCGGTCGTTTCTTTGAGCGAGTCTTCGGTCTTCGCCCACAGAATATCGGGATGGCGCCGGATCGTGCCGGTCGCGGTGCACGGCGCATCGAGCAGCACGGCGTCGGCTGGCGCGGCCGGTTCCCACGTCGCGACGTCCGCCTTGACGGTGAGCGCATTGAGTTTCGTGCGCGCAAGGTTTTCCGCGACGCGCTTCAGCCGGTCGCCGGAAACGTCAACGGCGATCACCTCGGCGCCCGCTGCTGCGAGCTGCATCGTCTTGCCGCCGGGCGCGGCGCAAAGATCGAAGACCCGCTTGCCGCGCACGTCGCCAAGAAGTCTCGCCGGGATCGCGGCGGCGGCGTCCTGCACCCAGAACCGCCCCTCGTCAAAACCGGGAAGCGCGACGACTTTTGTCCCCGCGGGCAATCGCACCGACCCTGTGGCCAGCAGCGCGCCTTCAGTATCGCGGGCGAGCGCTTCGCCGTCAGCGGGATCGCGCGGCGTCAAATCGATCGGCGCTTCGGACGCATGCGCCCGCGCGATGGCGCGCGTCGTCTCGGGTCCGTAGGCCCGCTCCCAGCTTCGCCACATCCATCCCGGAGTATCGATCCGCTCCGGCAACTTGGCCAGAACGCCGGGACCATGCGCCGCGATCTTGCGCGCGACCGCGTTGACGAGGCCGGCGTAATTCTCCGTCTCCCCAAATTGCTCGGTCAGCGCGACCGCGGTCGAGACGGCGGCATGCGCTGGCGTTCCAAGGACGAGCGTCTGCACCGCGGCGAGCCGCAAAATGTCGGTCGCCCGCTCCGAGCGCTTGGGCAGCGGCCGGTCGACGTAGAGGCCGATGACATGGTCGATCGCGCCGCGCCGCCGGAGTACGCCCGCCGCCAGCGCATGCGCAAAACCCCGGTCCGGCCCTTCAAGCGCGTTGAACGAGCGGCATTCCTCAAGCGCGTCGTCGATCGTCCGGCCGGCCCGCACCAGCGTCAGTACGTCAAGCGCTGAACGCCGCGCTGCAAGGCCCGGAATTTCTACAGCTTTTGGGGGCGCCGGGCGCGCGCCTTTCGCCGATTTGGGGCGGGGTTTCTCCATGGCGCGCGGGTTGACCATGGCCGAAAGATAAAGTCACGCGCCATTTGCGGAATTGGTGTTTGGGGGTAGGATCGCTTTCAAGATCGGCGGGGTCGGCCTGCGCCTTCAAGTCGGGCCGAGCTAAACGGTGGGGATATCAATGTTGAACAAGGTCGGCCGTCTGGCCGTTGCGGCGGGGCTGCTCGCTGCATTCGCGGGCCCGGCGAATGCGCAAAACCAAGAGGTGATCGCCAATCCGCGGGGGATGGTGGCGAATTTCGATCCCGTCAATTTGGGGCCGGTGCTGACCGAACTGGGCGTTGTCTGGCAGGAGCGCCGGACCTCGGACGGGCAGGCGTTCATCGCCGCCTCGATCGGGGGCGCCTTGAACTTCAACGTCGTGCCGCTCGCCTGCCTTGGCCCGAACAACACGGGCTGCGTCGGCGCCAATGTTGTGACGTTTTTCACCGGCGGTTACGCGAACCCGCAGTCGGTGTCGGCGTTCAACCAGAAGTACGTCTTTACGAGCGCCGGCGTCTTCTCTGACAATTCCGGCGCCTATCTCAGCCGCTACGAGATCGCCGATTACGGCATTCCGCGCGGCAATATCGCGTCCTCGATCGGCAGCTATTTCGCGCTCGCGCAGAAGTTCCGGGACGAAATCGCCGCGCGCACGGTGTCGGCGGACGGCTATGTCGAGGATCTGTCAGCCGGCATCTTGAACGTGCGCTCGGCCGAAGCGATCGGCATAGACGCGCGCGTCGCCGGCGACGGCGCCACGATGGCGATCCATCAGGCCGAACTCGAAGCGACGCCCGAACTCGTCCGCAAGCTGCTCGCGTCGGAGAACGCGCCGCGCAACAAGATCACCAATGTGACGAAGAAGTAGCGCGGGCTTTCGTTGGGATGCAAAACCCCGGCTGTGAGGCCGGGGTTTTTTTCGAGCTTTCGCGCGCCGGTCTCGCCGCCCGTTTTCACGGCAAGGAACGTCCGCGCCTCACACGCACGATCCCGCGACGACGCAATATCGCACGCGCGCCGCGCGGCGCGGCCAGCGCGAGGCCGCCTTTTCGAGCGACACCGGGCCGATGATCTTCTGTGAAATCGGCGAGGCGTAGTCATAGGCCGTCTCGGCGATGACGAGGGACGAGGTGTCGTCGAACAATGCGACATCGAGGCTCCCTGAATACTCCGATCCCGGCGCGTAGGGCTCCGCCCCGGTCGAATCATAGCTCCAGTCGACCTTCACCTTGTCGTCGGCGTCGTCGAAGGTTACGCTCAGCACACGGAACGTCACGTCGATGTCGCGCGGATCGATGACGTCCTCCATGCCGATGAAGAGATCGTCGAGGTCGGTCTTGAGGATCTGCGTCTCCTGCGCGACTAGGTCGGCGAGCGTATTGGAAGCGAGCAGCGTCTTGCGGCTCGCCGACAGCGCGCCGGAGCTTTCAACGACGCCGAAGAACAACAAGATCATGATCGGCGCGATGAGCGCGAACTCGACGGCGGCCAGGCCGCCCGCCGACCGGGCGTAGCGGGCGATCGAGCTTGCAAAGGGGAGCGCGCGCATCATGATTCGTAGGGCTCGTTTCTGAAGATCGACGTCGAAATCATGCGCAAGGCGCCGGCGTTCGTTTTTTCGAGATTGAGGCCGAGCCCCGGATTGAAACTCTTGTGGAGATAGCAGACGCGCACCCGCACGATGTCTTTCGCGCCGCCCGCGTTATAGGGAAGCGCATCGACGTCAGCGGGGTCGGCGTCGCGGCAGACCGGCGCGGCGAGATCGGCGGCGAGCGCGGCAAAGCTCGCATAGCGCGTGACATCGACGGTCAACTGCGTGTTGCAGTCGCCGAAAATATCGACGACTTTGCAGATCTCGTCGAAAAACGCGTCGCGCGACAGCGCGGTCGTCTGCGCCTGGCCGGTGCGGATGAGACGCGCCGCCTTGGCGTTTGCGGCCTCGACCGCTGATTCAACGAAATAGAAATAGCCCGCTTCGAGGATCGAAAAGGTGAGGGCGAGAAAAATCGGCAGCACGAGCGCGAACTCGACCGCTGAGGCTCCCTCGTCCGCTGCGCCGAACCCGCGCGACCGCCTGCCGCTCATGACGTCTCGACTCCAAACCCTCGCGTCTGCCAAGGCGCGTGTTCCTCGATATGTCACGCGGCGATTAAGTCTTGATTAGGGGACATGATTAACGACGTTCGCCGGATGGGACGGACGCGCCGGCCGCTTGCGCTGGACCGCCGCCCACGGCAGTTTGCTGCAGCGCAAGAAAAACGGGAGCGGATAATGGCCGGCGAACGGGCGGGACTTGAGATTTTGGGCGCCCTCGACGCCCGCGCGGACAGCGTGCTGACGCCCGAAGCGTCGTCATTCCTGTGCGGGCTCGTCGATGCTTTCGCGGCGGAGCGCGCTGACTTGCTCGCCGCCCGACGGCGCTGGCAGGCGCGGATCGACGCCGGCGCCCTCCCTGACTTCCGCGCCGACACAAATTCCGTGCGCGAAGCCGACTGGAAGGTCGGGCCGCTGCCGGCGGATCTCCTCGACCGGCGGGTCGAGATCACCGGTCCGGTCAGCGCCAAAATGATCATCAACGCGCTCAACGCTGACGTGAAAGTTTTCATGGCGGATTTCGAGGACGCGCTGTGCCCGTCCTGGGCGAACGTCATCGACGGCCAGATCAACCTGCGCGAGGCGATCGCGCGCACGCTCTCCTACGCCGACCCCGCGACGGGCAAGACCTACACGCTGAACGCCAGGCCCGCGACGCTGATCGCGCGTGTGCGCGGCCTTCACCTCGATGAAAAGCACGTCCTCCGGAACGGCAAGCGCATTCCGGGCGCGCTGTTCGATTTCGCGCTCTACCTCTTTCACAATTGGAAGGCGTTGAAAGACATTGGGAGCGGTCCATACTTCTACGTCCCGAAACTCGAACACGCCGAGGAAGCGCGCTGGTGGAACAAGGTATTCGTTGACGCGCAGCAAAAACTCGGCCTCCCCATTGGCGCGATCAAGGCGACGATGCTGATCGAGACCCTGCCGGCGGTCTTCGAGATGGACGAGATCCTCTTTGAGCTGAAGGATCACGCCGCGGCGCTCAATTGCGGGCGGTGGGACTACATCTTCAGCTACATCAAGACGCTGAAGAAACATCCCGACCGGATGCTTCCCGACCGCCATTCTGTGACGATGGCCAAGCCCTTCCTTGACGCCTATTCGCGCCTCCTCATCCGCACTTGCCACCGCCGGGCGGCGCTCGCGATGGGCGGGATGTCGGCGTTCCTTCCTGCCAAGACCGCGGAGCAGGACGCGATCAACAAGGAGAAAGTGCGCGCCGACAAACAGCGCGAGGCGGACAACGGCCATGACGGTTCATGGATCGCGCATCCGGCGCTCGCCGGCGTCGTCAACGACGTCTATTCGGCGGCGTTCAAACCCGGCCGGACGAACCAGCTTGAGGTGAGCCGGGGCGATGACGCACCCGTCCGCGCGAGCGACCTCCTCGCCGCGCCGGAAGGACCGTATACGGAGGAAGGCCTGCGCACCAATATCCGCGTTGCGCTCCAGTATATCGAGGCCTGGCTCGGGGGCCTCGGCGCCGTCGCCATCTACGGCCTGATGGAGGATGCAGCGACCGCCGAGATCAGTCGCGCCTCGATCTGGCAGTGGATCCGGAACGGCGCCGTTCTCGACGGCGGGACGACAATGAGCGCGGATCTTTTCCGCCGCGCTCTCGCCGAAGAACAAAGCGTCGTCCGGCGCGAGCTCGGCGAGGACCGCTGGACGAAGGGGCGTTTCCCGGAGGCCGCCGCGCTCCTCGAAACGCTCTGCCTTGAAGAGGAATTCGCCGAGTTCCTGACGCTCGGCGCGTACGAGCGGCTTTGAGCCCCCGTTCTCGCGAAGGGATCGCGCGCGCTCACGCTTGCGGGAGCCCCGGTATTCCGCCTTGAAATTGTACCGATCGATCGGTACATGGGATCCGTCATCTTAACCCCTGCCCAAAGGAAAAAGCCCATGTCCCGCATCCCGACCCCCGCCTCAATCGACGCCGCCCCGGCCGCCGCCCATGACGCGCTGAACGCGGTCAAGGCCAAGCTCGGCAAAGCCCCGAACCTCTATCTCCTCACCGCGACAAGCCCCGCTACGCTCGACGGGCTCTTGTCGCTGTCAGGCGCGCTCGGCAAAGGCGTTCTTGACGCCGCGACGCGCGAACGGATCGCGCTGACGGTCGCCAACGTCAACGGCTGCGATTATTGCAATTCCGCCCACACCTTTATCGCCAAGAACATTGCAAAACTTCCCGAAGACGAGATCGCGCTCAACCGTGACGGCCGCTCTTCGGATCCGAAAGCGGACGCCGCCGTCCGCCTCGCCCGCAAGATCACCGTCGCACGCGGCGCCGTTTCTGACGCAGATGTCGCCGAAGCCCGCAAAGCCGGCCTCGCCGACGCCGAACTCGTCGAAATCGTCGGAAGTGTCGCGGTCAACGTGTTCACGAACTACATCANNCATCAATGAGGTATTCAAGACGCCGGTCGATTTCCCGGCGGTAGCCGCCAAAAGGGCGGCCTGAGAGGGTAAGGTGAGCCGCGCCGGCCTGTCCGGCGCGGCGGCCTTGCAAGTGCGATCATGGAAGAACGCCCGCCAAAACCTCCGTTTACGGAAGAAACCGCGCTTGTGAAAGTGCGCGCTGCGGAAGACGCGTGGAACACGCGCGAGCCCGCGCGCGTCGCGCTCGCCTATACGCCCGAAAGCCGCTGGCGCAACCGCTCGGAATTCATCGAAGGCCGCCCGGC
>FSSH01000327.1_pt2 | contig 12527 bp, 12 predicted proteins | sample 1166101 | NCBI WGS metagenome assembly FSSH01 (sample SAMEA32972668, study PRJEB13176) | freshwater metagenome | biome: Drinking water system; feature: Biomass in drinking water that filtered by 0.45 um membrane; material: drinking water | place: USA | collected 2012-12-20 | depth 0 m | reverse complement strand
CCAATACGACGAACGGCGTGCTCTTCCTCTGGGCCGATATGAATACGCCTCAGGTCTCACACCGGGTGGAAATCTCCAGTTCGCTCCAACCGGCCTGGACGACGGCGATCGTGCATCCGCCCGGCTTCACTCGATTTTCATTCTACCCGCTGTCCGGCGCAGAGTGGGTCTGCTATCGGGTGAGAGGGGAACACGGGACGGTCGTGTCCGAGTGGGCACAGGCCGGGGGGCCAACCGATCGCCAATTCTGCACGCGACCGGCAGAACTGCCGACGATTGCCCAGCCGATTCTCGCGCCGGCTATTCTGTATGAACCGGAAGCGGTCAGATTGATGGCTTATCCTCGCGGCTTCAGGTTGTCATGGGGCCATCCTGGCGGCGTGGCCGGCCCAGCCTATCGGATCGAGATCAGCGGATCCGTCGATCCCCATTGGACCACGCTGGCACTGCTGCCGCCCGGACAAACCGGTTATGGGTATTTCAATCAGATCGACGCCGAATGGGTCTGTCTGAGAATCAGAGCGGAAGTGGGACGCGCGGTCTCTCTGTGGTCTGTTGCAGGAGGTCCGAACGACCGGCAATTCTGCTACAAGCCCTCTCCTCCCCTCGCCAACAACCCCTAACAGGCTGTTGCCAACGTCCGCCCGTGAAGCGTATCTCGTGAAGCGTTCCTCGTGAAGCGCATCTCGCGAGCATGCCTCCCCCGATCCTACAACGAGAGACGAACGACGCATCACGAATGACGGACGGGATGGCCTTGCTGAACAGCCTGCGGGCCATGCAGATCCTGTCCGTGATCTCAGCGAGACTTCCTCACCAGGGCCGTTATCGAGATTGTCAACGCTCTGCGAATTACCTGCTCGGATCGACTCGTCTGGAACCCACGTCCTGAACGGGCCGGGAGGAGCGCTCTACGCTCCTCCCGATAGTGATCAGTTTCATTTTCCGATCGCGTCACACTTCACGCTTCACGCTTCACTTTCACGGTGCGCTGAACGCCGCTGGCAGACATTTTCGGCGTCCCTGCTAGGCCGTCAGCTCACGGCGCTTCTTCCAGGCCAAACCTCCGACGCCCATCGCTCCGCTGGCAAACAACAGGAACGCGGCAGGAACCGGGATTGGCGCCGGGGTCAGTCCGACGGCCTTGCCCTGCAGGAAGAACGTGGCGTTCCGGTCGTCCCCGCCCTTGTGCGACCAGCCGTGCTCGCCCTTGAATGCGCCGCGCTCAAAGAGATGATTCCAGGACAGGCTGAATTCCGAGGTCTCGGGATTGAACAAGCCCTGGGCGAGACCGCCGATGTTCCAAGCGCGCACCTCGCTGCCGCGGCTCCAGCCGAAGAACAGGGAGGAGAGATCGACGCTCAGCGACGACCCGTTGATCGTGGCGGACGGCGCAGGAGCGCCGGTCATGCCGCTGGTGAAGAGCGAGTAGGTAGTGCATTGCTTCGTGATCGGGTCCACGATCTCCGTCATCGACTGAAACGAGCCCATCTTGATGACTCCGTCACGGCCGAACAGCCGGTCGAGCGTGCGGCCATGTTCGCCGGTCCAGTTCACCGCCCCCGAGGTGAATTCCAATTGGCCGATCGAGACCGCGTGGGCGCGGCCCTCCAATCCCACAAACGACATCGCCGCCGTTGCCACCACCGCCACCGTCATTGCGAGTAAACCTTTCATCGCGAACTCCTTTGGTTGTGAGACGAACTCTGTGAGTTCGCCCCGGTGTGAATGTAAAAATGAACCGATGCGCTTCGATGAATCCGCTCTATCTTGCATTTCTGTGTTGCATTCCGTAACAAGCCGCTGTGAGAAGCATCCCGGCAAACCCATTCTGGGAGCCGAGAATAACAACCGTGTAAACTTCTGATCCTGGTTTGATTAACTTTCGATCAAGATTTTGGCAGGCGCGCGAACACCGGCCCTGTCACAGACCAGCCAAGCACAATGTGTTCCAAGAGCCACTTCCGCCGGCCGGCCTCCCAGAGATGGCAGCGTTCCAAACGAAAGAGGCCCTGCTTGAGGGAGCACGCTTCCGGGCGAGTGTGACCGGGTCGTGGAAGGAGATGTAGAAGAGTGAGTGGTAGAAAAGACCCCGGCCCCCGCCACAGGATCGCTGCAACGGGGGCCGGGACGAGCGGGCCGATCGTGGCCCCGGGAGATTAGATGACGTGGCAGGTCTTGCGGAAGCCCAGCAATCCCATCAGGCCGCTGCCGAAGAACAGCAGCGCGCCGGGAAGCGGCACTGGCGCCACGGCGTGAAGATCGATCCCGAGGCGGCCGGCCCCAGGCAGTGCTTCGACGCCGTTGTTCCAATTGTTGCCCCAGAGAAAGAATTCCGTCTCTGTCAGGCTGTTCGGGCCCGGAGGCCCCGTGAACTGATTTGGATGGAAGTGAAAGACGCCGGCGCTGGCTCCGCCGGGACCGGTCAGACTATAAGAGAACGAGCCGAACGCGTTCTGGTTGCTCCCCGTAGTCTGGCGCGACAGGCTCCCTCCGGTGATGGTGAGGGTGGACCCGTTGTTGCTGAGCAGCGTGCCCGTGATGCCGGTCCACTGCAGCAGCGAGCCCACCGTCGTCATGTCGCCCGACAAAGAGCCGGTCATCTGCGTGCCGTACTGCGAAGGGCCGAAGGCGCCCGACGCGTAGTAGTCGACTCCGCCGACGTTCATGGGAGCCCCGTCGGCCGAATGGATCAGACTGTACTGAAACCCACCTTGGGTCCCATTATCGATCTGGAACGTGACGGGGGCGGCTTCGGCTAGACCAGGCGCCTGCCAGATTACACCCCCCATCAGCGCGCCACAGAGCAGCGCCGCCCAGATTTTTGAGCCTTTGATCTTCATAATATGTCCTCAAAGAAGCGAAAGAAGTGCAGTGCATTGGAGGGGCTGACCGGAAAGCCGGCCGCCCCTGGGGCGACACCGGGGCTGGAGTCCCGCTCCAGACCCCGGCTGCCCTCGGAAGACTATGCGAACAACCCTGAAATCGCCCGTCGAGCTCCGAACAGCCCCATCAGGCCGCTGCCGAAGAGCAGCAACGCGCCGGGGAGCGGCACGAGCTGGGCAGAGCCTTGGAGGGAAAACGTGCCGGACTGCAAGAACGGAATGTTGTATCCCGTAAAGGACTTGGTCCAGGACACATTGAAAACGTTCGTCAACTCATTAAACGTGCCGGAAGCGTTGCCCCCGACATTCAGCGACGCTTCGTTCATGAACGGACCAGCCACGCCGGCGAACAAGGCGGTTAGATCGACCGCCATCGTGGATCCGGCGGTCGAGCCGGTCGGCGCCGGCGCTCCGCCGGGAGCGCCGGGGAACGCCTGGTTGCTGGTAAAAATCGAAAACGTATGGCCCGCAATGGTAACCGGCGGGAACACGTTCGGCAGAGGCTGGTACTGCCCCATGACCAACTGCCCGTTCTGCGTGAAGGTGCCGGACACCGACCCTAACGAACCGAAACTCAGATTGATCGATCCCCCGGTAATGTCGAGCTGCGTGACAGACGCCGCCTGCGCGGGAGCCGCGCTAATCCATAGCGCGATCCCCATCGCGATCGCCGTTACGCACCCTGTGATACTTCGCTGACGCTTGGCCGTCATGGTCTCTGCTCCCCTCTGCCGGGCCGATACCCGGCATGTTCCAGATGAATCCAAGGGTTGAGAGGGAAGCCCGATGCGCCTGCATCGGGCTTCCCTTCATAGCAAGCGCTGTTTACGGCAGATCGTTCACAGCCGTGAGACAGGCCGGAATACCGGTAGCATTCGGCTTCCAGAGCACAGGGCCTTTATCCGCACCTTTCGTCACATGCATTTCCTGCGGCGAGACCCAGTACCGTCCAACGTTCGGGAGATTGTTGATGATGGTCGGGCTCTCCGCCTGGGTCAGAAACGCCGTGATCAACTGCTGCTGCGCTGCCGGAGCCGGAGGCACGTTGCGGGTATTGAAGGCTTCGAACACCCAATACTGGAGTTTGCCGCAACGAAGGTTTTCCTTCTCATTGCCGGCGTAGACCGCTTCGGCGGCCGGAGGCACATGCCCGTTAAACGTATCGTTGCGGCGGGCTTTGCCGCCATCCACCGCCACGACATAGCCGGCAGCCGGGCTCACTGTGGCCGCCTGCTCGGCTTCCATGTAGGCCACCGCAGTCGGATGAGCCGGACGCGCGCCGGGGAAGGGGAACGGATCGTTACCCGGAATGGTCGGGGCTGCGTTGCCCTGGATACAATCGCGCACATCGCTGTTCGAGATACCGGACAACGTCGTGGGCCCCCCAGTCGGAGTTGCTGGTGTGCCTAGCGTCAGGTTGAAGGACGCACTATTTACTGGGGAACTTCCCACATGCTCATTTGCATCCTTCATGAGGGTCTGATCGAAGGCCGCCTTGGTGCCCGATCCGGCACGGCGGGCGCAAATGACGACAGTCTGATTATCGGCGCCGTTCACAATCCCGTCGCCGTTGGTATCCGCGCCAATTCCATTGAGCTGGGTCCAGCGGGTCACGTTCCTGGAAAAGAGGGCTTCGACTTGCAACTGGGTCAGGTTGCGCACCGGGCTGATCACGGAACCGGTGGCAGGATTGATCACCTTCACTGCGCTGCCGAGCACGATGGAGAAGGGCACGACAACCGGACGGCTCGACGTGATGTTGCCGTCGGCGCGAGGACCGACGACGATCGGACCCTGCAACACGCCGCCGTTCCATCCAGCTGAAGTTTGGCCGAAGGAACTCGCCGCCACATCCGACACGCCCATATTCACAACCAGGGCGCCGGCCGGATTCGTAGTCGGATTCGGGCTGAACTGCGTGCAGCTCGGAAAGTACTGTTTCGTCCGCCCGAGCGCATCGAGTTCCGTCGTGGGCGCGCCGCAAGACGCAGGATTTTCAAGCACGAAGATCTGGCGGGCGACCGGGTTCGGCGTCACGCCGTCGTTGTTGACCGTCGGAAACGCATTGGGCTTATCGATGCCGTCGGACGAACCGGTCGATTGGTACCGCACCACGATGCTCGGCAACCCGACATTGGCGTTGGTCGCTTCGCACACCCAGGTGATGAACTTGGCGTTGGCCAGGCGGTTTCCCGCCGGCCCCAGGGGGCTGTCCATATAAATGCGCGGCGCAACCGCGCCGCCCACTAGGGTAGGAGCCGGTCCGGTGGGATTGTCGCAGAGGGTGATCGGCGTTTCTTCGACGAACGGCTTTGCAGCCGAGGCGCCGGCGATATTCAATGCGGTTTGGGCGGGAGCCGAGACGGCCATGCCCGCGATCGACGCCAGTCCGGCAACGATCGCCAAGGATGTCTTCATAGACTTCATAAAGTGCTCCTTTTACAGTTCAGTTGACATACGGTTTTGAGGATCGGCCGTGCACCTAAGCAGTACGCTTAGGCGGCCAGTCCCTGCATCTTGCGGCGGGCCAGACCCACGAGTCCGACCAGCCCGGTCCCGAACAACACCACCGCGGCCGGCACCGGCACTGCCGTCGGCGTAATCGTCAGCTGGCCGCTGTTAGCAAGGAGCACCGTCCCCACTTTGGTATACATTTCCGTCAACCCATCGACGTTGACGCGCCAAATCGAAAGATCTGAGCCGATACTTGCCTGCGTCGTGATGGTCGTAAATTGCCCATTTAACCGCCCGTCGGTGCCAAGCATGCTAGTGAAGGAATGAGCCGCGGCTCTTGGCGTCAATGAGGGATTGTTCGCAAGAACCCCACCAGTTGCAGCGCCATGTTGTGCTTGAAAACCGAAAAACTCTCCCGCGCCGCCGCTCGCAAAAATGCCCGCCTGCTGCGCTGAAGAGAGCGTGCTGTTGGGAGTCGTAAAATAGAAATTCGCTCCATCTGCGGAAAGCCCGAGCAGGGAATAACGCAAACCGGTGCTAGCACCGGCATTCAATGTCGCGAGGTCTGCACTGATATTGCGCGTAGTCACCGATGTACCTTCCAAGGTTGGAACCGTCGATCCGGTCCCAAAATTTTCATACCGCTCCGTATCACCGCCATACACGAAGAAGCCCAGGTCCCCGAAATTGAACCCGAGGGCCAACGCGCTCGACGGCCCGCCCATGACGGCCATGGCCGACAACGCAATGACGGCTGCCGCCAGCCGCTTGACTGTTCCCTGTCTTTGCATAACGCTCCTCCTCAGTGAAAAATGAATGGGTCCGACTGATCTGCCCCGATGCCTGCTCCGCACATCGCGCGCCCGGCGACGCTCACCCCCTTTCTAATCGAGAACGAGAGGGGCGACCTGCCTTCGAGCCGCCCTACCCTTCTCGCCTGCCCGTGTTACAGCCACGTCATCCCTCTATTCGAGGGTCGTTAACAGTACATTGCCCCTGTGTTGCGGATCGGGCGAAGCCCGGCAGGCCATCTGCCTGCACGGGAGGAGTTGTACACGGGTCGGATTACCGGACGATCAGTGGAGCTTGTGGGAGAGGTAAATTTTAGATGAAGAATGGGAAACAGACGGCTGATGACCCACTGCGCGATGCTCCAGCAAGGCCGCCTGCTTCGTCCGTCGTTCGTGAAACATCGTTCGTCCCTCGCTGTAGGATCGGCGGAGGTAGGCTCGCGAGATACGCTTCACGGATAATGAAAGCGCCGCTGACAGGCTGTTTCAGCATCCTGCTATGTCGGCGGGAAAAATTTGACGACGATCGTATGATCCATCCCCGGCGGAGGCGGACGCACCTCGGTGACCTTCGCCAGGGCATCCAATGCGGATTGATCGAACAAGAGGCTGCCGGAGGAGTTGATCAGACGGTACTGCAGCACCCGGCCCTGCTCATCGATGATGAGCTCGCACAGTACCGCATATTCCAGATCGTCCTGCAGCGACGGCGGCTGCTGATACTTCGACTGAATCGATGCCGTCAAAATGTCCGTGTAGCCGGCGAAGCGTCCCCGGCCTTTCCCGATGGCAAAGGGATCGGTACTCACCGGCGGCGGCCCCGGCGCGTCGGACGCCTTGGGCGGCGGGGGCGCTTCTGCTTGCTGAGGCGGTGGTGGAGGCGGCGCCTCTTGCGGCTTCGGCTCCGGCTTGGGCGCCTCCGGCTCCGGTTCTGGTTCCGACTCCTTTTCCGGCGGAGGGGGAGGCTCTTCTTTCTTGAACGCGTTGAGCTTATAGACCTTGATCAGGTCTTGCCCCCATTGGGTCTGCGCCACCCAATAGAGCCCGCCTCCGATGCCGACATGCACCAACCCGACGATCAACAGCGTCGTGCCGAGCTTACTCTTCTTTTTTTCAAACCCTTTGTAGCCGGCCATCTCTTAACTCGTGAAACGTGAAGCGAGAAACGTGAAGCGCAAGCGGGAAGTCGTCTGACTCGTGCACCGTGAAGCGTGAAGCGTCCGAATCCGAAATGAGATACGCTTCACGTCTTCTTCTGGCGCTTCACGTTTCACGAGGGACGCTTCACGTCTTCCCGCCCGCGCTTCACGCTTTCGAGAGACGCTTCACGGTCTTTAAGGCTCATTGAACGGCTTGGTGGCAATAGCCAAATCCTCGACCGGAATCCGCTGGAGGATGTCGAGCACCGCGACGACATGTTTATACTCCACGCCGGAATCGCCGCGGAGCACGAGCGGCAACTTGCCGCCTTTGGCGGCTTTCAGATCGCGGATCAGTTTTTCCAGTTCCGTGATCTTGACCTTCTCTTCATCCATGTAGATATCGCCGTTTTTCTTCACGGAGAGCGTCGGCGTGGTGGTTTCCATTTCCGTTTCATGCGGAGTGGACTCCGGCAACTTCAACTCGATCCCCTGCACCGCCGCGGTCGTCGTGATGATGAAAATCACGAGCAGCACCCAGGCTAGGTCGAGCAGCGGCGTCATGTTGATATCGGCGACCGCGCCATGCGATTTGCGTGAAAAACGTCTCATGTCTTCGCCTCGTCTTTCGTGAAACGTGAAGCGTATCTGGTGAATCCCGTAACTCGTGAAGCGTGAAACGTCATGCGTGAAGCGCCCGAATCCGAAACGAGATACGCTTCACGAGCCACGCTTCACGTCTTCAGAGTTTTTTGACCAAGTTTCGCAGCATCCTCGTTTCATGATCGAGCTTCTCAATGATGAGATCCCGGATATCCTGTTGGACAAATCCAAGGTCCGACGATATCTCCACCTGCGTTTCCAGTTCGGCGCAGGAACCCAATGCAATGAAAAGAAATTGCCGATATTCCTTGTTGTGGAACCGATTGAACCCTTCGGCTACATTCGATGGAATCGAAACCGATGCTCTTCGCATTTGCGCCGCCAGGCCGTACGCCTCGACCCTGGGGTATGCCGCGGTCGCTCGATAGACCTCCATCACGATCTCTTTCCCCATTTTCCATACATCCAAATCTCGAAAGTTTCGAATCTTCATGGGCGCCCTCCTGTGCCGCAAACCCTGGCATGCTAAGCGGCATCCGAGGAACACCTGGTCACTTCGTGAAGCGTGAAACGTCATGCGTGAAGCGTACGAATCCAAATCGAGATACGCTTCACGTCCTTTCCCCGCGTTTTACGCTTCACCTCTTTGTCTTCCCCCCCCCCGCTTCACGCTTCACGAGGGACGCTTCACATCCTTCCCCCCGCGCTTTACGTTTCACGACCAACGCTTCACGACTTCAATGCCCCGTCGCCGCTGATGACGGCTCGGCCTCCTGACGGTGCCCGCCGGGGCGGTAGTCTTCGGGATCTTCCGCTTCGGCCGCCGCGCCCTTCTTCTCTTGAAGGTAGTCGGTCATGAAGACGGTTTCGAGATGGGCCGCGAAATTGTCGAGTTCCATCGTCAGCGTTTTCGTTTTGGTCACCAGGAAGTTGTAGCAAAAGAGGGAGGGGATCGCGACCATCAGGCCCGCGACCGTCGCGATCAGCGCGGAGGCGACGCCCGGCGCCATCGTCGCGAGGGTCGCCGACTGGGCGCGGCCGATACCAGCGAAGGTATCCATGACCCCCCAGACGGTCCCGAGCAATCCGATAAACGGCCCGCCGCTGATGGCCGTCGCCAGCACGATCATGCCGGACTCGAGACTGACCGCCGCCTCGCCGAGCACGCGCTCCAGCGCAATCCGCACGGCGCTCATGCCGTGATGCGGAATTTTCTCCCCCTCATACTTCTCCTGCTGCACCTTCAATTCTTCGCAGCCGCCATAATAGACATCGTACATCGGCGAACCTTGCAGTTGCTTGATCGGGCCCTTGCCGAATACGACGAGGGGACCTTTGGACTTGGAGTAGTAGCCGAGAAAGAGCCCGTTCCGCTTCTTCGCTTTGCTCAACTGCCGGAACTTATTGATGATGACCGTCCAGCTCACCAGCGAGAAGAACAGCAGGACGGAGATTGTGATCTTCCCTTCGAGTGTCGCGTGGCTGAGCGCGAACGCCACGCCCCCTGAACTTGTTTCCATCTGCGTTGTCCTTTCGATTAGCTACCCGGTTGCGGTTGGGCTTGCGGCTTCACATCCACCTGAATCACCACACCCCGTTTCATTTGCGCGGATCTGGCCATTTGCGTTTTCTTCTCCGTGCTGCCGTCCTTCGACGCCACTTGTTTTCCGGGATTCGATGCCGATGATCCAGTCGACTCCGCGGTCGTTTGCTGCACCTGCTCGACGGCCTTCGACGCGGTGGAGGACGTGCTGCTGGTACTGGAGGCTGTGGCCGACACGGTCGAGGTGGCCCCGCTCAACCCGCCGACCGAGCTGCCACCGGCGCCGCCGGCCGCCGACACGGACGCGCCGCCGACCGAACCCGCCGCGGCGCCGGCGAAGGCGCCGAGCGATCCGGAGACCGACGACGCGCTGAACGTGGTCTTTCCGATGATGGACCCGCCCAGGAGATTGAGCGCGTCCCCCGCCTCCAAATTGATGCGCCGCCCCCTGATGCCGGCCTCCGGCACATCGATGTTCCTGGCGGCGATCAGCGAGATATCCCCGAGCTGCAGCGGACGGCTGCCGGGGCCGAACGGCGCCTGGATGAACTCCTCGAAGATGCGGTCGAACTCGACCTTGCGGAGCTCCGTAAGCCGGTCGAATTCGGCCACCAGTTCGCTCGCGTCACGGCCCAGGAAGCGGCGCTTGGCGATGCGGCCAAAGAGCGCATCCATCTGCGGCGTGTTGAACTTGGGAAACGGCAAGGTCGTAAAATCTGGGTCGTCCCGTTCCCAGGTAAAGATCCCGCTGCCCGGGACCGTGGCCACGGTATTCGTTCCATCTCCGTTATCGATCAGAAAGATCGTTTTCTCGTCCTTGCTGCCGCTCCCGGCATTGATCGTTCCGGCCGTCGATTTGATCGTAATATTGCCCGTATCGAAAGTGCCGATCCGGGACTTATTGACGTTCACATCGCCGGTCGACAGAAGCGTGATATTGCCGCCACGAGCAGTGGTGATACCGGTCTGTTCCGCCCGGTTCCCGGCGTTCCCGCCGACGTTGACCTTGCCGCCGACCGGAGAGACGATCGCGATCGCCTGTCCATCGACGTGCAACTGCAGTGCGCCATCGACGAGCGCCGGCCGGCCGTTCGCTAGGATGGCGCTGCCGTCGGCCGCGCGAGCCGGGTTGAGATCGACCAGGACGACTTTCTGATTGAAGACGATTTGCTCTCCCTGCTTCACCCGCTCTCCGCCGACCAGAAACAACTGGCCGGTTTGTTCGACGAAGAGTGGCTTCCAGACCAGTTCGACCCGGCCATTGGTCACGTCCTGAGCCGTAAACAGTGTCTGAGCCGGATTGGCTTGATCCACGGGAAGAGTCGTTTTGTAGGCCTGTATCGGCGCTGGGGTTCCCTGCTGATCGGGCAGGGCGAGAACTTTCGTCCCGGCCTGATCGATCAATACCGCGTTCGTCTCCACCGCTCCCTGGATCGGCCGTCCGGCGGCATCGACGATCCGGATTCCGTCCGCTCCATGGATGAAAATGCTCCCGCCGTTGAACGTCGTGATCCGGGATTCGGTCATGTCGATATTCCCGCCGGCGCCGATGTCGAGAAGCCCGCCTTGAAACCGCTCCGACCGGACCCCGTCTCTGGACTTGTGCTCGATGCCGGCGCTGTTCGCGAGATCGATGTTGCCGCCTGCCCGGATCTCTCCTGTCCCCTGTCCGATAAAAATCATGCCGGCGTTGCCGTTCTCTGTTTTCATATCGATATGTCGAGCGGCATGCACGCGCACCGCCGGATTTCCCCCGGAGAGGAGCGGAACAAGAAACTTGGCGAACAATCCCTTGATATCCCGGCCGGCGGAAAGCACGACCTCTTTCCAAAACCGGTAGCTCAGAAAATCCAGCTGCAACCGGCTGATATCTCCGGCCTCCGTCGTCAGACTCACCGGTCGGACAGGCGCCGCAGAAGCCGGGAGCGGCGGATTCGGATTCAGCGCAGTAGACAGCTCCGATTCGGTATTGAAGGTCGTGCCCATCAACGCATCGACATCTCCCCCGTTCAACCGGATGACCGCCGGGGTCTGGCTCCGTACCGTGATCGTCGGCTTGCTCTGAAGCGCCGCCGGAGGCAGGATGCCGCCGGGCAGCGGATTGAGCGGAGCGCCGTTCACGAAACTCAAATCTCCGTATTGCGCAAACCACCGAGCCAGAACAGGATCGGCCAGCGCCGCATCGCGGCCGACTCGCACATACTGCGCCCCGGGATCGCCCGGGGTCCCCACGAAGATCAGGACCGAACTGAAATCGACGACCTGCTCGACCGATCCCTGCCCCCGGATGTCCTGCTTGGCATGAATCCTGATCTCTCCGGTGCCGGACGGCCAGAAAGAAAGCGGCGTCGTGCCGGTTTCAAAAATCACGCTGCCTTCGTCCGCCTGCGCGGTAAAGGAGGCAGGGAAAATGCTTCTCGCTTGAGCAAAGCTCCCGGTGAGCCTGCCGGGTTTAATCACAATGTCTCCGGTCCGGGCGATGAGGGTCAGGCGGCTGTCGGCCGTCAAGGTCTGAATCTCGCGGAGGCCGTAGTCTTCCGCGACACCGAAATACAGCGACCGGCCGGCCTTGATGGACGCGTCCGTTTTCGTCGCGCTGGAAGAGCCGTCCGGGTTCGTCACCAGCCCCCCTACCACAATGCTCATGGGTGTCTCTTCGGATCCGATGTCCCGGCCTGCCGCCAGATCCGCCGTGCCGCCCTGCAGGGTAAAGCCCGGGCCCCGCGTGTCGCGGCTGCCGCCCGATCCCCGGATATCTCCGCCGGCCCGGACCGTGAGGTTGCCCGGAATGCCGACATGCACGCCCGGCAGCGTGAGTCCGTCGTCGCTGACCGTTCCGCGCGGGCCGGGCAGCACCACATCCCCGACGGCGGTCAGGCTGACGTCGCCGCCTCCGTTAGCCGTGTTGATTTTTGACGTTCTGCCAGAGCCGTCGGCGAGCGACAGGTTTCCGCCCCCGTGCAGATGAATGCTCCCGCGCGAAGCGGCGCTGATCTCCGAGGCCGTCACGGTGACATCGTTCCCCGCGCGTCCGACGATGTGCCACTGGCCCCCGAACGACTTAAAATCGCTGTTGGCAAATTTCAGGTGGCGGCCCGCGTCCAGATGAAAC
>FSSH01001732.1_pt2 | contig 12551 bp, 12 predicted proteins | sample 1166101 | NCBI WGS metagenome assembly FSSH01 (sample SAMEA32972668, study PRJEB13176) | freshwater metagenome | biome: Drinking water system; feature: Biomass in drinking water that filtered by 0.45 um membrane; material: drinking water | place: USA | collected 2012-12-20 | depth 0 m | reverse complement strand
CATGTGTCATTGGACAAGGCTGGAAGTTCTGATTAGGTTGCAAATTGGAGTATCATGTCTTTTCGACCAAGCTCACTTGAATATCGATTGTTTTGAGGGCACCATGCGATTTTCCCCGGAATCTTCCGAAACCCATAAACTCGAGCGGGATCTAGACCATCGCCGTCTTGGCGGCGTATGCAGTGGTTTGGCGCGTTATATGGGTTTCAACGTTACAGCCGTTCGCTTCGTTTTCCTCGGTTCCATCTTTTTCAGTTTTAGCCTGACATTCTGGCTTTACCTTGTGTTATGGATACTGCTGCCGGGCCGCCGGTCGTCGGTTTCGGAACTGTCATGGCGACTGCGGCGTAAGGCCCTGCGCCTGGAAAAGCTGATCGATACCACCCATGCGCGATTGAGCCAGTCCTCGTCCCGGTTAACGCTGGAGCATACCCATCAGCTCGTCCTGAGCTTGCTGCCGGATTTCGATGGCCTACCCAATCGCAAGGACAATGAACTGGTCATGGCAAAGTGCGCCGCACTGGAAGAACTACCGAATATATTGGAGCATTACCTGCGTCTGCCGCCTTCCCAGTCAGAGCGTCCAGGCGGAAAAGCGGTCGAGGAGCGTTTGGGGGAGGAATTAAGCCGCCTTGAAAACCTGTTGCGAGGAGTGACAGAACAGCGCTTTTATCAGCGGATTGAGGAAACCGGCGGCAATCCGGATGCTCTCGAAGGCATGTCGCGTAACCCTGGCCTGCTGTCCGTCAGGCAGAATCTGGAATCCCTGCGTCGACGCATCGCGGGTAAGGTTGACGACGAGGTGGAACGAAAAATCTCAGGCATCATCGATGCGTTGCTGACGCTGTTGTCCCGCCTCCCGCAAGATGCCGACGCAACCGACCCCAATCATTACAACGTCCAGCAAATCGCCCACGACTACCTGCCGGGCGCCATCGAGCGTTACCTTGCCCTGCCGCCCACACTAGCCCGTACAGAGCCAGTGACCCAGGGCAAGACAGCGCATGCCCTATTGACGGAACAACTGGACGTGCTCGACCAGTCGCTAGGCAAAATGCTGACCAGTCTGTATCGGAATGACGCCCAGGGCTTGCTGATCCACGGGCGGTTCTTGCGCGACAAATTTGTGGAACATCCTGACGATTGGCTCAAATGATCATGCTGCCTTGATGCCGTCTCGCAAAGCAGCCTAAAGTTTTAGATTAAACAAAGAAAAATTCATGCGAAATAAGTTTCTCGATACTGGTCGACCTGGCTACCATCCTCTACGCAAAATCAAGGTGTGCCTTTCGGGCTTTCGTTACGGTGTCGTTTACGACTTTAGCGTTGCCTACAAATGCGTACTCTCCGTCCCGATATTGATCGCGTGTTTTTACTATCGGCAATGGATCGATTTTTTATCGGTGTTTGCCGCGACAGGATTGATGCTGATCGCGGAAATGTTCAATACCACCGTGGAAGCTCTCTGCGATTTCGTTGAATCCGCGCGTAACGACAAAATCCGTATCATCAAAGATATCGCCGCTGCCGCCACCGGCATCGCCATTTTGATCTGGATTGCGGTCATCGCCGTTGAATTAAATAAGCTATGGCAGGCGTTTAGCTGATCCGAGATTCAAAAAAGCGGATTTCGGCGCTCTAGGAGCCTGTCGGACTTTCATGAGAAGCAGTCTAATTGCCCAGCGTCCCCCAAGAAGTAGCGATAAAATAGAGGCCTGTCTACCCAGTCATTCCGGAGTGTTCCATGAGCCGCTTTATCCCGGTGAACCGTTACCAACAGTATGTGCTGCCGCCTTCGGTCGATGACTGGTTGCCTGACAACCATCTGGCCCGCTTCATCGCCGAAATCATCGACCAACTGGACTTAAGCCAGCTAACTACTAGCCGTTATCGCGGCCGCGGCTCGGCGGCGCATCATCCGTCGGTATTGCTGGCTTTGTTGGTCTACGGTTACGCCACCGGCGTGTTTTCCAGCCGCAAGATCGAGCGCGCCACCTATGACTCGGTCGCCTTCCGTTTTTTATCCGCCGACACGCATCCCGACCACGATACCTTGGCCCACTTTCGCAAGACCTTCTTGGTCGAGCTGGAAGACTTGTTCGTCCAGGTGCTGAGTCTGGCGCAAGCAATGAAACTGGTCAAGTTAGGTCAGATTTCGCTGGACGGCACCAAGATTAAGGCTAATGCCTCCAAGCACAAAGCCTTATCCCATGGGCACATCGAAAAGCGCGAAGCGCAGTTGCGGGACGAAGTTCAGGTACTGCTGCAGCACGCGGCAGAAACCGATGCGGCCGACGCGCGGGATGATCTCGACTTGCCGGACGAACTGGCCCGGCGGGAACAGCGACTGAAGGCCCTGGCCGAGGCGAAAGCCAAGATTGCCGAGCGGGTCACGTTGCGCGACGAACAAGCCCAGAAAGAGTACCAAGACAAACTGAACCGCCGCGCGGCCCAACGGCAAGCCGGCAAAAAGCCGAAGGGGCCAGAGCCCAAGGCCCTTGAAGCCGGGCCAAAGTCCGACGACCAAATCAATCTAACCGACGAAGAATCCCGCACTTGTGCCCTGTGGGTATCATGCCCAGCCACGACGGCTTTGTGCAGGGCTATTTAGAGTTTGCTCAGTAAGTCACCCATAGGCATATACAAACCGGGTGGCAAAGTGGAACTGAGCGCGCTGAGTTGAAACCATTTGTTCCCAGACATATGCAACTGCCCTCATCAAACCAGCAAGGCGGCATGTACTGAGGCCCAAAAAGATCCTTTCCAGGATCAGCAGGTTCATGACCAGGAAGATGGTGTTGATCCAGGCGAATGAGGTGTTGGCGCGCTTGGCGCGGATGTGGTTGAGGCGGTAACCATTTTTGCCCTGGCCGAATTTGCCCTCGATGGGAATGCGTTGCAAGTAATCTTGCCGGCGTTGCGCCTTGGCTTGCTTGAGTTGTTCGCGATTGGCATCGGTAACTTGTTTGGGGCGGCCGAGCGGCTTGCCGGCAAAGTGGATGCCGCGTTGCTTCAAGTAATCGCGGTTGGCGCGCGTGCCATAGATGGGATCGGCGATCACCCGTTCCGGATAGTGGCCGTATCGCTCGCGGTAAGCTTCTACCTGCGTAGCCAGATCCAAGCCTTCATGAAAGGCCTCCCAACGCAGGTGATCGACATGAGCCAAGCCCTCGCCGGTTAGACTGACACTGAGCTTGGCGCCAAACTCGACCGGTTTGTCTTGTTTGCCGCGCACCATCGGTCGCACGTAGGGCTGACTGATGCTGACGATGCGATGCTCGCACCGGTGCGTCTGGGTGTGATACATCTCCGATTGCTGCGGGTACAAGTACTGGATCACCCAGTAGCGATGCAGCAGCCAGCCGGGCAACGGCAGGGGCTGGCCTTCGGGAATCTGCATTAAAAGTTGCTCGATGTGGCCCAGGTTGCGGCGCAGATACTGCAATTGCTGTTTCTTGTGCCCTGTGGGTAGATGCCACGGCGCAACGTTTTCCGGCCGGGGCGCTTTTGTTTGGCGATGGCCAGATACGCAGAGCGGGCTTTGCGGCGATAGGTTCTGGGTTTATTGTCAACCTTCAGGTTGGCGCACAGGGTGTCGATGATTTGTTCACTGAATTCACGCGCTTCGTTCAGCAAACTCAAATCGGTGGGAAAACGGATGGCTTGTTCGACGACGGTGGCATCTAAAATCAATTGGCCGCGATGCGCGGGTTCCGTGGCTTCTGGCTCAGTTTGTTCCAAGGTTGCCTCTGGAGAATCATTGGGTTTTTCCTCGGTTGGCTCGGCTTCAGACTCTGAACGCTGGGCCTCGTCGGTCGGTGCTTACGGTTCCGGCCTAACCGGCTTTTTGCCTTCATGCGCCTCGATAATGGCCTGATGAAAGCCTTCGAACACGGCTTCGCCCATGCGCTTGCGGATTTCGACCAATAACGACGGCGCAAACGGCGCCGTCGCCTGATAACCCGGCAGACCTACAAAGTATTGCAGGTACGGGTTCTCCTGGATCTGCAGCACGGTTTCCACGTCAGACAAGCACAGCTTGTGTTTGATGATCACGGCACCGATAACCCGTCGCGCGTCTTTCAGCGGCCGGCCTCGGTCAGCCGGCAGGCCTTGATAATAGCTTTCCGCCAGTTCATCCCACGGGATGCAATCGCTGAGCTTGACCCAGCGGTTGTTTTTATCCAGAGCCGTATCAAAGGGCCAGTCGAATTCGGCTATCGTCAGTTGTTTTGAGCTGGTGGTTCGAATCATCGCTGCACGGTTTTTGAGGGTAAAGGCGTGTTTTTCGTGCATTAATTATAGCAAATTTCGCCTAGTAATTATTTATAATCAATAGGTTATATTTACTGAGCAGACTCTATTTATGCCCTGTGGGTACAACAGCCAAGCCGCCGTCGATGTGGAAACGATGTTGATCGTGGGCACCCACGTTAGCCAGCACACCAACGATAAACAGCAAGTCAAACCGATGTTGGCCGAACTTAAGAAGCTACCCGAGACCATGGGGCAAACCAACGCTCTGCTGGCCGACAGCGGCTACTTCAGCGCCACCAACGTTCGAGCCTGCGGCGAACAACACATCGAACCCTTGATCGCGATGGGCCGGGACAGCCATCATGAACCGCTGGCGGAACGCTTGGCCCCGGATGCCGCGGAACCGGACAGCGACGACCCGGTCGTCAAAATGGCCTGGTATCTGAAAACCCGCGAAGGCAAGGCTCGCTACGCCAAACGCAAATGCACGGTGGAGCCCGTGTTCGGGATCATCAAACAGGTCATGGGATTTCGCCAGTTCTCACTCCGTGGCTTAGAGGCGGTGGCAGGCGAATGGAAACTGGTCGCGATGGCGTTTAACCTGAAGCGGATGCATACCCTGGTAATGGCCGGCTAATGCCGGAACACCGGCTGAGAATGCAATGGCTCGATTGGCTAATGCCGAATGAGCATGACGAATGTCCGTTGAACGCGTGACAAACAGATTCGACCCCGTCACACTGAATAGCCGCTTTAGCTAAGCAATGGCGACGATAAAATGACTGGAAATTTAAGTCCGACAGGCTCCTAGCGGGAAATGTTTCCATTCTTATCTTCACCGAGAGGGCGCCGTAAAGGCCAGGTTAATGAAATGAAGCCCAACATTCTAATTTTATTGGGCTTCGCGTTTGCTCTTGATAGCGTTATCTCTGTGTCGTCTACCTTTCGCCCATGGCGTTAAAAATTAACTTTGAAACCGGCCTGCACCAAACGCGGCGAACCAGGCAGGATGCCACGAGTGCGATCGACTATATATTCTTCATCCAGCAGATTTTTTAGTGAAACGAATAGATCGGTATTCAATGGCTTCACATGATATGTCGTGCCGAGATTTAACACCACATAACCATCGATCTTGCCCAGTTGACCATTGCCATTGGCGGCCGCTGCTGGCGTATTGGCAAAGTCGCTGAACTGCTCGCCGACAAACACGGTTTCCAGATGCACATCGAAGCCTTGGGGGTGCGAATATCCGATTGTGGACGTCAACGTGTGCTTAGGAGAATACGGCATGCGGTTGCCTTCCCGCGCTCCCGGCACTATCCCACCGACACAGGCGCCCGGAATACTTCCATCCACTGCCAAACATCTAAAATCCGAGGTCATTTCCGCAGTACCCACCCAGGTGTAAGCTGCCTGGAAATAGACGTTGTGATCGCTATCGAATAAAGCGCCAAAGTCCTGCCGACCAAACAATTCCACCCCCTGGTACAAGGCCTGGCCGGTAGCAAGTGGCGTCGTGCCGCCGGCAATGCTGCCGACCGCGTTTTGTTGCTGAAAGTCGGCATGAAACAGCGTGGCGTCCAATTTGGCGCCAGTATACGGTTTGGTGCGTACACCCAGCTCATAATTCCAGCTTTTTTCCGGACCGACATTGATCGGTTTGCCTGTGCCACTGACTTCGTCCTCGACGCGGGGCGGTGCAAAACCACCATGAAAACCAAAGAAGGTGGTGATCTGATCATTAGGATTGTGGGTGATGCCAAACGCGGGCAGAATCTCGGTCAAGACCGATTCACCGCCCTTATTGTTCAGCTTGTTTAAACGGCTGAAATCGACATGTTCGATACGCACGCCGGGGGTCAGGCTCCAGTCGCCCAGGATGAATTTGTTCTGAGCAAAGCCGGAATAGGCATCGGTGCCGCGTTCGTTGTTTTCGCCAATGGTTACTGGGCCGGTAAGCGGCTTGCGGTTTTCCTGGACGCGGAATTGCTCCTCGTAATGGGCGCGAAAGCCAATGTCCAGTTCGTTGTCTATTCCCAAGGTTTTGTGGTTGACGTGCAGTTTCGGCTCCACGCCATACGCGTAATAATCGCGCAGCCGACCCTGGGTAGAGTCACAGCCATCGACATTGACGGCGTTACCGGCAAGACGGTTGTCCCTGAATGCATTACCGCACTGGGTGTCGGTAGTCGTGCTGGACTGTCGCCACCAGTCACGATGAAAATGCGACCAGTACGCATTGGTGGTTAAGGTAACATCATTATTGAAGCTAAATTGATGGGTCAACGATGTCCCCCAACGGTCGGTTTGCATGCGATCATTTTTAAACGGATTGTAGCGAATGCCGAAGTTATGCATTTCCGCGTCGGTAATGCCGGAATAAGTCACTTGCGAATCTTCCTGAAAATAATTGGCGCGCAAGGTCAGGGCATTGCTGGCGTTGATGTCATAAACACCCTTGACGTTGAAATCGTTGATGTCGGAGTGAGTGTTGTCGCGTGCGCCTTCGCTTTCCTTATGGGTAATATCCAGCAGGCCGCCGAAATCACCAACAGTGCCGCCATAATTGAAATGGCCGTCATAAAACTCGCGGGTGCCGCCGGTAAAACTCAGAGAGCCGCCGGGTTTGGCTGGTGGATTTGGCGTAAGGTAATTGATGGTGCCGGAGATGGTTTGCGGCCCAAACATGATTTGGCTGGGACCTTTTAACACCTCGATACTGGCAAAGCGCTCGATCGGCGGGTGATAGTAGCTGGCATTATCGCCATAAGGTGCATAGGACAGAGGAATGCCGTCCTCCAACAACAAAGTTTTGGTGGAGCGAGTCGGATTCATGCCGCGAATACCAATATTGGGTCGCATACCGAAGCCTTCTTCGTCACGGACATTCACCCCCGGAATTTTGCGCAAGGCTTCATTGACATTGAAAACGTGGCTCTCGAACAGCTCTTCCTGTTTCAGAATATTCACTGCGCCAGGAATGGTTTGCAGCGTATCCGCAGACTCGACAATCTCTACCACGGGCATTTCCAGGCCGGAGGACTGGCTATCGGTGTGGGTGGTGTCGGTAGCCAGCGCAGGTGATGAACAGCCAAAAGCTAACGCCATTTGCCCCGAAACCAACAGCTGTGTCGCGCTCTTATGCATCAGTAGTTCTCCAAAAAATTATTGTTAATCGGTATACAGCCTATACAGGCAGCATAGGAAGTGTATAGATACATGACATTTAATACAAGTAAGAAGCGTTCTTATTAACAATTCGACATTTCTTCAGCAGACAAATATCCGATTAACATCATGATTATTAGCCCCGCACCGCGCGCTGAATGCCTTGCCAACAAATGTCCGTCATTAGCGTAATTTCTGGTTCTGAAATCACATAGGGTGGCATGAAATAAATGACATTACCCAAAGGACGCAATAGCACGCCCTGTTCAAGTGCATACCGGTACACTTTCAACCCTCGCCGTTGCTGCCACGGATAAACTTCACGCGTTTGTTTGTTTTTCACCAGTTCGATAGCGACAATCATGCCGGTTTGCCTGACTTCGGCGACGTGAGGATGTTCCTGGAAGCGTTCGACCGCTTTGCTCATCACAGCCGCCAAGCGGCGATTATTGCCGATCACATCCTGCTGCTGAAACAGGCCGATAGTCGCCAAGGCCGCCCGACAACCCAATGCATTACCGGTATAGCTGTGCGAGTGCAAAAATGCCGTCAGGTTCTGGTAGTCATCGTAAAACGCCTGATACACCCTGTCACTGGTCAACACCGCCGACAAGGGCAGATAGCCACCGGTCAGTCCTTTAGATAAACAGATAAAATCCGGGCTGATCGCTGCCTGTTCGCAGGCGAACAAGGTGCCTGTGCGGCCAAATCCCACCGCTATCTCGTCGGCGATCAGATGCACGCCATAGCGGGTGCAGGCCTCGCGCAACATGCTCAAATACACCGGATGGTACATTCGCATGTTGCCGGCGCATTGCACCAGCGGCTCGATGATTACCGCACAGGTTGATTCGGCGTGTTTCGCCAAAGCCTGCTCCATGTCGGCGAAACGGCGGATTGAATAATCCTCCCAGGTTTCACCGCTTTCGCGATAGTAGCAATCCGGGCCAGGTACTGTGATGACATTCATCAACAGCGGCGCATAAGTTTCCTTGTACAAAGCCACATTTCCGACCGCCAGCGCGCCCAGCGTCTCGCCGTGGTAACTGTTCTCCAGCGTGATGAATTTGTGTTTTTGCGATTTGCCGCAATTACGCCAATAGTGAAAACTCATTTTCAGTGCGACTTCAACGGCTGAAGATCCATTGTCGGCGTAGAAACACTTATCCAATCCAGCCGGGGTAATTTCCACCAGTTTTTCGGCTAAAGTCAGCGCTGCTTCATGGGTAAAGCCGCCGAGAATCACATGCTCTAATATATCGAGCTGTTGCTTAATGGCTTGATTGATGACTGGGTTGGCATGCCCAAAAATATTCACCCACCAGGAACTGATCGCATCCAGATAGCGCTTACCCTCGAAATCTTCCAACCAGACGCCCTGGCCGGATTTAATCGGAATCAACGGCATGGCATCAACGGGGTTTCCGCTTGGATCGTGGTCTTTCATCTGACTGCACGGATGCCATAGCACCTGCAAGTCACGTTGCACCATTGCTTGATTATTCATCAGCCGCCTCGGATTACTATTTTCGTTCGACTTGGGTAACGTCTCTGACAGCACCTTTTGCAGCCGAGGTCGTCATGGCAGCATAGGCTCTAAGCGCGACTGATAACGGTCTTTCTCGATTCATGGGTTTCCAGGCTTCCAAGCCCTTGGCTTCCATTGCGGCACGCCGATTCGTCAGTTCTTCCGCCGTCACCGCCAGACGTATGACGCGGCTTGGAATATCGATTTCGATGATGTCGCCTTCTTCGACCAAGCCAATGGCGCCACCTTCGGCGGCTTCTGGCGAGACGTGGCCGATCGATAGTCCGGATGTGCCGCCGGAAAACCGGCCATCAGTGAGTAAGGCGCAGACTTTACCCAGTCCCTTGGATTTCAGATAGCTGGTCGGATACAGCATTTCTTGCATGCCCGGACCGCCCCTTGGGCCTTCATAGCGAATCACTACAATGTCGCCCGCAACGATCTTGTTATTGAGTATGGCTGCCACAGCGGCATCCTGACTGTCGTAAATACGCGCAGGGCCTTTAAATATCAGGATGCTGTCGTCTACGCCAGCAGTCTTGACGATGCAGCCATCCAGCGCGATGTTGCCATACAATACGGCCAAACCGCCATCCTGCGAGTAAGCGTGTTCGCGGTCGCGGATGCAGCCGTCGGTGCGGTCATCGTCCAGAGTTGGATAGCGCACGGCTTGCGAAAAGGCGACGGTGGTGGGTATGCCGCCGGGCGCGGCGCGGTAAAAAACCTTCACGGATTCGTCTACGTTGCGCCGAATGTCCCACTGCTCCAAAGCTGCCCCCATGCTGGCTGCATGTACGGTCGGCACATCACGGTTGATTAAGCCGACACGATCCAGTTCACCCAGGATAGCCATCACCCCGCCGGCACGGTGGACGTCTTCCATGTGATATTGCTGGGTGGCGGGCGCTACTTTGCTCAAACACGGCACCTGGCGAGAAATGCGGTCGATGTCGGTCATGCTGAAATCCACCCTGGCTTCATGCGCGGCTGCCAGCAGATGCAGCACGGTATTGGTGGAGCCGCCCATTGCCACGTCGAGGCTCACGGCATTCTGAAAAGCTTTGAAACTGGCGATGGCTCGCGGCAGAACCGCGCTGTCGTCGTGTTCATAGTAGCGTTTGCTGAGTTCCACGATGAGCCTGCCAGCCTGTAGAAACAGCTGTTTTCTATCCGCATGGGTGGCGACAAGGCTGCCGTTACCGGGTAATGACAGGCCCAGTGCTTCGGTCAGACAGTTCATGGAATTGGCCGTGAACATACCGGAGCAGGAACCGCAGGTCGGACAGGCGGAGCGCTCCACTGCGGCGACCTGTTCGTCGCTGATGCTGTCATCGGCGGCCTCTACCATGGCGTCGACCAAATCCAGCGCCCGGATTTCGCCATTCCAGTTGACTTTACCTGCCTCCATTGGGCCGCCGGACACGAATATCGCCGGGATATTTAAGCGTAAAGCAGCCATCAGCATGCCGGGGGTTATTTTGTCGCAATTGGAAATGCAAACCAACGCATCGGCACAGTGTGCGTTGACCATGTATTCCACCGAATCGGCAATCAGGTCGCGGCTGGGCAGCGAGTACAGCATGCCACTGTGCCCCATGGCGATGCCGTCGTCCACGGCGATGGTGTTGAATTCTTTGGCCACCCCGCCCACTCGTTCAATTTCTCTGGCGACAAGTTGTCCCATATCCTTGAGATGGACGTGCCCCGGGACGAACTGGGTGAAGGAGTTGGCAATGGCAATGATGGGCTTGGAAAAATCCTCGTCCTTCATGCCCGTGGCGCGCCAAAGTGCGCGAGCACCGGCCATATTTCGACCCTGGGTGGTAGTGCGGGAACGGTATTGGGGCATGGTAAACCTCGGGGCTTAAGAAACTATTGCCGGGAAAAACGGCAATGAATGGTTATCAACAGTGTGCATCTGTGTTAATTTTTGACTGAATAGTTACACCTATGCCAGCTTCCAACCGATGGTTTGCCTTGTCCTTAGCGGCACCAGAACATCATCGCCCATGGCGATGCTTTCCGGCACGACCCACGCTTCCTTCACCAAAGTAATGGTTTCCTTGTTTCTGGGCAAACCATAAAAATCCGCGCCGTAAAAACTGGCAAAAGCTTCGAGTTTATCCAGCCCACCAGCGTCTTCAAATGCTTCGGCATAAAGCTCGATCGCGGCATGAGCAGTGTACATGCCGGCACAGCCGCAGGCAGTCTCTTTGGCTGATTTTGGGTGCGGTGCGCTGTCGGTGCCCAAAAAGAACTTGGGAGAACCTGAAATCGCTGCCTTTATCAATACCTGGCGGTGCTCCTCGCGCTTTAGCACCGGTAGGCAGTAATGATGCGGACGAATGCCGCCCGAGAACATGGCATTGCGATTCATCAACAAATGCTGCGCGGTAATCGTAGCCCCTACATGATTGGGCGCACTTAAAACAAAATCTGCCGCGTCTTTGGTAGTGATATGCTCGAATACCAGGCGCAGACCGGGGAATCGTTTGAGCAGCGGAATCATGTTGCGATCGATAAACACCTTTTCGCGGTCAAACACATCCACATCGGCATCCGTAACTTCTGCATGCACCTGCAATAGCATGCCGTGCTTCTCCATCGCCTCCAGCGCTTTCACGCAATGACCGAGATTGGTGACGCCGGAATCTGAATTGGTCGTGGCCCCTGCCGGATATAGCTTGACGCCATGCACGATACCGCTGGCTTTAGCCTTGATGATCTCTTCCGGCGAGGTGTTGTCAGTCAGGTACAACGTCATCAGCGGCTCAAAGCAGCCGTCGGCTGGTATTGCCTGTAAAATCCGCTCACGGTAGGCAGCAGCAAGCTCCGTGGTGGTCACTGGAGGCCGCAAATTCGGCATGACAATCGCGCGGGAAAAGCGGCGTACCGTGTCCGGCAATACCGATTGCGTCGCCACGCCATCGCGAAGATGCAAATGCCAGTCGTCAGGGCGGATAATCGTTAATTTATTCATCATGGTTTTTTGTTTACACAGTTAAGGAACCTCTGATTAATTCGTTGTTTCAAATTTCAACATCATTGAAATCAATGGCCTGCGTTCAAGGTTTTCTTGAAAAATTGATTTAATCAGGGGTTCCTTAAGGCAAGTGCATAAAACATAGTGCGCGGTTTCAATGAACACCATAATGTGACTCGATATAACGTTCGACCAAAGCCTGAAACTCTTCGGCGATACGCTCGCCTTTCAAGGTGACGGTTTTGACGCCATCCTCGTAAACCGGCGCAACGGGCGACTCGCCGGTACCGGGAAGGCTGATGCCGATATTGGCATTTTTGCTTTCACCGGGGCCGTTGACCACGCAACCCATCACCGCCACTTCCATGTTCTCCACGCCTTGGTATTTAGTCTTCCAGACCGGCATTTGGTTGCGCAGATAGTCTTGGATTTTTTGCGCCAGTCTCTGGAAGTAGTCGCTGGTAGTGCGTCCGCAGCCGGGGCAGGCGATCACCATCGGCGTGAAGGCGCGAAACCCCATGGTTTGCAGGATTGCCTGAGCGACGATGACTTCCTGGGTGCGCGAGGCACCGGGTTCCGGCGTCAGCGAAACGCGGATGGTGTCGCCGATGC
>FSSH01001775.1_pt1 | contig 12559 bp, 11 predicted proteins | sample 1166101 | NCBI WGS metagenome assembly FSSH01 (sample SAMEA32972668, study PRJEB13176) | freshwater metagenome | biome: Drinking water system; feature: Biomass in drinking water that filtered by 0.45 um membrane; material: drinking water | place: USA | collected 2012-12-20 | depth 0 m | reverse complement strand
GCCAATCAGAAAATCTGTCATTTATTTACGGGCTCCCGATCATTGCACTATCATGCGAGTAGGTCGCGCCTTATACCATGTTCAAACAGATTAAGTCGAGAATGGCCGGCCAGTCTTAATTTCAATCATAAGGAGATAATTATGTCCGAATCAGCGTCATTGACAGTAAGCGGTATGAAATGCGGCGGTTGCGAGAGCAGCATCGTCAGCAAGGTATCGGCCATCGCCGGCGTGGTAACGGTGCAGGCCTCGCATAAAGACAAACGGGTCGAGGTCGAATTCGATCCGGCGCAAACCGATCTGGATGAAATCGAAGACGTTATCACCGACGCCGGTTTCAAGGTCGAATAAAGCCGCGTCAGCGTTCGGCCACGGATCAACACGATATTGCTCGGGAATCCTCATCATGACTTTAGATCAATCGACGAATCAGCACCAGGACATACGCCTTTCCATACTCGGCATGCGTTGTGCCGGTTGCGTCAGCGCGGTGGAAACAGCCTTGCAATCGGTACCGGAGGTTGCGTCCGTTGTCGTCAATTTTGCCGACCACTCCGCTACTGTCGGCGGCAATCCAGACCATCAGGCCATGAAGCAAGCCTTGAAATCCGCCGGTTACGATGCGGCGGTGATGGAAGGTTTGGAAGACCCGAGCGAAGAGGAAAAGCAGGAAGAAGAGCGTTATCGCGATTTGCTGCGCAAGGCAGGCGTGGCCGGCGCATTGGGTCTGCCCTTGATGGCGGGCGCGCATCTGGACTTGTTTCCGGCGATGGGTAGTGCCGCCGGCACGGTGTTTTGGTCCGAAGTGGCCTTACTGACGCTGGCGGTGATGTTTTATTCCGGCGGGCATTTTTTTCATAGCGCGCTGAAATTGCTGTTGGTCAAGCAAGCCAATATGGACACGCTGATTGCGCTGGGTACCGGCTCGGCGTGGTTGTACTCTTGTATTGTCATCGATTATTCCAGTCAATTGCCCTCACTGTCCGCGCATGCTTACTTCGAGGCTTCGGCGGTGATTTTGGCGTTCATCAATCTGGGCAGTGCGTTGGAAACGCGCGCACGAGGTAAAACCTCGGCGGCGATACGCGCGCTGATCGGTTTGCAACCCCGCACCGCTCGCGTGGTGCGTGAAGGTCAGGAGATCGATATCCCTATCGAACAAGTCGGTCTTGGCGAAACCTTGCGGGTTAGACCCGGCGAAAAAATCGCCGTGGACGGCGTGGTGTTGGAAGGACACTCGACTATCGACGAATCCATGCTGACTGGCGAATCGATGCCGGTTGAGAAAGTGGAGGGTGCCAGTGTCGCCGCCGGCACCATCAATCAGCAAGGCAGTTTTTTATTCAGCGCGACCCGCATTGGCCGCGATACTGCTTTGGCGCAGATTATTCAAAGCGTACGACAAGCACAGAACAGCAAGCCGGCGATTGCCAAACTGGCCGACAAGATTTCCGCGGTGTTTGTCCCCTCAGTGGTGATTATTTCCGTGCTGACTTTTTTAATCTGGTTAAGCATCGGTCCCGATCCGGCCATGGGTTATGCGTTTGTCACATCGATGACGGTGTTGGTGATTGCTTGTCCTTGCGCGTTGGGTTTGGCGACGCCGATTTCGGTGATGGTCGCGGTCGGCCGAGCGGCGCAAATGGGCATATTGATCCGCAAGGGCGAAGCCTTGCAAAGCGCCGGCAAGCTGACTTGTCTGATTTTGGATAAGACCGGCACCGTAACCGCCGGTAAGCCTAGTCTGGCTGAAGTGATCGCGTTTGGCGATTACGACGAAGCTCGAGTGTTGCAGTATGCCGCCAGTCTGGAATCCGGTTCCGAACACCCCTTAGCCGCAGCGATACTGACTGCTGTTGAGCAAAAACAGTTAACGTTGGACAAGGTCAGAAAATTTCAGGCTGTGGCCGGTCACGGTATCGTCGGCCGCATTGCCGATCAGCAATGTCTGTTCGGCAATGCCGCGTTGCTGGCGGAATACGGTATCGACGAAAGCAGTCATCGCGACAAAATGGCCGAACTGGCGGCAAAAGGCCAGACGCCGATGTTCTTGGCGGTGGAAAACACGGTGGTTGGCATTGTGTCGGTCGCCGACCCGATTAAATCCGATTCCGCCGCAGCGGTGCAGCAATTACGGCAGCGCGGTATTCGCGTACTGATGGTCACTGGCGACAACGAGATTACGGCGCGGGCTATTGCAGGGCAGGCCGGTATCAGCGAAGTTCGCGCGCAAGTGTTGCCGCAAGATAAAGCCGCCGTGGTCAAGGCCTTGCAACAGCAAGGCGAAATTGTCGGTATGGTCGGCGACGGTATCAACGATGCGCCGGCTCTGGCGCAAGCCGATGTCGGTTTTGCGATTGGGACAGGTACCGACGTGGCTATCGAAAGTGCCGATATTGTGTTGCTGCAAGGTTCTTTATTAAAGGTCTCCGAGGCGATGGCGCTTTCGAAGTTGACGGTCGCTAACATCAAGCAAAACCTGTTGGGCGCGTTTTTCTACAACACCATCGGCATTCCGGTGGCGGCGGGTTTGCTGTATCCGCTGTTTGGCATATTGCTGAACCCGATGATTGCCGGTGCGGCGATGGCTATGTCGTCGGTAACGGTAGTCAGCAACGCCAACCGTTTGCGCTGGATTAAACTGGATATCGAATAGGCGCGAGACATGAATAGCGTACCTAAATCCTCTGCGCAAACCTTCAGTGTCGCCGACTATCTGGGATGGCCTGACGACGAGCGCTGGGAGTTAATCGACGGCGTTCCTTACAATATGAGTCCGGCGCCGAGTATCAAGCATCAAAATGTGGTGATAACGATTGCCGCAAAGTTAAAAGCCGCATTGAAAGGTAAGCCTTGCAAACCGTTCATAGCACCTGTAGACGTAATCCTCTCCGAGCATGACGTCGTGCAACCGGATTTGTTAGTGGTCTGCAACCCGGAACAGATCGGCGAAAAAGCCATACACGGTGCGCCGGATTTGGTGGTAGAAGTTTTATCCCCCAGTACGGCGCTGAAGGATATGCGTGAAAAGAAGGCGCTCTACGAACGTGCCGGGGTGAGGGAATATGTGGTGGTCGACCCGTTGGAAAATTATGTGCAGCGATTTTTTCTGGGCGCGGACGGCCACTATGCCAATGCCGACGTATTCGGTGTTGAAGAAGATTTACCCCTGTTGAGTTTGCCGGAGTTGATTCTGCCCTTGGCGGAGGTGTTTGAATTATAAAGACGCGCTATTGGCTTCGACGCCGAAGCGAATAGCGCGTTGGGCTGTTTACAGCTTGAACTGTGAAATCGTGGTATGCAAATTACCGGCGATTTTTTGCAAATGATGGGCTTCTTGCGCGGTTTGCTCCGCGTCCCTTGAGTTGTTGATGGTGACGTCATTAATCGAGTTAATGTTTTAATTAATGTGCTCGACCACAATTTTTTGTTCTTTCACCGCGTCGGAAATATGCGTATTCATCGTGGAAATTTGCGCCACCATGCTTGAGATGTTATCCAGCAACTCGCCGGTACTTTCGATCACTTCAACGGTTTCTTTAGCCTGATTCCGGCTTTCCGACATGGCTTTTACCGCTTCCCGCGAGCCTTGCTGCAAGCGTTCTATCATCGCTTGAATTTCATGCGTGGAGTCCTGGGTCCGGCTGGCCAGTGTGCGCACTTCGTCCGCCACTACCGCAAAGCCACGGCCTTGTTCGCCGGCTCTGGCAGCCTCAATGGCGGCATTTAGCGCCAATAAATTGGTCTGGTCGGCGATGCTCTGAATCACATCCAGCACTGAGCTGACATTCACGCAATTTTGTTCGACATTACCGATCACCGTACTGGCCCTGTCGATATTGTTCGACAGCGCGTGAATCGATTGCACGGTATTCGTCACTACGGCCTTACCGTTGTTGGCGGCCACGCTGCTTCTCTGCGCAGTTTGCGCGGCGTTGGCGGTGTTGTTAGACACTTCTGTGACTGTCGCGGATAGTTCCGTCACTGTTGCCGCGACCTGGTCGGTACCCATTTGCTGTTTCAGAATATCCTCTTGCACACGCTCGGACATTTGGCTCAAGCGGTTCGAAGCGGTGTTTAACTGATCGGACTCCATCGCCACTTGCCGCATCAAGCTGTGTAACACGCTTAAAAATTCGTTGAACTGGGTGACGATAATGCCGACTTCGTCGCTGCCTTCATGCGGAATGCGTCGAGTCAAATCGCCGCCGCCCTGTCTTAGCAGATATAACGATTTTTGCAGCGCGGTCAATGGTGGCTCTATTTTGAAATAAAGCATGCTTAAACAGGCCATCACAAACAATAGCAACACGATGGAAAAAGCAATTCGCGATAGGCTGTAATCGTGCAAGGACAAGCTTAATTGCTCTTTGGCGAGGGTGAGTTCCCGGTCAAGTTGCTCGGTAGTCCTGTTTAATTCGCCGGTTAGGCGGACAGCCGTATCGTCAAGCCCGGTGTTCGGTGCTTTCATGGTTGCCGTGCCGGCCTCGTTGCCCAGATTGATATAGTCCCAGCCCATTTTTACGCCGGCATCATGCATGTCCTGGATTTGCTGTCTTAAGCTTGCCAGTTGCGTTTGCAAACTGGGGTAAGACTGAGCCGCCTTATCGATATTCTCGAATGCCGCGTCCAAATTCTGCTTGGCTTCCGCAAAGCCGCCATCACTGTGCGTGGCGCCGACGTCGGTAAGAAACTGCTGAATCTGCACAACATGAAAACGCACATGAGACAAATAGTCCGAGGTGTTTTGTTTTTGAGTCGCTGCCTGCAAGTTTTCGTCTATGGATTGAAAAGCGTGCCACAGCGAGAACACGAACAGTAGATTAGCAAAGGCCAAGGCGGAGGCAATTAAGATCAGGGAAGATTTGATCGAGGTATTTTTAAACATGGGATTTGATGACAATTATTTTTCTAGTTTTTCTAAATCAGTCACCAACGCCGCCATTGCCGCTACAGCGTGGTGTTGGGTTTCTGACAGTGCGTCGCCGTTGTTTAAGGCGTACAAGCCGATTTGCCGGTTGAGTTCAGCAATTAAGCGGGTGCGATGGTCCCGGCGGTTGCGGAGCTTGGCAACCATATTCGAGAACGATAGCGCCAAATCCTGTAGCTGATCGTGTTCCCGCAAGTGCGTGACGGTATCGAGTTTGCCGTCGCCGACCTCTTGGCAGAGGGTTTCGAAGCGGTATAAAGGGCCGGCGATTTTGTGCGAGGCGTACAGAACGGTGCTCACCGCAATGCCGCCGGCAACCAAAATGGCTACCAAGTTGCCGATTAAAATCGATACGCCCAGTCGTTCCGCGGCGTTGACGATATTGGCGTGCGCCGATTGGGATTGAGCTTGCAGATCGCCGCCGGTCATCCAATAAATCAGGAGTGCCGAACACAATCCGGCGAGCAATATCAGCGCAAAAGCGCCGAGGATGAAACGGCCTTGGAAATCCTTTTTTATAAAAATTTGGCGGCGTTTGGTAACGGTATTGTTCATTTTCAGGAACCTTAGTTGACGTTATGACAAGTTAAACAGAGCTCGCCGTCGCTGTTGTTACGGCGTAATAAAAAGCTTTTTTTCAGCCTTTCGGCATTCATTAGTTTATCCATGAAGCTGTGGCTGGCTTGCGGCCGGTCGCTATCTAGTTTGCCGTGTGTGTAGTGACAGGTCAGACAGGTAATGTCGTTTTCCTCGTTAAGTGGCAAGTCGGCGAGTACCGGAAAGTCGATATTCAGGCCTACTTTGTGGCCTTGGTTGGGATTATGGCACGAGGAACACATGGCCACGCCGTCCTTGCTAAAGGTGGCTTGATCGGCTGTTATATTTTTACTGAGTAAAATGCCGTCATCTTTTAGCTCCGGCGTCGCGGTATGGCAATTACTACACCCCGCTTGCGGCGATTGCTTGGAAATAAGGTGCGGATTGTCGTCGGCGGTATGCGCACCGCTGACGAACAACAGCAAAAGTGCGCCGGTGCCGCCGGCCAATAAGCATTTGTATAGGAGCTTGTTCATGATTAAAAAGACATGACGATTTGGGCTATGCCCAGTTTTCTGTCGAAATAACGCTCGGCTGTTTCCGTGCCCAGCGAATCGTTGTATTCAAATTTGACCCGCAAATGATCGCTAAATTTATAGTTAAAGCCCAGGCTAAGCATGGAGATGTCGTTGATCGCCACGGTGCTGCCGTCGAAGTCCAGGCCAAGGTCTTGTGAAGGTTGCCAGCGGCTGTAGCGGGCGAACGCCACGATGGGCTGTTTGCTCAGGCTTTCCAAATCCACGGTCAGCGTGGAGTGATAGCCCAATTGGTGGCCCTTGCCGAATGGGCTGGTGTTTGGATCGGGGATGATGATCGGCAATGGATTGCCGTCCGCGTCTTGTTCCAAAAACACCTGTTGATGCGCATTCAGCAGCATGAATTCGTTTTGTAAACGCCACATGCCGTAGCCGATACTCAGGTCCGCGCCGTAAACGGTATTGCGGATCCGGTTTTCGCCATCGAACTCGCTGAGGTGGGAAACGCCAATTTCAATGCCTTCAGGATTGGCATTGTGGATCTTGTAGGTGTTTTGCCCCAAAGCCAGACCCAACCGGCCGCCGACGGTATGGCCGTCGTTGGCATAGAGGGCGTCGGTCCAGAACACCGAATAGTTGAACATATCCCAGGCGCCGTAGGAACGAATACCGTCGGCATTGTAACCGCCCAATTGCATGCGGGAGGTGGTCAACGGCGCGGTAATAGTGATGCGGTCCTTGTTGGCGAAATTTTGGTAGTCGTTACCGAACGGTAAGTCGAAACGGCCGGCCTGGATGTGAAAACCCTTGTTATTGAAAATCCGGCCACGCGGCGGAATACGATCATTGAACGAATGGTAGTCGACCAGCGCGACGGCGATGCCGGCCATGGTGCTGCCGCCACTTAGCGCGCCGGGGCCGCTATTACCGCAGAATACCGCGCCGGGCGCGCCATAGTCGGCGTTGGATGAATTGCCGCACAGTACTAACGCCGAGCTGGCACCAAAGTGGTCGTCATGCACATAGTCGAGATCCAATTCTACCGAGCCGACGCTGAAGGTTTGGTCGGTAGAGTTGCCGGTTTTGGCGTTGATGTCGAAAAAGCCGCTCATTTGCAGGCCGTTGGCTTCGGCAGCTTCTTTCAAAGCAGCAATTTTTTTGTCCAGCGCTTTCAGTTTGGTATCCACTGTCGGCTCGGGCTTGGCATTGGCAGCGGTTTTTACCGGTGCCGGTGCCGGTGCCGGTTCGCCGGCCGGAGCTACTGTTGGGTTTGCCGACACCGCGACCGAATTGTTTCTTTCCTGCTCCAGTTGTTTGATGCGGGCTTCCAGCTGTTCAATTTTCTGGTCTTTTTCCTTCAGCACGGCTTGCACAATCTGTCGAATATGCTCGTCTTCCGCAGCGGTTGCATGTACGTCGGCGTGGGCTGCCAAGCTAAGCAGGGCGATAGCTATTCGCTGGTTTCTTGGATGCATGTCTATCTCTGGGTGTAAGCTTAGGACTACGTTTGTTTCAGAATCGTCGTAATGAGGCAAGGTTAGTTGCTTTTGTTGGCATTACAAGTTGGTGCATATTGCCGCACTAAATTCGCCGATCCGTTTCCGAATGACGGTGCGGCTTATTCAACAAAGAATCTAATGTTACAATGAACGGTTTTATGCCCGGCGCGCGTCTGTCAACGGCTGGGGAACCGCGAATCAAGCTTAGGTCGTTTATGAATAAACTGAAATGTGCCGTGATAGGTGCCGGATATTTAGGAAAATTTCATGCGGAAAAATACGCATCGTTAAAGGATTGCGAATTGGTGGCGGTGGTTGACATTAATGCCGAGGCCGCTCAACAAGTCGCCGAAAAAACCGGCTCTCAAGCTTTGACGGATTACCATGAATTACTCGGCAAAGTCGATGCGGTCAGCGTTGTGGTTCCCACCAGCTACCACCACCGCGTATCCAAGGACTTTCTGAATGCCGGTGCGCACGTGTTGGTGGAAAAGCCGATCACTGTTACGGTTGAAGAAGCCGACGAGCTGATCGCGATTGCCAAGGAAAAAAACGTCATTCTTCAAGTCGGGCACTTGGAACGGTTCAATCCAGCCGTGCGCGGTTTGGAAAAAATGGAAGATAAGCCTTTATTCATCGAGTCGCATCGCCTATCGCCGTTTAATCCGCGCGCCAACGACGTCAGCGTGGTGCTGGATTTGATGATTCACGATATCGACATCATCATGGCCCTGGTCGATTCGGAAGTGGAAAAAATCGATGCCAGCGGCACGGCTGTGCTGACCCAAGGCACCGACATCGCCAACGCCCGCATCACGTTTAAAAACGGCTGCGTGGCTAACGTGACAGCTAGTCGGATTAGTATGAAGATGGAACGGAAGATGCGCATGTTCCGCCCCAGTTCCTATATTTCCGTGGACTTTCAGAACCGGGTTTTGATTAAACACAGGACCGGCGAGAAGGAAATGTTTCCCGGCATCCCGGAAATCGTTACCGAGGAATCGGTATTTGAAAGCGGCGACGCCCTGCTTGACGAGATTAAACATTTTGTCAATTGCATCAAGACCGGCGAGAATCCGCTGGTTCCCGGCGAAGCGGGCCGTAAAGCGCTGGCTACCGCGATAGAAATCACTAAATTCTTAATCCATCGATAAAGGGCTGTCACTATGATCCCCATGGTCAATCTGCAAGCGCAGTATGCGGAAATTCAAGATGAAATCGTCGGCGGTTTCACCGAAACTCTAAACAACTGCGCGTTTATCCTGGGGCCGAACGTACAGGCTTTCGAGAAAGAAGCCGCCGCCTATCTGGGGGTTAAACATGCTATCGGTTGTGCGTCGGGCACCGATGCGCTGCATTTGGCCTTGTTGGCGGAAGGCATAGGCGCCGGCGACGAAGTGATTACCAGCGCATTTACTTTTATCGCCACCGCCGAAGCGATCAAATATGTCGGTGCCAAGCCGGTGTTTGTCGATATCGATCCGGGCACTTTCAATATCACCCCGGCCAATATCGAAAAAGCGATTACAGCCAAAACCAAGGCGGTGATGCCGGTGCATTTGTTCGGCCAGCCTGTCGATTTGCCGGCCATCAAAGCTATTTGCGACAAACACGGCTTGAAACTGATTGAAGACTGCGCGCAATCCTTCGGCGCGACGGTTTACAACAAGCAAACCGGCAGTTTCGGCAACGCCGCCGGCTTTAGTTTCTTTCCCAGTAAAAACCTGGGCTGTTTCGGCGACGGCGGCTTGGTGACCACCGATTCCGACGAGACCGCCGCGAAGATCAAGCAATACCGCAATCATGGTTCTGACGTTCGCTACTACCACGACGTGATCGGCTACAATAGCCGGCTGGACGAGTTACAGGCTGTAGTGCTGCGCGCCAAGTTAAAACGCATTGACCAATACAATGCCGCTCGCCGCCATGCCGCGCATTTGTATTCTGCGCTGATGGCCGACTTGCCTTTGACTACGCCGTATGAAGACGGCATTGGTGTGCATGTCTATCATCAATATACCTTGTTGACGGATCGCCGCGACGAGGTGATGAAGGCCTTGCAAGAGCAGAAAATTGGCTGTGCGGTGTATTATCCGGTGCCGCTGCATCAACAAAATGTCTTCAAGGAAGAGTGTGCCGGGTTGTCCTTGCCGGTCACCGAGTCGGTAGCGGCGCGCTGTTTTTCTTTGCCGATTTGTTCCAACCTGAGCGACGATACCGTCAAGCAAATTGTCGGCGTGATTCGCGGCGTTTTCCAAGCGTAATTCAAAAAATGTAGGGTGGGCTAAGCCATGAGCGGCCCACCAACAACTCTCAAATGACCAATCAAGCAGTCTATACGGTGCTGTTTAGCGCCGGTGAATCCTCCGGCGACCAACACGCCGCCAATATGTATCTGGAACTGAAACAGCGTTGTCCGGCGATTCGTGGCATCGGCATGGGCGGCAGCAAAATGCGCCAGGCCGGTATCGACGTGCGTTACGATTCGGCGGGGATAGGCGTGATCGGTTTGGTGGAGATTCTGAAGCACTACGGCGAGATCCGCCGAGCGTTGAATTTACTGAAACAAATCATTGCCGATGAAAAACCGGATTTGCTGGTTTGCGTCGATTACAAGGAGTTCAACCTAAAGCTGGCGCGCTTTGCGAAAAACCAAGGCGTGAAAGTGCTGTTTTACGTCAGCCCACAGGTTTGGGCCTGGCGGCCGGGCAGGGTGGTTACTTACGGCAAGGCCATCGACATGATGGCGGTCATTTTTCCGTTCGAGACTCAATATTACGAAGCTGAAAAGGTGCCTGTCCGTTATGTTGGCCATCCTTCCGTCGATAAAGTCCAGCCGAAACGCAGTCGGTCCGAGGATTTCGAGGTGTTTGGTCTGGACCCCAATCGGCCTGTCGTTGGCATACTCCCCGGCAGCCGGGGTAACGAAATCAAACGCATCTTGCCGGCGATGCTGGCGGCGGCGGCTATATTGGCGGCGCAGCGGCCGGAATTGCAGTTTGTATTGCCGCAAGCCGATTCGATCAGCGATGCGGAATTGGCTGAGCATCTGGCTAATAGCGCTGTGGCAATCCATATCGTCAAACAGCAGCCCTATGATGCGATTCAATGTTGCGATGCGGTGATGACCACCTCCGGCACTGCGTCGCTGGAAATCGCCTTACTCGGTGTACCGATGGTGATCGTATATCGATTGGCAGCGTTCAGTTATTGGTTGGGTAAACGCTTGGTAAAGATCCCGTTTATCGGTTTGCCGAATATCATTGCCGGCAAGGCCGTAGTCAAAGAATTGATTCAGGAGCAACTGACCGCGGAGAATTTGGCGACCGAGATTTTCAATTTGTTGGCCGACGGGGATTATCGGCAGCGCTGCATTTCGGCGTTACAGGCCGTCAAACACCAGCTTGGCGATGGTGGCGGCTCAAAAAATATGGCGGAACTGGCTTTGGAGATGTTGGGCGGGCAAATAGCCGCCCAGGACCTATAAAACATCCGGGCTGCTCTGTTGGCAAGCAGCCCGATTTGAAGATTTACAGTCAGTATTAAACCGGACTGCGACTGTCGCGTTGGTCGTAAAATGCGGCGACAAACGTATCGAAGGTTTGATTTTCGATTGCGTCCCGCAAACCTTGCATCAATTCCAAGTAGTAGTGCAGATTGTGGATGGTGTTGAGCCTGGAGCCCAACATTTCCTTGCATTTATCCAGGTGCTTTAGATACGAACGTGAGTAGTTTCGGCAAGTGTAACAGCTGCAATCCTCGTCCAATGGCCGGGTATCGAATTGGTATTGTTGGTTTCTGATTTTGATGACGCCGTGGCGGGTGAATAAATGGCCGTTGCGGGCGTTGCGGGTCGGCATCACGCAGTCGAACATATCTATCCCGCGCCTGACACCTTCCACCAGATCTTCCGGGGTGCCGACGCCCATCAGATAGCGGGGTTTATCCACCGGCATTTTCTGATGAATCGCATCCAGCGTTGCCAGCATTTCGTGCTTGGGTTCGCCGACCGACAGGCCGCCGATGGCATAGCCGTCAAAGCCGATGTCGGTCAAGCCGGCTATGGATTCTTCGCGCAATTGCGGATACATGCCGCCTTGCACAATGCCGAATAATGCAGACGAGTTGCCTTCGTGCGCGCGCTTGCTGCGTTCCGCCCAACGCAGGGACAAGCGCATGGAGTCAGCGGCTTCTTGATAGGTGGCCGGGTATGGGGTACATTCGTCAAAAATCATCACGATATCCGACCCTAGGTCGCGTTGCACCTGCATCGACTCTTCCGGGCCCATGAATATTTTGCTGCCATTGACCGGCGATTTAAACGTTACGCCTTGTTCGCTGATTTTGCGCAATGCACCCAGGCTGAACACCTGAAAACCGCCGGAGTCGGTCAAGATCGGCTTTTGCCAGCGCATGAAATCGTGCAGGTCGCCGTGGGCTTTCATCACTTCCATGCCGGGCCGCAGCAACAAATGAAAGGTGTTGCCCAGTATGATTTGCGCGCCCAACTCGTTTAAATCTTCCGGGGTTAAAGACTTTACCGTGCCGTAGGTGCCGACCGGCATGAAAATCGGTGTTTCCACCACGCCGCGGGCAAAAGTTAGTTGACCTCGGCGGGCGTGACCGTCGGTGGCTTTGAGTTTGAATTCCATGGAAATCCGGCAAACGAAAAAAGGCGAAATTATCGGTTCTTTTTGTTCCTCAAGCCAGAGGATATGTAGTTCGGCGCAGAATAATCCTGTTTTGGCAGTTTCGCTGCCCGAAAATCAGGGTGTGTGTGTTGGTTAGCTTCAAAAAAAATTTGATTAGATTACCGCAGCTTTTGTATGCATATGCCCATCAGGCGGTATTTTTGTTTATTATCGGGCAATTTTAATGACATCGAGTCTCTCGCCCCTTAGCGATAGTGATGAATTTTTTTCAGGCCATAACAACTACAATCGGCCATTCTCGGGGAGAGGCTATGTTTGATACAAAAAGCAAAACCATTTTGGTAGTCGACGACTCTCCGGAAAATCTCACCGTCATCAGCGAATTACTGCAACCGCAATACCGCG
>FSSH01001219.1_pt3 | contig 12560 bp, 12 predicted proteins | sample 1166101 | NCBI WGS metagenome assembly FSSH01 (sample SAMEA32972668, study PRJEB13176) | freshwater metagenome | biome: Drinking water system; feature: Biomass in drinking water that filtered by 0.45 um membrane; material: drinking water | place: USA | collected 2012-12-20 | depth 0 m | reverse complement strand
TGGTACGCGAGCTGGGTTCAGACCGTAGAGGAGTTGAGTACGCTCGACTTTTCCACCGTCTGAATCCATGCACACATAACAGACAAACAAAATTGAGGTTTTTCGTCTAATGCAATATAAGAAAGGAATCAACCAACACGGCGGTGGTGCAGCGATGCGCCATTGAAATGTACTGATATCGGAAAAACCCATTGAGCATGGGCAATTCCGAGGGAAGGCAGCAATGCCGCCCCTAGAGACTGAACGTACATGACCCCGAACGAACCACGACGAATGTGGTCGTTCTGACTCGGTCAACGAGTCGCGCGGGGAAGCTACAGTCCGATCCTCCGAGTAATCGGAGCAAACGAAATGCGTGAGACAGGTTGGTCTCCTATCTACCATGGGCGTGGATTTTTGAGGAGATTTGTCCCTAGTACGAGAGGACCGGGATGAACTGACCTCTGGTCTACCTGTTGTTCCGCCAGGAGCACGGCAGGGTAGCTATGTCGGGAATGGATAACCGCTGAAGGCATCTAAGCGGGAAGCCAACTCTAAGATTAGAAATCGTTATGAGGCCCCTAAGAGATTATTAGGTTGATAGGCTCTACGTGTACGCACAGCAATGTGTTGAGCGGAGGAGTACTAATTCGCCCATCTCTCAGGTGGAATTCTGGAAGTCACATAGATAGTGTTCGATGTTGTTTGGTTAGTGCTGACGTGAATATACGATGAACGCTCGATTCTGGTGCTTTGTCGGCGGGGAAACACCTGTTCCCATTCCGAACACAGAAGTTAAGCTCGCTCGAGCCGATGATACTCTTCGGGGGAAAGTAGGCAGGCGCCAGGACCGAGCGTTTATCGTAAGCACAACTACCCGCCACAAGCGGGTATTTGCTTTTTACAAAGAAGTGTGCTATAATTATTTCATGGAAAAAGTATTTCAGCCATTTACAAATCCGCAGTTTGATAATGATTTTGAGATGTTGGCCTTTGGGTACGCTGGGGCGCTCGGTGGACTAGAATTGCTTCAGATGATTCCTGGACTTCTGAACGGGAAGATTAAGGCAAAAAATATCACCTACTTCCTTGCGTTTTCGGTCATGGCGTACGCAATCGGCCTTCCAGCAACGCGGTAGAAACCTTAGGAGGCGAACGCTCTCTTCCTGAGCATTCCCAGCAAAAACCCGCCTATAATGGTGGGTTTTTGCTATCATGGGGGGATGTCGTGGAGCATCACCCGTCAACTTCTCTTTGCATTAGGTGCACTCATAGTGGTTTCAGCGCTCGGAGCCTTCGTGTACTTTTCTTTTTTCTTCACGCCTGCAACGTGTAGCGACGGCGTACAGAACAATACTGAGGAGGGGGTCGACTGCGGCGGCTCCTGTGCGCGACTGTGTGTTGCGCCCAACCTTTCCACCGTGTGGGCGCGCTCGGTCCCGGTTGCGCCAGGTGTGTACCACGCGGTCGCTCAAATAAAAAACCCCGACACGGCCGCTGCCGGTTCGTTCGCCTACACGGTCTCGCTCTACGACGCCGAGAACATTTTAATTACCGAGCGGCGCGGAACGTTTGGCATTCTCCCTGGCGAGGTAGCGACGTTGTTCGAAGCTAACCTGGTTACCGGTGAACGTGTGCCCACGCGAACCTTCGTCGACATTGGCCCAGGCACCTTCAGCCGTGCGGAGCGGGGAAGTTCCCCTGTGCACACGGTTTCCTTTGAGCTCGATGAAACCCGACCTCGCCTTGCCGTGGTTATTGAAAACCAATCGCTCTTTCCCGTTCGCGACGTTGTTGTCACGGCGCTCCTCTTTAACAATGCTGAGGTAGTCACCAGCGCGTCACAAACCATGCTGGACTTTCTTGCTCCGCGCGAACGTCGCGAGGTGCTGTTCACCTGGCAAGAACCTTTTTCAGAACTGCCGCAGCGGGTTGAGGTGGTGCCGCGCGTCGTTGCTCCCTAGTGCTCCACTCGTATGCGCCTCTTTGCTTCAGTCGATTGGGTGCTCCTCGGCTCCGCGGTTGCCATTTCGCTCCTCGGTATCGTGAGCATGTACGAGTTTGGGGCGGACAACCAGTTCGCGCCGCGGCAGGCGCTGTGGCTTGCCCTCGGCATCCTCCTTTTTATGGCGAGCCACGCGGTTGACTGGCGGTTTCTGCGCCGGACCATGACCGCATTTTCGCTCTACGCCTTTGCGGTGGTGTTTCTTGTGCTCCTATTTGTGTTTGGCGCAACGTTCCAGGGAGCGCAGAGTTGGTTTAACGTTGGTGCGTTTGCTATTCAGCCTGCGGATCCCGCAAAGCTCGCTCTGATTATTTTGCTCGCGAAGTACTTTTCGCGTCGGCATATTGAAATTGCTCGCATCCGCCACATCGCGGTTTCCGGAGCCTATACCCTCGTCATTTTTCTTCTCCTCTTTCTGCAGCCCGATTTCGGGAGCGCCATCATTGTAGCGGGGCTCTGGGTGGGTATTGTCCTCCTTGCTGGTATTCCGCTTCGGCACCTAGCGCTCCTCGCTGGGGTGGCGGCTGTTGCAGGGGGACTGCTGTGGACGTTCGCGTTCGCTGATTACCAGAAGGCGCGCATTCTTACCTTCCTGCATCCGCTCGCGGACATTCAGGGTGCAGGGTACAACGCCTTCCAGTCAACGGTTGCGGTGGGGAGCGGGGGCTTGTTGGGGAAGGGTGTCGGATACGGGACGCAGTCCCGGCTTCAGTTTTTACCGGAACATGAGACCGACTTTATCTTTGCGGCGTTTGCTGAAGAGTGGGGGTTTGGCGGAGTGCTTATTTTGCTCGGACTTTTCGGTATCGTACTGTATCGCCTCATTCGCCACGCTACGCGCGGCGCAACCAACTTTGAGACCCTGTTTGCGCTCGGGGTCGCGGTCTTGATCGTGGTGCACGGCACCATTCACATCGGCATGAACATTGGGCTGCTTCCCGTGACAGGAACGACGCTCCCGTTCATGAGCTACGGGGGGAGTCACCTCCTGACGGAGTACCTCATGCTCGGCATCGTCTCGTCGATGCGCCGCTACAGCAGGCTGGTACACGAAGATCGCCGCCACGAGGTGGTTGGAGCTTAGAACGAGTAAAGTGCGCGAGTTTTTTGGATTGTTGTCTCGAGCGAAAAGTTTTGCTGGATTTTTTGTTTGAGAGCGGTGCCTAATTGTGTACGCAGTGATTCGTCTTCGATGAAGCGAGTAAGTGCGCCCGCAAGTGCTGCTGGATTTTTTGGCTCTACCAAACAGCCTGTTTTTTCATGCTCGATAATTTCAGGAATGCCGCCGACTGAGGTGGCTACTACCGGAGTGCCGCGTGCGCCTGCTTCGAGGAGTACGTACGGGAGGCCTTCTTTTACTGAGGGGAGAACAAAAATATCAAACGCGGGGATGAGAGCGTGCGCCTCCGGGATGTATCCCGTGAGCGTTATGCGATTTTCAAGACGGTGTGCAGCGATTGCGAGCTGGAGCCGCTTTCGCTCTTCACCTTCACCAATGATGACAAATATCGCGTTCGGTACTTTTTCTGCAGCTTCAATCAAATGGCTGAGTCCTTTGTTTTTGTGGAGTTCGGCGATGGTGCCTACAACAAACGCATCTGCTTTAAGTCCAAGTTTTTCACGGGCTTTGCCGCATGAAAGGGATGTAGAAACACTCACGCCGTTTGAAATGTGCACTATTTTGTTTTTAGTAAACGGCCATCCATTGAAAGCCATTGCATCTTTTTTTGATACCGCGATAGTGGTTGTGCTCAAGAGCACCGTTACGTATGAAAATAACCGGATAAGTATTTTTTGCCACCAGGGACGGTCTTCAAAAAAAGCCCAGCCGTGCGCGGTGTAGATTATTTTTTTTACTCCGACGATACGCGCGACAAGTGCGCCTAAGCCGCCGGCTTTCGGACTGTGGAGGTGTACAACGTCCGGTGCCTCAGTTTTAAAGAGCTTTACAAAGAAGAGGAAGGACCGTATTTCTTTCACGAGCGAAATATCGCGCGCGAGGTCGGGGATGGAAATGGTGCGGATGTTGTTTTTCTTGAGCGCTTCAAAGAGCTCGCCGCTGCCTCCTGCGGCAACAGTGACATCGGCGGTAGATGCCACGGCCTCTGCGAGTTCCCGTACGGCGCGTGAAGCGCCACCAAGTCCTGATTTAGTGACTACAAATAAGACTTTTTTTCGATTTTGATCCACGTCACTACATAGTACTACGCGTGAGGGCAGGGGGAAACAAGGGCTCGGGCTCGGTAACGTTTGGGTGGCAAAAACGGTATACTGAAGGTCAGGTATGCATACCCCGCTCCACCGCAAAGACTGGCTACTCTTGGTAGCCGGCGACCTTCTTGCGCTCGCGGTGTCGCTCTACGTGACGCTGCTTGTTCGCTACGGCGCGCTCCCGTCTTCGGAGCTCTTCACCCTCCACCTGGTGCCGTTTACGTTGCTGTCGTTTGCGTGGATCGTAGTGTTTACCATCGCTGGGCTCTACGAGAAGCACACCACCATGATGCGGCTTCAGCTCCCCGATGTGGTGGTGCGCTCACAAGTAGTGAACGTCCTCATTGCGGCGGCATTCTTTTTTTTAATCCCGTACTTTGGCATCACGCCTAAAACAAACCTGCTCATTTTCCTCGTCATTTCATCATTCCTCCTCGTGGTGTGGCGTCTCGCCGTATTCCCGCGTCTTGGCCTCAAGCGTCCCGACAAGGCGGTGCTGTTGGGAACAGGGAAGGAGCTTTCGGAGCTTTACGAGGAGGTGAATAAAAACCCGCGCTACGGACTGACGTTTGTGTACGCCGCTGACGTTCACCGCGAGGGGAACCCCAACGACATTCAGCAGCGGGTCTTAAAGCACATCACCAAAGACGGCGTTTCACTCATCGTTGCTGACATGCGCGACAAACAGGTTGAGCTCATGCTGCCCCTCTTGTACAACCTCTCGTTCGTGCAGGAGAAGGTCGACATTGTCGACATGGCTTCTACGTATGAAGACGTTTTTGAGCGCGTCCCCATCTCGCTCATTTCGCACGAGTGGTTTGTGGAGCACATCGTTACCGATCGCTACACGGTTTACAACACGGTAAAGCGTGGCATCGACATTCTCGGAGCACTCGCCCTTGGCGTCGCTTCGCTGGTTCTGTACCCAGCTGTGTGGATTGCGATAAAAATGGACGATGGTGGACCGCTTCTGGTGACCCAGGAGCGCGTCGGGAAGGGGCAGCAGCCAATTACGATTGCCAAGTTCCGCACCATGACGGGTTCGGTGAGCGACCAGGGCGACGAAGTGCTGAAGAGCCAGAAGCAAGTGACGAAGGTTGGGCGGCTGCTGCGTGATTTTCGCATCGATGAGTTTCCACAGCTCCTCTCGGTTTTGGTAGGCGACCAATCGTTAATCGGTCCTCGTCCTGAGTTGCCAGCGCTTGCCAAGGTGTACGCAGAAAAAATTCCCCACTACGCGGCGCGTTCTCTCGTGAAGCCGGGGCTTTCGGGGTGGGCACAGATTCACCATCAGGCGCACCCTCACCATGGCGCCGATGTGACGGAAACCAAGGTGAAGCTCGCCTATGACCTCTACTACATTAAGCACCGCTCCGTGTTCCTCGATTTACTGATCGGGCTTCGAACGATTCAAATTATTCTCTCTAAGGTAGGTAGGTAGTAGAATACGCACTATGCACGCGCGCGCAGTGGTAACGGGAGGGGCGGGGTTTATTGGGTCGCACCTCGTCGACGAGCTGGTGCACGCGGGACACACGGTTCGAGTCATCGATAACCTCTCTACGGGGAAGCGCGAACAGGTTAACCCGCGCGCAGAGTTAGTGGTGGCTGACGTTACGGATAGGGAAGCCCTTGCAGCGTACCTAGAGGAAGGGGATCTGGTGTTTCACCTGGCTGGCAGTATTTCGGTTCCGTACTCGCTCAAGCACCCCGAGGAGACCTATTCGACCAATATCGGCGGCACAGTCAACGTGCTTTCGGTTGCGGCAGAAAAGCGCGCAGTGCGGGTCGTGTTCATATCGTCAGCGGCGGTGTACGGCGACCAGGAGGTTCCCGTGGGGGAAACTGCACAGCTCGCACCGCTTTCGCCCTACGGCATTGAAAAAGTAGTTGGTGAGCAGTACTGCCAGCTCTTTTCGCGCATCTACAATCTTTCGACAGTATCAATTCGACCGTTTAACGTGTATGGCCCTCGCCAGTCGTCCCAAGACGGGGCTCTCATTCCCACCCTCTTGGGAAAATCGATTCGAGGTGAGCCACTCTCTATCGTTGGGTCGGGCGAGCAGCTACGCGATTTTGTGTTTGTAACTGACGTTGCGCGCGCGCTGCTTTCTGTTGGAGTAAGCGAGACCAGGTTTACGGGCGAGGTGTTTAACGCGGGCAGTGGTGTGGGGACCCCAGTGCGTACGATTGCTGAAATGGTTGGTGGCACCATTGAGCACCTGCCCGCTCGTACTGAAATTCGTGACTCTGTTGCCGATGTTCGTGCCTTGCAGGGTGCGGTAGGGTGGAGCGCCGACGTTCCTCTTGCGGATGGTCTTCGGCGGACGCGAGAAGCATTTTCTGTATGATATTTGACGGACGTGCGTTTGCGCGGGAGCGACTCCGGGTACTCCAAGAAGCGCGAAAAGAGTTTGGGCCGCTCTCAATCGGTATTGTGGTCTCGTCCTCGGACCCAGTGACGTCGTCATACGTCAAAATTAAAGAGCGCAATGCCCAGGCGCTCGACATTGGCTTGGTGCGGTACGTGGTGCCTGACCACGCAACGCTGAGAGAAACGTTGGATGCCGTCGCCGCCGCTTCAACCCACGACGGGGTTATTGTGCAACTTCCCTTACCTCCCGATATTCCTGCAGACGAGGTGCTCGACGCCATGCCGCCCGAGAAAGACCTCGATGTTATTTCAACGAGTGCGAGTGAGCGCTTTGCGGGCGGGCGACATCCGATTATGCCGCCGGTTGCTTCTGCACTGAACGAAATTATTGATGCTCACAACATCATGGTGCAAGGGAAAAAAGTAGTGATCGTGGGGAAGGGAAAACTCGTGGGCTTGCCCGCCTACCACCTCATGCGTTTCCGCGGAGCGCAGGTTGTGTCTCTCGACCACGACGACGCTCTTGCTCCCGCAGTGAAAGATGCTGACATCCTTGTGTTGGGTGCAGGGTCGCCACACCTCGTTACTCCCGATATGGTGAAGGAGGGAGTCGTCGTGTTTGATGCAGGAACGTCTGAGTCGGGAGGTGTGGTGGTGGGAGATGCTGACCCTCGTATTTCCGAAAAGGCCTCCTTCTTTACCCCGGTACCCGGAGGTATTGGTCCTGTGGCGGTGGTGGAGATTTTTGCTAACCTCTTGACGCTCGTAGGGTCTCACGCAGGGTCCCGCTAGAAGGCACGAGGCAGCTGTGGCATACTGGTTCGGTTATGGTATCTCGCATTGCTGCGCTCATCGTTCTCCTGGTTGGGTTTGCCCTGGGGTGGTTTGTTGCTACCTCAAACACTGATGAGGCGCGGTTCCCGTTTCGCCTAGGCCTCGATCTCGCCGGCGGGACGCACCTGGTGTACCAGGCTGACACCAGTGGTGTCCCCGAGGGTGAGGTGAGGGATGCGATGAGTTCACTTCGGGAAGTGGTTGAGCGTCGGACAAACCTCTTCGGTGTCTCTGAACCGGTGGTGCAAACCGAAGAAACATTTTCAGGTGAGCACCGCCTCGTGGTGGAACTTCCAGGAGTTACCGACCTCGACGAGGCGGTGCGGGTGATTGGTGAGACGCCACTCCTCGAGTTCCAAATCCAAACACTCGCTGAGGACGGCACGGTGTCGTACACGCCAACTGGGCTTTCGGGGGCGCAAGTATCACGCGCTCAGCTCCAGTTTGGCCAGGCATCGTCCGGTTCGGTTGCTTCGGAGCCCTTGGTGCTCCTCTACTTTAACCAGGAGGGTGCAGACCTTTTTGAAAAAATTACCCGAGAGAATGTCGGGTCGGTATTAGGTATCTTCCTTGATGGGTCGCCCATTTCGCTCCCCGTCATTAACGAGCCGATTCCCGGAGGCACCGCAACCATTAGTGGCAACTTTGCTCCTGAGGAAGCGCGCGATCTGGTGAGGAATCTCAACTTCGGCGCACTCCCGCTCCCCATTGAGCTCATTTCTTCAGCCGCTATCGGTCCATCGCTTGGTGCTGAAACACTGAACGCCGGCGTACTTGCAGGACTCATCGGTTTCGCCCTAGTCGCGCTCTTCATGGTGCTGTGGTACCGCGTACCGGGTCTGGTCGCGGTCCTTGCGCTCACCATGTACGCAGGCATTGTGCTCTCACTCTTTAAACTCATCCCTGTGACGTTGACCGCTGCGGGAATTGCCGCATTTATTCTGTCGGTGGGTATGGCGGTAGACGCTAACGTGCTCATTTTCGAGCGCATGAAAGAGGAATTGAAGGCAGGGAAGTCGCTCGACGATGCGATTCGTGAGGGCTTTTCGCGCGCGTGGCCTTCCATTCGGGACTCAAACCTCTCGTCGCTCATTTCAGCCTTCGTACTCTTCTGGTTCGGCACTACCCTCATTAAGGGGTTTGCGTTGGTGTTTATGATCGGCGTTATTTCGTCAATGATCTCCGCTATTACTATTTCGCGAACACTCTTGGTCGCGCTTGCCTTTGACTGGACGCGTAGCCGTGCGAAGTTCCTGTTCGGGAGCGGTATTAAAATGTAAGTACCACTATGTTTATCATTCGCTACCGAAAACTGTTTGTGTCGCTCTCCGTGGTACTGGTCGCCTTGTGTGTTGTGGCCCTGGCGTTGTTCGGCCTCAAACCGTCCATTGATTTTACCGGCGGAACGTTGCTCGAGGTGTCGCGTGCATCGAGCGACCAGGCCGCTATCCAGGCGTTGGTACAAGACGTAACCGGAGTAGCAGCTTCTGTTCGACCAACTGACGACGCGTTTATCATCCGCACTGCCTCGCTGTCTCCTGAGCAGATTGCTTCACTCGAAGACGCGCTTGCTGCGCCTGAGGTCGGCTCATCGCTTGTACGCACCTCCACCATTGGCCCGTCGCTCGGGGAGGAGTTGTTTCAAAAAGCGCTGATTGCCATTGTGCTCGTTTCCTTAGGCATCATGCTCTTCATTGCCATTGCGTTTTGGAAGGTGTCGAAGCCGGTGTCGAGTTGGGTGTACGGCCTCGTGACTTTGGGAACCTTGGCGCACGACGTGCTCATCCCTGCAGGGGTGTTCGCTGTTCTTGGTGCGTTTGCGAACGTTGAGGTAGACGCGCTCTTTGTGGTTGCGCTTCTCACGGTGTTGGGCTACTCGGTTAATGACACCATCGTGGTGTTGGACCGCGTGCGTGAAAATTTAAAGTTGAACCAGGAGCAGAACAAGCACGAGGAGTTTGAGCGCACGGTAGGCAAGAGCCTCACACAAACGTACGCCCGCTCGATTAACACCTCGCTCACCACCATCGTGGTGTTGCTCGCCCTCTTCTTCTTCGGCGGCAGTCAAACAGAAGACTTTGCGTTGGCGCTCCTCCTGGGGGTTGCTGCCGGTGCGTACTCGTCCATCTTCTTTGCTGCGCCACTCCTGGTGTTGATTGGCGAGCGCACCAAGAAAAAACCTGCGTAGCGCTATGATTGTTGGGATTACCGGAACCGATGGAGCAGGGAAGGGGACGGTTGTTGACTATCTAATCAAGGAGAAGGGGTTTGTCCACTTTTCGGCACGCGCTCTTTTACTAGAGGAAATAGAAAAACGAGGGCTCCCAGTTGATAGAAACCAGATGCGCCTGGTTGCGAACGACCTTCGCAAACTGCATGGAAACGACTACGTAGTGCGCTTCTACCTAGAGCGCGCTTACGAGCTTCCTGCCACGGCGCGGGTAGTGATTGAGTCGATTCGAGCGATTGCTGAAGCTCAGACGTTGAAGGCGGCGGGAGGTATACTCCTTGCGGTTGACGCCGACCAGAGCATTCGCTATGAGCGTGTGCAGGCACGCCGTTCCGAGAGCGACAAAGTTTCGTTTGAACAGTTCGTCGCACACGAAGCGCTTGAGATGAACGACCCTGATCCGCACGGCATGCAAAAGGCCAAGGTCATTGCCATGGCTGACTACGTCCTCTACAACAACGGCTCCTTTGAGGAGCTTCGCGAGGCGACCGAAGCGGTACTCAAAAAAATTAGCGAATCAGGCTCCCGATAAAGGCTTTGCCTTCGAGGTACTTTGAGAGCTCTTCAATTTTATTGCCGTTAATAATGGCAACCTCGATGCCGTTTTTCTCTGCTTCGCGCGACGCCACAGGGTCGAAGGGGGAGGAGAGTCCTGGGCTCCAGTCTTCTGGAAGAATTTTTCTAAAGTCTGCCCATGCCATTTCGATAATTTTCTCTGCACTAGGGTTAGTGCGTGGGTCGTCGGTGTACGCGTAGTCGATGTTGGAGAGGTTCACGAGGCGTTTTGCACCAAGGTGCTCGGCAATTTGCACTGCGCGAAGGTCGGTTGAGGAGCCTGGGCGGTAGCCGGCTGCCACAATGACGCACGCCGAGTCCGGCACGTCCAAGACGTCGTCCGGGTTGGTGATGATGACGGGGTGCGCGACGTCGCGAAGAATGGTGCGGATGAGGTGTGCGTTCAAGCGTGTTGCGTGGATACCGAGCCAGTCGAGGTCATCGTCTGTCAGTGTCGAAACGGCCGCTGCGGCCTCCTGGTAGCGGCGGGTGGTTTTGCCTCCGCCAGCAATGACGACGATGCGTCGCCCTGCCTGAAGACTCTCAAGGACGAATTGTTTAAATTTTTTCAGCAACTCAACGTCGATGGTGTCGGGAACAATGAGAGAACCCCCGAGAGAAATGACTACCGTCGAATCGTTCTGCATACAGTTGTGACTAGTATAGCAGGGGAATAAAAAAGTCCGCCTGACGCGGACTTTGTGCTATTTGGGCCCAAAGCATTGCGCGAGTGCGTCGCCTGCTTTCTCACCGGACATAACACCTAATAAAGCAACTGCTCCCATCGACATGAGAATTCCCCACATTATACCCATCGCCATTTTGCTATGGATACGAGCCTCCATTGGGAGACCCTCACCACCACCAGAAAATGTTTGCATAAAATACGTTGGTTAGTTTTAAACGCTTACCTACCGTACTGCACCAGCCTCCTACCTGGTTACAATTATATCATTATATAAATATTTTGTCAATATACGAAAAAGCCGTGGGACGTGAGCTAAAAACCCTCTATTGACGCCCTGTGGGGGGTAGGCTAGAATGCCGAGGCACGTGTAAAAGACGTGCATTGATCCTAGGCATACGAAGAGATAGTACTTAGCTTCCAAACTACGTCCTAGTCTGTTCGATGCCGAGGTGAAGAGCCCCGGCTCTTTTAATTCCCGGGAGCGTTGTTTGAAAACTGAATACCAGCAGTGCTCCACCCATCCAAGGTGGGGCACAAAAACCTGAAGAAAGATTGAAAATCAATCTGGATAAGGAAAATGTGGGCAGGAGCGAAGTTCTACCTTCTCTCCTGCTTTAGAGTTCTACCGAATCCCGAATAACCGAAAGGTTCAAGGGGTTCTTAACTAAGAGTTTGATCCTAGCTCAGGGTGAACGCTGGCGGCGTGGATAAGGCATGCAAGTCGAGTGGGTTTAGACCCACGGCAGACGAGGTAGTAACACGTGGGTACCTACCCTCAAGTCAGGGATATTCCATCGAAAGATGGCGCAATACTTGATAGTCTCTACGGAGTAAAGATTTATCGCTTGAGGAGGGGCCTGCGCAATATCAGCTAGTTGGTGAGGTAATGGCTCACCAAGGCTATGACGTTTAGGGGAGCTGAGAGGCTGACCCCCACCGATGGAACTGAGACACGGTCCATACTCCTACGGGAGGCCGCAGTCGAGAATCTTCCGCAATGGACGAAAGTCTGACGGAGCGACGCCGCGTGGTGGATGAAGTCCTTCGGGACGTAAACACCTTTTATCGGGGATGAAATTTTGACAGTACCCGAGGAATAAGGGGCTCCTAACTCTGTGCCAGCAGGAGCGGTAATACAGAGGCCCCAAGCGTTACCCGGAATCACTGGGCGTAAAGGATGCGTAGGTGGTTGTGTTAGTTGTTCGTGAAATCTCCCGGCTCAACCGGGAGGATGCCGAGCAATACGGCACGACTAGAGGACGTACGAGGTATGCGGAACTCACGGTGTAGGGGTAAAATCCGTTGATATCGTGGGGAACACCATAGGCGAAGGCGGCATACTGGGACGTTCCTGACACTGAGGCATGAAAGCGTAGGTAGCGAACGGGATTAGATACCCCGGTAGTCTACGCCCTAAACGATGTTCTCTGGCTTTTGGGAGTATCGACCCTCTCAGAGGCGAAGCTAACGCGTTAAGAGAACCGCCTGGGTAGTACGGCCGCAAGGCTAAAACTCAAAGGAATAGACGGGGACTCGCACAAGCGGTGGATCATGTGGCTTAATTCGTCGATAACCGAAAAACCTTACCAGGGCTTGAAACCAAGCTGCACGTCCCGGGAAACCGGGAAAGCCTACGAGGGTGCTTGGCAGGTGATGCATGGCTGTCGTCAGTTCGTGGCTTGAG
>FSSH01010069.1_pt2 | contig 12565 bp, 11 predicted proteins | sample 1166101 | NCBI WGS metagenome assembly FSSH01 (sample SAMEA32972668, study PRJEB13176) | freshwater metagenome | biome: Drinking water system; feature: Biomass in drinking water that filtered by 0.45 um membrane; material: drinking water | place: USA | collected 2012-12-20 | depth 0 m | reverse complement strand
GGGCCCTTTCGTTGTTTAGGTCTGTTACTGGGACTTATCCCTTCTCGCAGCAGCTAGCGCATTCTAAGCAAGACTTGATGCAATCAGCCAGTTTGGGATCGTTCATGTCTTTGCACATCTTGGCGCAATCAAGACATACGGCATGACAGACTTCCAGCAGTTTCTTGGCGTGGGCTGAATCGCGTGCTTGCAGGTCGGCGGAAGCATTACAGAGGGTTATGCAGTCTTTCAGCTTTTGCAAGTTGGCTGCTTCTGTGTATTTGCCGCCTTTCTTTTGGAAGTATTTGAGAGTGTCTTCGCAGATTTTTGCGCAAGCGGCACAAGACTTTTGCGATGCCCCGGCATCATTTTGAGCACCGGCTTTCTTGCCGGCCAGGGGCTTCTCGCAAGCCTCGCCTTTCTTGCAACAATCTTTGCTTTCTTTGGCCAGAGCCGAGGTTGCCGGCAAAATTGCCATGGCGAAAAGCAGCACGAAAAGAGCAATTAGTTTCTTCATGAGGAAACTCCTTATCGAAAATAGTTATAAAACGCGCTGGGGGCTGCGTTTTAAATCAGAAGTTGCCTGGTTTGAAGATAGATGGGTAGTTTGGGCGAGCGCGTGAGCGGCTTGATGGAACGATTGGCATCGAAGCCGACCGGTGGTGTGAGATTGCTCAGACCGGCAATAGCCAGAGGCAGGCTCGATTTTATGGAAACAAACTTTGTGCTTTGCGAAGGCGGAGTTGTGCCTGCTTCTAAATTGCCGGGAATGACAGGCGCTTGCGAGCAACAGCAGCAGTCTTCGCTATTAGCTTCTAATGCCGCTCTTTCAGGAGACAGGGCCGGTTTTCCCCCAGGGGTTTTCGCGGCTGCCGCCGCGCCGTCTGCATCGGCTTCTTTGATGCAACAGGCCATGACTTCTTTGGCGCATGTGGATGCCATGGCTTGCTCAGCCTGGCTTATGAGCTTGAAGGGAGAGAGCACAAATAAAGCCACTGCCAGAGCCAGGAGCACAAGTCTGCTGCTCATAGCTTTGTTTTGCGTTAGCGTCTCTCTGGTCATGGTTGCATTTCCTGAGCCCTTAATTGCATTCTACCCGCGCAAATAAATTGCGCAATGCCTGACAAGCTACTTCCCTGGTTTTTTACTGATTGATTTTGAACAGAGTCCACTTTTTGGTTTTGCCGGCCACTTCGATTTTGTCGGCAGCACCGAACATTCGATGTTATTCAAAACCTCTTTGGGAGCCAGCACCCAGTGCGGTGCCGGGGCGGTGCCCAGAAAAGTTTTAGCGTCCGCCGGAGTCTTCACGCAGGGAATGTGTTTGTGCAACCAGTAGGAAAAGCTGGGCTCGGAACGAATGATAGTAGCGAGGCTGCCGCCCTGCTCCAGCACCTTCCTGGTGAGTGCATCCACCGGAACCTGTCTATCTTCGTAGAAGGCTATATGAGCCTGAGGAACGGCAATGCCGACGCTGACTAGGCCCAGGAGCAAAAGGCAGACCAGAGCTTTCAGGGCTTGCCCTCTCAAGATAAACCAGAGCTGGGCCAGGCTGAAGGCTCCAATCAGAGCGAGAAGCGGTAAGGACTGTATGAGCAATNNTAACCGTGCCCAGCCGCTCACCTTGTAGGCGGCTAGGGCGGCGCCTGCGGCGGTGACAAGGGTGATGAGGGCGGCGGGCAAAAGGCGCCGGGCTCTTCCCAGACGCACGGTCAGGGCGGCGGACCTCGCGCAAAGAACAGCCAGTGGAGCCATTGCCGGCAAGATATAGGTGGGCAGTTTGGTCTTGATTATGCTGAAAAGTGACAGCACGAAAATGGCCCAGATTACCTGGAAGAGCATGAAGGCTGCACCGTCATTAAGTGTGAGCCTTTGCCTCCAGTGGCGAAGTTTAATGGCCGGGGCCGAGAGCAGCAACAAGTTGAAGGGGAAAAGCCCGCCTATGAAGACCGGAATGTAGAACCAGAAAGGTTGTTGGTGATTGACCGTGCCTACCATCCGCCCGAAATTCTGGGTGATGAAAAAATCCTTGAAGAAGGCGCCTTTGGTGCCTATTGTGGCTGCCGCATACCATGGCAGGTTGAGCCCCAGAATAACCAGGAACCCCGCAAGAGGCTTCAAGTTCAGGATGGCTGTCAGTAAAGAGCCCGGGCTGGGGCTGGTGACCGCGAAATGCAGGCAGAGGATGGCGCCTACGAGAATTATGGCAATCGGACCCTTGCAAAGAAAGGCCAGGGCCAGGGACAAATAGCCGAGCCAGAGTGCTTTCTGATTTCTCTTGTGGTGATAGTGAAAAAGTCCGTAAAGCCCGCCGCTCATAAAAAGTGTCAGGGGCATATCCGTGAGCGAAACGTGTCCCAGGGCCGAACTTAAGGGGAAGGCGTAAAAGATGAGGGCGGATAAGAAAGCCTGCCGCTTGCCGATGAAGCCCCGGGCGCCGAAATAGACCACCAGTCCCAGCGCTATTGCCGTCAGCGCCGTGAATATGCGTCCGGCGAAGGCGTTTACACCCAGCAGGTGCAAAGAGCCGGAAACTGCCCAGAAATACAGGATTGGCTTGTCAAGCCAGTACTCGTAGTTAATCATGGGCAGCAGGTATTGTTTGGTTTCCACTGCTTCCCGGGCTGCCTCTATGAAGAAGCTGTCGGTGGGATCGAGGGGGCCGTAGCTGCCCAGCCAGGGCAGGTAGAGAAGTGCTGCCAGCGCGAGCAAGACCGGCACGTGAGGGCAGGGCTTTCTTGCTGGTGGACTTGAACTACTCATGCTTCCAAACTAACTCTAAAACGATATCTCTTCATGGTCCGAATCGGAAATGCCATAGTCGCCCCGGCAAGTCTATCGGGTCAGCCGGTGAGGATCGGCCCGCCCTACATACAGTAACAGCTTCTAAAACAGTTTAGAATATTGCCGATCATGCGACTTTCTCAGAAAATTTTACTGGTCGCGGCCTTTCCCGTGCTATTTGAGCTCACAATATTCGGTGTGCTCTGGTCAATGGTTGAGCGTTTGGACCAGGCCAGGCAGGCGGAAGCGCACGGACGGGCCATGGCGGCCAGCATTAATCGCATCGGCACCCTGCACATGGAGCGGGTTACAGTTCTTATCCTGCGTCCCTTTAATCGCGGTCAATCCGACATGCTGCGTGATCAAGCCCGGCAAAGACTGCTCGATATCAGAGAAGAAGTGAAGAACCTGGAGCGTTTGACTGTCGGGTATCCCAGTGAATATCAGCTCTGTAAGCGCCTCAATAATGCTTTTGAAAAGCTCGGCGTCATGTTCTCAACTTCCAGCGACACCACCACTACCCGGGACGAAGCCAGTCGGGCCCTCACTCTCATGGGGATAAAAGAGAGTATGGAGGAGGTCAACAATATTATCAAAGTACTCTCCCAGCAAAGTGTGGGAGATTTGCAAGGCAAGCAAGACCTGCTTCTCAGGTATGACAATGAATTGAAGTATGCCCTGGCTCTGGCGGCTTCCTTGAGCGTGGCCCTGGCTTTAGGCATGGCTGCTTATTTGAATCGAAGCACGGCCAGGCGTTTCGAGCGTCTGACCGAGAACACTGCCCGCCTGGCGGCCAATCAGTCTCCGGCTGCGCCCCTGACCGGATCAGATGAAATCGCGGATATCGACAGGCTCTGCCAGAGCCTTTATCAATCTCTGCTGGAGCTAAGAGCAAGAGAACGAGCCGTGCTCGACAATGCAATTGATGTAATTTGCGGTATAGACCGGGAGATGCGTTTCATCGAAGTGAATGAGGCGGCCTGTCGACTCTGGGGCTATGAGAAAGACGAACTTCTCGGTATGCGTGCCGTTGAGGTTCTAGAAGAAGGACAGGCTGAGACCTTTCTCAAGGCCTTCGAGTCGGTGCAGCCGGGCTACAAAGCCAGGGTGGTGGAGCTTACGGTGCGCACCTTCGAAGGCAAAGTGGTGGAAACGGAATGGTGTATCACCTGCACCGGCGAGGACAGCAGTTATTATCTGGTTATTCACGACATTTCCCAGCGCAAGCAGATGGAGCGCATGAAGCAGGAATTTGCGGCCATGGTCTCCCATGATCTGCGTACGCCCCTCAACTCGGTTCTACTGACTCTGGAACTTCTACAGCAGGAGGGAAAGGCGGTTTTGTCCGGAGACTCCCTCGATGACCTGCAAGCAGCCCTGGGCAACGTTAATAGATTGCTTGCACTGGTCAACAATCTTCTTGATCTGGAGAGCCTGGCCGACGGACAGATGCAGCTCTTCAAAGAAATATGTTCTCTGGAGGAACTGGTGGAAGGCGCGGTGGATTCCGTGGAGGCCATCGGTCGGCGGCGGGGCATTACCATCGATAGACGCCTGGAGCCGCTTGAGTCTCTGCAATGCGACCGGGAGCGCGTCATACAAGTGCTGGTCAATCTGCTCGGCAATGCCCTTAAATTTTCCCCCCAGAACTCCCGTGTCCTCTTGCGCGGACGCAAGCAGGGTGGTTTCTATCGAATTGAAGTGCGAGATCGGGGGCGGGGTATTCCGGAAGATAAAATTGCTTATGTCTTTGATCGCTTTTACCAGGTCAAGGGGAAGGATGATAGAGGACTGAAGGGAACCGGTTTGGGGCTTTCTATTTGCAAATCGATTGTAGAATTGCACGGCGGTAAAATAGGCGTTTTCGCCGGCGAAGATGGGGGCTGCGTTTTCTGGTTTACCCTGCCGCTTATGAAGGACGAGGCGCAGCAATAATGGTTTTCGACAGCTTTGAGGAGCGGTATGGCTAAGATTCTGGTGGTGGAAGATGATCTAGACCTGGCCCGGGTAGTTTCTCGCTGGTTGGGGGTGGAAGGACATATCATCGATATGGCCGGCGATCTGACTGAAGCCCGTCACCTGCTCGGGAGTTCCGAATATGACTTGATCATTCTCGATCGCATGCTGCCTGACGGCGAAGGGGCCGATCTGGTTCGGGCTTATCGTCTGGAAGGCTGCCCCACGCCGGTGCTCTTCCTGACCGGTAAACGCTCCATAGAGGAAAAGGTGGAAGGACTGGAGAGCGGCGGCGATGACTACCTGACCAAGCCTTTTCATGGAAAAGAGTTGATGGCTAGAGTTTCAGCACTCTTGCGTCGCCCGGTGAAGATTGCCCATGCCGCGCTCAAAATAGGGCGTCTTGAGCTTGTGCCGGAGCGGCGTTCCATCAAAAGAGACGGGCAGGAGATAGCCCTTGTGGCCAGGGAATATTCCTTGCTGGAATTTCTCTTGCGGCATCCGCGAGAGCTTTTCCCCGCCGAGAGGCTCCTCAATCAGGTTTGGTCCGATGATTCTTCCGTGGGCACTGAGGCCCTTTCTAGTTGCATCAAGCGTTTGCGTAAGAAGCTCGATCTAGACGGTCAGGAGTCTTTCATCAAGAACGTCTACGGTGTCGGCTACGGCATTTTCCCTCAGGATTAGCCGTTTGGCTTGGCTGAGCCGGCCAATCTGGTTTTGTCCGGTTCCAGGCCATATTGCTGAGAAAGCTCTTTGAAGAGTCTGACTTGCTCTTCCTGCCAGGTTCGGCTCAGACCCAGTTGGCCGGCAAGCAGTTCCGCCACGGCGTAAGACATCTCTTGAGCGGCTCCGGCATTGAGAAAAAGTGCGCGCACGCGACGGGCAAGGAAATCTTCCACTGTTCTGCACATCTCATGACGGGCCGCATGGATGACTTCCGCCTTGATGTAGGGCAGGCTTGGGTGTAGCTTCTCTCCCCAACCCGGCGTTTCTCCGGCTATGGCGAGAATATTTGCGGCCTCGCAGCCATAAACCTTCAAATGGGCGTACTGCGGGGGTAAATCAACCTGAGCGGAAACCGGTTGGTAGCCATGGATGCGCAGGTCTTTAGTATTGCATGGCACTTGCGGCAAGCCGCCGCTTTCAATGGCTTTATCGATGCCGTCCTTGGCCATGCGCCTGTAGGTTGTCCATTTGCCGCCGCAGATGGTGAGCAGACCGGCTCCATCGATTTCAATGGTGTGATCGCGTGAAAGTGCTTTTGTACTGGATGTTCCCCCTTTGACCAGGGGGCGAATTCCCACAAAGACGCTTAAGATATCTTCCCGGCGCGGCGCTTTCTTGAGATAAAGCGAAGCTGTGGAAAGAACAAAATCAATTTCCTGGGCGAGCGGCTTTGGCTCTAGACTTGCTTTCTCGATGGGCGTATCGGTGGTGCCGACAAGGGCATGATCATGCCAGGGAATGACAAACATGACCCTGCCGTCACTGGTGTGGGGCACCATGATAGCCGTATCGCCGGGCAGGAAACTGCGATCAAAAACAAGATGAATGCCCTGGCTGGGGCTTATTAGTCTTTCGGCATCAGGTCGGCTCATGCGTCTGACATCATCCGTGAAGGCCCCGGTGGCATTGATGACCACCCTGGCTTTGACGGTAAACTTGTGGCCGCTTTCAGGGTCGAGAACTTCCGCCCCATCAATGCGCCCGGCGGGGCTGAAGGTGAGCCCCTCAGCAGAGGCATAGTTGAGTATGCATGCCCCCTTTTGCGCAGCCGTCAAGATCAGGGCCACAAGCAATCTGGCATCGTCGAATTGCCCGTCATGGTAAAGCACGCCCTGCTTGAGACCCTCTTGCTTGATGGTGGGAATGGCGCGCACAACCTGCTCAGAGGGTAAGACTTTTGATTTGCCGAAGCCGGCTTTGCCGGCCAGTAAGTCGTAAACTTTCAAGCCGACGCCGTAGAACGGGGCTTCCCAGAACGCATAGGTAGGCACAATGAAGGGTAAGTCATGCACGAGATGAGGTGCATTGAGGCGCAGCAACTCCCTTTCATGGAGGGCTTCCATAACAAGGGGGATATTGCCCTGTTCAAGATACCGGACGCCGCCGTGCACCAGTTTGGTTGAACGGCTGGAAGTGCCTTTGCCGAAATCATTTTGTTCGATCAGCAAGACTGAAAATCCGCGACTGGCGGCATCTACAGCCAGCCCGGCACCGGTGGCGCCGCCACCGATTATGAGAACATCAAAGGGTTCTTTGCGATTTCTGGCATTTGCCAGCATTTCATCTCTAGCGTTAGTGCTGAGTCTATTCACATTCGTCCCTCTTTTCGCTGCAAATTGTATCAAGTCACAGTGGAAAAACGGCTATCATCGGCACTTTAATAAGCTGATCCTCACAAAGTACTACCGCCTCAGGAGACGATTTTTCAGCAGCAGGAGGGACTCTTTCAAGGGCGAAATGCCAAGGTCTCTGAAGCTGCTAAAGAATGCAGATTAAGTCATGTATATCATTTCGGGATTGGGTTCTGAGAATTTCCGCCGGGGCGCGGATTACTCTGATTCGGCAATTTCGTTCAACCTTGCCTTATGTCAAGGGGATTTGTTAGCCACGAGGTATTCCCTTTCGTCTTTGCTGAGTTAAAAGCCAGAACCTAAAAGTAGTTTTGTTTACAGAAAGTTCCTTAACACCTCTCAAGAGGAAGAGCCGGGCACGCTCAGAAACAGACGGACTGGATTCAAACCTGGCTGTCGGAGTCACTGGAAGCAGCTAGAGAGCTGACTAATTCCTAAACCGAATCGGACCTTCAAGCAGGGGCATCCGAAGCGGACTGAGCCCGAAACGAAAGCCGGCTTAGCCTTAATCCACAATTCAATCAACCATTCTCAAAGGAGAAAACAAATGAAACACTCACCATTCAACGACGAAGACAGAAAGACCATCTCGAACGTGGTGCTCAAAATGGGCGGCGCCTTCGTCTTGCTGCTGCTGTCGCTCATTTACCTGGCACGGTTTGTAGGGAGTTAGGTCACCATGAAACCTGACTGCCCAAACAGAACTTCAAGAGGGAAACCTCTTGCCTGGCTGATTGCGGCAATTCCGGCAGCGCTTGCCGTTACCATCATCTCGATTCCGGCTACGGAAGCGAATTCCTACCACCAGTACGACTATTTCAATTGTCCTGCCGCGAAGCCTCAGTCAATAGCTGCCTGCCTTTCGGGCAAGGCCGGACACAGGAGCCTCTTTCAAATCGGTAAGGACGTCGATGCCTTCTTATTTGGTGAAGCCCATGCCAACTCGGCTCAAAAGCTGGAGCTCGCCTCTCGCATGAAGGAACTCTACGCTGCCGGTTTTCGCCTGATCGGGCTGGAGGCGATGCCCTCTTCAAGACAATACCTGCTCGAACAATACCGGGACGGCACCCTACCTCGTGCTGAACTGGCTGAGAAAATCAAGACTTCCTGGGGCTATAACCCGGAACCTTACCTGGTGTTGATCGACTCAGCCATGCAAGCAGATATTCAGGTAGTCTTCCTGGATGCGGACCGGGAGCGCCTGGACATTACCTCTCCCGGCTGGGAAGAACGAGAAGCGCAGATGGAGAGGCGCAGAGAAGCTCACTGGATAGAAGTTATGGCCGCCGCTCAGGAAGAAAGGAGCGATGGCGGAAAGTGCCTCTTCCTGATCGGAGACTTGCATGTTCCGCTTGTGGCCTTGAAACTCGCACAGCCGGGTGTTGCAGTGTCAACCGTGACGCTCACCGGCGGCGAGTTTTTTTATGATGATGTTTATGCCGCTTCCGCACGCAGCTTGCATTTGCATACTGCCACAAGGCTTATCCAGACCACCGACAACAATGCGGCGGCAGGTCCTGGCTACATCTTGCTTTTACCGCAGCCGCCCGATGCTTCCATCATCGGCAAGGTAAACGTGACCGAACCCTGAACCGGGGCTCGGCGGTAAACAAGTCACGATCAATCAAGGGCGAGTACGGCAGCCTCTTCTCCGTACTCGCACCTCTTTCGAAACAACGCTCAAGGAGCAATATGAACAAATTAGCCCTGATCCCGATTACGATTTTTCCTGCCAATGGCAGTCTCATCAGCGCCCACAGTGCCCTTGTATCGGCTCTGGAGGAAACAAAAACAGCTCGTGGGCTTTTTCATGCAGTCGAAAGCGACATGCGGACCGAACAGGATACCGAAGCCGCTGCCGACGAGGGCTCTTTCCGTCGACACCGTCAGCCCAATCGGCTGAATATTCTCTATTACGCTGCCAAGCTGCGCCTTACCATGGCTTTGCAAGATTTGATTCTGAAGCGAGCGGAACTGGTAAAGTCTATCGTGCACCTGCGTTACGCCGTGGACGAAAGCACGAAGTCCAATGTCGAGGCGCAAAAGGATGCGGCCCGCATCAATGTCATTTTCGCTGAAAATCTAAGCCTCTCCGCTTACCAGTATATTGAGGCCGTGGAAAGGACGCTTTCTTACGGACTTAACTTGAACGAGCTTTATGTGGACGGCAAGCCCGTCAACCTCTCTGCCATCGTAGGTGAAGAGTATTCTCGTCTCACTCGCGAATGGCTGGTGCAATCAAGCGGGCACGGCTCGGCTTTTCGCTTTGACGAGGGCGACGGGTCGGCAGTGCCGGTCAGAGACTACTATCTGACCGTGGATGAAGCCACCCACGACGCCATAAGTTGGGAAGTCTCCGCCGACACCATCGGTGGTCGAGCCCAGCTCTACAACGTCTCCACCGGAGATATTAAGGCACCGGGGCAAAGACCTCAGTGCTTTGACTGAACACCTTACGGCATGCCGGAAGCCGATTTACATGGTTATTCGGAATGGTTCGAACTGCACGTTCACTAACCCTTCATCAACAACACAGGAATTTGTTATGGTAGAAAACCTACTGGCTTTCAACGGAAACGTTGTGAGCAAAGGCCAACTCATCGAAATATCACAGGGGAAACCCATTGTTCCTGATCGCCCCGTAATTCCCTTCATAGCCGGAGACGGTATCGGCCCGGAAATCACTAACGCCATGCGCGAGGTAGTCAACCGAGCTGTTGGAGTTACTTATGGGCGCAAGAGAAAGATAGCCTGGCTGGAAACCTATGCCGGTGAAAAGGCTATGGAGATTTTCGGCAGTTCGCTGCCCCTTGATACGTTAAAAGCTATCGAACTTTTTCGCGTGGCCATCAAAGGACCACTCAATACGCCGACCGGGCAAGGGCTCCGTAGTCTCAATGTCGCTCTCCGCAGCCATTTTGACCTCTATCAATGCGTTCGCCCATTGCGCCACTTTGTCGGTGTGCCATCGCCAATGGTGCGACCGCAAGATTTAAACGTTGTCATTTTTCGGGAAAACACCGAAGATGTCTACGCCGGAATCGAGTATCAGCAAGGCTCTGATAAGGCTTTGCAGTTGGCGGCCTTCCTTGAGAAGCTGGGTGAAACCATTCGCCCTGATAGCGGCATCGGCATCAAGATTATTTCCAGGGAAGGCTCTCGCCGTCTGGTGCGCTCCGCCCTGCAGTATGCCGTCAATCACAAACTCAGTTCGGTCACGTTGGTACATAAGGGCAACATTCAGAAGTTCACGGAAGGGGCCTTTCTGCGCTGGGGAGAGGAGCTGGCCCAGGAGGAGTTCGCCGACTATATCGTCTCTGAAAGCGAGCTCTGGAGAAAGCACGATGGTGTATTGCCGGAAGGTAAAATTGTTTTGCGCAGTCGCCTCGCTGATGCCATGTTTGCCGAGCTACTGCTGAGACCGGCCAACCATTCGGTTATCGCCAGTTGCAATCTCAACGGCGATTATCTTTCCGATGCGGCTGCCGGACAGGTCGGTGGTCTGGGCATGGCTCCCGGCGCCAATATCGGCGACAATTACGCCATTTTCGAAGCCACCCACGGCACTGCTCCCGATATAGCCGGGAAAAACATCGCTAATCCCTCCAGCTTGATTCTGTCCGCTGTCATGATGCTGGACTTTATGGGCTGGAAGGAAGCAGCTGAACTGATTGTAGAAGCCCTGGCCGCAACAATTGCCGACGGTCATTTGACCAAAGACCTGGCTGTGCAAGCCGGTCTTGCTCAGCACTTGAGTACAACGGAGTTTGCTGCCGCCCTGGTCAAGACGGTCAGACGTTTGGCACGAAAAAAACGGATGAAGTAGGAACCAGACCCTGGTCCTGCTGTAGTAACGGATTGAGTGCCGTTCTTAACTTCAGAAGCCTGATTCATCACTGGATCGGGCTTCTGACCTGAGTCTTAGAGGCGAAGCGGAAAAGCTTTTAAAAAAGCGAAGGTATACTATGATGGTACGTATTAAATGCGATAGGAGGCACTCGAAAAAATTGAGAAGGAGCAAAAGCGGATAGGAAGCCGGAGCCTCCTACCCGCTAATTGCCTGACATAGGAAACGACCGCGACGAGCCTTTGCCTTTTATGAAATTACAGATATGAATCTGTACTTATGAACCTGTAGTTATGAATCGACAGGCGCGGCTCGTGCGGCCAAGGTGTTGAATGGCGCCTTAGACCTTGCCGGGGTCGAGGGCGATTACCCTCTGGCGCAGCAGTTCGGAGGCATCCTCATCACTGAGGGGACGACTCTGTGCGTCCACCAGGTCGTCGGTGCTGACCGCCTTTCCCACTACCACGCGGGCCTGGCGCCTGTAGAGCGGGAAGAGCAGGAAGACGACGAAGTACTGAATGGCGCGGTCCAGGGTGGCCAGCCAGCCGCCCGGATACTTGCCGTAGCGAATGTAAGCCGGCACGATGTGCACGGGCTTCCCCAGCCGACGGGCCGCTTCCCTGGCGATCTTGACCGTACCCGGCTTGAATGCCGCCACTTCCGGTGAGAAGTTGGTCAGACCTTCCGGCATGATCACCACAGTCTCGCCTCCGACCAGCATCTGAGTGGCTGCTTCGCGGGTGCGAGCGCCGCCATCTCTGATTTCATCGTTGGCGGCGAAGACGCCGGCTTTCGAAAGCCAGACTCCCAGGAGACCCCAGAACGAGGTCATGACCCGACCATGGGCCATGAAGCGTCCGGTGCCTTCCACGAGCAGCGGCATAATGCCTACGTCGGCCCAGTGGGGGTGGTTGGCCGAGAGAATCTTGGCGCCTTTGACGGCGGCAATGTTCTCCTTACCCTGGATGTGCACCTTGCCCACCTGCAGACTGATCAGGTAGCCGAAGATGCGCTTCACCCGCAAGGTCGTAGCCAGAGAGGGTTTGGGGGCGATGTAGCCGCAGGTCTTCACCTTGTCGCGCTCGGGTTTGAGGGCGCGAATCTTCCAGGCGAGAACCAGGACCAGGATGAGAAAGAGACCACCCACACCGGCCAGAACCGGGAAGGCGGATGAGGAAAAATACCCGTTTAGACCGAGTGCGCCGCTTGCATCCGCAAGCAGCGCTTCTAGACTTTGTGTGACTGACATTTTACTTCCGTCTCTTGCCGAGGCTCGCCATGGCGCATCTCTCTTTTCGAGCGAGAGAGCAGCCATGGCGGCGAGGGCAGCTTAGTTGGTTGATGGAAAGGGCTTGGAATGCTCAGAGCCCGTGGGGCAGGGTGTGGTAGCCGAGCTGCAGGATGAGCGCGCGGGCGCGGCTCAGTTCCTTGCGGCTGCCGGGGTTGTCCTTGCGCTTGATGGCCGCTACTGCGGCAGCCAGAGCGGCCTTGAAGTCGTCCAGGACTGGAGCGCGGTAAGGAGCCGCCAGGTCGCCGCCGGCTTCCGGTGCGGGAGCCGTCAGGCGTTCGGCGGCAGCGGCGAAGAATTCCGCCTGCTCGAATTCCGTGAGGAAGGCAATGGGGAAGCCGAAGATGTGATGCT
>FSSH01000287.1_pt1 | contig 12566 bp, 17 predicted proteins | sample 1166101 | NCBI WGS metagenome assembly FSSH01 (sample SAMEA32972668, study PRJEB13176) | freshwater metagenome | biome: Drinking water system; feature: Biomass in drinking water that filtered by 0.45 um membrane; material: drinking water | place: USA | collected 2012-12-20 | depth 0 m | reverse complement strand
GTCGGGCCGAGACCCGACATTCAAAAAGCCCGTCGCGATAGCGACACATTTAATCAAAAAGATTGGAAGCTAGAGCTTCCAAGGCAAAGATTCCCAACCTGGAGGTTGGGAACAAGAAACAAGAAGAACTAGCAAACTAGAAAAACGCACTCATCAAACATCAAGTTTAATCTTCCCATTCGCATACTGATGTATCAACGAACTAATCAATACCTGATACGGCAGGCCCTGCCTAACCGACTGCGCCTTCAACCGTTCAAGATCGCTTTCCAACAACCGAATACTGACCGTTTTCTTTTTGCCTATTTGGTCGCGGGCGATTTGGCTATAGCGACTTTTTTCGCCATCCAAATCATCGACACTGACAGCCGCGCCGCCTTCGACATAATCGACAACCTCTTGTTCTTCAACCGATAGTTCAGTCGCCATGATGAGCCTCTTTAAAATATTGCTTGTGATATTTACGGCTTGGAATGATATTTTTCAAAAATATCGTTTCGAGGTCTTCCACGAAGGGCACGTAATAGATGTAATCCCTGATACGAACGATAAAAATCTTCTGATGCGGATATTTGTCAACATTATGATGCGGCAATACATCAAGCAATCTTTCTTCACCAATCGCCACCAAAATATCCTCGAAACAGACGCCGCGAGTATTTTTGAGTAGTTGGTTCTTATGCTCGTCCCAGTCAAACCGCATGTTTAGCTCATCGAGTTATTTGCATAAAAACGAGCAATGTTAAAAAGAACGCCATTCGTCCAAAGGCAAGCCTTCTTGTTCAATCGTTTTGTTGTAGGCAGAGGTAAAGTCAGCAACTCTGCGAGCCGATTGCTCTCCCCACAACCGTTCAAGCTCCGATTCAGAAACTTCTTCAAGGCTCAATAACAGGCGTTGCGCCAAAGCGGCCCTGTCTTGAAGCGGTAAGGAAAAAATTTCGGCTTCCAGTTGTGTGAGATTCATGTCGGCGATACTCCCGTTAATTAGAAAACTCAGCCGCGCCAGTACCGACGCAACGGCCATAGTATACGTCCAACCTTATATCTGCCGCGATAGCGACACCAAATTGTTAAAGAGCTGTGAGATTCCCCTCACCCTAGCCCTCTCCCGCAGGGAGAGGGAATTAGACCGCTAAATTATTCAAAGCCTTCGAACACCGACAGCAAACACCGTAAAAATCTAATTACGCGTGTCCAACGCCACAAACCTTCCCCAGATCAAACCCCGGCGGTTGCCCCGGCTCGGCGGCCAAAATCCGCGCAAACTCCTGCCCGTATTCCGCCCAATCCTTAATCCCGGTAATCACGCCCAAATACTCGCCGCCGCGCAAAAACACCAAGGACGGCCAGCTGGTAAATCTAAATCTGGCCTGCAATTCGCGTTCGATGGATTTATCGATCACCGCACCGTGTAAACGGCCGGCAAAAGCTTTTAACAACTCCGGCAAAATCACTGCCACGTCGAGGCTTTCCGGAAACATCACGGGATCGTTGGCAAAGAACAGTACGACGGTGTCATGACCGTAGACGAACAAATCGTAAGCGTCGGCATCCAGCAGCGGCAGGCCGTGGCGGGTTTGCAGTTGTTCCAACAAGGGTGTGTTCATGTGCGTAAAAACTCCGGCAATTCGGGCTCGCGGTCGACCAGGTCGGCAAATAAATGGTCGAAGTTGGTTTCGCCTTGCATGGCCAAGCGCATGGCTTCCAAGGCATCGGCAATTTGCGCGGCGCGTTCTGCGGAGATGACTTCCCGCGCCGCATCCAGAAACACCAGCAACCAGGTGCCGGCAGCTTGTTCGCCCACCAACATCATGTCGATCAAGGTGGTTTGACCGCGATACTCGCACAGCGCAGCATCGCCGCGCGGCTCGATGACTTGCATGGGGATGCCAATGCACATCAGTATTTACCCCGGTAATCGACGTCCACTTGCAAACTAGGCAGATCGAAAGCGGGCGGCAACTTCACCTCAAAAGCAGCTGATAAGACGATACGCTCATCGCCCAAGCGGCAGGCTTGTTCCGGCGAGGGGCGTTCTTGTTCGTAACGTTGGATATTCAAGATCGGATCAGCCAAAACTTGCGGCGTGTCCACGCACTCAGCAGCGACGCCGAACCTTTGCAGATAAGTCAGAGCGATCTCAATAGCCGGTTGAATTTGCGCTTTGACGGCTGGCCGCAAGCTGCCTCCGTAGTCTTCCAATTCTTCCGGCTGGACGCCAATCAGCAGTAAATGCTGCGGGTATTGACCCAGCATCTGCGCCAACGCCAGTACTTCCTGAAAACCGGTTTGATGCAGGCTCATTTTCTTGGCACCCAGAAAATTGGGCACCTCGTCATTTTCGACCCGTTTCATAGTCGCCGGCGGCAAACCGTAATCGACCGCGTCGAACACCACCAATACATCCGCCGCTTGCACGTGCTCGATCAGATACACGCCCTGGGTCCCGCCATCGACAACCTGCACGTTATCCGGGAAACGGTAGTGTTTTTGCAGATGCTCGATGACGCGCACGCCAAAGCCTTCGTCGGCCCAGAGCAGATTACCGATGCCCAGCAACAGGATTTGCGGCGTTGAACTCATAGCCACCACCGCCAGACAACTAATCCAAGATGTGCCGACGTTAGGAGGCGCACTTGTGCCCCAGAGGGTATCGTTCGCGATCGATGCGCTTCACTGCGTTCAGCACATCCTACCGGCTTTTTCATAGCTTCAATGCGCATCATCGACCGGCTTGTCGTCTTTAAAGGTCCGCCAACCGTTCACTATGGTGGACAGCATGCTTTGCCCGGACAATTTGTCCTCGCGCACCGCGACGTAGATATGAATCAACACGAAGCAGACGATGAACCACATCACCAGATGATGCCAGGTGTGTACGGTTTGGCTATCGCCGAACAGAGGCAGCAGCCAACTGCTGAACAGTGTGTATTGCCAACTGCCCTGTCCCTCGCCTTCGCCGTATAACGCAAAACCGGTGAGGATCATGAAAAGCGAGCCCCACACCAACACGAAATGCATCGCCAAGATTGCCAGCGGGTTATGACCGATGTAGTGGCGCGGCGACTTGGTCAGAAACGCATACCACAGCACTTCTTGCAAAACGCCATCCCAAAAATGGGCTTGCAGCAAGGGCGGCAGAAAAATCTGCCGGGCATGTTCGTTGCCGGCAAACGCCCAGTACAATCGCCCCAAAAAGCCAATCGCCAATACATAGCCAGCGGCAAAATGCGCGAAGCGGATATAGCCCATCAGAAAATGCTCGCTGGCTTCGCCGACCGGCGAGGGCAACGGCGAAGCGATCAGGTAACCGCTGACCGCGAGTACCGTGATCGCCAGCGCGTTGACGGCGTGCCAAAGCCTGACCGGCAACTCGTAAACATAAACCGGAGCCAGGGGCGCGCTCATAACGGTCTCCGCCACCGACTAGCCCACCACACCGCGGCCACCGCCAACACCAAAAGCAACAAACTGGCGCCCAACACATAAGGCATCGATAGACCTTGGATCAAAAACAGATGTTCCAAAGCATGCGTCAAGCTGTCGACACCGGGATGGCTGTGCGCTTGGGCGTTGCCGGCCAGCGCCAGCAGAAACAGAATCGAAAATAAATTTTTCATGGCTATTCCTTATCTGACTTGGACTCGGGTTAATTCGGTACCGTCTGGGCTGATGACGTGAGTCGAGCAGGCCAGACACGGATCGAAACTATGCAGCGTGCGCAAAATTTCCACCGGTTCTTCCGGCACTTCGACTTTGGTATTCATCAGTGAGGCCTCGAAGGCGCCGATATTACCTTGCTCGTCGCGGGGCGAGCCGTTCCAGGTGGTCGGCACCACGCATTGGTAGTTAGCGATTTTAGTGTCTTCGATTTTCAACCAATGACCCAAAGCGCCCCGAGGGGCTTCGGTAAATCCGACACCTTTGACGCTGCTCGGCCAGGTTTCCGGATCCCAACGCTCGACATTAGCGGTGGTTAAATCGCCGGTTTTCAGATTGGTGATCAATTTGTCCATAAAATAACGCATCTTGCCGGCGGCCCATTGCGCTTCCAGACCGCGTGCAGCGGTTCTGCCCAAGGTGGAGAACAAGGCGCTGACCGGCACGTCCAGGGTTTTCAGGACAAAATTGATCTGCTCGGTGATTTCTTTATTGCCTTGTGCGTAACCGATCACATAGCGCGCCAGCGGGCCGACTTCCATGGCATGCCCGCGCCAGCGCGGGGCTTTGATCCAGGAATACTTGGCGCTTTCGTCCAGCTCCTGGATGTTGGTGCGGTCGCCCTTGGTTTTGGCGCCGATTTTATAGTTTGGTTCGGTGATGCCATCATAGGGATGCAAACCCATTGCTTCGTCTGGATATTTGTACCAAGAGTGCGGTACGTATTCCTTAATTTGCTCGGGATCGGTCAAGTCCACTTCATGAACTTTCGTCAGATCGCCGTTGATGATCGCGCCACGCGGCATCAACAAGTTAGCGGCAGAATAGTCGTTGGCTTTGTCCGGGATGTCGCCGTAAGACAGCATACTGGCTCCGGCCAAACCACCGCCGTACATCCAGCCTTTGTAGAACTGGGCGATAGCCAGTAAATCCGGAATATAAACCTGATCGATAAAGGTAATGGTGCGGTCGATGATGGACGACACCAGATTCAATCGCTCCATATTGATGGCGCCGACTGCGCCTACACCGTCCAGATTGATCGCGCACGGCACGCCGCCGACCAGCCAGTTCGGATGCGGATCTTTGCCGCCGAAGATGGTACGGATTTTCATGATGTCTTTTTGAAAATCCAGCGCTTCCAGATAGTGGGTCACCGCCAGCAAATCGGCTTCCGGCGGCAGCAAATAGGCCGGATTGGTCCAGTAGCCGTTCTTGAACGGACCCAATTGACCGGATTCGACAAACTTTTTCAGGCGGTTTTGGGTGTCGCGGAAATAGCCCGGCGAAGACTTGGGATTGCTAGGCGAAATCTGTTGCTGCAAAGCCGAGGTCGCTACTGGGTCAGCCTTGAGGGCATTGACCGGATTCACCCAATCCAAGGCGTGCAAATGATAGAAATGCACCAAGTGATCGTGGGCCTGCAAGCTGAGCTGCATGATGTTACGGATCGAGTTAGCGTTTTCCGGAATCTTGATTTTCAAGGCATCTTCGACCGCCCGCACCGAGGTCAGCGCGTGGGTGCCGGTGCACACACCGCAGATCCGTTGCACGAAGGCCCAGGCGTCGCGGGGATCGCGGCCTTTCAAAATCACTTCCAGCCCGCGCCACATGGTGCCGCTGGAGATGGCGTTACGGATGATGTTGTCGTCGTCGATATTGACTTCGCAGCGCATGTGGCCTTCGATCCGGGTCACCGGATCGACCACCACGCGGCGGCCAGCATCGTTCAAATTAAAACCATTGGGGGTGTTTCGGACTGTCATTATTGCTGCGCTCCTGGTTGTTTATCCCCAGCTTGTTTGGCGCGACTCAAGGCCGTCAAACCAGCATGCGCGGCAACGCCGGCACCCACAATCGCTGCGGCGGTGCCGCCGACGACATCGGCGTTGGCTTCGATCCCGAATTGATTGATACCGGTGAGGCGGTCGTAAAAACTGCCCTTATCCCAGAAACCGTCTTCGGAACAACCGATACAGCCATGACCGGATTGAATCGGAAATGAGGTGCCTTCGTTCCATTTCACCGTGGAGCAGGCGTTATAGGTGGTTGGCCCTTTGCAACCCATTTTGTAAAGACAATGGCCCTGGCGCGCGGCTTCATCGTCCCATTGTTCGACGAACTGGCCGGCATCAAAATGTGGCCGTCTATAGCATTTGTCGTGAATGCGCTGGCTGTAGAACATTTGCGGCCGACCCTGTTTATCCAGAGTGGGCAGCTTGTCGAAAGTCAATAAATACGCCACTACCGCTGTCATCACTTCGGCAATCGGCGGACAGCCAGGGACTTTTATGATGGGCTTGTCTGCCAAGCCCGGCACTTTGTGTACGGGTGTGGCGCGAGTTGGATTGGGTTTGGCGGCTTGTACGCAACCCCAGGAGGCGCAAGAGCCCCAAGAGATGATGGCTTTACAGCTTTCTGCGGCGTATTTGAGTTGCTCGACGAAGGGCTTGCCGCCGATGATGCAATACATACCGTCTTCGGCCAGCGGCGGATTGCCTTCCACGGCCAGGATGTAATTGCCTTTGTATTTTTCGACAATCTCGGTGACGATGGCTTCGGCATTATGCCCGGCGGCAGCCATGATGGTGTCGTCGTAATCCAGCGATAGCATGGATAAAATCACGTCTTTAGCCAAGGGATGGCCGGAGCGGATGAAGGACTCCGAGCAACAAGTACACTCCAGACCATGCAACCACAATACCGGGATACGCGGCTTGGTTTCCATCGCATGGGCGATTTTCGGTGCGAAAGCCGGGCTCAAGCCGAGCGAGGCAGCAGTCAAACTGCAAAACTTCAGAAAACTGCGGCGGGTGATGCCTTGCCTGCGCATCACATCGTAAAAGGTTTCGATCATGGATACTCCAGTCGTCGTTATCGCTAATCAAAGTGACTGGCTTGACGAAACCACGCGATGTTAGGCGCTGATTGTTGTTATCCAGTAGCTTTAATAGCAGGTTTTCAAAGCCGCCCCCGCAGCTGTGCCGCCCGCAATTAACGCGAACGGTTGAAAACATTTGATTGTTATTATTTAGGTGACAACACCATGAACTTTCTGCTACCTGCGTTGCCCCGCCTAGCCTGAGCAACATCCATGCCGGCCATCAGGCAATGCTAAAACCTTTGCAATCGTGGGACTATTAGTGTTTAACGCGGCGGCCTTTCTGTCCGCAAACTAACAAACTTAACAAAACCTCACAAAGTTTGCCGGAAATACGACATAAACCTATGACGGGTAATTGTTGCCGGAAAACCTGCCCATACTTGGTTGACAGGTCTGCGGAGGGACGGCTCCATTGACTAATTGGGTCCGTCTCAGCCAATGGAGCGGATTTGACTCAGAATAATTCTTACAGAGATCGGCGAGCATCCGCTAAGCCGACCCACCAACTCATCCCCAGGAGAGCCCTTATGAACCGCATTATCACGATCATGTTCTTGATTGCATTTAACAGCACCGCTTGGGCGGATTGGGACCCGGAAATGGAGGCTCAAGAACAAGCAGAGCGCGAGGCCACGCAGCGCGCCGAACAAGCCAGAAACCGCGAGGCGCAAAAAATGGTCGACGAGGCCAACGCCAAAGCCAATCGAGAAATGCTGGACAGCAAGCGCAAAAACCTGGGTGCGACAGCCAAGGGCAAATCGGATGCGGAAGTGAATCGTCTGTACGACGCCAAGATCAAACAAACTACGGAAGAGGCTAATCGCTTGGCTCAGGAAGCTCGCAGTGCGCTTAGTCAAGGCCAAGGCGCAGCGGCGGTAAAACAAGTAACCGGTAAAAGCCTGCAAGAATTGGAAAATATGTCCGACGAGGAAGCCGAAGCACTATCGCGGGAATTGGAAAAGAAATACGGGCAATGATCAATACTGCCCAATACCCTTATCTATACGGAAAAATCAAACAGGCAAACTTGAATCATGCTGGATATTAAGTCCAATCCAGCTCACGCTCTAGGCCAACGAAGCCCTGGCACTTGCTTATTCGCTGTCTATCTCTTGTTCCAGCAAAGTCCGCAGGCCGGCCGGCATTTCCAGGGTTTCCGGATCCCAGCCCTCCAGCTCCAGCACATCTTTCAGGCATTCTTCCATGATCAAATGGGCTTTCTGGGTGGCATCGGCGATGCGCTGGTGTACCCTGGTTTGCACCTCGCTGCCGCTGCGCTCTGAACAATTGGCTTGGTAATCGAACAACTTACGCAAACTATCGATTTGTCCGCCAACCTGCGACGGGCAGGAACACATATACAAAATACCCTGAACGTTGATACGTTTGAGTTGCTGAATGCTAAATTGGGTTTCCAGTTTCATGATGCGAGCTCTCGATTTTCTCGTTTATTATAATTATCGGGTTGGCGCCAACCCTGGCTCTATTCTTTTCGGCCAAATATTTCACTAAGCTTCGGCCGGCGGCATAGGCTATCAAGGCCACGGCCAGTTATCAACCTTCGGCAAGTTCGTTGCACTCGAAGAGGCGAATTTCGGCAATCAATTCAACCTCAAGCCGGCGCGAACCCGCCGCTGATCAATTGCCGGGTACGGGCATAGGTTTCCTGAATGATTAAGGCATCGGTACTGGCACGGTGGCGCATCAAGGCCATATCCTGAATCACTTGCCGTTTGGTTTGGCTCCAGATATCCATTTGCGCTTCTTTCAATATCATTTCCAGCGCGCTGAGATAAAAACCCGGCTCCACACCGCACCGAAAAAACAAGCGAGATAACCACGGTTTATCCACCACCCAGCCGTCGCTATACACAGTTTTGCCGGCCAAAAAATCATTCAATTCACTGACTACCAAAGCGATGGGCTTTCCATAACTGATTAAGGTCTCTCGACTAAGGCCATGCACCCGTTCGGCCTGCGCGTCCCAAAACGTCCAGTCACTGGCAGGTTTGATCAGCGCGCAATATTTTTGCCCGTTACCCAATACCACACCCACTTCAATGGGATAACTATCGAAGCCAAAACCGGAGGCTTCGAAATCTATTACATTTGGTCTGATTATTTGCAACTGAGCATCCCTTTGCAAATCGTAAAAGCTATAAGCCTAGCTTAAACCGTCGAATATGACCGACTTAAGCGAGCAACTTTAAGCTTATTAATCCAGCGCAAGACAAGTAGCAAAGCCAGTATCCCGGCAAACAGCAAAGGCCGGCTTAAATCTTTTTTTACCAGCCAGGCAAAATGCACCACGCCGGCAGTGGCGATCAGGTAGACCAAACGGTGCAAGCGCTTCCAATTTTTGCCGCCGAGCCGGCGCTGCATCGCGTTGGTGGAGGTTACGGCCAGCGGGATCAGCAGCACAAACGCCGCAAAACCCACGGTAATGTAAGGGCGCTTCAGAATGTCCTTGGCTATAGCCGACCAATCGAAAAACTGGTCTAAAACCAGATAAGTCAGGAAGTGCAGACAAGCGTAGAAAAAGGCGAACAATCCCAGCATACGTCTAAGCCGGACCAACCAGCTTGCGCCACTCAGTTGCCGCAACGGCGTAACACCAAGACTGATCAGCAAAAACGTCAATGTCCAGTAGCCGGTGTTATGGGTGATTTTTTCGATGGGGTTGGCGCCCAATTGGTCTTGCCAGGCCGCTGTCAGCAATAGCGCCAAAGGTAGCAAGGCCAGCAAAAACACCAGCGCTTTTAGATGGTGCAGGTGAGTATCTTCAAGCGTTTTCCAATTCATTTTTCAAAAGTTCTTAGTCAAATCCATCCCGGCATACAAGCCGGCGACTTGCTCAGCGTAGCCGTTGAACGGCAAGGTCGGACGTTTTAGAAACTCGCCCAGGCGGCGTTCTTTGGCCTGACTCCAGCGCGGGTGATCGACTTCCGGATTGACGTTGGCATAAAAACCGTATTCGCTGGGACCGGCTTGCATCCAGCTGGTCGTCGGTTGCTGTTTAACCAAGCGAATTTTGACAATCGATTTGGCGCTTTTGAAGCCGTATTTCCAGGGCACCACTATTCGGACTGGCGCGCCGTTTTGATTGGGTAATACTTCGCCGTACAAGCCAAAGGTCAGCAGAGCCAAAGGGTGCATAGCTTCATCGAGGCGCAGGCCTTCGCGATATGGCCATTCCAATACCGCCCGCCGTTGACCAGGCAGTTGCTCGGGGTCGTGCAGGCTGACGAATTCCACATACCGGGCATCGCTGGTTGGTTCGACTTGTTTCAGTAACTCCGCTAAGGGATAACCCAGCCAGGGGATCACCATCGACCAAGCTTCCACGCACCGCAGGCGGTAGATGCGCTCCTGCATCGGTGCCAGCTTCAGTAAATCCTCTATGGCGAATTGCTTGGGTTTCCGGACTTCGCCTTCCACGCTGACCGTCCACGGCCGAGTTTTCAGGCGGCCGGCCATTTTGGCAGGCCCTTCCTTGCTAGTATCGAATTCGTAGAAATTATTGTATTGGCTGACATCTTCCAGAGGTGTCAATTTATCGGTCAGGCCGTAAGCTTCGGATAGACTGCTTGCCAGTTTTTCCCCACCAACAGCAGTTCCCGCCAGCAACGCGGCAGAGCCGCCCAATGCCAACTGCATAAAATGCCGGCGCTGGTAAAACAGCTCGCGTGGCGTGATTTCGGAAGCGGGAATTGCAGGAATGCCGGGAAGTTTCATGGGAACGCCTCTTGAAAAGTTTAGATCTACTCGACCATAAACCCGGCCGGCAGTTCCGCTTACGCCAAAGCCAGAGGTCGCGGGCGTGGCCCGCTCCTACAAAGTACGTTTCACCTAAGTCCCTATTTGCGCGGTTTTTTCTTGCTATCCGACTTTTTGGCTGCCGTCTTTTTTGTGGCAGTCTTTTTTGCGGATTTACTGGGCTTGGCTACTTTTTTATGCCCGGCTTTCTGCGGATTTTCCTCGGCAGTCACTTTCGCAGCGTCATTCTGCGCAGACTGCTCTGCCAGATCCGCGCTATCCGGCGGCAAATCAGGCATCGGCAATAAGGCGGTTTCGTTTCCGTCATCCACGGCGGACCGGTCGCAGTCGGGCAAGTCTTGATCGTCAGGCGAGCAAATGACTCGATAGATAATTTTCCGGTCGTCGTTTTTGCCGGTTTTGGGTTCGAGCGACTTGGAAACCGGTGCGGTTTCGTCGGAGATTGTGCCCAATAATTCAGCCGTGGCGCTTGGGCTATATACCCAGACGCTAAACAGCAAACTCAAATAGCACGCTTTGTAAAATGGGCGTTTGAAGCCACCCTTGCGCGAATTAGCCATTTTTCTGCAATTGCTTTAAGTGACGTTTGGCTTCGTTCCATAAGCCATCCAGTTCCGCCAATTCGCAATCGCGCAACTCGCGGCCGGAGGCTTCCACCTGCTTTTCGATGTAATTAAACCGGCGGGTGAATTTTTTAGTGGCTTCGCGCAAAGCAATTTCCGGATTGACTTTCAGGTGCCGGGCCAGATTCACCACCACCAGCAGCAAATCGCCGATTTCTTCCTGAATATGCGGCTGATCGCCGGATTGCCAGGCTTCGTGAACTTCCTGCAGTTCTTCGCGGACCTTGTCGAACACCGGTTCCGCTTCCGGCCAATCAAAGCCGTGACTGGCGGCGCGATTTTGAATTTTTTCGCATTGCACCAGGGCCGGCAGGCTTTGCGCGACGCCGGCCAACACGCTTTCTGTTTGCTGTGCCGGCTGTTTCAGGCGGCGTTCCTGCGCTTTGGCTGCGTCCCAGGCTTGTTGGCGTTGCTCATCGGTATCGAATTTGACATCGGCAAACACATGCGGATGCCGACTGACCAGCTTCTCGCTGATCGCCGCCGCCACTTGTTCAAAATCAAACAAGCCACGTTCTTCGGCAATCCGCGAGTGGAACACCACTTGTAGCAACAGGTCGCCCAATTCGCCGCGCAAATCGTCGAAGTCATTCCGTTCGATGGCATCGGCCACCTCGTAGGCTTCTTCGATGGTGTAGGGAATCAGGCTATGGAAATCCTGCTTGACATCCCAGGCGCAGCCCTTTTCCGAGTCGCGCAAGCGGGCCATCAAAGCCAGCAGTTCCTGGGTTTTAGTCAAACTCAAAATGTCGAACCAAACGTATCCTGATAGCGTTTTTTGAATTCCGCCATCGTAAAGGTGTGGTTTTGGGTGCCGTTGTGCTCGATTTTGATAGCGCCCAGCAGTGAAGCAATCCGACCGGTAACATCCCAATCGTAATCGTTGATCAAACCGTACAGCAGACCAGCACGATAAGCGTCGCCGCAGCCGGTGGGGTCCAGCAGTTGTTTGGGCTTGGCTGGCGGAATATCGATGCATTCGCCGCGCGTATACACTTTGGAACCGTTGCCGCCCAAGGTGATGATCAGGGCATCGACTTTTTCGGCGATTTGCTCCAGCGTCAAGCCGGTGCGTTGTTGCATCAATTCCGACTCGTAATCGTTGAAAGTAGCGTAATTGGCCAGTTCCAGAAACGCCAGCAACTCATCGCCATCGAACATCGGCATACCCTGGCCGGGATCGAAAATAAACGGAATGCCTTGCTCGACAAATTGCTGGGCGTGTTCCTGCATGCCTTGTTTACCGTCCGGCGAGACTATACCAATAGTTATGCCGGAGTCAGTGGGTACGGTGTTTAAATGCGAGAAGCTCATCGCCCCCGGATGGAAAGCCGTAATCTGGTTGTCGTCCACGTCGGTAGTGATGTAGGCCTGACCGGTGTAATGATCGTCCAACACCTTGATATAGCGGCTGGAGATGCCGCATTGGCTCAGCCATTGCGCGTAAGGTTCAAAATCGTGACCTACGGTCGCCATGATAGCTGGCTCTTCCTGCAACAATTTCATGTTATATGCGATGTTACCGGCACAACCGCCGTATTCGCGGCGCAGGGCAGGCACCAGGAAAGACACATTCAGCATGTGCACTTTCTCTGGAAGGATGTGATGTTTAAATTTGTCGT
>FSSH01001165.1_pt2 | contig 12569 bp, 2 predicted proteins | sample 1166101 | NCBI WGS metagenome assembly FSSH01 (sample SAMEA32972668, study PRJEB13176) | freshwater metagenome | biome: Drinking water system; feature: Biomass in drinking water that filtered by 0.45 um membrane; material: drinking water | place: USA | collected 2012-12-20 | depth 0 m | reverse complement strand
GATACCGTTTGATATGTTTGTCCATGTGAACAAAACCGCCTAATATCAACGATGCTACCTCATCTTTCTTAGAGAGCAGATAACTCTGATCAGCAAACCGAATCACATATTGATCATCATTGATTACTTTGGGCTTACTGTCTGTTACCGTATACGCCACTTTTAGTAAGGCTAAGACACCTTTAAAGCCTAAATAGTATCCTAACAGTATTCCCACGGGGATAGCTTTACTGAAGATTTTGATTTCACTAAAATCTAACGGTGCAGCTTTAGCATTTAATTGTAACAATGCGTAGATATCGCCTAATGCAACAAACTCTCCTTTGGCATATAACCAGAATTGATTATTAGTATCAACGACGATAGGACCTTGTTTTGATATGCCTGTTACCACTCGACCTTGCTGTTCCAGGGCATTCAGTAGTGTTTCATCGGGTACCAAGGTTGATCTTAACGTGTAATCGAATACTAAGGTATATTCACCTGCTTGTAAGCTTTTATAGTGATTGGATAACGCACTATAAATATAAGGCGCTCTAATGTTATTATCAAAAACATTAGCTGGGGCTAGTTTTTGAATAACACTATTATCGTCAAACATCGATAAGTTAATTTGTTTTAACAACCACTCTAGACTTGAAGTGGCTTTACGATCACCTCTCGATATGAAGCTTTTACCGTAATACGATGTTAACGCTACTGTCGTAGGACTAATCTTTCTTAACGGCAGATCGACACGTTGAGTACGAAGGATATACTTGTTATTCGATGCTACAAAAGAACCATCGTCCTCTACCTTAGGTAATCTAAACCGTATCGTACTACTAGCACCTTTAATGGGTTTAAGTTCAAGCAAATGGTTCTCATAGGTGCCTAACGCACTATGTTCCATTTCAACTTCATGCTTCTTGATAATGATACCCGCACGCTGGATACTTGCTGTCATGTTGATGACATCTTTATGTAAGACATTTCTGATATAGTCAACATGGTAGCTTTGTAAGCTACATTGCAGCATACCCTTATCTAATACTGACGTTCTATCGGCTAAGGTTGTTTTAACTTCGTCTGGTAGTAAGTCTTGATCGGTAATTTTACCGGCTTCAGCAATCGACAGCCCAGACCCATAGGGATCTTTTAGAGTCTTATAGCTTTGTATATCTTTTAATAAAGTTCTATATTCAGCTGCTGATATAGCGCCTATAGTCGCTTGCTCCTGAACCTGTTCTAAAATAGTCGATTCAGTATCACGTACTTCGGTTAATTGACGCAGCTTTACTTCGTGACGATCAGATTGTAATTCATCCATTTCACCTTTATCGCTAACAATTAATCCTTTACTAGCTAACTTATGTTTATTGAGATTGTCTAAAACAGCGATATCCTCATCAATATCTTTAATAACATCTTCAATAGACTTAGAAGCTTCCTCAGTTTCTTTGAAGTTAGCGATAGTGGAAGCTTTATCCTTCCTGAAGTAGCTATTGAACTGTGTATCATCTATAGACTCTTCTTCATTAAGATCGTGCTCATCACTAAAGTCTTCCTGTTCATCAACTAATGCTTGCTGTTCTTGTTGATCCTGTTCATCTTGATCCTTAATGTTCTCTATCTCGACAGGTTCCTGTAATACATTCTGACACACCATCCAACTTTTTAACATGACACGTTGTAACTGATCAGGTTTAACTTGCATCACCGAAGAGAACTCAGTGGTGTTAGGTTGATCGACGATCCAACTATTCAGGTATCCTAAATTCAATATCATACTTTGCTGATCAGTATTCATAAATACAAGGTTAACTTTATTGATATTCTTCTCAGAAAGCTTACCTAGTAGGGATAATTCCCGCGTATCAGGATTTAACCATTTCCATAACTCTAACAACATTAGTTTTTCAGGACTATCGAAAATCTTCAACATCGCCAAGGTTGTTCTAGTGGAGAATAGCTTCAGAAAGCTATAGCTAGGTAACTCTTCAGGAATACTGACAAAGATAAATTGTTGACGATTAGACACTTCAGCAATGTCATTAACAGATGACCACAGGGTATCTTGAATATTCCACCACCTATTATAGCTAACCATAGGTAATTCAACATAACGGTATAACCCGTCCAGATAACCGTAATGATTGATCAGTAAAGTAAAGGGGTCATTATTAACTTTATAATGATCGGGCATCCATTTATACTCACGATGCTCTGATAACCAATCCCGTAGTATGGTTTTCAATACAACCGGCTTACGCTTAGGTGCACCTTTTTGACCCACTAGCGTTTCTTTGAAGTCTACCAAGAAACGTTTACTATACCCTTTTAAGTAAGGTTGTACAACATCGATAGCTTCTTGTCCCATTGGTAAACTGTGTAATACACTATCACGCGGGAGTGTTGTAAGACGTATCAATGTGGGTGCTAGTAACGTTTGTAGACGCCTTACACCGAGTTGCTTGTAAAATAATTTATAGAGTGTTTGGGACATATTAACTTATCCTATCTATGTGAGAAAACACTTGCTGAAGCAAGTTAACCTGTCATACAACTTAATACCAGATCGATGATATCGCTATTACCTGAGAAAAATACCTTACCATCTACGCCGCGATAATACGAGCTGCTTTGTAGCTTCTTCTTGATCTCTAATCTCGCATCATCTGTTAAAAGCGCTGTTGCGCTTAATACATCACCCATTTATGTCCAGCTAGATACCCTAGCCCGGTGTGCTATGACACCCGCCTATAGTCTCCTATAGGAACAGACCATATCTTCATCCTCTGCTAAGAGTAGGATGCTTCCCATTTCGATGATCTATCCTGTATCATCTACGTCTTGCGACTGGTCGTTGAACATTCACCATACCCGAAGGCTATAGGCGCTTTGCTGCTGATTGTCCCGTATACCACGTGAGAATGTGGTCCTTATCTACTATTTGTCAAACCATGGCTTCACTTTTCAGTTAGCAGTGGTATAGTAGCTTAACAGGAGGTTCCAGCAATTAGAGAAGTTATTCGACTAGGTTTACACCTAGAAGCGACAGTGTTGTTTATCGAAATCAGCCGTTAAACGACCTAGTTGTTTACTAGCAGGCGACATAGAGCTGTAAAATTGTTCATCTACAACAGGAAACTCTACCGCTTTCTGACCAGTACGTTCACCATCAGGACCCAGTTCATATCTCACCTCAGATTTGATAGTGGTTCTTAGATAAATATAGCTTGGGTAGATACTACCATACCCTGTTATAGGGTACCGTGTAATTAAGCAAGGGATCGTAGTTGAATCTTTATAAACTGAAAGATATAATAACTCGGTAAACGTGATGGGTTTAACAAATGTTTTATCTAAATGCTTAGGTAAGTCGTCGATATCTTGTAAAAATAGGTAGTCATTTTGAGGTCCTTTGTACAATAAGCCAAAGTAATGCGTCTCAGTGGCTAGTACTTCATGTCTGAGATCATTTTGACCATAGCGAGCAAAGACTTTCTCTAACCCTTCCATCGTCATCCATTCATCATAGTACTTAGCATCTAAACGAACCTGTTCTTTCTTAAGCGTCTTTTTATTAACGAGTAATGCAGGACTATTCGGACCCAGGAAGATATCACTCAAATAAGACTCTCTGACCAATTTCACTGATAATGGAAAGATCATTCTCAGGTATTGGTATAAACCGATCACTGTTTGGTTAGTCGATACAGACGTATCACCTAATAGTTCAGGTGAATCATGCAAGTAAGATGTAATAACATTACGAGTCGAGTTAAAGACCTTACGTGCCGCCCATTTACCTTGGATGAATTTATTCTTACCTTCTAATAAATTCTTTAGATAATTGTAAATATCGTTAACGGCTATTTGTAGATTAAAGCGTGCTGCATCTAAGTATTCCGCATTGCGTTTAGCATCGACATTATCAATGACTGAAGCAATCGATAATACTTTACGATATAAGCTATTGATTTCATCTTCCGAAGGTTTACCATTATCGTCAATCATGTAGTCTCGTAATCCTGCTGGTAAGACTAATAATTTGTCGAATAATGAATCTTGACGGTACTTCTCAATTAACCGAATATTGAATTCACGTTTAGCAGAAGGACGTTGTTCAAAAGTAATCTCAGGGTAGTGGTTAATAAAGAATGAGTAGCCTGTTTGTCCGTCGATCGGATTAGATTTAATAAAATCCTTCAACTCAGGATCAAAAATCGCATATTCCTTACCGCTTAAGATATCACCGTACAATGCTTTTAGATCATACACCGCTTTGAAGAAGGTAGGATGTAAGATCTCTGTATGCATATCGATATAAGCAAACAGTCGATTACGACGTTCTTCACCGACTTTACCAAAAATCAAAGTACTGAATAACCCCTTACTATGGAAGTTACGAGAGCTTGGTTCAAAGATATCTAATACCTCTATTCTCTGTAATGTCCTGAGATCCTCTTTAGAGAGTATCAGGGGTTCTAGATTCATAGGGAGTTCAGCTAGTTTAAATGACATAACGCCGCCTTGATCCTGTGGATAATCTGTTAGACATATGAGGAGCCTTCTGATGGCTAAGAAAAAACTTGAGTTAGACAAAGTCCAGCTAGATTCAGAGTTAGACTTTGGATTCAGTATGGATGACGATATAGATGGGATGATTAATCCCGATGCTAAGAAGCCTAAAAAACGTACACCCGTGACAGATATTGCCATGGGGACTATTACGGGCGCTAAAAGCAAATTAAAAGATCCTTCGTTCATTGCTGAAATGACCCGGAAAGCTTTACCGCAGCAATACGGTGAGGTGTTTGATACCGCTGATAAAGTCAGCGGTTCTCTATCGTCCCTATACGATGAGACCATCCGTGAAATAAAGCCTGAACTTTCTAGAGTGGCTAAGAAAGTTGACAGGCTAGTACCCGAAGAATCAAAGTTCTTTAAAAAGTTAACGTCGAAGTTTTCTGAGCTGATGGGTAACGAGATGTCTGGCTTTAAAGGTCAAGATGTCAAACAACAGCAAGAACAAGCCATACAAAATTCTATAGCCGCTGTCTTCCAAGAACAGCAGATAGAAGAGAAGGCCCGAAGTGCTGCCCAAGATACTATCGATCGATCGGTTGATCAAAAACGTTTTACTTCTAATATCTCAGTATTGAGACATATTGATCAAGGCATCTCACGACTCAGTCAATACAATGATAAAGTCACCCAAGCGTATCAGAAGAAATCCTTAGAGTTACAGTATAGGAGTTTCTTTGTACAATCGGAACAACTGGATACAACAAAACGTTATTTCGAAGTATTCAAAGCGCAGCATGAAGCCATTGCTAAAAATACTGCATTGCCCGAGTTTGTTAAGATTAAAGATAGTGAACGGTTTAAAGATCAGCTTAAAACTAAGTTTATTGGTAATGTTCAGAAAAGCTTATTTGGCGATGGCGATATTATCAATACAGCGATAGAACGTCTAAAAAAGAAAACCAAAGAATCTGCTATGGTATTTAAACAAGCCATGGAAGCAGGTAGTATAGGATTAGACGAAGTTGAATCTATGCGTCAAATGCAGCAAATGATGGCGGAAGCGGGTATCGAAGGTGATAGCGCTGCCTCTATGTTAGGACAGGTTGCTGGTGGTGGCATCGTAAGTCATCTAGGTAATAAACTCGGTCAACGATTACGGGGTACATTCGATGATGAATCACGAATCGGCAAAGCAGGATATCAAGCGGCTAATGTTTTAAAGAATCTCTCCGGTAATTACGATAAAATACGGAATAATCAATTCTTAAGAGATAATGAGTTTGAAGGCGGTGCCAAAGGCTTTTTAGCTAAAGGTGGTAATTTCATTATGGATTTACTGAGGCCTGCTGGATCTGATTTAACGATCAAAGACGCAGCGGGTTTACAAGGTATTAATGATATCGCACCTGGATTCACTAATAAAGCAATCAGATCGTTAACAGATGTGATACCAGGTTATTTAGCACGTATCTATCGCGAAGTCGCTTCTATTCGTTCTGGAACTGAATCTGACTTAGTCATGTATGATTTTAACAAAGGGACTTTTAGCACGCAGACCGCATTATCTAAAGATATTAAAGATATTTTAAATGCTAAAGCAGGTTCTGGTATTAATAAGTTTAATACTAATACTGCTATCTCTAGCTTAACGGAAGGTGTAGAGTTAGACGAAGAGACCAAGAAAGACTTTGGTGTTATTATTCGAGCTCTAGCGCAACAACGTAGCGACTATAGTAAAGAATCAGTTGCTAATTCTGATGTACTAAAAGGTAGTAAATCTAAAGCATTATTTGAGCAGTTAGTCGCTAATAAAACCTCTACACCTAGAGGGCAATACGAGTTTACCAACAGCATGTTAGGTGTTAAAGAATCCTTTCCAAACTTGATGGGGGATATTGAAACCTTCGTAAATGCAGGATACGGTGATTTACTAGAAAGTCAAGGTTTATTAAAACGTAACAAAGAAGGCGGGTTAGATGTTGATATTGAGGCTTATAAAAAGCTAATAGAAGACAATGTGGTATCTTCGGATATTAATGTTAAACGTAATATCTCATCATTGAATCCTAAAGACGCATTAGCAGCTGTTAAGAATACTAAGATTTACAACTGGTTCTATAAGTTAGGTAAAGGTGATCGGAAACCTCATGTTGGTCCTATGGCGCAAGATGTCAATAGTCAACTAGGTGAGGAAGCTGCACCCGGTGGTACTAAGATCGATTTGACTACCATGAACGGTGTTAACATGGCTGCTATTCAGGCCTTAAAGGAGGAACATGATCAGTTCACCGAGTCTGATAAAGGTCAAGAATGGTTAAAATTAATCAAGGATGATACAGCGGCCATTGTGGCTTTAATGCAAAAAGGCGGTGGATCAGTAGGAGCAGGTGTTAGTAAGGATGATTTAAAGGATGTTTTATCATTACGTAAAGGTTTTTATACCTCCGTTGTAGAACCCGTGATACAAGGTAGTTTTAAAGCGATCACAGGATTATTCGGTACAGTACAGAAAGGCACGACAGGTATTAGAGATAATGCTATTAATCCTTTTATTAACTTTGTTTCTAAAGGTTATAAAGATAATAAGACCTGGATACAAGATAGTTTCAAGGACTTATTTAAAGGCGCAGGTGAGTTAGCTTCCAAAGTGTTTGACTTCGGTAAAACGACTTTAATAGACACTATTCCTAATTCAGTGAAATCAGCCTGGGCGTTCGGTAGTAATATTAAAGAAAGTGTTAAGAAGTTGTTAGATGGTCCTAAGAGTATCTACTTGAAAGGGGATCCGTCTCATCCTTTATTGAGCGCTAGCTTGATGAAAATGGGATATTACTTTGATCAGATCTCTGGTAAAGTCATTACGTCAATAGAGGATATTAAAGGTCCTGTGGTTGATAAGACCGGTGAGGTCGTATTAACAACACAACATATTGTGCAGGGATTAGTCGATAAAGACGGTCAAGAGATTAAAACATTCTTTGAGAAGATGGTCTCTAAAGCGTTTAATATCGCTTCTAATACGTATACAAAGGTCAAAGACTTTTATGGTAACTTAGCCAATGCTGCATTACCAACTCGCTTAAAGAACCTCTTTACGTCATCTGACAGTGTAGGGGGTCATAAAAGCTATAACGTCTTAGTTGAGATCAGAGACTTGATCCGTGATTACACAGGTGCGACAACATCAAATGACACTGTAACAGGTAGCAGTAAAGATAAATCATCTACTTTAAAAGATAAGGTTGAACCTATTGCTGCAGATATCAAAGCAAAGTATGCAACAAAAGGTTTAGCAGGTGGATTATTTAATAAGGCTAAAGACTATATCGGTTCTAAATTACCCTCTAAAGGTATCTTAGGTACTGTTAAAGGATTTATGTCTACTAAGGCTTCTACAAGCGCCATGGAGCCTCAAGAAAATAAAACTAATACTACCATAGCAGACCAAGTTCAACAAAACCATAGCGAGCCTGTACGTGGCTCTGAGGAGGTTTTGCAACCCAGTAAGACAGGTAAGGAGACTTGGAATGACCGTGACGGTTCAGGTCATCGTGATGGTGATTGGCGTGATCGGTTAGCAAATACCAAAAAGAAAGCGACAACATTCTTACAAGCTGATCTAAAAGAGAAGTATCGTGGTGAGAATGTGATCGATATGATTGGTGGCCAAGTCAAAAAACTGCTAGGATTCTTATCTGATAAGGCAGGGGGTTTATTTGGTAAAGTAGGTTCTATAGCTGAAGCAGGATTAGGTAGTCTAGGTTTAGGTAAACTAGGTACTAAATTGAAGGGTATTCCTGGTAAAGTCTTAGGTATGGGTAAATCGGCTGCCGGCGCTTTAATGAGTGGTGTGGGTAAAGTCAGTAAGGTAGGTGGATTATTATCTAAAGTAGGTTCGGTCGCTAAAGTAGGACGAATTGCAACGGTAGCGCGTACTGCATTAGCAGCGGGTAGTTTACTCACAGCGGGTACAGGTTCTGCCATACTAGCAGGTGCCTCTACAGCAGTGGCTGCATTAGGGAGTATATTAGCATCGCCAGTAGTGTTAGGCGCAGCAGTAACAGCTGCAGTCGCTTATGGTGGGTATAAACTGTATAAGTATGCGACCCGTGACAATATCGATGTATACGAGTCTATTCGTATCAAGCAATATGGTTTAACCAATTCCGAACATGATAAACACCATATCCATGAATTACTGGCTTTAGAGGAATATTTACAGGATGGTCGTGTTGGTTATGATGACGGGAAAGCATATTTACTTGATAAGAAGATCGATGTTCAAGAACTACTGGATATATTCTCTATCGATCCGAATGATGATGAACGGGTAGGGAGTTTCACTCAATGGTTCGAAGCGCGATTCAAACCTTTCTTCTTAAACCATTTAACAGCATTCTATCTGTTTAATAATAAAGGCTCATTAGCTGATGTAAAGAAATTGAATGCGGTTGATAAAGCAAAATATCTTGGGATGATAGGATTTGAATCAGGTCCTTACGATGTTACGTTATCGCCTTTTAAAGATATCGATACTTTACATTCTGATCCTAAGATTGTTAAATCAACGATAGAGGAAGCGTTAGAGGAGAGTAAAAAAGAAATAGAGAGTAAAGATAAGTCACCGATGGATGTCGCAGCGGATAAAATGCGTCAGATGAAAGCTTTGAGGGATTCCGATTATTGGAAGAAGAAATCAGAGCAGGCTAGACAGACTGTTGAATCTGTTAAAAATACCATCGAACAAGGTATCTCTTCAACGACATCCTTCGCGGGTCAAATGTGGAATAAAGGCGTTGTGGCTACTAAGAGTGCTTATCAATCTACAACTGCTGCGGTAGGACAGGCTTATGATGCGACTAAGCAAGCTGTAGGTCAAGCGTATGATACAACTAAACAGACTGTAGGTGAAGCTTATGATGCTACCAAAGAGTATGTAAAGAAAAATATGCCCGATAGCGTTAAGGGAGCTCCTAAAAAATTTGTCGATTATATTTGGGATGCTACTAAAAGAGCAGCCGATATACTACAAGTTGATCCTACCTATATTGCAGCACAGGCGGCTCTTGAATCAGGTTGGGGTAAATCTAAATCTGCATCAGAGCATAATAACTTTTTTGGTATGAAAGCAGGCAAAAACTGGAAGGGTGACACCTTTACTATGGGTACCCGTGAAGTTTATAATGGAAAGGAGGTAAGAGAAGTTGCTAAATGGAAGAAATTCCCAAGCCCAGAAGCTAACTTAGAAGATTATGCTGCGTATATTAAACGTAGATTCCCTGCTGCCGTAGGTGCTAAGTCAGCAGGCGAGTACTTCACAAGGTTAAAAGAAGGCGGTTATGCAACAGATCCGAATTATGTTAGTATAGGAGTATCCACGGCTAATAAGATAGCTAAAATGGATAAAAAAGCTGATACCTCATCGCCTACTGATAGCAGTGTAGAGAAAAGTAATGTAATACCTTTTATACCTAAAGATAGTACTGATAAGACTACTATAGCTAGTATTGCTAATGTATCCAAAGGAGGTCCTACGGTAGCAAATGTATCTTCTAATGGGTTTATCGGTGGTCCTACTGTTGCTAATGCAACCTTAGCAGGTAGTTCTATATTGGATAGTATACCACAAACCTCTACTTCGGTACTAAGTGGTAATCCAATATCACCAACGCCTGCAATGGTCTCGTCAGCTTTAGCAACAACCGCAATTGAGAACACAGCGTCAAATACAGGTATAATGAAAACGAGTTATACAGGACCAGTTAGTCAGTCCGCTAAACCCGTTGATACCGCTAAACCTATCCTAGATAGTCAAACATCTAAGGATAATTATAGCAATTTTAATACCGTGCCTGTACCCAGTTATACTGGTGTTACTAGCAGTGGACAAGGGCCTGGTTTTGCAATGCCAAGTCTAGAGAAAGCACTTGATCATGTAGGTGAAACATTAAATCAATCACTGGATGTACAACGTCAAATGTTAGGGACATTACGGGATATTTTAAGTAATGTGAATCCTGAAAACATACAACGTGTGCAAGAAGGCTTGAAGCAAGTTGCTACACAAACGAAACCTGCCCAAACACTCTCTAGACCAGCGGTTGATCTCTCACGTAAATCAGCATAACCTAGTACTCCTCAGGCTTAATCGCCTGAGGAGTTTTTTTAACACAGGAGGACTTTCATGGCTGTCGGTACATCAGAAATTAATCCTCGATTAGTCGAGAATGAAGGTTTTAAACAACTCTTCAATTTACAAGATACTACCTCTGCAGATCCGCAAAGCTTCATTTTAGATCGTGATTGGGCTAAACAAGCTTTCTTAATCAATGATACAAAGCTCGAAAATAAAGATGATATCAAAAATCGATATTGGTCTTCAGCTTCGGCCAAGTTTACTGACAGTCGTATAGGTGGTAATTTAGGTATTAATAGCCGTCCACAGTTTACACGATATGCGGATGTCAGAGTGAAGGGTAGATTACAAGGTAGGAATGATACAACCATTGGTAATACATCGGGTAATCTAGGCATGGGTCGTTATTATAGTGAAGCCATAGATGACCCTGCACAAACGATTTATATGCGTTTTGGTGTACCGCAGTTTAATGGGATCATGAACTTCTTAGCACGTGCTTTTGACCCTAACATGGTATCGTTAGCTAAGACAGGCCGAGATCCTAGCTTCTTATTTGAGATTGGTAAGTTAGCCGGTACAGTAGCAACCTTTGTGACATTTCCTGCTTTTGCTATTACAGTCACCGCAGGTAAGGCATTAAACTCACTGTTTACTCGTCCCACCAGTAAGTACTATACATTAAAACCGACAATGCATTTATATTGGTCTACCGTGGAAATGTTAGTAAACACCTTAGCGATCAATCGAGGATTGTTACCTAAGATGATGAATAGTGAAGAAGCGCAGAAGATAGGTAAACCCTATAAACTCGATCAGGCGCATCTGACTGAAATGCATAATCTCTTCCCAGACTTTATTAGTTCTCAGAATCATATTAACGTGTATGGTGTCGCTAATCGAGCGCAGCGTCTAGCGAATAAACTCTTTGCAGATGACTATGCGCGATTAGAAAATGGCACTGCGACAGATTACCAAGGGTTTGTACAGACAGGTACAGATGGCGGTGATCATCCTACTTATATCAGCAATGATAATAACGAACCGACATTAGCCGCTATGCTAAACAAAGTCTTGATGTTTGGGTATTATAAAACCTCTCAAGATGAAGTGCAAGCTGAGCGATTAGAGTTAGATCCTCGTATTAATAAAGAAGATCCTAAGAATACTCAACATAAAGATCCAGGGTTCTTTAAAGAGTTTATCGAGAACTATGATGCTGAAGTCAGAGATGGTAGTCAATATGCTGTATTTAAAGTAGATCATACTGGATCTTCATCAGAAGCTTTTGGTAACTCGGTAGGGGAATCTGATCTAAGTCGTAAAATCAATGAAATATCATCTACCTCTAGACAAGCGCGTTTTACATTCGGTGAAGGGAATGTTTTAGGTAGCGAAGGTTTAGCAGGTATGGTACAATCAGCTTTAGGCGGAATTAGTAATCTGGTTCAAGGAGTATTAGATGGGGTTACCTTAGGAGGATTTGGTACAGTTAAAAGCTTCCTAGGCGCGGGTTATGTTGATATACCTAAGTACTGGCAGAGTTCAACTGCGACTTTACCTCGTAGTAATTATACCATGACGTTAATTAGTCCTTATGGCAATGTCATTTCTCAAGTGCAGAATATATACTTACCCTTGTGTATGTTATTAGCGGCTACCTTACCACTCTCGACTGGTAAGCAATCGTATACTTCACCGTTCCTCTGTCAGATTTTTGATAGAGGTAGAGCGCAGTGTCGTTTAGGAATGATTGAATCATTGTCGATTACACGAGGTACATCCAATTTACCTTTTGATTTAAAGGGTAATGCATTAGCGATCGATGTGTCCTTCTCAGTGGTTGATTTATCATCTATTATGCATATGCCAGTATCCACAGGGGCTATTGGTGAATCTGATATGACATTAGATGAAGATA
>FSSH01005338.1_pt1 | contig 12572 bp, 11 predicted proteins | sample 1166101 | NCBI WGS metagenome assembly FSSH01 (sample SAMEA32972668, study PRJEB13176) | freshwater metagenome | biome: Drinking water system; feature: Biomass in drinking water that filtered by 0.45 um membrane; material: drinking water | place: USA | collected 2012-12-20 | depth 0 m | reverse complement strand
CTCGAGCGGCTGGAGCGGGGCGTCTCGCAGCGTGCCGCCCGGGCGCCGGCGGGTGCGATCGGCACGCCGCGCCGGCTCGCCACCGGCGGCTAATCGGCGTCGAGCGTCAGCACTTCGATCGCCGCGCGCGTTTCACCCGCTTCGCGCGCCACCGCCGTCACCCCCAGATCGGCGACCAATTGTCCGCCAATGGACAGTTCGGCGTCACCCAGCCGGCTCAGCCACGCGTCGAACGCGGGGGACGGGGCGCCGGACACCCCCAGCCGGTGGCGCGCGCCGGCAAAGGTCGCGCTCGCCCAGCGCCGCCAGCCCTGATCGGTAACGGTGACCGCGCACCCCTGCGCCGCCGCCGAGCGCGTGAGCGCATGGACCAGCGCGCGCCCGCGATCGCGCGACATCACAACCGCTCCGCGATGAACTTTTCGATGCGAGCGATCATCGCTGCGCCGGGTTCCCGCCCGTGGCGCAAATCGCGTACCAGCCGCGGATCATTGGCGGCGAGCCGCCCGAACCGGGTGGGCGCCATCCCGCTGCGGCGCAGAAACCGATCGATCTTGAGCCTGATATCCATGGTGATTCGCTCCATCGCTGATTGATGTTCACTTTCTGTTCCCACACTTCCAACTCGTCTAGGAAATTTCCTATGTGTATGGCGGATGCATGGATCAGGCACAGGCACTGGCGGCGCTCGCACAGGCGCATGGCGAAAGCCTGGCGGGGCTGTCGCGGCTGATTGGCCGCAATGCCGCCTATCTCCAGCAATTCGTGACGCGCGGATCGCCGCGCCGGCTGGCCGAGGCCGATCGCCGGATGATCGCGGCCTATCTGGGCGTGCCCGAAACCGCGCTGGGCGGCGAGCCGGCGCCGGTGATGGTGCGCGTCCCCCGCATCGACGCCGCCGCCTCGGCAGGCGCGGGCGCGCTGGTCGAGCATGACCGCGAAGCCGGCGGCGAGGCGATCGACCCGGCCGTGATCCGCCGGCTGGGTGCCGATCCGGGCCAGCTTTCGATCGTCACCGCGCGCGGCGATTCGATGCTGCCGACGATTGCCGATGGCGACGAATTGCTTGTCGATCGCAGCGACCGGCGAGTGTTGGCGGGGGGCGGCCTGTTCGTCGCGCGCGTCGACGGCGCCCTGGTGGTGAAGCGGCTGGTGCGGCAGTCGGGCGCGCTGGTCGCGCTGAGTGACAATCCAGCCTATCCGCCGATCGCGGGCGCCGCGATCGAGCCGCTCGGCCGGGTGGTGCGGCTCACCCGCCGCCCGCGCTGATCAGCGGTCGCGCCACCAGAGCAAGGCGGTGGCTGCCGCGCCGACGCCCAGCCCGGCCAGCAGCCCGATGCTCGGCTGGCCCATCAGCCCCCCGGTGACCGCCCCGGTGACGAGGCCGATGGCGATGAACACACCGCCGCCGATCGGCGTGCGGCGGGGAGGCGGGGCATTGTCCATGGCGCGCCCCTGCCATGATCGTGCGCCGCGCGCCAGTGCAACATGGCTTGCGCGGCATTTACCAATCCGCTTCATCCGATCGCCGGATTGCCCCGCTAAAGCCGGGTGATGCAGATCGACCTTCTCGACTCCGCCGGTGCGGCCCCTGCGCCCGATTGCTTCATGGTCGACCGCGCGGCCGCCGCCGAGGCGCTGGCGCTGGTCGATCGGTTCGGCGTGCGCGCCGGCCTCCATGCCGCTGAGCGCGCCGAGGAGAGCCGCGCGCGGGGCAATGTGACCTGCTTTTGCCGCTGGCGCCAGATCGAGCGGCTGATCAGCGCGATGCAGGGTTTCGGCAGCACGCGCCACTGATCGGGCAGACGGCGGCGGCGCGTCCAATCGTTGCACCGCTGCCCCTGTTGCTGGCGAGACTTGGCCGCTAGAGCCCGCTTATGGGCGCGCGTGCGGCAGCAAAGCATTATGGGGTGATCGTCGCGGGTCTGCTGGCGCTGCTGTGCCCGGTGGTCGCTCATGCGCAGACCGCGCCGCAGGCCGCGGCGCCCGTGCCGGCGCCGCCGCCGCCCGATCCGGCCACGCTCGATCCCGATTCGCCGCTCGCGCCGCTGCCCGGCTTGGGCGTGGAGTGGCCTGATCTTGCTGCAGCGCCCGATGCCGGAGGCACGGGGGACGCCCGCACCGACATTGCCGAGCTGACTCGCTATGACTACCGGCTCGAAGGCGTGGAGGGCATTGCCGATGCGCTGTTCCTCCAGCGCTTCAACGAGCTTTCGGCGCTGCGCGCGCATGTCGGCGATCCGTCGAACGCGGCCCAGATCGATCGGCGCGCGCGCGAGGACATCGTGCTGCTGCAAACGCTGCTGCGCGGCGCGGGCTATTATGATGCGCGCATCACCAGCAGCCTGGGCGCGGTCGCCGGCAAGCCGCAGGTCACGCTGAGCGTGGACGCCGGCAAGCGCTATGCGCTCGAGACCGTGGCGCTACCGGGCCTTGCCGGTGCGGGGGACCGCACCACCGGCCTGCGCGAGGCGTTCGGCATCGATCCCGGCGCGCCGGCCGATGCCGACCGCATTGCGGCCGCGACGAGTGCGCTGCGCACGTCGCTTGGCGAGCGCGGCTTCCCGTTTGCAACCGTCGAGGAGCCGACCGTGGTGATCGACCACGCCACCGGCAAGGCGAGCCTGAACCTGCCGGTCGAAACCGGCGGGCTGCGGCGCTTCGGCCGGGTAGTGGCGGCGCCCAACCGCATTTTCGACGCGCGCCATATCGCGAAGATCGCCCGCTTCCGGCCCGGCCAGACCTTTGATTCGACCGCGCTCGACGATCTGCGTCGCGCGCTCATCCAGACGGGGCTGGTCTCGTCGGCCGAGGTGAAGCCGGTTGAGGGGGCGGCGCCCGGCACGGTCGACATTGCCGTCGCGCTCCAGCCGGCGCCGGCGCGCACCATTGCCGGCGAGCTCGGCTATGGCACCGGCGAAGGCATCCGTGCCGAAATCGACTGGACGCACCGCAACCTGTTCCCGCCCGAAGGCGCGCTCACGCTGCGCGCGGTGGCGGGCACGCAGGAGCAATCGGCGAGCGTCATCTTTCGCCGCAACAATTTCAACGGGCGCGACCGCGTGCTGACCGCGCAGCTTGCCTTTGCCAATCTAAACCGCCCCGGCTTCCAGGCGCGGACCTTCTCGCTTTCGGGCAGCCTCGAGCGGCAGACGACGATCTTCTTCCAGAAGGCGTGGACCTGGTCGCTCGGCGCCGAGCTGGTGACGTCGGACGAGCGCGACGTGATTCTGGCGACGGGTGCGCCGCGGCGGCGGACCTTCTTCATCGGAGCCCTGCCCACCAGCGTCACCTATGATGGGTCGGACGATCTGCTCAACCCCGCGCGCGGCTTCCGGCTGGGCGCGCGCGTTTCACCCGAGGTTTCGCTGCAGGGCAATGTGTTCGGCTATGCCCGCGTCCAGCTCGATGCGAGCGGCTACAAGGCGCTCGGCGAGCGGGTGGTGGTGGCCGGGCGGGTGCGGCTGGGGACGATCCTGGGCGCGCCGCGTGACGCGATCGCCCCGTCGCGGCGCTTCTATGCCGGCGGCGGCGCTTCGGTGCGCGGCTATGGCTATCAGGCGATCGGCCCGCGCGACCCCAATAACGATCCGATCGGCGGGCGCAGCCTGACCGAATTTTCGCTCGAGGCGCGGATCAAGGCGTTCGGCCCGTTCGGCGTGGTGCCGTTCTTCGACGCCGGCAATATCTACACCGCCGATCTGCCCAAATTCACCGGGCTGCAATATGGCGCGGGCGTGGGCGTGCGCTATTATTCGAGCTTCGGGCCGATCCGCATCGATGTCGGCACGCCGATCAACCCGCAGCGCGGCGATCCGCGCGTGGCGGTCTACGTCTCGCTGGGGCAGGCCTTTTGAACGAGCCCGCGCCCGCCACCCCCGCGCCGCGCCGCTGGAGCCTTTTGCGGCTGATCGGCGCGCTGGCGCTGCTGCTCGTCGCGGCGCTGGCCGGGGCGCTGGTGCTGGCCGATACCAGCGTCGGCCACCGCTTCATCGCCGATCGCATCGCCGCGCTCCGCCCGGCCAATGGCCTGCGCTATTCGGTGGGGCGGATCAACGGATCGATCTGGACCCGCGCCACGCTGATCGACGTGCGCGTGCGCGATCCCAAGGGGCTGGTGCTGGCGGTGCCCCGCGCGGACCTTGGCTGGCGGCCGCTCGCCTGGCTCGACAACCGGCTCGACATCACCGCGCTCGACATCCCGGCGGCCACGCTCGCCAAGCTGCCCGAGCCGATCGAGACCGGGCGGCGCGGGCCGATCCTGCCGGGCTTCGACATCCATATCGGCCGGCTGCGGATCGACCGGCTGACGGTGGCGGCGAAGATCACCGGTCGCCAGCGAACCGGCCGGATCAGCGCGCGCGGCGACGTGCGCGACCGGCGGGCGATGATCGATCTCGCCGCGAGGATCGAGGGGAGCGACACGCTGCGGCTGATGCTCGACGCCGCACCCGACCGCGATCGCTTCGACATCGATCTCCACGCGCGGGGCGCCGCCGACGGGCTGATGGCACGGGCAAGCGGCCTCAACAAGCCGATCACGCTCGACATTACCGGCGATGGCCGCTGGGCACGCTGGCGCGGCACCGCGCGAGGGCAGGTGGCGGGCGACGATACGGTCGATCTCGCGCTCGGCAATGATCGCGGGCGCTATACGCTTGCCGGCTCGCTCGGGCTCGATCAGGTGCTGAAAGGCCGCAGCGCGCTGATTGCCAAGCCCCGGCTGCGGGTGAATGCGGCCGCGCGGTTCGACCGGCGCGTGCTTGCCGGAACGCTGTCGCTCCGCTCGCGCGCGATCGACGCCGGCGCGGACGGCGCGGTCGATTTTGCGACCAGCAGCTACCGCGACCTGAAACTCCGGCTGCGCGTGCTCGATCCGCCGGCGGTGGTGAACCGGATGAGCGGCCGCAACATCGAGCTGCGCGCGATTCTCGACGGCGCCTTTGCCCGAGCCGCCTTCGATTACCGGCTGACGGCCGATCGCATCCAGTTTGGCGGCAAGGAGGGGTTTGAGGGCGTGCGCGTCGGCGGGCGCGGGCGGCTGTCGCGGCCGCCGGTGCTGGTGCCGATCAAGGTGACGGTCGCGCGGGTGACCGGCGTCGACAAGGTCGCCTTCGGCATCCTGCGCAACCTTGTCGCCGAAGGCGTGCTGCGGGCGACGCCCACGCTGGTGACCGGCACCAATATCCGCTTCCGGTCGGACAAACTGGTCGGCGCGATCAACCTGGTGTTCGATCTGCGCGCCGGCCGCTACGATGTGGGCATCAACGGTTCGCTCGGGCGTTTCCTGATCCCCGGGCTCGGCCTGTTCGACGTGCGATCGACATTGCAGGTGGTGCCCGATCCCAATGGCCGCGGCGCCCGCATTCTTGGGCGCGGCACAGTTCAGACGCTGCGGCTCGACAATGAGTTTTTCGCCTCGCTCGCGCAGGGGCTGCCGCGCATCACCACCGGGCTCGAACAATCGACCGATGGCGTGCTCCATTTTCGGGGCACCGTCATCACTGCGCCCGCGATCCGGCTCAGCGGCAACGGCTTTCGCCGGCGCGATGGCAGCATCCGCTTCGAAGGAAGCGGCCTGCAACGCCAATATGGCGCGTTCACGCTGGTGATCGACGGGCGGATCGAGCGGCCGACGGTCGACATCCGCTTTGCCCGCCCCAATGAGCCGATGGGGCTGCGCGATGTGGTGGCGCATCTTGATCCCATGCCCGAAGGCTTCACCTTTGCAGCCCATGGCGGCTCGCGGCTGGGCGACTTCACCACGCGCGGCACGCTGCTGCTGCCCAAGGGCGGGCAGGCGCGGATCAACATCGCCGCGATCGATGTGGCCGACATGCACGGCGCGGGCGCGCTCCTGGCGGTGCCGGGCGGATTCGAGGGCGAGATTGCCGTGACCGGCGCGGCGCGCGGCGCTTTGGGCTTTGCGACCGTCAACCGCATCCAGCGGATCGAGGCGCATCTGCAGGCGACCAATGCGCGCGTCACCGATGCGGCGACGCTCAGGCGCGGGCAGCTCGATGCGGTGCTGCTGCTCGATCCCGACGGCGCGACGATCGACGCGACCGCGACCGGCACCGGGCTGCGGCAGGGCAATCTATCGCTCGGCCGGTTCAGCATCCGCGCCGCGCTGAAGGACGGGGCGGGCCGGATCACGGCGCAACTGCTCGGCTCGCGCGGGCGCACCTTCGACATTCGCGGCGCCGCCGATGTGCTGCCCGATCGCTACACGGTGACGGCAGAGGGCATGATCGACCGCCGCCCGATCCGGCTGCTCGCGCCGGCGATCGTGACCCGCGACGGCGATGGCTGGGTGCTGGCGCCCGCGCGGCTGAGCTTTGCCGGCGGCGAAGGCGAGATTGGCGGCCGCTTTGCCGAGGGCGCAGTGACCGCCAACGCGCAACTCATGCGGATGCCGCTGTCGATCCTCGACATCGCCTATCCGGGGCTCGGCCTTTCGGGCAGCGCATCGGGCAAATTGAGCTATGCGCAGGCGCCGGGTGCTGCGCCGCGCGGCACGATCGACATGGTGGTGCGCGGGCTCAGCCGGGCCGGGCTGGTGCTCACTTCGCAGCCGATCGATGTCGGCGTGGCGGGCGTGCTGCGCGAGGACAGCGCGGCGCTGCGCGCGGTGATGGCATCGGGCGGCAAGACGATCGGCCGGGCGCAGGCGCGGCTGGCCCCGCTCGGCAGCGGCGATCTGGTCAAGCGGCTCGCCAATGCAGCGATGTTCGCGCAGGTCCGCTATGACGGGCCGGCGGATACTTTGTGGCGGCTCACCGGCATCGAGCTGTTCGATCTTTCCGGCCCGGTCGCGATCGGCGCCGATCTGGGCGGGCGGGTAAACGATCCGCGCATCCAGGGCGTGCTGCGCGCGAACGGCGCGCGCCTGGAAAGCGCACGCACCGGCACCGTGCTCACCAATTTGCGCGGGCAGGGCGCATTCGACGGATCGGTGCTGCGGATCGCCAATTTCACCGCCGATGCCGGGCGCGGCGGCAGCGTGACAGGCAGCGGCGCGTTCGATTTCGCGGCGGTCAACGGCTTCGGCATCGATTTACGGCTGCAGGCGCAGAAGGCGGTGATGATCAACCGCGACGATATCGGCGCCACGGTGAGCGGGCCGATCACGATCCGCTCGGACGGCGATGGCGGGGTAATCGGCGGCGACGTGACGCTCGACGCAAGCCGCTACCGGCTCGGCCAGGCAGCCGCCGCCGCCGCCGTGCCCCGGCTCAACATCCGCGAGATCAACCTGCCCGGCGGCGAGGAGGAGGATGCAGCGCCGACCAAGCCGTGGCGGCTCGATGTGCGCGCGCGCGCGCCCGGCGGGCTGCTCGTGACCGGGCTGGGGCTGACCAGCAACTGGTCAACCGACATGCAATTGGGCGGCGTGGTCGACACCCCCACCATATCGGGCCGGGCCGATCTGGTGCGCGGCACCTTCGAATTTGCCGGCCGCGAATTCCAGATCAGCCGGGGCACAATCCGCTTCCTGGGCAATTCGCCGCCCGACCCGACGATCGACATCGCCGCCAATGGCGACACCACCGGGCTGAGTGCGACGATCAAGGTGACGGGACAGGCGACGCGGCCCGAAATCAGCTTCTCCAGCGTGCCCGCGCTGCCGCAGGACGAACTGCTCTCAAGGCTGCTCTTCGGCACTTCGATCACCAATTTGTCGGCGCCCGAGGCGCTGCAGCTCGCGTCCGCCGTCGCCTCGCTGCAGAGCGGCGGCAACGGGCTCAACCCGATCAATTCGCTGCGCCGGGTGGCGGGGCTCGACCGGCTGCGGGTGCTGCCGGCGGACGCGCAGCAGGGCCGCGCCACCTCGTTCGCGGCGGGCAAATATCTCACCCGCCGGCTCTATGCCGAAATCATCACCGACGGGCAGGGCTATTCGGCGACGCAGGTCGAGTTCCAGGTGACGCGCTGGCTCTCGATCCTCTCGACCATCTCGACGCTCGGCCGCCAGAGCGCCAATGTGCGCGTGAGCAAGGATTACTGATCGAGCCGCGCGAGCAGCGCATCGGCGAGCCGGCCGGGCACGTCGGCGGCATGATCGATGTAGAGATCGGGCTCGATCACCTCCAGCTCCATGAGCGCAAGCTCGCCATCCGCCAGCCGGACCAGATCGATGCGTGCATAAAGCGGACGTTCGGGCAGGCGTGCGAGCGCGCGCTTGCCCATCGCCTGAGCGTCAGCTTTTCCCACGGCAGGCGAGAAGCGGCCGCCAAATTGCGGCTGGATGCGGAAATCGCCCGCGCGTGGCACCTTGCGCACGGCATGGCTGAACGTGCCGTCAATGTAGAGCAGCGACAGCTCGCCCTCATCCGCGATCGACGCCACAAAGGGCTGGATGATCGCCTCGCCAAGCGGCGCGACCGGATCGCCCCGCTTCACCAGTGCGGTGCGGTAGCTGCCGGCCGAAACCTGCGGCTTGATCACCAGCCGGTCGGCACCGAAGCGCTCGAACGCCGCCGCCACGCTCGCGGCGTCGGCATCGCCGAACCAACTCGGCACGATCCGTACGCCCCCCGCCTCCAGCTCGGCGAGATAGGTCTTGCGCAGGTTCCAGCGCAGCAGCGCGGGCGGATTGAACAGCGGCCGGTCCGCCGGCCAGCCGTCCAGAATCTCGATCCAGGCGGCCGGCGCTTCGTGATAGCCCCAGGCGAACAGCGCTAGCGCGGCATCGCCGGCGCCCGCGCCCTCGGTCCAGGGGCGTGGCGCAAGGGTCAGCCCGCGCGCGGCAAAGGCGGCGTGATAGTCGCCGAGCACGTCCGCCGCCTCGCTCGCATAGTCGCAATCGGCGGCGGGCATCAGCACGTCGATCGTGCGCATCGCGGGGTGGCTCAGCCGCTCAGTCCGGCGCGCCGACGATGGTCTTCACTTCCATGAAGTCGGTGAGGCCGTAGCGGCCATTTTCGCGGCCATTGCCGGATTGCTTGTAGCCGCCGAACGGCGCGTTGCCGTCCGGGCTCCAGCTGTTGATGGTGACCAGCCCGGCGCGCAGCCGGGCCGCCACTTTCGCTGCCGCCGCCGGATCGCCCGAAATGGTGGCGGACAGGCCATAAGGCGTGTCGTTGGCCAGCCGCACGCCTTCGTCGAGACTGTCATAGGTGGTAATGGTGGCGACGGGGCCGAACACTTCTTCCTGCGCGATGCGCATGTCGGGCGTCACATCGGCAAACACGGTCGGGCGGACATAATAGCCCGAATTGCGCCCGTCGGGCCGGCCGGGGCCGCCGGTGACGAGCGTCGCGCCCTCGTCGATCGCCGACTGGATCAGCCCCTGGATCTTGTCGAACTGCGCCTTGTTGACGACCGGGCCGATATGCTGGCCCATCGTCTGCGGATCGCCCACCTGCGTTCCCTCGAACACCGCTTTGGCGACGGCGACTGCGCCCTCCTTCTGGCTTTTGTGGACCAGGAGGCGGGTGGGGGCGATGCAGCTCTGGCCGCTATTGGCGAGCACGCCGAACAGGGTCGGCGGCAACACCGCCTGCAGATCGGCGCCTTCGAGTACCAGATTGGGCGCCTTGCCGCCCAGTTCCTGGTGGACGCGCTTGACCGTCTTGGCCGCCGATTCCGCCACCATGATGCCCGCGCGGGTTGAGCCGGTGAAGCTCACCATATCGACGTCGCGGTGCGATGAAAGCGCCGCGCCCACGCCGGGTCCGTCACCATTGACGAGGTTGAACACGCCGGCGGGCACCCCCGCCTTGTCCATGATCTCGGCCAGGATCACCGCGCAGGCGGGCGATTCCTCGGACGGTTTCAGGATCATCGTATCGCCTGCCGCCAGCGCCGGCGCGACCTTGGCGGCGATCTGGTTGAGCGGCCAGTTCCACGGCGTGATCATGGCGACGACGCCCAGCGGCTCATGCACCACGCGCGCGCGGCCGAGCCGCTCCTCGAAGGTGAAATCGGCGAGCACCTTCATCGTCGAGATGAAGTGGCCGAGGCCGGCGGGCACTTGCGCTGCGCCGGCAAAGCCGATCGGCGCGCCCATCTCCTCGCTCACCGCCGCCGCCAGATCGGCCATGCGCAGCTTATATTCCTCGATGATCCGCTGGAGCACCGCGCAGCGAGCCTCGACACTGGTCTGCGACCAGCTTTCGAACGCGGTGCGTGCGGCCGCCACCGCCCGGTCGACATCGGCGGCGCTACCCAGCGTGATCTCCGTGCAGGGCGCCTCGGTTGCGGGGTTGATGACCTCGTGCCGCCCGCCGCCCGCGCTCTCGACCCACTCGCCGCCAATATAGTGCTTCAGATAGCTGCGCATCCTCGCCTCCGCTGTTCGAACTCAGGGTATGGCGGCAAGGGATGCCCGCGCCCGGGGCCGGTTGCAAGGCGAAACCGGCCGTGAAAGCCATGGGCCATGCTCGCCAGAGGCGGGGGGCTGCCGCTAGCGCGGGCCCGGCCGTTGTTTCGCCTGGCCGGGCGAGCGGCGGGGCGAGCAAGGGCAGTCATCGCGCCGGCGCAAAGGCGGTGTTCTGCGGGCGCAAGAATGATGGTTAAGCGACTTGCAACGAACGACAAAGTACCGATAGGCCGGGATCGAAGGGCAGCGGCGGTGCCGGATACCGCCGAGCAAAAGAGGGATATGCGATGAAGACGTTCCTGCTGACGACGGCTGCGATCATGGCCACCGCAGCCGCCGTGCCGGCCAATGCGGCCACGATCGTGCAGACCTAATCGGTCGGCACGACGCCGCCGAGCCTGGCGACCGTCACGTTCAATCGGTTCAATCCCGCGCTCGGCCGGCTGAGCAGCATCACGCTCGATATTGTCTCGCGCTACACGGCGTCGGGTTCGGTCCGCAATCTGGGCGCCGCGCGCACCTTTGTGGCGACCGCAGGCGCCAATACGACCACCGTTGCGCCGCGTTTCGGCATCAAATTCATCGATCTCGGCACCAGTTCGGCCAATCTTGGCCGGATCGGGCGCAATGGGACCGCCAGTTTCGGCCCGCTGACTGGCCAGGCGAGCGCGACCGACACGATCATCAGCGGCTTCGCGCCCTATCTCGGCACCGGCACGGTGACGTTCGGCTATGCCGCGCTCGGCGGCGTGCTCGTCACGCCGCTGCTCAACCGCTCGGCCTCGTCGAGCACGCAGATCGGTTCGGACTTCACGCTCACCTATAATTTCGCGGCCGTGCCCGAGCCGGCCAGCTGGGCGATGCTGATCCTGGGCTTCGGCCTGATCGGTGGCGCAATGCGCCGTCGACCGGCAAAGGCCGCCACGCTCGCGTGAGCCTGCGCGCGCGGCATGGCGCAAAGGAGGGGCGCGCCGGGTGATGCCGGTGCGCCTTTTTGCTGGGCGCAAAGCCCTGCCTTGCGTGCCCGGCGCCTAGCGAACGTATACCTCGCGCGGCACGGCCATGGCGTGCGCATATCGGCATTCCGCCCGGGCATCGCCGCCGGGGGTGAACAGGGTCAGCCGCGCGCTCAGCAACGTGCCGCCGGCATTGGCGGCCGCGCGCCCGCAGACCGTCTGCGCATCGGCTTCGGCCTCGGCGCGGGTGGCGCCGAACACCGCCATATCCTGAGTGGAAACGCGGCGTTCGGGCACGTCGCGCAGCTGGCAATTGCTTAGAAATTCGGTGACGTCGTCGCTCCACGGGCTGCCCGGATGGCGATCGGCAAAGGCGTGCATGGCCCGGCAGTCCCGCGCATCGCGCGCGCGCGCAAATTCGGCGGCGAGGGCGGGATTGGCCGCCCGTGCGAGCGCATCATCATTCCACAGCGACCATAAAGTCGACCCGGTGCCGAGCAGCGCGAACAGGCCGATCATCGCCGCCCAGCCGCGCCCGCGCAGCAATTGCCAAAAGGCGGCGGGCGGCGGCGGATCCTGCCCGCTCACCTTGCGCTGCGCGGCAACGGCGATCTGCGCGCGGTGGATATCGCCGAACAGGAAGCGCAGCACCGCGCCGGGGCGACAGCGCCACCCTTGCGCGGGATAAGTGGTGGCGCCCGCCATTTCGGGCGGCGCCGCGCCGTGATCAAGCTCGACCGACAGCGCCGTGTCCGCCGCCAGCAATTCAGCGCCGAGCGCGCGCATCGGCGCGGCTTCGGGCGCCTGGGTGGCGCGGCTCCAGCAGAACAGCACGCACCGGCTGGCGCGCGCCTGCTCGGCGACTCCGGCCCAGGCGGGGACTTGCGGATCGGCGGTTTCGATCCGTGTGGAATGGATGCCCGCCACCCGCGCCTCATGCAGCCCGTCGAGCACCATTTCGGCCCGGTCACGATCGGCCGGCAGTGCCAGGATGAGGATATCGAGCGGCGTCATTTCGGCGCGGCTTCCTGGGCGGCCTGTTCCCTTATGAAGGCCGCCATCCGGGCATCGCTGGGCGCAAGCATCTGCCTTGCTTCCAAAGCTTCGAGCTGGCGCAGCACGCGCTGCCACGAAAAGCCCTGCGCTTTGGTCAGCGCGAGTTTAATGAGCGATATCAGTATGTCGCGCTGCGCCTGCGCCGAGGAGGGATCGAGCCTGACGAGGCGTTCGCGGATGTCGAGGCTGCGCTGATAGCGATCGATTGCGCCCGCCAGGTCCTGGCGCTGGACGAG
>FSSH01000760.1_pt1 | contig 12572 bp, 14 predicted proteins | sample 1166101 | NCBI WGS metagenome assembly FSSH01 (sample SAMEA32972668, study PRJEB13176) | freshwater metagenome | biome: Drinking water system; feature: Biomass in drinking water that filtered by 0.45 um membrane; material: drinking water | place: USA | collected 2012-12-20 | depth 0 m | reverse complement strand
CGTCACTTTACTGCCGTCCTTGGGTCTATCCCAACAAAGGTACGTAAAGAACCACAGGAATAAAAAAATTATCCAGCGTTTCTTGCTGCATCAATATACTTGTACAAAGTCGGTTTGGATATGCCCATCATTTACTTCTTTGAGATCATCTTAATAAAACCTTCGTCAATGTTTATTTTTGTTGCATTTGCCAAATGATTATAGAAAACACCCATGCCTGACATGGCAATAATTTCCATGATTTCTTCATCATCAAACCCCAATTCTCTTAAGGTCTGAAAATCCTGTTCACTTGATGAGTGAGAATCTTTTGCGAGCCTGACAGCAAAATCTATTGCGGCTTTGTCCTTTGGGTCAACCGTGTCTGCTGTATAGCTATTAATTAGGCTGTCTATTTGTCCAGGCGTGACGCCTATGCTCAAACAAAAAGCATGATGCGCAGCTTCGCAGTAGTGGCAGCCCTTTAATGATGAGATCGCAACAAAAATCATTTCTTTAAGCCTGCGGCTTACACGTCCGCTTGTTAATATATGATCCATTACGGGCCATATACCCTTTAATGATTCAGGTGACATACCCCATACCCGAAAAAAGTTTGGTGTAAAAGGCGCTTTAAGCGCTCTTTTTATTTTGATAAAAGTTTCTTCAATTTCAGGAGTAACAGAAGCATCATCAACAATCTTACTAATCGTTTTCATTTTTATTTCCTTATTAGATTTTTATTGAAAAAAGAAAGGTATTAATAATTTTCTTGTTTTAGTGGCCATCGAAATGGCCGCATGTATAAAACGCTAATCTAATGCTAATTACTGTTCACCAACTTTTTATCTCTTTCTACAGCTTGATAATCAGTGAGAAAACCGAGCACAATAACAACCAGACCAACACCAATATAAAAGTTCCTTGCTATTTCTTCATCTGCAAAACCAAAGATAAAAGGCAAGGCAATCAGCGAAGGGCCAACCAGGCGTTCAATCCAACCGTGAATGGTAAAAGGAATTAGTTTAAACATCCCAAATGGAAAATCAGACGCTAGCGTAACGATCAAATGGACTGCAGCCAGGCCATAAGCAAACATAGCAGGAAGCTGACTTAACCCTAATGCTGTAGGGGCGAGTAAAAAAATAGCGACTGTTAAAAAATCAAAATAACCATGTGTGCGGGGTGAAATTATTTTCATGTGAGTTCTCCTATATTAATTTGTGGTGTTCGATCAACAGATACTAAAGATGAGTAGATATTTGGGTTAAATCCACGGTGCTTTTTCTTCATTAAATATTGTATCTTCCACACCAGCTTCTTTAAGTCCGTTTGCTGGTGCCTGAATGACGACATAATAAAGGTATTCATTTCCTGTATCAGCTTTAGAATAATTACCCATATCTAGTTTCTCCTAAGAATAATATCAATCACTACATATAATGTAGTGATTGATACAATATGATTGATTGACTCTTTTGTCAAGACTTTTTATAGTGAACGCTATAAAATCGAAAACTATGATTTTTTTAGATAAAGAATTAGCCCGAAATGACCAGAACAAAAAATTTTGATGAAACTAAAGCACTGGAATCGGCAATGCTGCTTTTCTGGAAGAAAGGCTATTCCGCCACATCTATGAAAGAACTTGAGCAGGTTATGGGGCTTAAAATAACAAGTATCTATAACGCATTTGGAAACAAGCGCGCCTTGTTTGAGAAGGCACTTAATTACTATCTACAACATATTCTCATTAAATTCATAGAAGCGTTAGATAACGCAGATTCACCAGAAAATGCGCTAAAAGCTGTATTAATGGAAGTAATACATTTACATTTTAATCCATCACATCCCGGTGGATGTCTGGTTGTATTTTCCATATTAGAGAATGAACAGCATGACGAAAGCTCCAGAAATATCTTGAGCTCCGCATTAAGTTTATTACATAACGCGATTATTAAAAGACTTGAAAATGATAGAGAAAAAGGACAGATAGCACCTAGGGTTGACTGCCACGCAACTGCAAATCATGTTGCCGCATTGATAACGGGTATGATAACCATGGCAAAGGCAGGTTTCCCACAAAAAGAATTAGAAAAAATTATTAATAATGCTGTCGAAATATTGCTTAAGGCGTAAGCATAGTATCAATCTTGGACACTTTTTCGTTAGCATCCTTCACATACGCATAAAGAGTAGGTTTCGAGATATTCATTATTTCGCAAATTGTTTTGATCGGTAGCTTCTTTTCTTGATACAGTTCAACCGTCAACTGGCGTTTATTGGTATCTAGCGATTTAGGTCGGCCGCCTTTGCGGCCCCTAGCACGAGCTGCCGCAAGCCCTGCACGGGTACGATCTTTGATCAGGTTACGCTCAAACTCTGCTAAAGCACCAAAGATGTGAAAGATTAACTTTCCACTACTTGATCGAGTATCAATTGATTCTTCAAGGCTCCGAAAGCTCACATCCCATTGCTCAAGACGATTAACCCATTCAATTAAATCTTTCAGAGAGCGACCCAATCGATCCAATCGCCAAACTACCAAAGTATCTCCTTTACGTAGTAATTCACTGAGCTGTGTTAGACCAAGGCGCTCAGTTTTAACTCCACTAACCTTATCTACAATTATTTTTTCACACCCTGCTGCTTTGAGGGCATCCTCCTGTAAATCAGATTTTTGATCATCCGTCGATACTCGTGCGTAACCGATCAGCATGGAAAATAAGTTAAGAAACTCATTATATAGTTCATTATTATTTACCTTGATTTCTTTACCGAGTATATTACCTAAAATCTCGCTATTTAGGCAACTAAAAAATGATTTTTCCAGCGAGTAAAACAAACCACCGTTTTATTTACCGATGGTGTTGAATATTTTTTACGGAGAGCCCTATGCCCCGAATGCGTATCCTCAGTGCTAGCGAACAAGAGGCATTTGATAAACCACCCTTGTTCGATTATGAACAGCGCAAGCAATTCTTCAGTTTTCCAAAATCACTACTGAAGACGGCCAACGCCTTACGCACACCCGGTAGCCAAATTGGCTTTCTCTTGCTCTGTGGCTACTTCAAAGCCACAAAACGTTTTTTCCTGCCACAGGATTTTCTCCAGCGTGACATTGAAGCCGTTAGTAAATTGCTTAATCACCATGTCGATACTTTTCTGGTCGACAGTTATGCCAAAACGACACGCCAAAGGCACCAGAAGTTGATACTGGAGTTTTACGGTTTTACTCCTTTTGACAGCAAGACCGAGTCAACCCTTGCCACTGAAATCGCTACAATGGTAAAAACCTATTTGAAGCCCAAACTCATTTTTGACCGCTGTGTTGATTTTCTCATCCAGAAGAAAATACAGGCTCCAGTGGCCTGGGTAGTAACAGAGCTGATCCGATCAGGGCTACAAGAACATAAATCCAGTTTGGTTACTTTGATGGACGCTCACCTTGATAATCAAACCCGTTACTTGCTGGATAATTTATTTACCACACCAGGTGATCAGTATCAGTATCGTCTTACCTTGCTAAAAAAACTATCTCAATCTACAAAACCCTCACGGGTGAAGGAATCCATTGCTGATTTTGAAATCCTCTCTGCATTGCACAGCAAACTGAATAGCATTTTATCCATCCTTGGTCTTGAATATGTAGGTATCCAGTACTATGCAGGAAGCGTCCTGAAATCGGAAATATTCCAAATGCAACGCCGTAAAGCCAATGACCGTTATATCCACTCAGCCGCCTTTGTTGCCCACCAATTTTTTCGGATTCAGGATAATCTGGCCGATATATTCCTCAGTGTGATGGTAACCTTCCAAAACACTGCTATTCGTGAGCATAAAGAGTATTTCTTTGAGCAACGTAAGGTACAAAATCAGCAACTCAAGACGGTAGTCGATGAGCTGGATACCTCGGTATTCGGGTTACTTCGGGAAATACGTAGTTTAGCTGGTGATACCTCCCTGTCTGATACAGATAAAATCATGCAGATTAACACCTTACTGGATCGGGTCAAAACTGAATCCTTTGAGCAATTGAAAGCGGGGCTACAACAAGCCGGACAATCCACCGTTTGGCATGACATTCTGGAACGACATTCTGTGAAGCTGCAGAATCGTCTTAGCCCAATCCTGAAGACTTTAACTTTTGAACCCATCGGTCAGGATGATCAATTAATGAAAGCCATTCATTATTTCAAAAGCAAGTCGGGAACTATTACTGAGAAGGCACCCACTGGCTTTATGGCCTCTGATGAGTGCAAAACAGTGACCGGGGGTGACGGTAGCTTCAAGCCTTCTCTGTACAAAATCTTTCTGTTCCAACATGTGGCTGCCGCTATAAAATCCGGCCACCTCAACCTTCGACAATCCTACAAATACCGGACAATGGATAGCTACATGATCGATAGAGAGCGTTGGGAACGGGACAAAACGAGATTGTTAGAACGTGCCGGATTGACTGAATTCGCTGATCCTGAACCGATTCTCAAAGCACTGGATGCTGCTTTGTTTCTGCAGTATCAGGAAACTAATACTGCAGCCGATAGCAACACGCATCTGACCATCCGAGCTGATGGCACTTTCCATATCAAAACACCGGCACTGGACACCAGTGAAACTGATCCTTTACAGGAACTTTTTCCACAACGGCATGATGTGCCGTTGGCTCAGGTACTCGATACTGTAAACCGGCATTGCAACATGCTCAAAGCATTTGAACACTGGCAACAAACCCATGCCACACAAACTGTTTCCCGACCTGCATTACTAGCGGGAATTATGGGTTTAGGTTGTGGGATCGGGGTTAGAAAGATGGCGCGAATTTCTTCCCGAATGACAGAAAGTGAGTTGGAACATGCCGTGAATTGGCGTTTTTCACTGGAGAATATCCGCGCAGCCAATGATCAGGTGCTGAAGGCGATGGATCAGATGGGCTTGCCCAACCTGTATCGACGTGAGATCGATCAACTCCATACGGCCAGTGATGGCCAGAAATTTGAGGTGCGTGGCGAATCCTTGCATGCTAGCCGTTCCTTCAAGTATTTTGGGCAGGGTCAAGGCGTGAGTGCTTACACTTTTGTAGATGAACGTCATTTTCTGTGGCATTCGCTGATGATCAGTGCCTCCGACCGGGAAAGTACCTATGTCATTGATGGCTTGATGCGTAATGATGTCGTCAAAAGTGACATCCATTCTACCGATACCCACGGCTACACCGAAGCGATTTTCGGCCTCACCCATTTACTGGGATTTTCTTTCGCCCCGCGCATCAAGGGCATCGGCAAGCAAACCCTTTATATTTTCAAACCGAAAAACAGGGTTGAAAAAGATTGGAAGATCCAACCTGACAAGACCATCAATAACACGCTGATCCGCGAAAACTGGGATGAGCTTTTGCGTCTTGTCACTACCATCAAACTCAAGGAGAACACAGCCTCCGATATCTTCCGGCGGCTCAATTCCTATTCCCGCCAGCACGCGCTTTATCAGACGCTCAAAGCCTTCGGTCAGATTGTTAAATCGCTGTTTATCCTGCGCTATATAAATGATGTGGAACTCCGGCAGGCTATCGAAAAGCAGCTCAATAAGGTTGAGCTGGCTAACCGCTTTACCCGTGCGGTGGCTGTTGGTAATCCGCGTGAATATTCTCAGGTTGAAAAGGAAGAACAGGAAATAGCAGAAGGCTGCAACCGACTAATCAAAAACAGCATCATCTGCTGGAATTATTTGTATCTTGAGCGGCAACTGGAAAAGCTCGTTGATATGGATGCCAGAGAAAATTTACTCCGCATGATTACGACTCACTCACCGATGACATGGGCACATATCAATATGTTGGGAGAGTATGATTTTTCTGAGGAAAAGCTCAAGGATTCCGTCGGGATTCTTCCCCTGAAATTAGTGGCTTGAAATAAGAGAGTTTTCGGGGGGCAGAAATCTAGAGGGTCGCCTTATGCTTCAGGGTTTTCAATAAATTCCTGTGGTTCTTTACGTACCTTTGTTGGGATAGGCCCATTAAAGGTGATTAATTTAAGAAACAGGCACAAGAACAACCGTAATAATGGTTGTATTATTTAGCAAATATTCTTTATACTGGAATTTGGCAAAGAAGGGTTTAACTGAAAAAAAACCTTCTAATCCATTTTTAGGGTTTATAAAGGGAGTTTGCTTTTAATGAAAAATGTGCCAGTTTTAATAAACACGGTCAAACAAATGAAAAAGCCACCCAAAGATCCTATAAAAAGCTTACAGCTTGATTTATTTTCTCAATTTGTAACCAATGATCAAAGTCAGGTTTCTAACACGATTGAGCTTTGGGAGCGAATACCAAAGTATTTCTTTACAGCTAAACAAGTTGAAAAGCTACGTACTATTGATGGACTAGCAAAACCGTACGAATGGGCCTATACAGAAAATGGAAACGAATTCACAGTTTCAATTCAACCGGCATTGATTAAACAAAAAGATGGAAAATACAAAGCTTTTTTCCCTGGCGTTACAGAAGAACTTATAGAAGAAGCACTGAAAAAGATATTTAGTGATCAGCAATATGCTATTCATGACCCTGAAAAAACAGAAAGTTGGATTAGATTCACATTAGGAATGATACAAAAAGCGCTTAAAACAAAAGGACGATCCAGAAGCATTGATGAAATTAAGCAAGGCATCAATGTCATGAGTTCTTGCCTTCTAACATTTAGCAAAGGAGGTAAAGAGCTCTGGAGAGGCGCTATTTTACAAGACCTTGTTACCGTTGGTCGTGAAGAATACCTCGCCTCCACTGATAATCATCACATAGCAAGACTTCCCCTATTCATTAGCCACAGTATAAACAATCTTGATTATCGACAATTTAACTATGACCGTCTAATGAGTTGTAACGAACAATTAACACGATGGTTATATAAACGACTAATCAACCGCTTTACTCAAGCCAGTCCCATAACAGAATATTCATGTATGTACTCAGATATAAAACAATCGAGTGGGTTATTGCAACAAGCACGGGAAATTGATAACAGAAGAAAAATTGGATTAGCCTTTAGTGAATTAAAACAAAAAGGCATTATTCTTTGCTATGAAATGGACGAACGCAAAACTGGACGCGCCATAACAGATGTCAAATATACGATTAAAGCAACACCACAATTCATTAAAGAACAAATAGCTTCTAACAAACGAACAACTGATATAAGAACAATAGCGCAAAAATCAGGCATTAGACTCTTTAAAACAACATAGTCATGAGTTTAAACCACACTTTCGTATTTATTAGTTATAGGTTTAGATCACACATGTTATAGGTTTACCTCACATACGAAACCAGAACCCAAGATCCGAAATTCAAGAATCTTGACGTAAAAGAATGCTCCGTCTCATAAGTGGTTTGGTAGAATCAAGACCATCGTAACATTCACCCCCTGGAGGACAAGAGGAAGCAAGGCAATGGGAACTTTGGTGCAAAGCGTGCTTCCGTTCAGAGTGGAAGATACGGATAAATTATTAACGGCAAACACTGAATTGACATTGTTTGGAAAATTTGTCTATGGGCTGGAGCGGTTGAAAAATCTCATACGTAAAATGCCAATAATCATGCATTTATCGCAAACTACGCTGAGCGCTATCGCCCGGGCGACCGAATCAGTTTAGCTTTCATTGAATCAACCGTAAACTATGTCGTTACCAAATTCTTAGCCAAGCGACAACAAATGCAATAGAGCCAGAAAAGGTTGCACATTTACTTATACAGATTCGAACCAGGGTGCTCAACGACGAATTGGAGCAAACATTTAAATAATGATATCCCTGCTTCCAGGTGGAGAACAATGAGATGCTCAAAAAGGCGGCTTAGCTTCCCGGTTTTGCATGCTCTCCATATAGTTAATAAATTTTCAACAAATAATTATACGACATAGCCTATTGATAACAGCAAAATAATGCTGTTATGCTCGCACTCACCATCAAATTCACTGTTTCCTACCTATTTCCGCTACCATTAATTTACTTCGGTGCCCTAAAGGAAGAGAATAAGAATCCAATCGCGGAATTTGGGCAGAAGTTATAGGTCTAATCCACAGTTAGTTATAGGTATAACTCACAATTAATATCAATGTTATAGGTTTGACCCACAGAGAAGCTTCGATGATATAGGTTTAACTCACACATCTATAGCTTAAACACACAGATCATATAGGTTTAACTCACACATCTTAGAGGTATAACTCACAATTAGACCCTTTAGTTATAGGTATAACTCACAGTTAAATCCCATGTTATTGGTATAGCTCACAGTTAAAATATAATTTTGTTCGCAATATATTGATATAATTGATTTATCATCCTGTGGATAACTTCCTATTCTTTTCTTCTTTTAATCATATAAATAAGCAATCACAAGAATATTATTTAAAATGTATAATAATCCCTAAAGAATATATTTAAAAATTACAGCATAACTAAAGTATTAAAACCCCTCCTACAAATCATTATAAATCTACTACAAGACAATCTAATAACAACATACAACGGGATGGTACCATACCTATTTTAACCTCGTTAAACCCTCATTAAATCCATTTAAATATAAATTGGCCTCGATTATTAAAAACCAAGTACAAATAAATTACGCCAAGAAAAAACGGTGATTAGGAGATTCGTGTTTAAAATTATTGAAACTTAGATATGAAAAAACGATTACTTGTTATGAATGGCCAAAAATTAGTACAAAACGATTTTGCCGGCGAATGGAAAACAGAGAAAGTATGCAAAGCTGAAGGCATAAAGCCTGGCGTATATAACTTATACAACGCTATTGATGCAGACCAATCAAAAGACAATATTGGAGAAGTTATCCATATCGACAAAAAAGAAAATGTGCTTTATCAAAAGAATGGATCTCAATATATTAAGCATGATTTAAGCTGTTTCGACCAAATCCCCGAAACAGGCCACATGATGAATATTAAGTACGAAAACAACAAAACAAGTACAACTGAAGTTACTAAGAAACTCCGTCAAAGAATTAAATTGTGAATATAAATCATTTTGTAATTTCTCTAAAACGCTTTTCTAAATCTTCTAAAGCTTCTTTTTCGAGTAATGCCAATATGGCTTTTTCTAAGGTTTCAGTATCATAACAACCCAAATGCTCACCTATATCCTGAAATAAAGTTTTCATACCCTCTCGACACTTTCCCCCAAACTGTGCTGTATAAGGAGAAACCCTTCGACGTTTTTTTGGTTGACGACTAACAAAACCAAGTTTCGCCCCTTCTCTTTCCATAGTCTTCTGTTGATCTAAGGTTAGCTTATGGGGTTGTTGCCCTTTAATTACAAGTTCTTCAAGATCTATTTGTTCCTCATTTAAACCCAATGATGCGCGGTCATTAGACATTTGTAATGCTCCTTTCAAAATGCTGTTTAATACCTTTTTTTAATAACCTTTTAATCTCTTCAGCATAATTTTCAGAGTTTTTAGCGGCTTTATCTATACTTAATTGTTCTTTTCTATTTTCAGTTTTCAGGGTATTAACTGAACCACCAAAAGAAAAAATAGATTTAAATGCCTCCCTATCAATTAAAGAACATTTAAGTATATCTATACCAGCCTCATCAAATGACTGTGTAAGATACTTACCTGTCTTAGTAATAATTGCTGCACTTAACCGAGTAAACATAACAGAGAAAGGAATTTCGCGGCGAGCAATATTCGCCCCATACTTAATAGTTTTAATGGTTTTAACAGCTTCCTTAGCATCATTCTGTGAAGCTTGACAAGGGACTATTACAAGATCGGCACGACTTATTGCACCAACTACTGCACTACTTGCAACTCCTTCTAGGTCAACCAGAACAAATGGTGTTTGTTCCTGTGCCTGATCAATAACATCTAGAATATTTTCTTCTGTAACATTTTCATATAATCGTATATTACGGGGTTTACCATCCAGCTTTGCCCATGCTGCGCTATGCTGGTTCGGGTCTGCATCAATTAAAGAAACCTCTATATTCTTATCATAACCTTGTCTGGCAAGCTCACAAGCAAGAACAACACAAGCTGTTGTCTTCCCTGCCCCTCCCTTACTTGATGCAAAAACTATAACAGGCATATATCTCCACTCCTCTATCAGTAGTTACCAAAGAGATAACTATATCTAATAGTTATACACTATAGAACTAAAAGATAACAATATATCTTTTTATCGCAGTAAGACAGTTATCAACTAGATAACTAAATTATAACTATACCATAACACTGGTATCTCGTTAACCATCACTTAAAAAAACTATCTTTTCCCTATTTAATAAGCAGATAAGAATAATGTTATCAACAAATAATTTCATTTTAACTACAAAATTTTGAGGTTTGTTTTATGAAATGTGAAATCTTTGCGATCTCATATTGTTATAGTCAATTGTAATTTATGAATTAATTTCCTATGTTGTAAGTATACGTTAACGGAACACTAATGATAACATAAAGTTATTTTGTTGTTACCTATTAGTTATTTATTTATTGAAATACATAGTTACCTATTAGATAACTGTAGTAAAATTTTAAATTATCTTTTCATCACAGAAAACAGTTATTGTGTCAATAACTGTTTGGTACTCGTTTGATAACTATTATATAACTATAACATATAGTTATATAATAGTTATCTATGTATGAACCATAACTTTTGGTTTTATTTAAGGTAATTGTAGTATGGTTTTAAGTTAAATTACTTCCAGCAGAGCCGGGGGGCTGATCATAACGTTAATTTTCCTTTTCCTGGTCTCGAATATACGCTCTGACAGAGGGCATCAATAGCTCGGAGGAGGCACGGTAAGTGGTGCGCGCTATTACGAGAGCTGCGCTGGTGCATTGAAAACTATCACAAGGCGTGAAAGAGTGGTGTTGGTATGGAGCGACAACGGTTTCAAACGGTGGAAAATCTGGAACGGATGCTGGTCATCACGGCATCTTTACCGTGCTTACTGCAACTAAGAGAACGTCTGGATGCACACATCGACGTACCTGAAATGGCGTGTGAAACGGTGCTAAGCAAAGACGAATGGAAAGTGTTGTGGTTATCGACAGAGCACAGCCATCCCTTGCCAAAGATTCCGCCGTCTGCGCATTGGGCGTTTTACGCCATTTCATAACTGGGTGGATTTGCTGATACCAAGTGCACGGGACGCCCCAGCTGGGACACTGTTTGGCACGGTTGGTTTTGCTTGCGAGAACGGATCAATGGGTACCAACTCAACAAATCCGTGTTCGCTGAGTTGTGATCAAGAGACAGGGCTCTGCCGGAGGCTTACCTATTATTAATTATCTTTTTCATCACCGTAAGTAGTTATTGTATAGGTATCTGTTTGTTATATTATCAATAACTCATAGATAACTTTATGTTATAGTTATTTATTAGTTAACTATTGAAAATAAGCAGCAGAGCTGATGATCTGTCCGGATTATCTTTAGCGCAAAGAGGTGTTGTATAAGCACTATAGGAAAAATAAGCGTAGAGAAATCGGCACAACGCAGTCGCAGAAAGGAATTTGTTGATTAATATAGGGTAGTTATTACATATTAAAACGCCTCTCGCACAGTAAGGTGGTTAAATGGCACCATGCGTTTGTGCAATACGCCGAATACAACCAATTGTTGCTCATACACAACGTAGTAAATGACATGACTTGAGCAGGGAAAACTTAATACGTTCGGTCCAACATCTGGCCTTGATTTTCCGAGAGAAGGTGTTTCAACCAGCAATCGAATCGTTTGCTGAAGTTCTGATAAATATTTTTGCGACTGCGCTTTGCTCCATTGTCTGATCGTAAAACGGCGTATTTCAATAAGGTCGGTTTGAGCATCTGGGGTTAAACGAAAACCAGGCATTAGTCGTACTGATCAGTTTCTAATGTACCAAAAAAAGAATCGCCATCAACGATGTTGCCCGCCTTGATATCCATTTGGGCTTGGACGGCTCTCGATTGCAAAAATCGAAGCTTGAGCGCCTCAATGCTTTCGTATTCATCCATCGAGATGACTACAGCAACTGGTTTCCCGTTTTTGTTAATTTGAATTGGGGCACGCTGCGCTTTTAACAGCATGTCACCAAATTGAGTTTTTGCTTCATTGGCAGAAAGTGCATCCATTATTGTGACCTTATTAATATCGTTCGAATCGTTCATTATATTCGAATCGTGCCAATTAGGTCAAAATCTAGTCTCTTCCAAGATGAAATTATTCTGAAGGGGTTTGCGTATTTCTTAGGAAAAAATAGTCAAAGCAAATCGGTCATTATGTGAGGCATGGTGATCGACATGGATGAGTAATCGTTTTATATGAGTGCCAGCTTCTTTTTGCCTTGTAATCGATCTAGCCAGAACAATGCAGCTTGTCCTCGATTTCTGGTGCTCAAGGTCAGCATGCCGTCCTTTCTTACGGTGATGTCTGTCTTCATACAACGTCCGCGTAAGTAATCGGATGAGAATCGTAATTCTCCGGTGACGAAGCGTAGGCACTCGAACAAATCGCTCACTGTAAATTCGTCGCCATCGACCAAATCTTGATCTGATAAGCCCCGTGGTCGAGCATCTGCAAA